>Ga0335078_10009350_pt1 | contig 14535 bp, 14 predicted proteins | sample Lox_Sample_32_FD_206711 | JGI IMG/M metagenome (GOLD analysis project Ga0335078, IMG submission 206711) | Soil microbial communities from Loxahatchee National Wildlife Refuge, Florida, United States - Lox_Sample_3.2 | ecosystem: Environmental > Terrestrial > Soil > Wetlands | place: USA...
TTCATCGCCATCCTGCGCGAGCACTGGCCGGGGCTCCCGGGCGGCGTGGCGCACTGCTTCACCGGCGCCGAGGCCGAGCTCGAGGCCTACCTCGAGCTCGGGCTCGCCATCGGCATCACCGGATGGATTTGCGACGAGCGGCGCGGCTCGCATCTGCTGCAGCTCGTACCGCGCATCCCCGCCGAGCGGCTGCTCCTCGAAACCGACGGTCCCTACCTGCTGCCGCGGGACCTCGCCCCAAAGCCCGCCTCGCGTCGCAACGAGCCGGTGTATCTTGCGCACATCGCCGCCGTGGTGGCCCGGGCGCGCGCCGAGCCGCTGCAACGACTGGCGCGCTCGAGCACCGAGGCCGCACGCCGGCTCTTCCGCCTGCCGAGCGGTGACGTGAGCTATTCGCCGTAACTGGTTGTAACCGCAAGATTATCGACTGGAGAATCCGACCCATGGACCTCGAGCGACTGCGTGCCGCGATTGCCGCTTCCTGGCGCAGCTCCATTGTCGAGCGCCTCAGCGCTTACGTGCGCATTCCGAACCAGTCACCCCTGTTCGATCCGGCGTGGGAGGCGAACGGACACATGGAGGCGGCCGTGCAGCTCATGGCCGAGTGGTGCCGCGCCCAGCCGGTGGCCGGCATGCGGGTCGAGGTGCGCAGGCTCACCGGCCGCACTCCGGTGCTCCTCATCGACATCCCTGGGGAGCGGGCGGGCTCGGTGCTTCTCTACGGCCACCTCGACAAGCAGCCGGAATTCACCGGCTGGCAGCCGGGCCTCGGCCCCTGGACCCCGGTGCTGCGGGACGGAAAGCTTTACGGCCGCGGCGCCGCGGACGACGGCTATGCGGTCTTCAGCTCCCTCACCGCCGTTGCAGCGCTCAAAGCACAGCGCATCGCGCTGCCGCGGTGTGTGATCCTCATCGAAGCGTCCGAGGAGAGCGGCAGCATCGATCTGCCGGCGCATCTCGAGACCCTCGGGGATGCGATCGGCGATCCCTCGCTCGTGGTCTGTCTCGATGCCGAGTGCGGCAACTACGAGCAGGTCTGGTGCACCACCTCCCTGCGGGGAAATCTGCTGGGTACCCTGCACGTGCGTGTGCTCGAGGAGGGGGTGCATTCGGGTATGGCGACCGGGATTGCGCCGACTCCGTTTCGCATCCTCGAGCAGCTGCTCGCCCGCCTCGAGAGTCCGATCAACGGGGGACTGCTGCTCGATGAGCTTTCGGTGGCCATCCCGAAGGACCGGCGTGCGCAGATCGAGTCCGCCGCCCGCGTGCTCGGCGAGTCCGTTGCCGGCAAGCTTCCCTGGGCCTCGGGAGTGCGCCCCGTCTCCAACGATCCGGTGGAGCTTCTCATCAACAGTACGTGGAAAGCGACCCTGGCGGTGACCGGGGCCGATGGCATTCCGGCCACGCTCTCGGCCGGCAACGTGCTGCTGCCCGCCATTTCGCTCAAGCTGTCGCTGCGGCTGCCGCCGACCTGCGATCCCGCGCGCGCCGCGCGCGCGGTCAAGGAGGCGCTGGAGCGCAGTCCTCCCTACGGAGCGCAGGTCCGCTTCGAGTCAGGAGGCGCGACGGCGGGTTGGAATGCCCCCGCGTTTGCACCCTGGCTCGAGGAGTCGATCACCCATGCCTCGCGCCGGATCTTCGGGCGCGAAGCCGTGCACGTCGGCTGCGGCGGCACCATCCCCTTCATGGGCATGCTCGGGGAGCGCTATCCGCGCACGCAGTTCTTCATCACCGGTGTCCTCGGGCCGCACGCGAACGCTCACGGCCCGAACGAATTCCTGCACCTCGACTACGCCGAGAAGCTCACCGCCTGTGTCTCACTGGTGCTGGCGGATCACGCCAAGACCTTGCAGCCTGGCTGACTCGAGGTCCGTTCGCAAGCAAGTGACGAAGCGGTCCCGGGCCGCTCCCGGGACCGCGGAGCCGAACGAGTCAAGTGGCTGGCTGCGCAAAGCGGCAGGATGCCGCCTTTGCGCCAATTAACGCATATGAGCCATGTAGCTCGGCTTCACCGCGCCCCGGATCCTCTCCCAGCCCTCGCGGAAGCCCTCCGCCGGCGGCTCCGGGTCGTGGTCCATCGCCGGAAACTCCGCCCGTAGCGAGTCGATCATCAGCGTCCACTTGGGCAGTCCCTTGGGGAACTTCCCGCGGCGGGTGAAGACCACCCTGCCCTCGACCGGCATCTCCCCGGCGATGGCTTTCACCGCCGCGATCCGGTCGTAGAGCCCGCTCTGCGGATTGGTGAAGGTGAAGCGCCGCGGTCCATCCATCACTGTCCACTCCGCCATCTGATCGCCGCCGAAGATGTTGCCCTGCACATCGCGCAGATCGATCACCAGCACTCCGCGCGGAGTGAGCAGCAGGAAGTCGACATGAAATCCGCCGCCCATGCCATCCGGTACGAGCACGTCCACGACGTGATCCGATCCGGTCGCGGTCACCGCCATACGCAGCCGCTTGCGGGCGCGATACTGGCGATACCAGCGCCACAGCCAGGAGATCCCAAATCCCAGCGCGGCGGCGAGTCCGATCAGAACCCATGCGGTGGGCGTCAGCTTCTCGATCTCGTCCACGTCCACGGTCCTCGATTACCTCGCCGGCCCCAGCGCGTCCCGGAGGGAGGCCAGATCGGCATCGATCTCCGTGGATGCGGTCGGGCGGGCGAACAGTTTAGCCAGCGATGGCGGCATCGGCACCTCGCGGCCGATCAGCGGCGCCACGATCTCGCGGAACTTCGCGGGATGGGCGGTGGCCACCAACACCCAGCGCCCGCCGTCGCGCCGCTCGGCGGGAAGGCGCGCATAGGCCTCGGCGGCGGTGGCCGTATGCGGGCACCAGATCTGGCCGAGCTCCGCGTAGCCCGCGCGGATCCGGGCGCGAATGGCCTCGTCCGCCACGCTGCAGGCGCTCACGGCCGACCGAATTTCGCTCAGCGCCGGGTAGAGCGCGCGCAGACGCTCCATGTTGCTCGGGTTGCCGACGTCCATGGCCGAGGCGAGCGTGGCAACACTCGGGCGCGGGCGCCAGTCGCCCGAGTCGAGGAAGTCCGGCACCGTGCGATTGGCGTTGTGGGCCAGAACGATATCCGCGATCGGAAGTCCGAGCTTGCGGGCCCAGATGCAGGCCACCGCGTTGCCGAGATTGCCGCTCGGCACGATGAAGGAGGCGCGCTCGCCGTGGCGTCGGTACACCGCGAGACTCGCCGCCGCGTAGTACACCGCCTGCGGCAGGAGCCGGCCGAGGTTGATGCTGTTGGCCGAGGAGAGCGCGCGCTCCTCCTGCCAGCGGGCATCGAGGAACGCCGCCTTGACGAGCCGCTGACAGTCATCGAAGGTGCCGCGGACCGAGAAGGCCCGCACGTTATCGCCCCAGCAGGTGAGCTGGCGCTCCTGGGTGGGGGAGACGAGCCCCTTGGGATAGAGCACGGCCACCTCGATCCCGGGCCTGCCGTGAAAGGCCGCCGCCACGGCGCCGCCGGTGTCACCCGAAGTGGCCACGAGGATGGTGAGCGGGCGGGACGTCGGGCCGCGCAGGCGCGCGAGGCAGGCGGCGAGAAAGCGCGCGCCAAAGTCCTTGAAGGCCGCGGTCGGACCGTGAAAGAGCTCGAGCACGGCGAGGCGCCCGCTCTCGCCGAGCGCTACGACAGGCGCCGGGAAATCGAACGCTTCCTCGCAGATCGCGCCGAGCGCGGGCGCGAGCGGATCGCCTTCGAGAAACGGGCTCAGCAGCTTGGCGCCGAGGCTCGCCAGGGTCGCGCGTGCACCGTACGGGATCGGCGCCGGGCGTGGCCACTCGATGGGCACGTAGAGTCCGCCATCGGGCGCGAGGCCCTGTGCCAGCGCCTCACCGAATCCGGCGGTCAGCTGCGCGTCGCGTGTGCTCCTGAAACGCATCACTCCCCTCAGTCCGATTCGATGACCCGGGCTCCTTCGCCGCCGATGTCGATCAGCCACTCATCGATGCGGATCGAGCCGGCGGCGAACTCGCGCCGCATCGCCTCGAGCACCCGGTGGGCGTCCTTGGCGAGCGCCCAGGCGAAGAGCGTCGGTCCGGCACCGGAAATCGAGCAGCCGAGCGCCCCGGCCTGCATGGCCGCGAGGCGCACCGCGGCAAAGCCCGGAATCAACGCCTGGCGCTGCGGCTCGATCACCACGTCCTCGAAGGAGGCGCGGATCATGTCGAGATCGTTGGTGTAGCACCCGGAGATGAACCCGGCGAGGTTGGCGGTCTGCCAGACGAAATCGGAGAGCTCGACGCTGCGTCGCAGGATCGCGCGCGCCTGTCGTGTCGAGAGGAACATGTGCGGGTGCACGATCACGGCGCGCACGCCCTCGGGCACCGGAATCTGCTTGACCCGGGGATGATCGATGCCGACGGTGAGCACGAGGCCGCCGAAGAGCGAGGGCGAGATGTTGTCGACGTGCAGCGAGCCGCTCGCGACCGCCTCGCCCTGCATGGCGAACTTCAGCAGCTCGAGCTTGCCGCAGGGCTGCGGCAGCAGCGCGTTGGCCGCGACCACCGCGCCCACGGCCGAGGCTGCCGAGCCGCCGAGCCCTGAGCCGAGGGGGATCCCCTTGTGGATGCGCATGGCGAAGCCGAACCCCGGTTGCAACGCCTCCTGCATGGCGAGCAGCGCCCGCCCGGCGGTGTTGTGCGCCGGATCGGTCGGCAGCTTGCCGGCCACACCGGTGACTTCGGAGATCGTCACCCCTTTGGGCTCCGTGCGGCTGACCGTCACGCGATCCCCGAGCGCGGCCACCGAGAACCCGAGGATGTCGAAACCGATCGCGACGTTGCCGACCGAAGCCGGGGCGAAGGCCGTGGCCGAGCGCGGGGTGAGGGTCAAAGGCGCGCTCCGAGGTAGGCCGCGAGCCGCAGCAGATCGGCGAACACGCCGCCCGCCGTCACTTCGGGTCCGGCGCCCGGACCCTGCACGATGAGGGGATTGTCGCAGTAGCGGCGGGTGGCGAAGCGCACCACGTTGTCGGTGAGCGCGATGTTGGCGAAGGCATGCTTGGCATCGAGCTCGACGAGACCGACGCTCGCGGCACCTTCGCTCGTCAGCCGGCCGACGTAGCGCAGCACTTTGCCGCGGGCGCGGGCGCTCTCGAGCCGCTCGCGCATCGGCGCATCGTGCCGCGGCAGACGCGCCATGAACTCCTCGATGGAGCCGCTCTCGAGTCCGGCGGGCACCAGACTCTCGATCCTCACGTCGGCGAGCTCGAGCTCGAGGCCCATCTCGCGCCCGAGGATGATGAGCTTGCGGGCGACGTCGAGTCCCGAGAGGTCATCGCGCGGATCGGGCTCGGTGTAGCCGCGCTGACGCGCGTCGCGCACGATTTCCGAGAACGCCGTCTGGCCGTCGTAGATGTTGAAAAGATAAGCCAGGGTGCCGGAGAAGATGCCCTCGACGCTCGTGATCTCATCGCCCGTCTCGCGCAGATCGCGCAGGGTGTGCACCACGGGCAGTCCCGCCCCGACCGTCGCCTCGTAGAGGTAATGGGCGCTGCCGGCGCGGCGCGCCTCGCGCATGGCGCGGTAGTAGGAGAGATCCGCGCTGTTGGCTTTCTTGTTGGGCGTCACCACATGCATGCCGGCGCCCAGCCACTCGGCGTAGCGGCCGGCGACCGCGGCGCTCGCCGTGCAGTCGAGGATGACCGAATGCGGCAGATAATCGACGTGCACGTGCTCGATGAAGCGGTCGAGATCGGCGGGAACGCCCCGCTCCTCGTATTCCTTGCGCCAATTCTCGAGCGCGATACCGGTCTCGGCGAGCACCATGCGCCGGGAGCCGAGAATGCCGCGCACCCGCAGGTCGATCTTGAATTGCTCGCGCAGCCGCGCGCTCTGGGAAGCGAGCTGATCGAGCAGCACGCGGCCCACGGTACCCGGTCCGATGAGGCCGATCGAGAGCGTGCTCGGTGAGAGATAAAGACCGGCGTGCACCGCGCGCAGCGCGCGGGTGGCCGAGCGGCCGTCGACCACGACGGAGATGTTGCGCTCCGATGCGCCCTGCGCGATCGCCCGCACGTTGACGCTCGCCGCGCCGAGGGAGTTGAAGACCTTGGCCGCGACGCCCGGTTTGCCCGCCATGCCGTCGCCGACGATGGCGAGGATGGCGAGGTCCGGGTCGATCTCGACGCTCTGAATCTGACCTTCCTTCAACTCCCGCTCGAAAGCCTGGCGCACCACCGCGGCGGCACGCGCGCCCTGCTCCTGCGGGATGGCGCAACAGATCGAGTGCTCGGAGCTCCCCTGGGAGATCAGGATCACCGAGATGCCCTCCTCGCGCAGCGCGCCGAAGAGGCGGTGCGCGGTTCCCGGCACGCCGATCATGCCGGCGCCCTCGAGGTTGATGAGCGCCACCTGCTCGATGCTGGCGATTCCCTTCACCGGCAGGACCGAGGTCGGCACGGCGCAGATGAGGGTGCCGGTCTTCTGCGGCGCGAAGGTGTTGCGGATCCAGATGGGAATGGAGCCGCCCACCGCCGGCGCCATGGTCTGCGGGTGAATGACCTTCGCCCCGAAGTAGGCGAGCTCCATCGCCTCGTTGTAGGAGAGCGAATCGATCACGGTCGCATCGGGCACTCGGCGCGGATCGGCCGACAGCACGCCATCGACATCCGTCCAGATGTGGATCTCCCCCGCATCGAGCAGCGCGCCGAAGATCGAGGCGGAGAAATCGCTGCCGTTGCGTCCGAGCGTCGTCTGCACGCCCCGCCCGTCGGAGGCGATGAAGCCGGTGACGATGAGCGTGCCCTTGAAATCGGCATCGACGAGGTCGGCGAGATTCGTCCTCGAGCGCTCCCATTGCACCCCGGGACCGAGAGCTCCCCACTCGACGACCACGACCCGCCGGGCATCGATCCACTGGACGGGCCCGCGACGGCTGCCGCGCTCCTCGAAGAAGCGGTGAAAGAGCTTGGTCGACCAGATCTCGCCGTATCCGGCGATGAGATCGCTCACGTTGCGCGCCGCGGAGCGGGTCAGCTTCACCGTGTGAAGAATCCCCTCGAGGTCGTGGCAGTCGCGGTCGAAGCCCGCGAGGTAGAGCCGCGCGGACTCGTGGCTGAGGAGCGTCTCGGCGATCTCCGCGTGGCGCGAGCGCAGGCCCGCGAGCTCCACCCGGTAACGATCATCCTGACGCTCCGCCAATGCCACCAGGCCGAGCAAGGCATCGGTCACGCCCTTGCAGGCGGAGAGTACGACGGCGACCCGCGCGGCCGGCAGAGCATCGACGATGCTCGCCACGCGGCGGAAACATCCCGCATCAGCGACACTCGAGCCGCCGAACTTGTGCACGACCCAGGAGGAGGAATGGGGCATGGAAATTGGAAGGGTCCAGAGGAAAAGCCGTGCGACTCTACTGACGCGCCTGAGTGCGCGCAATGATGTTCAGGGCATAATCCGCGCAATGGACTTCGTCCTCGGTCCCCTGCTGCCCCTTTTCGAGCGCGAGCGGGCTGCCGGCCGCCCGATGGCGCTCGGCATCCTCGTGCACACGGCCGGCTCCACCTACCGCAAGCCCGGCGCCATGCTCCTCATCGGCGCGGGCGGCGAGTACGCGGGTCTCATTTCCGGCGGGTGCCTGGAGGGGGATCTCGCCGAGCGGGCTCGTGCGGTCATCGAGACCGGGCAGGCCTCGCTCGTCACCTATGATCTGCGCCACGCCGATGATCTGGTCTGGGGCCTAGGCCTGGGGTGCGAAGGGGCCATGCACATTCTGCTGCTGCGTGTCGGTTCGCGCGAAGAATGGCAGCCACTTGCGCACCTCGCGGCGGAGTACGCCGGCCACCGGGCCACCGCCATCGGGGTGGTGACGCAGTCGAGCGATGCGGGCCTGCCGGTCGGTGCGCTTCTGCTGCCGCGGGCGAATGCCCGGGCGGCGCTCCTCGAGCCGGGGGTGCTCGCGGCCCTCACCGCCGCTCCCCGGGGGACCGTGAGCTCGCTCGAGGGACCGGGCGGGCGCTGGAAGCTCCTCCTGCTGCCGCTCGATCCGCCGCCGCGGCTGCTCCTGCTCGGGGCCGGCCCCGATGCCCTTCCGGTGGTGGACTTTGCCGCCCGTCTCAATTGGCGGGTGACCCTGATCGATCATCGCCCCGCCTACGCGACGCCAGCCCATTTCCCGTTGGCGGAGCGGGTGCTGCTCGCGCGCCCGGAGGAGATCGCGCAGGCACTCGATCTCGGCCAATTCGCGGCAGCGGTGGTGATGAGTCACCACCTGCCCTCGGACCTGGCTTACCTGCGGGGGTTGAGCGCCAGCCCGCTGGCGTACATTGGCCTCCTCGGGCCGCCGGCGAGACGTGAGAAGCTGCTGTCGGAGCTGGGACCCGCGGCGATGCGGCTGCGGCCGCGACTTCGGGCGCCGGTCGGGTTCAACTTGGGCGGTCGGGCACCCGAGGCCATCGCCCTGGCGATCGTCGCCGAAATCCAGGCGTTTCTAAACGGTATGCTCGATGGAGGCGCGCCACGTGAATGAGCTCGAGATCATCCGCTCCCAGCTCGCCCGGGAGCAGTCGCACGCGGCGGAGGTCGCTCATGTCTGCGCGGCGCTGCTCGGCTCGAGGAGCTCCGCGGCCCCCGCGCCCGAGGCGGCAGCGCCCTTTCGCGAAGCCTGCGTGAGCTATCTCGTCTGGGCGCTCGCGCGCTTCGAGGAGCGCGACCAGACGCTCGCGGAGCTGCTCGGCGCCCGCGCCTCGGCCGCCGGGACCGCCGCCGCTGCGCACGCGCGCCAGCTCGGCGATCTGCTCTCCCGCTCCGGCCGCAGCCGCGAGGCGCTCTCGCGTCTCGAGGGCGCGCTCGCCGCCGCCGATCCGGCCGGCGCGCAGGCGCGCTGGGCGGAGTTCGACCAGTTCTTCAGCTCGGCTTGGTCGCCGCGGCGTGCCGCGCTCGAGCAGGCGCTGGCGCAGCACTTGAGCGTCGAGGAGTGGCGCGCGATCGGCGCGATCGATGCGGATTCCATCCTCGAGGAGCGTGAGCGCCATGCGCGCGTGATCGCCCAGCTTCCCGCCGGCCTGCCGCCGCGCGCCGCTGGCGGGTCCGCGCCGAGTTCCGGCACGCCGTAAGCCATGTCCGAGGAAGCGCTGCACGCCATCGTACTCGCCGCGGGCGCTTCGAGCCGCTTCGGCTCCCCTAAGCAGCTCGTGCGCATCGGCGATCGGCCGCTCTTGAGTCTCGTGGCGGGACGGGCCGCCGAGGTCGTGGGCCACGCGCTCATCGTCGTGCTCGGGGCGCGGGCCGCCGAGCTCTCCCCGCTGCTGCGGCACTCCCCGGGCTCGGTGCTCATCAACCGGTCCTGGCGCGAGGGACTCGCGAGCTCCATCCGGGCGGGCATCGCGCGCCTGCCGCCCTCGTGCGCCGGCGTGATGTTGGTGCTGGCCGATCAGGCCTGCGTGACGGCGGAGGATCTGCGGCGGCTGGCAGGCGCCTGGCGGCGTCAGCCGCTCGGTGTCGCGGCGGCGCGCTACGGTGCCACGGTCGGGGTGCCGGCGATCTTTCCCCGACACCTTTTCGCCGAGCTGAGCGACCTCAAGGGGGATGTGGGCGCGCGCGCGCTGCTCAAGCGCCATGCGGACCGGCTGGTCCGGGTACCGATGGCGAGCGCGGCATTCGATCTCGATACACCCACGGATCTGCTGGAGCTCAACAGGTCTTAGCTCGCTTGCTCGTTGCCGGGTCCTGGCCCGCGGCTGCGCCCGTGCCGGCTTGCGGATGCGGATAGTTGTCCGACTCGTCCTCGCCCTCGCGCGGCGCGAGACACGCCCAGTCCTTCTCGAGCACGAGGCGCAGCTCCCCGGCCGCGGTCGGCAGACTCGCGCTCAGGGTCACGAGATCCGTGCCGCACCAGCGCTCGGCCAGCGCGCGAGGAAGGAGAATATCAATTAGATTATTACCATAAGATGCTGAAATATCTTTAGTATTATCGTCTGCACGCAGCCGGTAGCCGAGCGCGGCGCCCCCGGGGAAGGCAATCCGGTCCTCCACCTCGCCCTGCTCGGCGAGCACGCGCATTTCTCCCTGCGTGAGGCGCAGCCGCAGCGAGTCGCCTTTGATTCTGAGTTTCACGAGAGCCGCTCCTTCGTGGCTTGCCTGCCTTGGATTATCGCACTCATAACCCGCCGCGCGGGGCACCCAACCACACGGTATTTAGCGCCCCGCGAGGCCCCGCCTATAGTCGGGCCGCATGTACCGCTACGACGACATCGACCGCGCGCTCGTCGCGCAGCGCGTCGAGCAGTTCCGCGATCAGACGCGCCGTTTCCTTGCGGGTGAGCTCGGCGAGGAGGAGTTTCGCCACCTGCGGCTTCGCAACGGTCTTTATCAGCAGCGCTTCGCGCCGATGCTGCGCATCTCCGTGCCCTATGGCCTGCTCGAGTCGGCGCAGCTGCGCAAAATGGCGCACGTGGCGCGCACGTACGACCGCGGCTATGCGCACTTCACCACGCGGCAGAACATCCAGCTCAACTGGCCGAAGCTCGAGCAGGTGCCGGATCTGCTCGCGGAGCTCGCGCAGGTGCAGCTGCACGGCATCCAGGCGTGCGGCAACGACACCCGCAACATCACCAGCGACTACCTGGCGGGCGTCGCGGCCGACGAGCACATCGATCCGCGGCCGTATTGCAGCTGCTGCGCCAGTACGTGGCGCTGCACCCTGAGTTCTATTGGCTGCCGCGCAAGTTCAAGTTCGGTTTCACCGGCGCGGCGGTCGACCGGGCCGCCACCCGCACCAACGATGTCGCGGTGCACCTGGTGCGCCGCGCGGACGGGGCGATCGGCTACCGGTTCTTCGTCGGCGGGGGCTTGGGCCGGCTGCCGATGTTGGGTGTGGAAATGAACCCGTTCGTGCCGGAATCGGACCTGCTGCGCTACGCGTGCGCGATCCTGCGCACCTTCAACCGCTTCGGGCGTCGCGACAACATCCACAAGGCCCGCATCAAGATCGTGCTGCGCGAATGGGGGCCGGAGCGCTTTCGCGCCGCGATCGAAGAGGAGTTCGCCAAGATCAAGGCCAGCGTCGAGGGCGAGGAACTGCTTTTGCTGCCGGAGGACATCGAGCGGGTGCGGGCACATTTCTCAACACCCGCCTATCGCCCGGCCGCGCAGGCGGGCGCGGATCTCGAGCCGCTCGCGGCGCGCGATGCGCGCTTTGCGGCGTGGCTGAAGCGCAACGTGCGCCCGCACAAGATGCCCGGCTACCGCGTGGTCTTCGTCTCGCTCAAGGCGCCGGATCAGGTGCCGGGCGATTGCTCGGCCGAGCAGTTCGAGGCGCTGGCCGACCTCTGCGACGCGTACAGCTTCGGGGAGCTGCGCTCGACCTACGATCAGAACCTGGTGCTGGCCGATGTCGCGGAATGCGACCTCGAGCCGCTCTGGCGCGGCCTCGAGAGCCAAGCGCTCGCCACCCCCAACATCGGCCTCGTCACCGACATCGTGAGCTGCCCGGGACTGGATTTCTGCGGGCTGGCGAATGCGGGCTCGATCGGGGTCGCGCACGATATCTACCGGCGCTTCGACACGCTCGATGCGCAGTACGAGATCGGTCCCATCCGCATCACCATCAGCGGCTGCATGAACGGCTGCGGGCACCACAGCGTCGGGCACATCGGCATTCTCGGCGTCGATAAGCATGGCGAGGAGTGGTATCAGGTGACCCTCGGCGGCAGTCCGGGGAACGACGCCGCGATCGGCGAGCGCATCGGCCGCGCGCTCGCTCGGGATGAGATCGCGAGCGGCATCGAGCGGCTGATCCGCGCTTATCTCGAGCTGCGCTGCGATGAGGATGAGACCTTCATCGAATGCTATCGGCGGCTCGGCATGGCGCCTTTCAAGGCGCGCCTCTACGAGAACGAGGAGGAGGCGGTGGCGGCATGAGCGCGCGGATTCTGCGCCGGCGGGAGCTCATCGAGGATGAATGGACCCTGCTCGAGGACACCCGCGCGGATAGCGGGTGGGCGACGGGCGGCAAGCGGATCGTGACTCTCGCGCTCTGGCGCGAGGAGCGGGAAGCACTCCTCGGTGCGCACGCGGCCGTCGGCGTTCTCGTGCCGAATACGGCGGACGTCGAGGCGATCTACCCGGAGGTCGGCGATCGTCCCCTCATCGCCCTGCAGTTTCCGACCTTCAGCGACGGACGGGCCCTGTCACAGGCCGTGCTCCTCAGGCGCCGGCTCGGATTTGAGGGCGAGCTGCGCGCCGTCGGCGATGTGACCCGGGATCTGGTGTTCTGGCTCGGTCGCTGTGGATTCGACAGCATCGTGCCGCGGCCCGACCAGAGCCTCGAGGCTTGCCGGCAGGCGCTCGATGAGCTCACCGTGGCGTATCAGGCGGCGGCCGATGATCACACCCCCGTCTGGGTGCGCCGGCGCCAACGGGCCCCGGTGCACTGAGCCTTGCGATAGCGCGGGGACCGACCGCAAGCCTCTTTCCGGGAACGCCGGGAATACATCCCTGTAGGCTGGCGCAAAAACATCCTGTTTTTGAGCCTCCCGGAAAGAAGCTTGCGGCCGCTCCCGCGATTCCCGTTGGCTTACTTCACCGGCAGCCTGATGTCGGCGAACATCGCCGCCACTTCCTCCGCGGTGGAGGCGCGGTGCGCGCGCTCGACCAGCCGGCGATCGAGATGCGGGGCGATGAGCTGGGCGAAATCGTACATGTACTTGCGCAGCAGCGTGCCGCGGCGAAAGCCGAGCCAGGTCGTGTGCGCCGGCAACAGGTGCGAGGCGTCGATGACGGCGAGGTCGGGATCGTTCTCGGCGACCGCCATGTGCGCCACGATGCCGACTCCCATTCCGAGCCGCACATAGGTCACGATCACGTCGGAGTCGCGCGCGGTAATGGCGACGTTGGGTGTGAGGCTCGCTTTGGCGAAGGCGTCGATGAGCGAGGACGGGCCGGCGAAGCTGAACGTGTAGGTGATGATCGGATAGCTGGCGAGCGCCCGGTAGCTGAGCTTGCCGGCCCCGGCGAGCGGGTGGTCGCGCGGGACGATGACGACGCGATTCCAGCGATAACAGGGGAGGATCGTCAGATCGGAAAAGAGCCGCTCGGAGCCGGTGGCGATCGCGCAATCGATGCGATCCTGAGCCACCATCTCGGCGATCTGCTCCGAGGTGCCCTGATGCAGGTTCAGCCGCACGTTGGGATATCGGGCGAGGAATTCGCGGACGACTCCCGGCAGAACGTAGCGGGCCTGCGTGTGGGTGGTACCGATCGAGAGGCTTCCCCTGCCCTCATCGCGCAGCTCCGTCGAGAGCGCGCGGATGCTCTGCGCTTCCTGCAGGATGCGCAGCGCCCGCTCGATCACCTGCTGGCCCGCCGGAGTGATGCGGGTGAGGTTGCGCCCCTCGCGGACGAAGATCTGGAAGCCGAGCTCGTCCTCGAGGAGCTTGATCTGCTTGCTCACGCCCGGCTGGGAGGTATGGAGCTTCTGCGCCGCCGCCGTGATGTTGAGGCCGCTCTGGGCCACGGCGGCCAGATAACGGAGCTGATGCAGCTTCATGGGGGGGAAGACTATCGCAACCCCGGCCGCAGCCGCGAGCCCCGGAGATGAAAACGGAGGGCCTGTTTCGGCCATAACGAAAGAAGCAATCGTTCGTTCTGCCGGCCGCCGGTCCCTCGCTATAGTGCGCCGGCCATGGGAGAAAGAGTGAGCCTCGATCTCGAACAGAAAGCGGCGGCCGCGCGGGCGCGGCTCGAGACCGCGGTGCGCGAGCACGGGCGGGTGATCTACTCCAATAGCCTCGGCGCCGAGGCGATGGTGCTCACCGACATCATCTGGACGCACGTGCCCGGGATCGACATGTTCAGCATCGACACGGGGCGGTTGCACCAGGAGACCTACGATCTGCTGGAGAAGCTCGAGCGGCGCTACCGGCGATCGCTCCCGCTCGTCTATCCCGACGCGCAGGCGCTCGAGCGCCTGGTCGGCGCGCAGGGTATCAACGGCTTCTACCATAGCCTCGAGGCGCGCCTCGCCTGCTGCCGCGTCCGCAAGGTGGAGCCTTTCCAGCGCGCGATCGAGGGCTACACGGCCTGGGTGACCGGCGTGCGGCGCGAGCAGTCGGTGAGCCGCGCACAAGCGCAGACGCTCGAGTGGGATTCGGAGTACGGCCTCTACAAGGTGAGTCCGCTGCTCGACTGGAGCGAGGCCGAGGTCTGGCAATACATCCGCGCGCGCAAGCTCCCGTACAACTCTCTGCACGACCGCCACTTCCCGAGCATCGGCTGCTTTCCCTGCACGCGCGCCATCCAGCCCGGAGAGAGCCGGCGCTCGGGCCGCTGGTGGTGGGAGCAACCCGAGTCCCGCGAGTGCGGCTTGCATCCCCGGGTGCGGCAGGCGGCTGCGTCGGCCTGACCGAGAGCGGCGTCCGATGGACTACCTGCCGGTGTTTCTGCAGCTGCGCGCCGCGCCGGTGGTCATCGTGGGCGGCGGGCGGATCGCGGCGCGCAAGGCGGACCTGCTCCTCAAGTGCGGTGCGAGCCTCACCGTGGTCGCGCCGCAGCTCGATGAGGAGCTTCATGAGCGCGCCGCCCGCG
>Ga0335078_10009351_pt1 | contig 14535 bp, 10 predicted proteins | sample Lox_Sample_32_FD_206711 | JGI IMG/M metagenome (GOLD analysis project Ga0335078, IMG submission 206711) | Soil microbial communities from Loxahatchee National Wildlife Refuge, Florida, United States - Lox_Sample_3.2 | ecosystem: Environmental > Terrestrial > Soil > Wetlands | place: USA...
TCCTGAATCGTGCTCGACGATGTCGAGTTGCCGGACGTCGCCGGGCGAAGAGATGACGCCTTCGGTGAAGGAAAAGCCAAACGCAAAATCTTCGAGATCGCGCGGCGTCGCCATCATCACCGCATAGGAGCCGCCGTCATAAGTGAAGGCGACGGCGGTTTCCTCGGGGATCGTGCGCTTGCCGTCAGTCACCCCGCTCTGCCGCCAGATTGATGCAGCGACGGCGGCCGTCGGCTCGCGCATCAAACTACTCCGCCGCCTCAATCGTGGCGGCGATGCGCCGGCTCTTGCGCGCAAGATCGTTATACTCCTCTTGCCACTGCGTCGGGCCGTTTGACGGCGACACCTGTACTGCGGTCACTTTGTACTCGGGGCAATTGGTCGCCCAATCCGAATATTCGGTGGTGACGACGTTGGCCTGCGTGTCCGGATGGTGGAAGGTGGTGTAAACGACGCCGGGCGCAACGCGCTCGGTGATCAGAGCTCGTAGCGTCGTTTCACCGGCACGGCTGGCGAGCTTCACCCAGTCGCCGTCACGGATGCCGCGCTGCTCGGCATCATGCGGGTGAATTTCCAAACGGTCTTCCTTGTGCCAGATGACATTGTCGGTGCGGCGGGTCTGAGCGCCGACATTGTACTGGCTGAGGATGCGGCCGGTGGTGAGCAAGAGCGGAAACCGGGCTCCAGTCCGCTCGTCCGTCGGTATGTATTCGGTGACGACGAATTTACCTTTGCCACGCACGAAACCATTCATGTGCATCACCGGCGTGCCTTCCGGCGCTTTCTCATTGCACGGCCACTGAATCGAGCCGAGCGCGGCGACCTTCTCGAAGGACACGCCGGCAAAGGTCGGCGTCAAACGCGCGATCTCATCCATGATCTCGGACGGATGGTTGTAGCGCATGGGATAGCCCATCGCTTCGCTGATCATGCAGGTGATTTGCCAATCCTCGTATCCATTCTTCGGCTCCATCACTTTGCGCACGAGCTGGATGCGGCGCTCGGCGTTGATGAAGGTGCCGTTTTTCTCGAGGAAGGTGGAGCCGGGCAGGAAGACATGCGCGTAGTTCGCCGTCTCGTTCAAAAACAAATCCTGCACGACCACGCACTCCATCGCCGCGAGACCGGCGGCGACGTGATGCGTGTCCGGGTCGGATTGCAGAATGTCTTCGCCTTGAACGTAAAGACCTTTGAAACTGCCGTCGACCGCGGCGTCGAGCATGTTCGGAATGCGCAAGCCCGGCTCCGGGTCGAGCGGCCTGTGCCAATCCGCTTCGAACATTCTGCGGAGCGGTTCATCGGCGATGTGGCGATATCCGGATAATTCGTGCGGGAACGAGCCCATATCGCACGAGCCCTGCACGTTGTTTTGACCGCGCAGCGGATTAACGCCGACGCCGGGCCGCCCGATATTGCCGGTGGCCATGGCGAGGTTGGCGATCGCCATGACGGAGGTCGAGCCCTGGCTGTGCTCGGTGATACCGAGCCCGTAATAGATCGCGCCATTGCCGCCGGTAGCGAAGAGCCGCGCCGCGGCGCGGATGTCTTCAGCCGGAACGCCCGTGACTTTGGCCACCTCGTCGGGGCTGTTGCGCTTCTCCGACACGAAGGCGGCCCAGTCCTGGAAAGCGTCCCATTCGCAGCGCTCGCGGACGAATTTCTCGTCGACCAGTCCTTCGGTCACGACCACATGCGCCAGCGCGCTCAAGATCGCGACGTTGGTGCCGGGAAGGGTAGGGAGGTAATACGAAGCCTCGACATGCGGCATGCGCACGAGATCGATCCGCCGCGGATCGATGACAATGAGCTTGGCGCCTTGCCGCAGCCGCTTCTTCAGCCGCGACGCAAACACCGGATGCGCATCGGTTGGATTGGCGCCGATGAGGATCACCACATCGGTGTGCTCGACCGAATCGAAATCCTGCGTGCCGGCGGACGTGCCGAACGTGGTCTTGAGCCCATAGCCGGTCGGCGAGTGGCAGACCCGGGCACAGGTGTCCACGTTGTTATTGCCGAAGGTCGCGCGCACGAGTTTCTGCACCAAGAAGGTTTCTTCGTCGGTGCAGCGCGACGAGGTGATGCCGCCGATCGAGCCGCGGCCATATTTCTCTTGAATGCGCTTGAACTCGGAGGCGACACGGCCGATCGCCTCGTCCCACGACACTTCGCGCCACGGCTCCGTGATCTTCTCGCGGATCATCGGCTTGAGGATGCGCTCATTATGGTTGGCGTAGCCCCAGGCGAAGCGGCCCTTGACGCAGGAATGGCCGCGGTTGGCCTTGCCGTCCTTGTACGGCATCATGCGGATCACTTCGTCGCCGCGCATTTCCGCTTTGAAGGCGCAGCCGACGCCGCAATAGGCACAGGTGGTGATTGCCGACCATTCCGGCTTGCCCTTCTCGAGCATCGTCTTCTCACGCAGCGAACCGGTTGGGCAGGCCTGCACGCAGGCGCCGCAGGACACGCACTCAGATTCGATGAATTTCTCGTCCATGCCGGCTGCGATGATGGAGTCGAACCCGCGGCCGGAGACGGTCAGCGCAAAAGTGCCCTGGACCTCCTCGCAGGCCCGCACGCAGCGCGAGCAGACGATGCATTTGGCCGGATCGAAGCTGAAATACGGGTTGGAATCGTCGATGCCGGGATTGCGGTGGCGCTCGCCGTCAAAGCCGTAGCGGACCTCTGTGAGCCCGACATCCTCGGCAGTGTCGAGAAGATCGACATCGGGGTATTTACCGCGGTCGAGCGAATCGACGGAATGGTCGGTGACGTAAAGCTCCATCACGCCTTTGCGCAGACGGCTGAGGCGCTCGCTTTGTGTATGGACGACGATTCCTTCGGCGACCGGTGTCGTGCACGAGGCTGGCGTTCCGGCGCGGCCTTCAATCTCTACCAGGCAGATCCGGCAAGAGCCAAAGGCGTCGAGCATGTCGGTGGCGCAAAGCTTGGGAATTTCTATCCCAGTCTCCATCGCCGCCCGCATGATCGAGGTGCCCTCGGGCACGGTAACGGATTTGCCGTCGATAATCAGCGTGATGGTCTTTTCGGCGGGCGAGTGCGGTGTGCCGTAATCGATTTCCTCGATCAACGAGTGGGCTGGTTTGTCTTCGACGAGCGACATCGCGCGTCTCCTATTCAGCAGCTTGCAGGCGCGGCGTAGCGCCGAAATCTTCGGGGAAATGGTTCAATGCGCTCATGACCGGATAGGGTGTAAAGCCGCCGAGCGCGCACAATGAACCGAACTTCAACGTGTGACAGAGGTCTTCGAGCAACGCGAGGTTGGCGGCGCGATTATCGTCGCGAATAATGCGGTCAATCACTTCCATGCCGCGGGTCGAGCCGATACGGCACGGCGTGCACTTGCCGCACGATTCGACGGCGCAGAATTCCATGGCGAAGCGCGCCTGCTTGGCCATATCGACGCTGTCGTCGAAGACGACGATCCCGCCGTGGCCGATCAAACCTTCGCGCGCCGCAAACGCTTCGTAGTCGAAGGGCGTATCGAACAGGGCGCGGGGAAAATAGGCGCCGAGCGGACCGCCGACTTGAACCGCGCGTACCGGCCTTCCGCTGCGGGTGCCGCCGCCGATATCGTCAACCAGTTCGCCGAGCGAAACGCCGAAGGGCGTTTCAAACAAACCACCGTATTTGATGTTACCGGCGAGTTGTATAGGCATGGTGCCGCGCGACTTGCCCATGCCGAAATCACGATAGAAGGCACCGCCTCGCTCCATGATGATCGGCACTGAGGCAAACGACAGCACATTGTTGATGATGGTGGGCAAGCCGAACAGACCTTTGTGCGCTGGCAAGGGCGGCTTGGCGCGGACGAGGCCGCGTTTTCCTTCTAGGCTGTCGAGGAGCGATGTTTCCTCACCGCAGACATAGGCCCCGGCCCCGACACGCACCTCCATGTCGAAGGCGAAGGGCGAATCGGCGACGCGCTTGCCGAGGAGGCCGCCGCGCCGCGCCGCGGCAATGGCCGCGTCCATGGTCGCTGCCGCGTGCGGATATTCGGAGCGGATGTAGACATACCCTTTGGTCGCGCCGACCGCGATGGCGGCAATCGTCATTCCTTCAATTAATACGAAGGGATCGCCTTCCATGATCATGCGATCGGCGAACGTGCCGCTGTCGCCTTCGTCGGCATTGCAGACGACGTATTTGCGGTTCGCCTTGGTGTCGGCGACGGTCTTCCATTTGATGCCGGTAGGAAATCCCGCGCCGCCGCGGCCGCGCAATCCGGATTGGGTGACCTCTTCGACGATGCGGCCGGGATTGGCCAATGCCTTGGCGAGACCCTTGTAGCCGTCGTTGGTTTTGTAATCGTCGAGCGAACGGGGATCGACAATGCCGCAACGCGCGAAGGTGAGGCGGGTCTGCTTCTTGAGGAACGGATGCTCCTCGGGAACGCCGATGCGCAATTTGTGATCGCCGCCACCGGCAATCATGGCATCGAGGACGCTTTCGACATCGGTGATCTCGACCGGGCCGTAGGCAATGCGGCCCTTCGCGGTCGCGACCTCGATCATGGGTTCGAGCCAATGCATGCCGCGCGAGCCATTGCGCACGACCTCGACCGCGATTTTGCGCTTGGCGGCGGATGAAGCGATGGCGGTCGCGATGTCGTCGGCGCCACAAGCGACTGCGGCTGCGTCACCGGGAACAAAGATCCGGAGCGCGCTCATCGGTCGACCTCCGCAAGGAGGTTGTCGAGTTTCTCGGTGTCGAGGCGCGCCACCACCTTGCCGTCGATCATTGCAGAGGGGGAAACCGAGCAGAGGCCAAGGCAATAGACTGGTTCCACAGTGATCCGCCCATCCGGCGTGGTGTTGCCGAGCGTGATGCCCAGGCGGGCTTCGGTCTGGGCGGCAAGCTGGTCGGCGCCGACAGCCTGACAAGACTCGGCACGGCACAGCTTCAGCACGTGGCGGCCGGCCGGGGCGCGACGGAAGTCATGATAAAAGGTGATGACCCCATGCACTTCAGCGCGGGTAATGTTGAGCGCATGCGCAATCAGCGGTTCAGCCGCTTCGTCGATATAGCCGAACTCCTCCTGCAGGGCGTGCAGGATCGGCAAGAGAGGGCCTTCAAGGCCTTGATGCTCTCTAATGATTTGCGCGGTTCGTTCCGCGCTCCGTGGTTCGTAATTTGGCACGTCAGTACCAACTCCGTGCGACCGTCCCCCCGGTTGATCACACTCAAAATATTGGAACTACTATAAAATATGGGCTATCCGGGCCGGATCAAGAAAGCTGATCCATGGCTCGATCAGGATTCCTGATCGAACCCTCTCAGCCCCCGCGCCTGGAACCGGGCGCCTTGGCGCCAGAGTTCCCCCGCTTTCCGCCTAGCGATTTGTTTTCGCTTGTGTTTTTCACCGGCGCCTGGCCTAGGACCTTCGCCAGCGCGCGGGCCTCGGTGACTAGCGCCGCGATCAGCGGCGTCATCGGCTCGCGGTGTGGGACAATAAGTCCGACCGCGTGCGTCGCCGCTGGCTCGACGATCGGGATGGAGCGGACGTTCTCCGTCAGGCCCAGCGTTTCGGCGAGCTTTGCCGGCATGATGCTTGCCCATTTGCCCGTCCGTACATGCGCGAACAACACGATCATCGAATTCGATTCGAGGGTGGGTGATGGCTCCTGTCCAGCCGAGCGCAACAGGGCGTCGATGATCCGCCGGTTCTGCATGTCGGGCGTGAGCAGGCACAGCGGCACTTGACCGACCTCAGCCCAGGTCACGCTGTGGCGATTTCCCAATGTACTCGCGCGCGATGTCAGCAGTCGGTACTCCTCATAATAGAGCGGTACCGCATTCACGTGGCCAACCGGCTCATTGTCGAGGTACGTGAGGCCAGCATCGACCTCGAGATCATCGAGCAACCTCAGCACGTCGATTGATGTCTTCGACACGATGCTGAAGCGGACGTTAGCGTGCTTGGCGCGATAGGGCGTCGTTAGCATCGCCGTCATGGCAAGCGCGGTCGGAATCGCGGCGATTTTGATGTGACCGACTAAGCCGTGTTTGAGAGCGTCGATATCCTGGCGCATGGCTCTCGCATCGCCAACAATCCGACGCGCCCATTCCAGCACCCTTTCACCCTCAGGTGTGAATCCGTGGAATCGCGAGCCGCGCTGCACGAGCAATACGCCAAACATGTCCTCCAGAAATTTTATTCCGCCTGACAACGTCGGCTGACTGACGCGGCAAGCCTCGGCCGCGCGGCCAAAGTGACCTTCCCGCGCCAACGCTATGATGAATTCGAGCCGATCAATCATCGGTAGCCCTCGGTTCGAGACAAACTTTGGCTCAGGTCAATCGGATTATCGCATCGGGAAGATGATCCCCGATTGCCACCGGACATCGGGTGTCATGGTCCGCAGTTACAAAATTAATTATAGCCCGACTTTCGAGATGACGCCCGCTTACGGTCGGACGTTGCGGCGCAATCCATGCTATCCGCAAAGGTCTACAACTTCGCGAGCCTTATGATTTCGTCTCAAAACGTGCCCTTGGTATGTACTTGACCGGGAAATAGGATGGTATCGCCAATGGAAAAACGCGTTATGAAAATTGCCTTGATCGGAGCGACCGGCAATGTCGGCAGCCGCGTGCTCGCCGAGCTTATCTCGCGCGGCCATGCCGTAACAGCCATTGTCCGCCATCCGGAGAAGGTCCCGGCGCGGCCGGGCGTGACGCCGAAACGCGGCGACGTGCACGACCAGGCGGGGCTTGCACCGTTGCTCGCGGGCCATGACGCGGTCGTCAGCGCGGTGCGTTTCTCGGCCTCCGATCCTCACCTTTTGATCGGGGCGGTGAAGGCGGCCGGCGTGCCGCGCTACCTCGTCGTCGGCGGCGCCGGAAGCCTGGAAGTGGCGTCCGGCCAAAAGCTGATGGATACGCCGAATTTTCCCGCCGCCTATAAACCGGAAGCCTCCGCCGGCGGCGTGTTTCTTGAACTTTTGCGGGGCGAAAAGGATCTCGACTGGACTTTCCTTTCGCCCTCCGCGCTGATCTCCGCCGGCGAGCGCACCGGCAAATTCCGGCTCGGCGGCGACCATCTTCTCACCGGCGCTGACGGCAAGAGCAGCATTTCCTATGAGGATTTTGCCGTCGCTCTCGCTGACGAGATCGAAAGGCATGCCCATTCACGCCGGCGCTTCACGGTCGGTTACTGAGCCATCATCTTGCGGGTCGCGCCGGAGACGACGGGCATAAAGCTTGCGGAAGCTCTCGGCGGCGGCCTCGATTTCCTCTATAGTTGCTGCAGACCCGATGGGGTGAAGTAAGCCGTCCCACACAGCGAAGGGATGACGGCAATGCCGGTGACCTACGAGCCTTGGCTCGTTCTGCTGTCCATTGTGATGGCGATTCAAGGCGCCTATGTCGGCTTAAGCTTGGCCGTGCAGATCGGCGATGCGCGCGGGTTGCGACGGCGGCTTCTCCTTGCCGGTGCGACGGCGTCGCTGGCGGTAGCAATCTGGACCATGCATTTCGTCGGCATGCTGGCAGTGCGGCTGCCGTTCCCCGTCGACTACCTCGCGTTACCGACGCTCTTGTCATTTCTGGTCTGCGCAATCGTGGTTGGCGTGGCCGTTTATGCGACCAGTGCCGGGCCGCTCACGCTGCTGCGGCTGACATTGTCCGCCTGTCTGATGGGCGGCGGCATTTTCGCCATGCATTACGTGGGCATGAGCGCGCTCGATGCGAGCGCCCTGATGGTTCACGATCCGCGTTTTGTCGCCGCGAGCATGGCGATCGCGATTGCGGCCTCTGGATTGGCGCTCTGGCTCGCCGCCGGCCGAGGTGGGCGTCCGCCGCTCATTCTTTCGGCGGCAGCTTTCGGCGTTGCCGTTTCTGGCATGCACTACACCGCAATGACCGGAGTTACCCTTTATCCTTACACCACCGCCTTGCCGGGCGCGCCGGTGCTTTCGACCGATCTGCTTGCCATTGTCGTCGCTGTCGTCGCATTTGGTATTTCCGGAATATTTCTGTTGCTGCTCCTGCCCGACGCTTCGTGGTCGTCTTCCCTGCCGCTTGCGGTTGCGGAAGGTGAGGCGCGGCAAATCGCAGCTGCGCAGTTGCTGGTCGCGTCATCCTCCGTGGCGGCGGCGGTCGCAGCCACAGCCGATAATCCCGAATTCGGCCGCGGAACCTTCTCGCCGCTTGGTGGCGCCGGGGCGCCGCCGCGAAAGTTCGCGCGGCAATTGCCCATCGAACGCGACGGTGGCACCCACTTTGTAGCGGTCGATCAAATCGTCGCCGTTCACGCCAACGCGCATTACACCTACGTTTTCGACGGCGGCGACAAGTTGTTTTGTCCGCTGTCCATTGGCGAGGTCGAATCGCGGCTCGACAATGGGCGTTTCGTACGCGTTCACCGCAGCCACATTGTCAATATTGACCGTGTTGTTGGCTATAAGCGGTCCGGCGACAGCGAACTCGTAGAAATGGCTGCGGGGCATCACTACTTGGTCCCAGTCAGCCGGAGCCGAGTGGCCTCGCTGAAATCACGCGTCGCAAGCTTGACCGGGGCGAGTCCGGCCTTCGTACCGGGCCGCAGTCGTTTCGCAGCGCAATAGAGTGAACCGTTTGGCGCGATTGTGTCAGCAAGGTTGACGCAGTTCGTGCAAAATTTCCGCTATTCGTGCTCGATCTCCGCTTTTGGTGCAATGGCGGGCAGCTGGTGCACCTCCTCTTGCCGCTGCACCGCACAAATCTACAGAATTATAAATTGAGCGGTATTACGCGCGTGCGGTTTGCAAAGTGGGCCTGGTGATGACCAAAGCCCCGCCCGCCGCGCCAAGGGAGAATGCCCATGATACCTGGCGCCTTCGCCTATCATCGCCCGTCATCCGTCAAGGAAGCCGTCGGTTTGCTCGCGCAATATGGCGACGACGGTCGTGCGCTTGCCGGCGGCCACAGCATCATCCCGATGATGAAGCTGCGGCTCGCTTCTCCGGGCCATTTGGTGGACCTTGCCGGCATCGCCGATCTTAAGGGAGTTCGTGCTGACGGCGGCGACATTGTTATCGGCGCCATGACCACGCAAAATGAGCTGATCGCCTCCGAGCTTCTAAGCGCGAAAATTCCGATCCTGCGCGAGACCTCGCTGCAAGTAGCCGATCCGCAGGTGCGCTATGTCGGGACGCTAGGCGGCAATGTCGCCAACGGCGATCCCGGCAACGACATGCCTGCGGTGATGATTTGTCTGAACGCGTCCTACGAGGTCAGCGGCAAACGCGGCAACCGCCGCATTGCGGCGCGTGAGTTTTACCAGGGCGCTTATTTCACCGCGTTGGAAGCGGGCGACGTGCTCACCGCGATCCGCATTCCGGTGCCGCCCCCCGGACACGGCTATGCCTATGAAAAGCTCAAGCGCAAGATCGGCGACTATGCGACGGCGGCCGCCGCGGTCGTGCTCACTATGGTTGGCGGCAAAGTCGGTACCTGTTCGATCGGCTTGACCAATGTCGCCGAAACGCCGCTCCTCGCCGAAGAAGCCGCTAAAATCCTGGTCGGCTCCGCGCTTGATGCAGCGACGGTGAAGCGGGCTGTCGCCGCCGCCGAGGCGATCACCGCGCCGGCGAGCGACGCGCGCGGACCTGCGGCCTATCGCACCAAAATGGCTGGGGTGATGCTCGCGCGGGCGCTTGCCCGCGCGAAATCGCGCGCTCGTTGACGCGCAGAATTCTGAAAAAGTGGAAGCCGGTTTTCGGAAAAGATCAATGCGCAAAATACAATCCTAGGGAAACACCGATGGCCAAATCGCAAGTCTCCATGACGGTGAACGGCAAGACCATCGAAGCTTTGGTCGAGCCGCGCACTTTGCTCATCCACTTTCTGCGCGATCAGCAGCGCATCACCGGCCCGCATATCGGCTGCGAAACCAGCCATTGCGGTGCCTGCACGGTCGATCTCGACGGCAAGTCGGTAAAGTCGTGCACCGTCTTTGCTGTGCAGGCGAACGGTGCCGACATCCGCACCATCGAAGGCATGGCCAATGCGGACGGCACTCTGCACGCCTTGCAGGAAGGTTTCCGCGAAATGCATGGCCTGCAATGCGGCTTCTGTACGCCGGGCATGATCATGCGCGCCTATCGGCTCTTGCAGGAGAACAAAAACCCTTCCGAGGAAGAAATCCGCTACGGCATTTCCGGCAACCTCTGCCGCTGCACCGGCTATCAGAACATCGTCAAGGCCATTCAATTCGCCGCCGCCAAGCTTGCCGGCGTGCCGTTCCAGGAGGCCGCAGAATGAACGACATGACCCCCACATCCGCCGAACGCGCCGCTAAGCTCGAGGGGATGGGCTGCAAGCGAAAACGCGTCGAGGACATCCGCTTCGTCCAGGGCAAGGGCAATTACGTCGACGACCTCAATCTGCCCGGCATGCTTTACGGCGATCTCGTCCGCTCGCCCCACGCCCACGCCCGCGTCAAGAAGATCGATACGGCCAAGGCCGCGGCCGTGCCAGGCGTCGTCGCCGTGATCACCGCAGAAACGCTGAAAACCGTCAACCTCGCCTGGATGCCGACGCTCGCCGGCGACGTGCAGATGGTTTTGGCCGACGGCAAAGTGCTGTTTCAGAATCAAGAAGTCGCCTTCGTCATCGCCGAGAGCCGCGAGGCCGCCGCTGATGCCGTCGAACTGGTCGAAGTCGAGTATGAGGCGCTCCCCTGCAACGTCGATCCGCTCAAAGCGATGACCGACGGAGCGCCAATGATCCGCGAGGACCTCAAGGACAAGACCGACGGCGCCCACGGCAAGCGCAAGCACTATAATCACATCTTCTCCTGGCAGGCGGGCGACAAAGCGGCTGCCGACGCGGCCTTCCAAAAGGCCGACGTGACCATCCGCGAGATGATCGTCTATCCGCGCTGCCATCCGTGCCCGCTGGAAACTTGCCAGTGCGTCGCCTCGTTCGACAAAATCAAGGGCGAGCTGACGCTCTGGGGCACGTTCCAGGCGCCGCATGTCATCCGCACGGTCGGCTCCCTGATCTCAAAAATCCCCGAGCACAAAATCCACGTCATCGCCCCCGACATCGGCGGCGGCTTCGGCAACAAGGTTGGCGCGTATTCCGGCTATATCTGCGCCATCGTCGCCTCGATCGTTACCGGGCGTCCGGTGAAATGGACCGAGGATCGCATCGAGAACCTGTCGACCACGGCCTTTGCCCGCGACTTCTACATGGACATGGAAATCGCCGCGACCAGGGACGGTAGGGTGACCGGCATGCGCTGTTACACCATCGCCGACCACGGTGCGTTCGATGCCTGTGCCAATGCCACCAAATGGCCGGCCGGCTTGTTCAGCATCATCAGCGGTTCCTACGATTTCCCGGCGGCCTATTGTCTGGTGGACGGCGTCTACACCAACAAGGCGCCGGGCGGAGTGGCGTATCGCTGCTCGTTCCGCGTCACCGAAGCGGCCTATTGCATCGAGCGCGCCATGGACATCATGGCGCAAAAACTCGGCATTGATCCTGCCGAATTCCGGCTCAAAAATTTGATCCGCCGCGAGCAATTCCCCTACACCTCGGCGTTCGGCTGGCAGTACGACTCAGGCGACTACCACACCGCCATGAACAAGGCGATGGAGTCCATGAACTACAAAAAGCTGCGCGCGGAGCAAAAAGCCAAGCGAGAGGCTTTCAAGCGCGGCGAGACGCGCGAGTTGATGGGCATCGGCGTTGCCTTCTTCACCGAAATCGTCGGCGCCGGTCCCTCGCGCGCCTGCGACATCCTTGGCATTGCCATGTTCGATTCGGCGGAAATCCGCATCCATCCGACTGGCAGCGGCATCTGCCGGCTCGGCACCAAATCGCAGGGCCAAGGCCACGAGACGACCTACGCCCAGATCATCGCGACTGAACTCGGCATTCCCGCCGACAGCATCACAGTCGAGGAAGGCAACACCGACACCGCGCCCTACGGCCTCGGCACTTACGGCTCGCGCTCGACGCCGGTCTCCGGCGCCGCGACTGCCATGGCCTGCCGCAAGATCAAGGCCAAGGCGCAGATGATCGCCGCCTACATGCTTGAAGTGCACGACGACGATCTCGAATGGGATGTTGATCGTTTCCGGGTGAAAGGTAATCCGGAACGCTTCAAGACCATGACCGAGCTCGCCTGGGCGGCGTACCACGAAGTGCCGCCCGGCATGGAGCCGGGGCTGGAAGCGATTAACTATTACGATCCGCCCAACTTCACCTATCCGTTCGGCGCCTATATCAGCGTGGTCGACGTCGACGTCGACACCGGCACCGTGAAGGTCCGGCGCTTCTATGCGCTCGACGATTGCGGAACGCGCATCAATCCGATGATCATCGAGGGCCAAATCCACGGCGGCCTGACTGAAGCCTTCGGCATCGCCATGGGCCAGGAGCTCCACTACGACGCCGACGGCAACATCACAACTGCGTCGTTCATGGATTACTTTCTGCCGACGGCGGTCGAAACGCCGCATTGGGAGACCGACTGGACGACAACGCCCTCGCCGCACCATCCGATCGGCGCCAAGGGCGTGGGCGAGAGTCCGAATGTCGGCGGCGTGCCGTGCTTCTCTAATGCCGTCAACGACGCCTTTGCATTTTTGGGCTCGACCCACATCCAGATGCCGCACGACAATTGGCGCACCTGGACGGCCGCGGATAAATTAGGATTGCATGCGTGACGTCATTCCGGCCGACGAGCGCAGCGAGTGAGGGCCCGAATCCATAACCACCGCCCAGCGGCAGTGGCGAAAGCGGAGCAAAATTCCTATTTCCGTGGCTATGGATTCCGGATTCGCGCCCTTGGTGGGCCCCGGAATGACGAACCATGAAGCGCGAAGAAATCGCCGAAAAACTCGCGGCCGTGGGCTATGTCGCCGACCACGATATTGCGACTGCACTGTGGCTGATGGACTTTCTCAAGCGGCCGCTCTTGCTGGAGGGCGAAGCGGGCGTGGGCAAGACCGAAGTCGGCAAGGCGCTCGCCGCGGTGCACGGCGCCGAGCTTATCCGCCTGCAATGCTATGAGGGCCTCGACCAGAACGCCGCGCTCTATGAATGGAATTACCAGCGCCAGCTGCTGGCGATAAAGACCCGCGAAGGCATCGGCGAGAATGCCGATGCGATCGAAGAGCATATCTTTTCGGAAAGATATCTGCTCGAGCGGCCGCTCCTCGCCGCTATCCGTCGCGACAAGCCTCCGGTTCTGCTCATCGATGAAGTGGACCGCGCCGACGAGGAATTCGAAGCGTTCTTGCTCGAACTTCTGTCCGATTTTCAGGTCAGTATTCCCGAACTCGGCACCATCAAGGCCGTCTCCATTCCTCGCGTGGTGCTGACGTCGAACGGCACGCGCGAACTCTCCGACGCGCTGCGCCGCCGCTGTCTCTATCACTACGTCGATTTTCCCGAGGTCGATCGCGAGGCCAAGATCATTCTCACGCGTACGCCGGGGATCGACACCAACCTCGCCCTACAGATCGCGCGCATGGTGACGGCGGTGCGCAAGGAGGATTTGCGCAAAGTGCCGGGCGTTGCCGAGACGCTCGACTGGGCGGCGACGCTAGCCGGTCTCGAAATCCATGATCTGCGGCAAGAGCCGGAAACGGTCCACGAGACCATGATTTGTTTGCTCAAGACTCATGAGGATCGCGCCCGGCTCAGCCGCGAAGTGAGCGATCGCCTTCTCGGCAAGGTGGCGTGATGGCGATCACGCGACAATCAGCCGCCCGTCCCCGCGAAAGCGGCGACCCGGGTCTGGATTCCCGCTTGCGCGGGAATGAGCGGAGCGAGCTGCCCGGCGCCCGCCGCCGGCTCGCTGGTTTTGCTCGCACCTTGCGTGACAATGGCTTTCGCGTGGGGCTGGCGGAAACAGGTGATGCGCTGGCCATTCTCGCCTCGTCGGTGGCCGCGCGTCCCACATCGCTCAAGCCGGCGCTGCGCGCGCTCTTCTGCGCCACCCATTCCGATTGGGAGCGCTTCGATGAGATTTTCGATGCTTTTTGGCGCGGCGCCGGCATGCGCCAACGCCAGATCTTGTCCGGTCATCCGCAATCCGGCCGTGCGGTGCCGAAAAAGCTCGCCGAGGCACACGTGCCGGAAGAGGCGCGCGGGATTCCCGACCGGGTAGAGCGGCGCAACGAAGGCGGCGCCGATGCTGCCGGCGAAGGTCGTGGCCGCCGCGAGGGCGCATCATCGGCAGAAAGACTCTCCACGACTGATCTTCGCCATATTGTCGATCCCGCCGAGATTGCCGCGACGCATGCGCTCGCGGCGCGGCTTGCCCGGTCCATGCGCGCGCGGCTCGTGCGCCGCGAGCAAGTCCGCCGCCGCGGCCGGCGCCTCGATTTGCGCCGTAGCATTCATCGCAACGTGTCGCACGGCGGCACGCTGATTGAGCTGGCCTGGCGGCGGCGCAAAATCAAGCCGCTGCGGCTCGTCGTCCTGCTCGACGCGTCGGGCTCGATGAATCTTTACACCGCTTTCTTCGTGCGCTTCCTGCACGGCGTGGTCGACGCCTTTCGCGAGGCGGAGGCG
>Ga0335078_10009352_pt1 | contig 14535 bp, 13 predicted proteins | sample Lox_Sample_32_FD_206711 | JGI IMG/M metagenome (GOLD analysis project Ga0335078, IMG submission 206711) | Soil microbial communities from Loxahatchee National Wildlife Refuge, Florida, United States - Lox_Sample_3.2 | ecosystem: Environmental > Terrestrial > Soil > Wetlands | place: USA...
GCCTGCGACGCGATCCAATGGGGCGAGGTCGACGGCCTCCGGGCGCTGCTCGACGCGCGCCCGGAGCTCGTGCGGGCACGGTCCCCCTTCCGCCACCGCGCGATGCTGCTGCATCACGTGGCCGCGAACGGGATCGAGGTCGAGCGCCAGCTTCAGACGCCGCCCAACGCGGTTGAGATCACGCGGATGCTGCTCGAGCGTGGCGCTGAGCCGGACGTCGTGTGCGACGCCTACAACGGGCACGACACGACACTCGGCCTGCTCGTCTCCTCGGCCCACCCCGCGGCCGCCGGCGTTCAGCCGGCGCTGGTCGAGGAACCTCTGCTGGGGCAGGGCGCGCGTGGACGGACTCGACGACGACGGGGCACCCCTGTGCACCGCAATCGCGTTCGGGTACACCGAAGCCGCCGAGGCGCTCGTGCGCTGCGGCGCCCGCGTCGACAACATCGCGTTCGCGGCCGCGCTCGGCCGGCTCGCGGACGTGCGCGCGTACTTCGACCCCGACGGGAGATTGGCGCGTCCACCCGCGCGGAGCGCCGAGCGGCTCGGCCTCTACGGGCCACCCCTCGAGCCGGGTCGGCTGGTGGACTACGCGCTGATCTACGCCGCCCTCCACGGCCGGCGCGACGTCGTCGGGTTCCTGCTCGACAAGCAACCCGATCTCAGCTTCACCGAGCCGTTGTTCCACAGCACCGCGGCGGGCGCCGCGAAATGGGCCGGTAACGACGAGATCGTCGCCCTCCTCGCCACGGCCGCCTAGACTGCCCGCCCGTGCCGACGGCATTCGAGAAGAGCGTCCGCGTCCAGTTGCGCTGGCGCGACATGGACATGCTCGGCCACCTCAACCAGTCCGTGTACCACGAGCTGCTCGAGGAAGGCCGGATCGCAATGATCGCCGAGCTCGTCCAGCGCGTCGGGGGCGACCATGCTCACGGCGGCTTCGTCCTCGCCCACGTGGACCTCGATTATCACCGTGAGGTGCGCAAAGATCACGAAGAGGTGGACGTGGTCCTCCGGCTCGCCCACGTGGGAAGGTCGAGCGTCGTGCTCGAGCACGAGGTCAGGCTGCCGGATGGCGCCGTGGCGGCGTCTGGCCAGTCCGTGCTGGTGGCGTGGGATCTGGCAACCCGGGCCAAGCGGACTCTCACCGAGCGCGAGCGCGAAGCGCTGTCCTGAACGCAAACCTCAGCGAAGCAGCCAGTAGATCTCGGTCTCGAGCTCGCGCGGGTCCTCGCGCCAGTGGCCGTAGATCTCCCAGCAGGGCCCGGCGAGCTCCCGCCCGCGGGCGGCGACCGCTTGGCGCACCGCGTCGTGGGTGGCGCCGAGCGTCGCGTAATCGCCGCGGTGCACCGCCGTCGCCACTTCCCCTCCGGGAAGCTCGGACGCGACCACCCGGCCGTGCGGCTCGAACCGCTGCGATACGAGGACGCCGATCTCGACGTCGGGCCGTTGGTCCTTGTAGAGCATCACGTTGTGCCAGAGCCCGTTACCGGCGCCAGTCGCGAGCTCGGTACGGCCGCGGACGAACCGGTACACCTCGTCGAGCAGCTGTCCCCACAGGCGCGGGAACTCCGCCCAGCTCGTCGTCTGGGCGACGACCGCGGTCGCGCGCGCGTCCACGGTCACGAATTCCACGGGGACGGTCATGACCACAGCGACAAACCGAAGCCGCCGTCGACCCGGAGCACCACGCCGGTTAGGTACGCCGCCGCCGGGGAGAGCAGGAAGCTCACGACGCCCGCGAGCTCGTCGGTCTCGGCGAACCGCCCGAGCGGGATGCGGTCGAGCGCGGCCTCCCGGATGTCCGCGGGCATCGCCAGCACCTTCGGCGTGGCGACGAACCCGGGCATGATCACGTTGCACCGGATCCCCCGCCCCGCCCATTCCGCGGCAAGCGTGCGCGCCATGCCGACGAGCCCCGCCTTCGACGCCCCGTAGGCGACCTGGCGCGGGATGCCGGTCTCGGCCGCGACCGACGAGATCAGCACGACGCGTCCGTCGCCCGATGCTGCGAGCGCGTCGAACGCGGCCTGCGCGAGGTAGAACGCGCCGTGGAGGTTGGTCTCCATGTCCTTGCGCCAGGCCTCCTCGGAGAACCGCTCGGCCCGGTGGATGGTGTCCACCACCCCGGCATTGGCGACGACAGCGTCGCAGCCGCCGAGCTCCGCGATCGCCGAAGCGACTCCTTGGAAGGCGGCGGCGCGGTCGCGCACATCGAACGTGACACAAGCGGAGGCGCCATCAACGCCATCGACCGGAGCGCCCGGCATGTCACACGCCGCCACCGCGCAACCGCTCTCGGCGAGCGCGGCGACGATTGAACGCCCGATTCCGCCGGTGGCGCCGGTGACGATCACTCGCCTTCCGCTTGGAACGGTGCTAGCCGACATCGGTGTTACGAACCGAGCGGACGAGCCCGTACCTCTCCCAGTGGCGTGCCGGGATGTCCGTCGGGTCCTTGTACCAGTACCACGTGCACGGATCGGTCGCGAAGTCGTCGGGCGGGTCGCTTGGATACAGCGGGTAGCCGATCCAGCGAATCGGCAGCGACTCGTTCATGAACGAGCAATGCGTGCAGTACAGCGGGAACCCCTGTCGCCCGTAGCTCCAGTCGTGCGCCGAACGCGTCATCCCGAGCGCGTTCGGACCCTGGTAGCGCCCCATCCGCACCAGCCGTTGTCCCGAGCCGCATGGGTTCATCGTGAACGTGAACTTCTCGTTGTCCTCGGTAATCGTGAACGCCCCCGGGTGCGGTCCGGTGCCGCTGCACGAGTGCGCACGCCACGTCGCGGCCAGGGCATGGACGATCTGCTTGCGGTCGCGCGCGGCAATCGTCTCGACATCGCGCTTCCAGCCGCGGCCCTGGCCGTCGGTCCATGCCTCCGCCACGCCGTCGTCGCCGAGCCTCGCCTGGACGAACGAGATCAGGCCGGCGATCCCCTCGACCATCAGGTCGTGCAGGTAGCGCCACTCGTGCTTCATCTGCTCGCACAGGGCGCGCGCCTCCGCCGCGTCACCCCGGTCGAGCGCCTCGATCGCGCGGTCCATCGTCGGCCGCGACATCTGCTCGAGCTCCTCGTCCGAGAACCACCGCTCCGCCATCAGTCCTCCAATCGTCGCGCTTGGATAACGCGATCCTATGGAGATGCGGGCGCCGATCCGTGGCGCCCGCTTATCGATCGCGAGTCCGCCTGTCAGGAGGTGGGCGCCGGCTCGATGTTGTGGTTGAGCCGGAACAGGTTCGTGGGATCGTAGATCCGTTTCAGTGCCGCCAGCCGCGCGTAGGTTTCTTCGCCGTACGAGCTCGCCGCTGAATCGGCGTCGCCGAGAAAGTTGACGTACGCACGTCCGGTTGACGCCGACTCGGCCTCGGAGATCACCGCACGCGCCCATGCGTGGTGCGCGGCGCCCTGCTCAGGGTCTTGCCAGCCCGTCACCGCGTTGAGCACGAACGGCATGGAACGCTCAGGGAACGCCGTGGCACGTTCGGGCACACGGGCAACCGCTCCCCCCATCTGTTGCACGTGGATCTCGCATTGTGGTCCGGGCGCCGCGTGATGGATCTTGCACAGCCGGTCGATCAGCTCGTCATCGAGTCGTGCCAGGTTCGTCGCCTTGAAGTAGGCGTGAATCCCCTTGGGCCATAGCGGGTCAAGCAGCGTTTGAAGCGCCACATAGGGCATCGGACCGAGCAGGTCGGCGATTGGCTTGGCGACGCTCCGGATTCTTTGCACGAGCGCTTCACCCTCGTCGACCGGACCGGTCGAGGCCGCGACCAAGGCCACGACTTTCTTTCCATGCCACTCCGCGGGAATCGGCGGGAGCGGCGGCGCGCTGGTCAGGTTGACCAGTGCGCTGATCTCGTCGGGGGCGTCGGCGGCCCAGTCGCGAAAGGCACGGAGCAGGTCGAACGCTTCCTCGGCGGGGTAGAAGATCGGCCCCGCGTAGATCATCGGACCCAGGGGATAAAGCGCGAGCTCGAACCGCGTGACGATTCCGAAGTTGCCGCCGCCGCCCCGCAGGGCCCACAACAGGTCCGCGTGCTTGGTCTCGCTCGCGTGGAGCAGACGCCCATCGGCGGTGACGACGTCGGCCGCGATCAGGTTGTCACAGGCCAGGCCGAACTTCCGCATGGTCCAACCGATCCCGCCGCCCAGGGTGAAGCCGCCGACGCCCGTGCTCGAGACCAGACCACCCGTGGTGGCGAGCCCGTGAGCCTGGGTTTCGTGGTCGACATCCGCCCAGAGCGCGCCACCGCCCACGCTCGCTCGCCTGAGCACGGGGTCGACGATGACCTCGTTCATGGCCGACAGGTCGACGACGATTCCACCGTCGCAGGTCGAGAACCCGGCGACGCTGTGGCCGCCGCCGCGGACGGCGAGCGGGATGCCGTGGCTCCGGGCAAAGCCGACCGCGGCGATCACGTCGGCCGCGCCCGCACATCGGACGATCAGCGCGGGAGCGCAACGATCATGCGCGCCGTTCCAGATCGGTGCCGCCTCGCTGTAACCCGGCTCGCCGGCGACCAGCATCTCGCCACGGATCGTCTCTCGCAGCTCCTGCAATGTCGCTTCGCCGAGCACCGGGGTGATCGTGTGACTCATCTCCGTCTCCTTTGTTGTTCGAAGGTGCGGAGAGTTGTAGGCGGCGCTCCTTTGCCCGGGCTTTGCGCGGCCTTAGCGATCGCGCGCAGACGTTCCTCGACGTCCTCGACGCCCAGCGCGTCGTGCCGCGACGCGTACCGTTCGCGCGCTTCTTGAAGGAGGGCGACGGCACGGTCAGGGTCACCCTGCTCGATCGCGATCTCGGCCAACCCGGCGACCGTGTTCGCGATCCAACGTTCTCGCTGGGTTGGGCCCAGAACGCGCCGGGCGCGCTGCAGAGCCGCTTCGGCGTCGTCCAGTCGAGCCCGGGCGAGCTCGAGATCGGCGAACCGCCACAGAGTTATGGCGAGTCCCCATCGATCCCCCGCGCGCTCGAAGATCGCCTCGGCTTCGGCGAGGTGGCGCTGCGCAGCCGTATGGTCGCCGTCCGTCGTGTCGATGTGACCCAGGCCGGCGAGCACGACGCCCACGCCGCGCCGGTCCCCGCGCTCGCGTCTGATCTCGCCTGCCTGCTCGAGCGTCCGGCGCGAAGCCTCCGGGTCTCCTTCGGCAAGCTCGAGGTAGGCCCGTCGGACCAGCGCGGCGGCCCGACCCGACTCATCGCCCGCTTGCTTGAAGCGGAGCTCGCTCTCGTCGACCAGCGCCCGGGCTCGGGGCAGGTCACCGCGCGCTCGCGCGATTCCGGCCCGGTTTGCCAGCGCGTATCCGACGGCGGCCTCGGACGACGTCTCGGCGAACGGTTGCAACGTGTCCTCGAACACGATGCGTAGGCCACGGCGGGCAACGCTGCGGATCGTCTCCGCCAGGCTCACCGGCGAGTTGACCGGCTCGGACGAACCGGCAAGCGCGTAATAGAGGTCCGTGCTGTCCGCCAGGAGCTGCTCGCCGCGGGCGAGGTCGCCGAGCATCCAGTACGCGATCCCCAAGGAGTGCTGAGATGTGGCCTCGGCCACCGCGAGCGACTCGTGGCGGGCGAGCTCGAGCGCCCGTTCGAGCCTGGGAATGGCTTCGGCAGCGGCGTCGCCGGCCAGCGCGAACTCGGCCCGCAGCTGTAGGGCGCGCCACCGGCCGCGCCCGTCCCCGAGCTGGAGAGCAATCGCGTGGCTCTCCTCCGCCCGGGCGATTCCGCAAGCTACGGCGCCGCTGCGAAGATCGATCGACGCCGCCGCGAGCAGGGCCTGGGCTCGCAGAATCGTCACCTCAGGCGTCGCCGCGAGGGCCTTGTCGAACCGCCGTCGCCCTTCGTCGAGATCGATCCGGCGCAACCAAAACGGCAACAGATCCAGGCACATTCGAAGCGCGCCAGGAGGATCACGAACAAACAGGGCGTCGAGCGCGATTCGGATGTTCGCGGCGTCGCGGTCCAGTCGGGGCGAGTGACCCCATTCGCAGGTCAGCTCACGTGCCCAGCGCACGTGTCGCTCAACCATACGGCTGGTTTCACCTGCCTCTTCGAGGCGGGCCTGCGCATACATTCGGACGGTCTCGAGCAGGCGGTAGCGGCGCTCGCGCGAGTTGCGCGCGTCCGCGACGACCATGGACTTCTCGACCAGCCGCCCCAGCACGTCTGCGATATCGAGCCGATCCAACCCTGCGCCGGCACATACCGTCTCAGCCGCCTCGAGCTCGAAGCCACCGGAGAACACGGCGAGTCGTCGAAGCAGCGTCCGCTCGTCCTCCTCGAGCAGGTCATAGCTCCAGTCGAGCGCGGCCAGCAGAGTGCGCTGCCGCGTGGGCGCCCGCCGGCTGGCGGTGCGAAGCACCCGGAAGCGATCATCAAGACGGTCCGCGATGGCCGCAGGACCGAGCGCGCCGAGGCGAGCGGCCGCGAGCTCGAGCGCGAGCGGCAGCCCGTCGAGCCGGAAGCAGATCCGCGCGACATCCCTGGCGTTCTGATCGTCGAGCACGAACCCGGGCGCTGCAGCGCCGGCGCGCTCGACAAACAGCCGCACCGCCTCGTACTCGAGCAGCTCGCGCGGCTCGCACAGATGCTCCGGGTCTGGCATTTGTAGCGACGGGACGCGGAACAAGAGCTCGCCCGCCACCCGCAGCGGCGCTCGACTCGTGGCGAGGACGCAGAGCGCCGGGGCCTGGCGCAGCAAGCGGTCAAGGATCTCGGCGGTCGCTTCCAGCACGTGCTCGCAGTTATCGACCACCAACAGGAGCGACCTCCTGACCAGGTAGTCGGCCACAGCGTCAAGAACCTTCTGACCGGACAGGGCGTGGACATCGAGAGCCGCGGCGAGCGCGTCCGCCACCAGCTCGGGATCTGTGACCGCAGAAAGCTCCACCAGAGCCGCGCCGTCGGAGTAGGACGCGGCCGCCCGGCGCGCCAGCTCGAGTGCCATGCGGGTCTTGCCCACTCCGCCCGTCCCGGCCAGCGTGACCATGCGCGCATTCGGCAAGAGTGCGATCAGCTCGTCAAGCTCACGGCGGCGCCCGATGAACGCGCTCGCGTCCGCGGGCAGGACGAACGCACCGTTGCCGCCGGGCGGACCTAGGGCGGCCATTGCCTGCTCGAGCTCCTGCGCGAGCTCGGCGAGCTCGTCCCGGTGCCCCTCCACCCAGTCGTCGTAGCGGTTCTCGGGCAACAGCTCGCCCGCGTATAGCGTGAGCGCGGCTCGGTACGCGGCGACGCTGTTGGTCCGGAGCGCTTGCGCTGCGGCGTCCTTCAGTCGGTCGACGTCGACCTCGGCCACCAGCTGAAGCATCTCGTCGCGGACCTGGATCGCCTCGGGGGCGAGGGCTCGCCGCGCCGCATAGACCGTCTGGTGCAGGTTGTTCGCTGCCGCCGCCGGGTCCCGGTCCTGCCACAGAACATCCATGGCCTGCTCACGGTGGAGACGGTGACCTGGGGCCAGAGCAAGCAGCTTGACGAGCTCTCGTGCCTTCTTTAGCCGCCATGCCCGGTCCGGCACCGACCGGCCGTCAACGGCGGCTTTGAAGCCGCCCAGAAGCGCCACCGTTACGCCCGGTGAGTTACGCCCGGTCCGCGCGGCGGGCAACGGCGCCCGCACAGCACTCATATTCGCCTCTCGTCGTCGGGTAGCTCGGTAAATAACCTAACAGACACAAGGCGCCCCGACGCGGGGTCGGGGCGCCCTGGGGTGTTGCGGTCAGAGCGTTGTCGATGTCAGACGCTGCTACGGGTGATCGAGATCGCGAGGTACTCGGCGTCGATGCGGCAACTGCCATCGGTAGCCGTGTTCCGGCGCTCGAACAGGTCGCGAAGGTCGGCGCGGCAGTCGTCCCACCGGCCCTGCGGCACCAGTTTCTCCTGCGCCTTGATCGTCGGGCCGTAGCGCTCCTCGAAGAACGTCTGGTAGGCCTCGACGCTCTCGAACGCGAACAGGTTCGACGCGCGGGTGAATGACAGTGTCACGTCGTGTCGTGCGAACAGATCGCGCACGTGACTCTCATCGCCCCACAGCGGCGGCGCCGTCGCGAATGCAGGCGGTGGCGGCAGGTAGCGGCCCATGATTTGAAACATCTCGCCAATCAGCCCCTCAGGGGTCCAATTAACCAGACCGACCGTGCCTCCAGGCCGGCAAACGCGCACCATTTCATCCGCGGTGACCTGATGGCGCGGCGCGAACTGCACGCCGAACACCGAGGTGACTGAGTCGAACGACGCGCTGGCGAACGGCAGCGCCTCGGCGTCGCCTTCCACCCAGTCGATTTCGAGGCCCTCGGCCAATGCACGAGAGCGCGCAACGTCGAGTAACTCCGGCACGAGGTCGAGGCCGACGACTCGTGCATGCTCCTTGGCGGCATGCAGGGCGACGTTGCCGCTCCCGGTGGCGATGTCGAGGACGCGCGCCCCGGGCCGCACGTGCGCGGCCATGAGAGCGTGGGTGACGGGACGGTCCGCGATGTGCCGGGCAACGGCGGGGTAGTCGCCTGCGGCCCAGGTGGCGCGGTGCGCCAGTTTGAGTTCGGCGACGGGATCAGAAGCGATGGTTGTCATTGGGGCTCCTCTGAGTGGTGGTGTTCAACAGGTACCGACCCCGGCGTCTACTGATGCCGGGCCGCCGGCAAACGTGCGTTTGGCGGCGTACACGTATGGATGCTTGAACGCGTCGAGAGCGGCGTAGCCGTCGACGTCGAAGTCGAGCCGTTGGCCAGAGCGCGAGTCGAGAACCTCGAGGGTGATCCTGTCGGTGGACTTGCTCCAGAACAGAGTCACTTCGATCCCGTTGCTGGCGCGGTGCGCTAGCTCCCGGCGGTCGGTGAGTGCTGTGGGGGTCATGATCGTTACTCCTTGGTGAGACCGTTCCAGCGTTTTAGGCGCCGGCTCTTTGCGCGGCGTTAGCCGGCGCTTAGCACCCCCGGGTCACTGACCCGCGCTAGAACGTGTCGAGGATCGGGAAGTCCGGGTGAGCCTCGAGGCAGGCGCGTAGATACAACGCCGCGCCGACATCCCCTGTGAGAAGGGTGTAGCGCCCGCGACCGAACCCGGCCCGGTGGCGCTCGACCTGTTCGATCGCGTGCATCGCGAACCTGCGGGCGCGCTCCAGCCACATCGGATCGCCGGTCAGGTCGTGCAGCCTCAGGAAGGCGAAGCCGTTGCCGGCGGTGCCGTGGCAGAGGCCCGGCCCCTTACACAGTGGCCCTGCGCGCCACGTGAGCTCACCGCCGCCGATCGCGAGCTCGAGCGGCATCAGATCTCCGAGCGTGGTGACGATGCCGGGCGCGCCGTGGCACCACTGAACGCGCATCTTGGCCGCTTGCTCGCTCAGCGGCCGGTCACGCGGCGGCCAGTTGACGAGCCCGTTCTCCCGTCCGGCGGTTCGGGAAAGCAGCCTGGCGACGCGCTTGCGCAGGATGTCCTCGTCGACCAATCCGCGGAGGGCGTGGACGTTGCCGGCGAATCCGTGGGCGGGGCCGAGGTAGTCCTGGACGTCGCCGGCAAATTTGCCGGTCCACATGTCCGACGACTCGTTCCACCTCGCGTACAGGATCTCTGCGCTCTCGCGCCACTCATCCTCGAGCCCGCACGCTCGCGCCGCGAGAATCGTGCCGGGCGAGCCGTACAGCAGCTCCCATGTCGGACACTCGCGGTTCGCCCGCACCAGTTCGCGCAGCCGACCGACGTCCGCACAGGGCAAGCCGAGCCTGTCCGCGACTGCGAGCACGCCCGTCTCCCCCATAAACAGGCTCGGCGGGTGCCGCGCCTCGTCGACGTCCGGCGCGGTCCGACAGCGATCGAGAGCGGAAGCCACCGCCGCCTCGGAGTCGATCGAGGAGCCGAGCCTCGACAGCGCCCAGATCACCCCCGCGCCACCGAGATACAGCGAGCAGAAAACCTCGTCCTCGCGGAGATCGTCGAGCGGGTGCCCCGGCCACCCGCCGTCTCTTTCCGCCGCTTCGGCGTCGGCCACGATCGCGGCGATCGCGTCGTGCGCGACCGCCGGATCCCAGGCCCGGTCAGTCAGCCTCTCGTGCTCCTCAGGGCGCCACAGCATTCAGGCATTGTCCAACGGCACCGCGGGGCCGAGTGCTTGGTCTCGACGCGGTCCCAGTTACGCTTCGGCGCCTGGATCGCCCTGGTTGGCTTGACGCTTCGGAGCTGCGCATCGGCCTTGGCTGCATGCGCATGTCGACCGATGCGGACCGCGATGAAGCCTTGGCCCGCGCGACGATCGCGACCGCACTCGAAGCGGGCGTGACCGTGTTCGATACCGCGCGAGCGTACGGCCACGACGAAACCGAGCTCGGTCACAACGAGCGCCTGCTCGCCGATGCGCTCGCACGCACGCCAGCGCGGATCGTGACCAAGGGCGGGATGACGCGACCGGGTGGCGCCTGGATACCCGATGGCCGCGCCAAGGCGATCCTAAGAGACTGCGAGGCCAGCCTCGAGGCGCTCGGGGGCCTCGCGATCGACCTCTACCTGCTCCACGCGCCCGATCCGCGCACGCCATGGCGGACCTCGGTGCGCGCGCTCGCCCGTCTCCTCGACGAACGCCTCGTGCGGCACGTCGGCGTGTCCAACGTGAACCGTCCGCAGCTCGAGGAGGCGCTCGAGCTCGTCCCGATCACCGCCGTCGAGGTCGCCCTCGGTCCCGTCGACGATCGTCCGCTCCGCGCCGGGCTTGTCGAGCGCTGCGCCGACCTTGGCATCGCCGTGATCGCCCATACGCCGCTTGGAGGGCCGCGTCGCGCGGGCGGCTTGGCGCGCCGCGAGCCACTAGCCGAGGTGTCGCGGGCGTGCGACGCCACGCCGGCCGAGGTGGCGCTCGCGTGGTTGCTCGACCTGGATCCAGCAGTCGTCGCGATCCCCGGTGCACGCCGGCCGCAGACCGCCCGCTCCGCGGCGCGCGCGGCGACGCTCGAGCTCGACGCCGAAGCCCGGGAGCACCTGCGTCGCGCGCTTGGGCGCTCTCGGCCGGTGGCGACTGTCCGCCGCAGCCACGGCGAGGTCGTCCTGATCATGGGCGTCGCCGGCGCGGGCAAGAGCCGGGTCGCCCAAGACTACGTCGAGCGCGGCTACGTCCGCCTCAACCGTGACGAGCGCGGCGGTGCGCTGCGCGACCTCGCTGATGCGCTCGACGACGAGCTCTCCGGCGGCACCCGTCGCGTCGTGCTCGACAACACGTACCTCACGCGCGCTTCTCGCAGCTACGTGATCGAGACCGCGTCCCGGCACGGGATCGCGACGCGGTGTGTTTGGCTAGACACGCCGCTGGCCGACGCCCAGATCAACCTCGTGGAGCGGCTGCTCGACGACCTCGGTGCTTTACCGACCCCTGAGGAGCTGCGCCAGCTCGCGCGTAACCGAAGCGGCCTGCTCGCGCCCACCTCGCAGATGCGCACGGTCCGCGAGCTCGAGCCCCCGTCCACCGATGAGGGATTCGCCGAGGTCGACGCGCGGGCCTTCGTCCGTGTCGCCCGATCGGCCAGGATGCGGTCGGGAGTATTCGTCGCGGCCGCCGTGCTCAAGCGCGATGGCTGGGAGCGGGCGATCGAGGAGGGCGACCGAGAAGCGCCGCACCTGCTGTTCGACTGGCAGCCCGGCGGAACGGCGAATGCGCTGGACGACACCGTCGCCGACCTCGCCCGACACGTCGCCGGGCCGGTCGAAGGCGCGCTCTGCCCGCATCCGGCCGGCCCCCCGATCTGCTGGTGCCGGCCGCCGCTGCCCGGACTGCCGCTCGCGTTCGCGCGCGCTCACGACGTCGACCCGGCGCGTTCGGTCCTGATCGGGACCGGGCCCGCGCACCGCAACCTCGCCGCCGCGCTCGGCGCTCGGTATGTGACCTTGTGAACGGTCATAGGATTCCGCTGTGGGCTTCTTCGGCAGAAGGCACGCCCCGGGCCGGGACCACGGCACGGCCGCGACGACGACGGCGCTCGTCGTGGAGGCGGCCGCGCCCCCAGAGGGCGGTCCGGTTCTCGGGCCGGGGTCACACGGAGCGCTGCGCATCTACGCCGACCTGGGGTCCGGGCCCGCGCTGCATGACGGCAAGATCCGGATGTCGGACGAGCACTGGCTCGTGCCCGGGATGGAGATCCCGGTGACGTTCAATCCGGACGGGCGATTTGAGGTTGATTGGGAGTCGGTGCCGACGATGGAGGCGCGCGCCGCCTCCGGCGATCCCGCGCTCGCCGATCCGATCGCAGCGCGGCGGAAGGTCGCGCACGCCCTCGGCCTCACCCAGGCGGAGACGGGGACGGCCCGCACGGACCGGTTCAACCGGGTCCTCGAGCAGGCCGCGACGCACACCGCGCCGCCGGGCAAGCTGCGCGCCGTGGTACTGATCGCGACGATCCGGGGACGGCGCCGGATCGTTGGCGATTCGGAGAACGCCTCGACTCACGATCAGGTCACGTACGCGCGTCCCAGCGCCGCGGTGCTCGCGGTGAACATTCCGGGACGGACCCCATGCGCGGCGTACGTCCAACGGTTCAAGTGCGAGGTCGATCTGCTCGAGCCGCTGTGGACACCGTTGCCGGCGCTCGTGTCCGCGGGCGACCCGGCCGACATCGAGATCCTGTGGGACGAGGTTCCGGCGCACGACGCCCAGCTGATGGATCGGATCGCGGGCTCGCGTGCCGCCCAGCAGAGCCGCACCGCGCAGGTCGACGCGTTCGCCGCAACGACGCTCCCGCCGGCGTCACAGATGCAGCAGCTCGCGGCCGACAGCGCCATGCGGGCGCTGCAATATGTCACCGATCCCGCGATGCGCAGGACGCTGATCGAGCAGTACCGCGCCGCCGGCATCGACGTCGGCGAGGACCCCTGACGATCAGTGAGCCGTCGTCATCCGGTCGGCTGCCCAGGGGACGACCACGGCTTCGGCCTTGCCGAGTCTGACCTGGGTCACGAACTTCTCGGCGCCGGCGCTGGTGCGCGCCGCTCTGCGGCTGATCCACAGCCGGAGCGGCTTGCGGCGCTGCGCCCGATCGAGCGAGCGCCGCACCTGAACCTCGGAAATGGGTGTGTTCGTATCGATCATGCAGCCTCCAGTTCGAATCCCACGGCGTCGTCCTCGCGCATCTCCACGACCTCGGCCGGCCGGCCGCTCGGGCGGAGCCACAACAGCGCGATCAGCGCCCCGACTGCAACGGCGCCGGCGCCGATCGCCCACGCCAGGTGAAAACCGTCCGTGAGGGCCTGTAGGTGGTGCTGCCCCAGACCGGCGAGCACCTTGGTCCGCTCGGCCGCGACCGTGCCGAGCGCCGCGATTCCGATCGCCGCCGAGATCTGCAGCGACGCGTTGACGATCCCGGAAGCCAGGCCGGCGTCCGCGAGCGGCACGTCGGCCATCGCGATCGTCGTCAGCGGCAGGAACGACATCCCGGCGCCGAGTCCTAGAAGCGCGAACGGCGCGAAGATCGTCGGGAAGTAGCTCGCGTGCGCCGGCAGCTGCGACAGCAGGACCAGCGCGCCGGCGATCGCGGCCAGCCCGGCGAGCAGAACCCGCTGCGGTCCAAACCGCCCCATGAGCCGGGCCGTGACCCCGACCGACATGAGGCCGAGGATCAGCGTCAGCGGCAGGAACGCGAGGCCGGTCTTGAGCGCGCCGTACCCGTGCACGTGCTGGAGGTACAGAACCCCGAGCAGGAAGGTCGAGAACATCCCGGTGACCAGGAACCCGCGCACGACGCTCGAGGCCGCGAGGCCGGGAACGCGCAGGATCCGCAGAGGGAACATCGGGTTCCTCACCCTCGACTCGACCGCCACGAACACCGCCAGCAGCGCGAGCGACGCCGCGCCGAACCCGAGGGTGTGGGCCGAGAGCCAGCCGTACTCGGTGACCTTGACGATCGCGTAGACGCCGAGCATCAGTGCGACCGTGACCAGCAACGCCCCGAGCACGTCGATGCCCTGGCCGATGCCGAGACGGTCGGTCTCGGTGATCAGCGCGCGCCCGAGCGCGAACGTGAGGATCCCGATCGGAACGTTGATGAAGAAGATCCAGTGCCAGCTCAGCGACTGCGTCAGCACGCCGCCGGCGAGCAGGCCGATCGACCCGCCGCTCGCGACGATGAACGTGTACACGCTCAGCGCGATCGCGCGCTCAGAAGGTTTCGGGAACTCGGTGATGAGCAGCGCCAGGACCGCGGCCGAGGCCACTGCCCCGCCCAGGCCCTGGATGAACCGCGCGACGATCAGCACCAACTGGCTGTCGGCGAGCCCGCAGGCGGCCGACGCCAGCGTGAACATCACCAGGCCAGTCAAGAACATCCGCTTGCGCCCCAGCAGGTCGCCGAGCCGCCCCGCGAGCAGCAGGAAGCTGCCGAACGCGATCATGTACGCGTCGATGACCCACGCCAGGTTGGCCTGCGAGAAGCCCAGATCGCGCTGAAGCGACGGCAGCGCGACGTTCACGATCGTCGCGTCGAGCACCATCATCAGCTGACCCATGCAGACGACCGCGAGCGTCACCCACCGCCGCCGCTCTCCACTAATTAGACTATTGATAGT
>Ga0335078_10009353_pt1 | contig 14534 bp, 15 predicted proteins | sample Lox_Sample_32_FD_206711 | JGI IMG/M metagenome (GOLD analysis project Ga0335078, IMG submission 206711) | Soil microbial communities from Loxahatchee National Wildlife Refuge, Florida, United States - Lox_Sample_3.2 | ecosystem: Environmental > Terrestrial > Soil > Wetlands | place: USA...
CGTGGTATGAGTTTGAAATCGCTTGATCGAAAACCTATCGGACACCTACGGGACACCAAACGCCGAAACGCCCGTTTGGGCGCGCAGCACACAGCAGCAAGTAAGTAACTGGGATTGCTAGGACTGGCGGAGAGGGAGGGATTCGAACCCTCGGTACAGGTTTTAGCCCGTACAACGGTTTAGCAAACCGCCGCATTCGGCCACTCTGCCACCTCTCCGGCGATGCGGAAACTGCTTCTGTTAAACGACTTACCGTAGTCTACCACTAACGCGCTAATTTGGGCGTCGTACAGCTGTCGTACCAGCGGCAACGTCGCTTTCCAATGCGTTCATGGCCACCAGAACGTCTGGCGAGAACACTTTTATATACCGCTCTTTCGTCAGGAACGGCTTCGAGTGTCTCAATACGGCCTGCACGATTTTGTCGTTGCCCCCCAGTCGGTAGAGGTTTGAGGCCAACCCTCTCCGAAAAGCATGCCAGCCGTGCCACTTAATACCGATCGACTCAACAACGGGACGAACGACTTTTGGCCCCAGTCTCTCCAAGTCGATTGGCTCGCCCATACCGCTTCTGAAGACAAAACCCGATTTCGGATCACCCGCCTGCTTTCGGTACTCTTCGAGGATAGCCGATAGCCGTGGGATTACCGGCACTGCGGCCTTGCTGGCAGCAGTCTTCGGCTCACTCAGATGCCCGCGCCAGATAGAACGCGAGACCGTGAGAGCGCCGTCGTCGAAGTCTTCCCACCGCAGAGCCGCAATCTCACCTGAACGCAAACCGGTGTATGCAGCAACAGCAACAGCTGTTCTCGCAGGTTCAGGAAGAACATCCATCATCCGCGAGATTTCGTCACTGCTGTAAGCATAAGTTTCACGCGCAGGTCTAGCCATCGGGATTAGCACAGGTTGCATCGGGTTCGTTCCGGTATAGACACCTTCATTAAGCGCGAAAGTGAAAATTCCTGATACGAATCCCTTAATATGCTGGAGCGTCGTTCGTGTTAGGTCATTCTCTGCAGCTATTGACTTCAACAACCGACTTCCGTGAACCGTCTTGAAATCACGTAGCCGCATCGATCCGATCCGACCATGAACGTACGCATTCCACATCTGCTTGTAGCCCCTGAGCGTACTGGGCCTTTTCTGTGCTGAAACGAACGGCAGATACTGTCCTTCGACGAATTCAGCTATGGTCATACTTGGCAACGCAACGTCTACTCCATCAATTGCTGTGACGTTGTTTCGGTCGGCCATAAAAGCATTCATCAAAGGCAGCACCTCGGTTTTCTTCGGGTAGTCTTTCTTGCTAGCTAATCTTTTTGAGCGGTTCACCTTTTTCAGGCTGCCGTCTGGCAGACGGACAATTTCACGCCAACGGACATGCCATGAACCGTGCAACAGATAGAGATAGCCATCTTGAGTTTGGGTCATCATTCAATTCCTCTCCTTTTTGTTTTTGACCCAAACCCGGTGCGTTTCTCATTGTAAGATGCGGCGCGCAGGCTCGCCACGGTGCTTTTTTGTGCGTCGGCGATCGCTTTATGGCGCTCAATCCACTCCTGCATCTCCCGCGAATCCCACACAAACCGAATAATCCGTCCGAACCGCAAGTGCGGGATCGGATCGCGCGTATACGTCCGGCGTACGTTTCTTCGCACCCATTGCTCGGTCGTTCCGAGCTTCGCTGCTAACTCGTGGAAGTCGAGGAAGGCGGAGGGCGGCGGAGCTGAGACTCCACCGCAGTCCGGCCTGTTCTCGACGCCTAGCGCGTTCATGCGAGCATGCCTTCCTCAACCCTCGTCGGAAATTGCGGCCCTACGTTAAAGAATTCGGCCAAATCATCCGACTTTAGGCGAATCCCGCGCCAGCCCCGAGTTCGGTCCTTCCCGATCTTCACCATCTTCATCCCCCGTGCCTGCAGTTTCACGCCGAACGCCGTGCGATCAATGACGTCTTCATCGCCCTGCTCTCTCTTCCACCGCAGATACTCGTGCCACAGTGCTCCTGACTTGACCAAAGCATCGGGATCAAGTTCGCAGCAATCCTCGATGAACTCCGCTAGCACATCGCTTTCCTGCCGATACTGCTCGGACATCTGCGTGACGATCGCTGGCGTGTCGAGTCCTTGTTCTTTCCACTTCCGCGCCCCCTCGATCGCCCAATTGAGAATGCCAGCGGTTTCCTGCTTCAGTTTTTCAAGCAACTTCTTGTCACGATTGTTTCTTGCGAATTGATGCTGAAACGGAATCACGCGAACCCGGCGCCAGAAGCCCTCCGATTCATCCTTCACCTTCGGAAAATGATTGAACACCAGCCAAAACTTCGCCGTTGGAATGAACGTGAAGAACTCGCCATAGAGATACCGCGCCGTGATCGGATCAGAGCCAGTTAAGGCTTTGATCCTCGCCTCGTTCAGCCTCGAAGTCTCACTCGTCTCGATAGCAGTCGCGAATCGGCGGCTTTCGAGCGCCGCGATGTCGTTCGGAATAGCCGAGCGGTTCTGCAGTTCGAAGGCCGAGAACGGCAAGTTGTGCGCGTATTCTCCGAGCGCATGCCGCATCATTTCGACAAACGTAGACTTTCCGTTCGCGCCACTGCCATAGGCAAGAAAGATCACCTGTTCGCTAACCTCGCCTGTAATGCTGTACCCGACGGCACGCTGCACGTACTCGATTAGCTCCCTATTGTTCTCGAAGACTTCGTTTATAAACTGCTCCCAGCGCGGAGCCCGAGCCGTCGGATCAAACGCGATCTTCGTGTGCAGCGTTATCTTCTCGGATTGCTTGCCTTCACGCACCACGCCAGTGCGTAGATCGACGACACCGTTCGCGACACCAAGCAGCCACGGATCGCTGTCCCAACCGTCGCCAGAATCGGCTAAGGCGCGCTCGGACTTCGCGAGTTCGATCATTGCCTCCAGGCGCTGGCGTGATTCGCTGCTTAGCGCCCACTTTATCTCGTCGCGGTTGCCTTTTCCGTTCTTCAGTCGCAACCGCGCGACGTTCTTCGCCATTCTCGCGACGAGTGCGATGTCATCCTTAGCCCACCAACGCCCGTCCTTCCAAATTAACCAACGACCGCGCTTGTGATCGTAGCGGAGCCGGTCGGCGTAAAGCACCGCAAACAGCTCCGCATTGCCGCTATCGGTTCGCAGATACGGCGAATCGGGCGGGGCTTGTGTGTTTTCGTGCGTTTTCGTAGTCATGTCGACATTGATTGCGACTGCTACTCCTTTTTGTTTGCCGGACCGCCGCGATCTGTTTTGCGCGCGCGTTTGCGCCCTAGCCACGGATTGTCTTGACTTCGCGTTTTTTCTCTTCACCGACTGTCTCCTTGAGACTTCAACTCTTTTCTCTTCTCTTCTGTTCTCTTCTCTTAACTAACCTCGTTCGCAGCGCAGCCACGCAACATGTCGTTCGGACGGCGTGCCGGCTGCGTCTTATTCGTCTTGGCTGTCTCGACTCTGCCCCGCCTCTTCGCTCGCGTCATCACTTTCGTGTCTTTGCTGCGAACTCGGATGTACGGACGAATTGTCCCGCCTCTTCGCTCGCTGCTGGCGTTCGTAATCGAGTATCTCTTGCGCCAAAGCTGCCCGTTGTTCTCGCGTGCCATGAGTCAACACTTTTACCTCTCTGTACCTATAGTCCTTACTCAACTCATCCGCCGCTTCTTCTACTATTCGGCGCACGTCCTCGTGACCCAGCATATTTCCGATCTCTTCGAGACGGGCCCATTCAGACTGCGCGCCGAACTCTGGCTGTCCTACCGCCGTGAAGACGAAAGCATCGAAGTCCGCGCGCAATGCGTCCATTGCCAAATGTTTCGCGAGCACTCCTAGATCTTCGCGCGTCGCCACGAACTCCGGAACCGTGTTACGGAACGATATATACGGCGTCGTCTCATCGAATTCGAACCTTGCGATGTACGTCATTCCTAGCGCTTCCGCGAGACGCTGCTGTAGCGTAAAGGCGGCGCCGACAAGTTCATCGGCAAGAGCCGTTTTACACCATCGATGCCGCCGGAGTACGTCGTCCGTAGGCCATACCTCAAACCAGTTGTTTGCCAACCCATGCACTGACTTCACTTGCTTTACTATCTGTTGTCGCAATGTACGTAACGCCTCGTGCGGAACTTTAGTTTGTGCGGTTGAACCACGTCTTAGCGACACACGTGTGTCTTCGTGCGGAAGTCTATTGTCCGGATTATTACCACGCAGCAACTTTTGCCAGTCCTCTGCTGAACGCATGGAGTCGGCCGTCGAGTCGTCGATAAGGAGTGGCAAAGAGATTGATCCAAGAAGATCTCGCTTCTCGTAATGTTCCATGCTTTGCTCAAACGTCTCACCGCCGCAGGACAGCGCCTTCGCGACAAAATCGGCGACCCCTATCAGGCGATGACGCCCTCCTTCGTCCTCCACGTAATAAACATCTATTCTGTAGTCCATACCTTTCTCCTTTATCTCTTAATCAATTTCCTGAACGCCTCAACCAGAATGACCACGCTCGGGCCGTAACGTACAGCTTTCAACTTCCCCGCGCTGATGCACCGCTCGCCAACTTCGTTCGCAGCCTCGTTTCGACTGCTTCTCGCGAAATCCGCCACGCACCATCGCGCTTCTGCGCCGGGATCTTCCCCGTCCACAAAAGCTGATAGAGATGGCTCAATCCGACGCCCAACCGCTTCGCCGCTTCCCGTGCTGAAATCTCATTTGTCTCTTGCATCGTTGAACTCCGTGCCGCAATAATTCGGCCTGTGATCATATTGATGGAATTGCTATTGGTGCGGCTAGTTTGAGCCCGAAAACCCATGACGAACCCATGACGCGGATCGCGGCGATCGCCCAAAGACCAGTCCCTGTCTTGATGAGAGCAACCGCCACGAGACGCGACGGTCGGATACATTTGCTGATGAGACCACTTCCAACTTACGATCCCGGCCCAGAAGTGGCAGCTTCCGGCGTCAGGCTGCTGATCGGGACTGATGTACGAGTGGTCCCTTCTACTGCGATCAATAGCTTTGCGACCAAAGATCCGGCACGAAGGCAGGAGTTCGAAAGGGAATACGGTGCCGTGCATGAGGAATGGCGCAAGAAGGTTTTCGACGTTCTAGCACTTTCAACGGCGATCATGAAGAGCGATACCAGCCCTGAAGCCGTTGCGATCGCGGGCATCAAGAATGAAGCTCTAGCCAAACGCGCCCACCGAAGTCCGCTCGTAGCTCTTGGACAGGAGCTGAATGTGGGGACGGAAGGCGTCGTCTTCGCGGTGTGGTGGAGCGACAAAGGCAAGAAGTTCGCACCAGGATTGTTCTGCCCGGATGCCCGGGCGGCCCTGTATGCCGTGCTTCTGGTGCAGATGGGTGAACCCGGCAGCATCGTTACATGCGCGTATTGCAGAGATCCTTTTATCAAGTCAAGAGGCATCCGCACTCACTGTAGTGAGTCTTGTCGAGCTGCGGATGCGTCAGCTAGATACCGGCAGCGTAAAGCGGAGAAGAATGCGGCGAATGGGGAGGTAAGCTGATTAGAGCACTCGACGCCATTGGCGGACGCGGCGGACGCCTGGACGCCGGTTTCTCATTTGTTACCTACTATTACCCTACTTCATTCCTTTGCTCGTCGCTTTCGAGATATTGAGTGGAAGAAATAGAGATAGGAAATAGGAAAACGGCGTCCTACGCGTCCGCCCGTCCGCTGGGGCTCGGATCTCGATCTGGTTGCTTCTCGACGCCGAACGCACCCAAACGCACCGAAAAGCGTCGTTTTGCAGCGACATGCAACGAATCGCGCCAAAATGGTCGCCGTCGCTCGCGCCGGGAGAGAAATTTCTCGCCGCTGACCGCCCGACCTTAGCTCCCCCGGTACAACTCGCTCCCCCTCTGGCCGGCGGTTTGGCTAACCGTAGGACAGGAATAAGTGGTGCGGATACAGTAGCTTACGAGCCGCGTCGTTCCAGAGTCGTACCAGCCTGACTTGTTGCCTGCACTCTACTTTCGCTTTCCTTTCGCTAAATAAATCCGACCCAGGGGAGGGCCGGAAGACCCCCGGGGTTCGTAATAGGCGCAACCTCTGTGGCGCGCGAATGGGAAAATCTCAATTAGTCGACTGACGCGATAGTGTAGGCGGGTCAATAAGTTACGAGGGAGACGCTGAGAAGGCAGAGTTCGTCGCTGACGATCAAACTGGCTGGTTTGGAACCGAATTCCGGTGGTTAGTCGGGCACACTCGAATCTGACCACCTAGTTTGCAGGGTCAAGATTTCTTCCGCTAAGAACAAAGCAGTCGTGCAGGGGCAACCCGAGAATACGAACTGCCTTGAGCCTTGCAGAAATCGCATCCTTCCCTTGAACCACAGCGGCGCTCAGGTCGGCAAATGGCAGTTAGGCACCCGCTCCGAGGGTCCGCAGTTTAATAAGAAGATCGCCTACTTCGGATAGGCTACCGACAGAGTAGAGTGGTGTAGCAATCGCCCGTGCTGAAGTGATTCGCGATTTGTCCGGCGCTGAGCAGTCCTTTGGAACTCGCTCCTGCCAGTCTTTATTCCAAAGAAAATAGAGATTCCATAGGTCCCAAGGCTCGCAAACGCCAGCAATTGTCTGGTCCCCGCCCACTGCGTATCGCATTCGTCCGAGTAGCAGAAGTGGTTCAACCAACTTAGAATCGATGAAGCAAGCGGTGATCGCTTCGACCAAGCCCGGTTCCTCCTTACTCGACAGATAGCGATAGACGCCCTCGCTCATCCAATACTTTGCTCGCGCTTGGGCAGTCAGGTCTCTAGTTGCGGCGTTTCCAAAAACGGATTCACAAGGCCACGGAGCAAAATCGTCGAAGTCCATTAGGAGCTTACTTACGTCGTTGTGCATCTGGCACACCGCTTTTACCGCTGCTTGAATTTTCTTGCCATTATCAGTGCTCATGAATCCATCCTCCCCGTATATTTTCGAGACCCGAGGGAACCTCGACCTTGGACAAAATCGACGCCGAAGCGAATAGCCGACCGTCACACGCGCAGCAATCGACAGGTTCTGTCATTCCGCAGAAATGGGTCAGGTCGCGAACCCTCAAGAATGAGACTACGTCGCGGAGGATTTGCAGGTGCGGTTCTTTCTTAGCGGACTGGCTTTCCTCCGCAGCACTCAGCACGTCCTGCCATTCCAATCTATACAGGCGGGAACGGGCAGAAGTTGATTCACCGTAAGCCCTCAGACTGTCCAACAATTCGCTTCGTGAATCGTGTGTGGTCAAGTAAACCACGACTGAAATGGCATCCGTCGGAACCTGAGGTTGCATGCGGTCTAAGGAGTCACAGGCGTGCAAGTATCTTGCCAGTTGGTCGCTGTCCTCGAATCCGCTCTTGCCCGCATTGAGTTTCGCTTCAACACAAACAACAATAGATGGAAGATTCAAACCTGTGAACACCAGCAGGAGGTCGGGCTCACCTTTCGGATGCTTCGGCCAAAAGATCGCTCGGAGCGACTCATATTTCTCGACTCCCACCCCTGCTAGCTCGCGCAGGTAGTCATAAGCGGTGAGTTCAGCTCCTTCACGAGGCAACGACCGACAACGACGAAGAAAAGCATCCCAGAAAAAACAGGGCGGAACATATCGAAGATGGCCAAACACAGAAGAAGTCAGGTAGTCCTCAAAACCCTGTGCATCCGCTACGTACTTGCCGTGTATCTCTGCCAGAAGCACGTATCTGCCTCCTCCTTGTTTCAGTATGCGATCTGGATAAGTATGGACGCTGTGACGTAGAGCACAGGGACGCGGCTATCCGATAAGAAACTGCTAGTGACGACAATTCCCTGGTGGGATGTTGTCCTGATTCCCCGTTTGGGGGGAACTCTCCCCCAACAACTCGCTGAGAATAACTGGGAATGGAAGTGTCTCTATCGATTGATAGAACAATTTTCCGCGTGTAGGCGGTAGCCCCAAGCTTGAAGTCCACAGGCTCTCCGGTCCATTGAACGTACAAGGCGTTGACCGAATCATCAACTTCATTTTCCAGAGATTTAACCTGGAATGGAAATTCCGCACCCTAAACCTATTACCACAAGCAGCTTGAGGTCACCCCGATTAATCCTTCGGTTGACCGCATGTAATCAGGGGCATACCATCCGGCGCATGGGTGTTCCTGGACCGGCCATCGGAGCATTGCTTGGTCGCTACCGAATCGTCGAACAGATCGGTCACGGAGGTATGGGCCTAGTGTTCCGTGCTCGGGGTGAACAGCTCGACCGAGATGTCGCGGTGAAGATACTTCCTCCAGGAACATTCCCTGGTTGGCGGTAGATGGAAACGCTAACCCTAGGAGACGGCAGTGTCAAGAGCGATTATTGGTCGTGGCGAATATAAAGCGAAAATGCTAGAATGCTGGCGTGGATGAAGGTCGCAAGCGCGTGTTGCTGATTGCCGCGTCAATTCTCGCCGCCCGAAAATTAGCTCAATATGGACCCGAGGCCCAAGTACCAATCTTGCCGCCACTGGATTCGGCTATGACCCAATGGGTCGACTGAACGTCACGGGTTCGTGTGCTCCTCTCATTTGCCCATCGAGCGGCGTACCGTGGAGCGGGCTGACATACGGGTATGATTTTCTGGGGGACGTAACGTCCTTATACGATTCAGACGCAAACAACACGCTGACCTACCACCGTAACAGCATCGGACAGCTCCAGAGCGTGACCAGTTCGTTATCGACCACCGCTCTGCCGGGAACGCTTATTTCTGGCGTTCAATACAACGCTCTCGGTGAGCCGACATTGAGTACGACGGCTGACGGATACGCAAGGACGGACAGCTACGACAAAATGGGCCGAACGACTGGCTACACGCTGTACAACGGCACTTCGCAACTCTACGGGTTGCAATTGGGATATGACAGTGCGGGGAATTTGAACACCGCCGGCGATTGGCTACTAGGAGTTTGGACTTATGCTTACGATCCATCCTTCTTTCACAGGCTGGATGCGGCGACGTGCGACAGCCAGTGTTTCGGTGGCTGGGGGACATTGTCCTGGACCTATGACGAGTATGGGAATCGTTGGGCACAAAGCGCCTCGTACGGACCAAATACAAGTTATTCGTTCAACGCCAATAATCAGATCACCACCGGCGGTGTCCATTACGATGCCGCTGGAAATATCACCACGGACGGCCTTGGCAATACTCTCAGCTACGATGCCGAAGGCCGACTCAGCGGAGACGGCGTTCGACTGTTCACTTACGATGCGTTCGGGAACCGAGTGGAGACTCGGGACTCCTCGACAACCACCGATTTCGTCTACTCGGGTACCACGCTTCAGCATCGCAACACCTACAACCCAAGCACCCACACGGGTTCCAACGGATGGGGAATGGAGTCCGGCTTTGGGGAGTACGGGATGGATGGCAACTACTACACGACCTATCGCGACCAGGTGGGCAGCTTCCGCTTGCAGTACAAGTATGCGAGCAGCGGCTCTACGATGGTAGCAGCCTGTGCGGGTTTGCCCTTTGGCGATGGGCTGACCTGTGAAGCCGGAGGCAATGCCATCGACAATTTCTTCTTTGCCGGCATGTATCTTGACCCGAACGGGCAAGATCACACCCTTGCCCGCCAGTACTCCCCAAACCAGGGTCGCTGGACGGCACCGGACCCGGCAGGGCTGGCGGCGGTGGACCCCTCCAACCCGCAGAGTTGGAACCGGTACGCGTATGTGCTGAATAATCCGTTGAGCTTCGTCGACCCGCTGGGTCTATGCGGTAGCGGGCAACCGGGAGACCCGCCTTGTCCTGCGCCGCCCCAAAGCGTCACTGTGAATGGTGATGCACCACAGGACGTACCCACACAAACGTTTATCAATATAATTCTGGATTTTTGCCAATTCGATGTGATGTGTAGCGCATCGGGTCCGGGGCCAAGAGGAAATCATATTTGGCAACAAATCAGGTCACATCTACACTGGCCAAAGATGAGATTCGGCGTTCGTGCAGCCGGCCAGACTTGGTCGCAGTGCATGTCTGCAAATGCAAATACCTACAGCATCGGCGGAAGCATTGAACTTGTTGGAGATGTTGCGTTCAACAAAAATACATCAATATCCTCCAACCCTTTAATAAGTGCAGTGACAGGAAACTCTATTAATACCTTCTTCTTCGGCTCGACTGCTGATGCCGCGGCTGGCATGGGTGCCAACACACCAGGGTTGGTCAGCACTGCTATGGGGTCAGCGACAAGCTACGGTAGGAGAACTTCCGATATCATGTCACTCAACCTTGCTGGCACACCGGGTGGGCCAGCAGTCGCTCTGAGCCAAGCTTCTGACGGGGTCAAAACAGCACTCGGTGAAGCCGGAGATGCACTCAGCCTCGGTATGAGCTTCGCAAGGCGAACAGCGTTCGATACAGGTTTTACGGCTGCCGAGGCGATCAACTGCGCAATATCTCAATGAAACTTACGATGGGCGAGAAGACGGTCAGAGAACAAATTAAGAATGGCTTTAGGCGGACCGGGGTTTGGCTACTCGGGTTCGCGTGGTTGTTTCTCGTGTTCGGTGGACTTGCGATTATCACGACGACGCCGCCGCCGTCGCGTCTCCTCGGATGGGGGCTTCTCGGTATCGCCGCGTTGGTACTGGTTTTTACAATGAACAAATGGGTAAAAGTCTTTCCGGGACTTCTCGCCTATGGGGTCCTAAGCTGCATACTCATGCTGATGAACGGGCACGCGGTCAATCACGTGGAAGTCCCTGTGTCCAAACTTGAAGCTGCCGTCCTAATAGTGTTCTTCGCCGCTGCGACCGGTCTATCGTTCACGTTTACAAAGGACAAATTGACGGTGCCGGATCGCATCGCGTTATTCGCTTTCATTGTTTGTTTCTTCTGGCAGGCAGTATCGCCACGTGTCATGATACTAGCGTTAGCGATCGGGTTCTTCTCCCTAGTTGGTGCGTGGGTGTATGATCGCCTACGTCGTCGGCCCGAGGATGGTTCGTCTCATCCCAACCACGTCATACCCTGAACGCGTCGTTCCCGAATCGCGGGAACAGACTGCTTCCTCCCCCTTTTGATCTTGGCAATGGCACCAGAGGTGAGAGGTGTAGCATGTTCCCCTCAAGCCCTTATACCCCCCCTTGGTTGACTTGCCGAAGCTGCCTACCTAACATCCCTGGCCGAAAGTCTCGCGCGAACCCGGTGGCGAAAGTTCGTGCGGAGAACTTGTGGAGTGCCGCGCGGACAAGACGGCCTCGGAATCGATCGCATATTCTGGCGGAAGACTGCTCATCGCATGCCTACTCTAGCTCCTCGATCGTAATGACGAGGTTATAGTCGGAGCCCGAGATATTGCCGTCCGAGCTTACTTCGTAAAGCAAAGGGGTGCCGGCTTAAATACTCAAGATAGACAGCGAATGCTGAGTCCAATTCGACGAGCCTGTGAAAACCTGCAATTCATCGAAGTCCGATGCCGCTCCTGTAAGGTCAGTCCATGCAATCGATAGATCCCAATCTGCTCCTGCTGTTCCTCCACCTCCGGACATATAGGCGCTCAGTTTGTAGATGCCAGCACGGTTCGGCATAAAGAGTGTGGTCTGTTGGATCGGCGTCGTTTGATTCGTCAGGATAACTGAGCGCACGACTTTCCACTGTGGCTGATGCTGCCCAAATGCAGAAAGCGAGCAGGCAAACAGAAATAACCAAATGGTCAACTTGTGCATTGCACTTTCCCTCCACAGAAGGCCGCTATTTTAGCACTGCAGAGATCGCGCGATCACCTCATGACTGCCACATTAGTCGTGGTTGCGACATTCGTGTTGATCAAACTGCGCTCGCATTTCGAGAATGATGTCATCGTGCCGAGGGCCATGCTTGCCGACAAATTGCTGACCGCACGCACTACAGGTTGCTGTAAACGCTTGATCTGCGTCTAGGACATCGAAGAGCAATTCGCGCTCCGTCATCTTTTGCATGGCCGTGTCTGGATACTCCGCGACATCTGACGTGCCGCTTCATGCATGAGTTGAAGGATTTGTTGTGCTTTGTTGTTATCCCCGATGAGATCAGCAAGCAACTCACAGCCTCCAAGGATCGCGCTTACCTTATTGTTGAGCTCATGCGCCAACTCGCACGGTTGAGCGGTTGGCGAGCCGACGGGTAACCTATACAACTCTGCCATAACAGGTAAACCAATTCGCTTTCTCCCCCTCGCAACTAGCTCCACCTTGCCAGAAAGCGGTCGTCGATGATGTGATCGCGATCACGAAAGCCGCTGCTGCCCAGCTGTTGAAAACTTATCGCCTTCCCAAAATGGGAAGCTATATCTTCATCTCGTCACGGTGATTTACAATTACGGCAGCATCTAGAGCGGGATCAGCGAGCCTGATCCCCGCCAAACGAGAGAGCAGCAAGAACGCTCTCCACGTTGGCTTCGGTTGCCTAACCGGATGCGGCGACAAAGGAGGTCGCAAAAATGAAGATCCCAGAGCAACGCAACACGCCGGATGTATTAGTACGCAACGAAGGCACAGTCTTCGTCTTCTGCCCGCTTACTGAGCGCGCACGCGCATGGATCGACGAGAACGTGCAGACTGAGCCGTGGCAATGGTTCGGCAACGCATTGGTTGTCGAGCATCGTTACGCATGGGGATTAGCCACGGGCATGAAGGAGGCAGGATTCGTTCTGGCCTAAATGTAGTCAGCTCAATCCCGCTCCTCAAAACCGAACGCATTCAATAGCTCCGGCGGAACATATCTTTGATCCTTGTTCTGGCGAACCCATTCCTTCAGCTCCGGTGAGTCTTGGTATTCATGCGGAGAAAGGTGAAGTGCGGCGACGACCTCATCGAACGTTGTGCCGGTTGGAATAATGTCCTTGAATGCACCGGGGCTTGTGAAACGTCGGCTTGCGAATGGAACAGTCATCCTGCACCTCAGGTGGAATGCAGGCATACTACGAGGCGCGCGAGCTCACGCCAATACCACGAAAGGGACAGTGACCGACACGGTTGAGTCATTGTGTCAGAAAGTTCGGAAGCGGCATTACTTAGTTGCCGGTTTCTTCGCGCGCCAGATCGTCGTGAGTTTGTCGTCGCCTTCAACGGCGCTAATCAATCCGCGCTCTTCGAGCGCACGGATCGTGTTCCGGCTCACACCGGCAGGACGGACAATCTCGTTGTCTTTGAGCCTGCGCAGGACCGGCGCACCCTCCGCGCCGCTAACTTCTAATTGATAGCCATGAGCCAGATGCTGAAGCAAGTCTTGTTCTGTCTTGCTCATTTTCGCCGCGAGCGTGGTCGCTTTCTTCTTGGTCGCCATCGTTAAGAAGAATAAATGTTGACCCCATCCCGCGTCTCGCAGGATAATTAGGCCCTCGATCCGCGATTCTCTCCCCTGCGGCCATGCTGGATAGCCGAGCACGGTTCCGCATTTCATTCCACGTCGAGGAGTGCGATGAGATCACTTACGCTTGCATCGTTCATCGCCGTTTTCGTAAGCATTCTGGCGTTGGCACAGTCGGGTCATGCTCCGCTTGTCAATCAACCGAACACGTCGTTCCTTGTTCAATCGCAGCGTTCCGGGGCGATTACGATTGCTTCCCGCCCACTGCAAGGCGTAAATTTCGCACGCGGGCGGAACAGAACAGATGCCAGTCGCCGCGCGGTTCGCCCCGCGCAGGACTTGAGCTTTGCGCCAGCAGTACCGTACAACTCTGGCGGCTATGAGGGATACTCCGTGGCGGTCGCGGACGTAAACAAGGATGGCAAACCTGATCTTGTGGTCGCCAACGCCAATGACTCCGTGGGCGTTTTGTTCGGAAATGGAGATGGCACATTTCAACCAGTTGTAACCTACGGTTTTGGAGTACCTGTGGCCGTGGCGGTGACGGACGTGAACGGAGACGGTAATCCTGACATTGTCGTAGCAGACTTTCAGGCGGGCAGCAATTATGAAGGTGGCGTAGGCGTTCTCTTGGGCAACGGTAACGGAACTTTTCAAACCGAGACTGTCTACGACTCTGGCGGATCGGACGCGTTGTCCATCGCGGTTGGGGATGTCAACGGCGACGGCAAGCCCGATCTAGTGGTCGCCAACGCTCATGTTACTGACAATGACAATGGGAACGTTGGAGTGCTGATCAATAACGGTGACGGGACTTTTCAGACAGTTATTACTTATCCTTCGGAAGGCTACAGCGGTTCAGACAAAGAGGGGCTCGCGCTCGCCGATGTCAATGGCGACGGCATACTCGACTTAATAGTGGCTAACAATTGTAGCGACAGCTTCTGCCAGTCGGACGGCGTCGTGGCTGTACTTCTGGGCAACCGTGACGGAACTTTTCAAACGGCTGCAATATATGATTCAGGCGGACACACAGCTACATCACTTGCCGTGGCGGACGTGAACGGCGACGGAAAGCCTGATTTACTCGTTGCGAACGAAGCAGGCACAGTGGCAGTGCTCTTGGGCAACGGTGATGGAACCTTTCAAGCGGCAGTAACTTACGGTTCGGGCGGGTATATTCCCCAATCGGTCGCGGTGGCGGATGTGAATGGGGACAG
>Ga0335078_10009354_pt1 | contig 14533 bp, 12 predicted proteins | sample Lox_Sample_32_FD_206711 | JGI IMG/M metagenome (GOLD analysis project Ga0335078, IMG submission 206711) | Soil microbial communities from Loxahatchee National Wildlife Refuge, Florida, United States - Lox_Sample_3.2 | ecosystem: Environmental > Terrestrial > Soil > Wetlands | place: USA...
CTTGTACTTCCTCGCCACGCATCACGGCCTCCTCGCGATCACGGCCGTGATCACCTCGCTCTACCCGGCGGTGACGATCATGCTGGCCCGGGTCCTGCTCGGGGAGCGGCTGACCGCGGTCCGGCTGACCGGCTTGCTGCTGGCCGCGGCCTCGGTAGCGCTCATCGCCGCCGGCAGCCACAGCCAGTGAGGGGGCCGCGTACGGGCGCCGCGGGGTAGCGTGAGGGGCCCGCCAGACCGGGCCCGCGTACACTTGACCCGCCGGCCCCGCGACGGGGCCGGCCTCTCCTGCGGCGCGGAGGCCGTGATGGTCGCCTGGCTTGTCGGTGCGGTGACGCAACTGGCCGGCTACGGGCTGCCCGCGGGTCACGCCGCTGCCTCGTCATCCGCGTCCGGCCTGATGGCGCTGGCCGCGGTCGCGCTGACCGGGATGCTCGCCGCCTTCCTCGCCCGCGGGGCGCGGATCGCGGCGGCGGTCACCGCGCGCCCGCTGGTGCGTGCCGCCATGCTGCGCGAGAAGTCCTGGTCGGCGGCGTTCCAGCGGCAGCTCAACCCCGATGCGGCGGGCCGTTCCCGCCCCCGCGCGCCCGCGGCGGCCCCGGCGGCCGCCTGACGACCCGCCGGTCCCGCCCGCCTGCCCGTCCCGCCACGGTGCCGCGTGCCGTATCCGCCTGCCGTGGCCGGGCGCGTGACCCGTCCTGGCTCGCTCGCGCGGCCGTCTCCAGCTGTCATCCGTTCCCCGAACCGCTGGAGGGCCTGCGTCATGTTCAGTATTCCCGGCGTCGCCGTGAGCGCCGCCTACCACCTCGTGTCCGCGCTCGCCCGGGCGCTGGCACCGCTGCCCGGCGGCCTGGCCGCGGCGGCCGCCATCGTCGGCTTCACCCTGGCCGTGCGGCTGCTGCTGCTACCGCTCAGCTACTACGCGATTCGCGGCCAGGCCAGCCAGGCCCGGCTGGCGCCCCAGGTGCAGGCGCTGCGGCGGCGGCACGCCGGGCAGCCGGACCGGCTGCAGGCCGAACTGGCCGCGCTCTACCGGCGGGAGGGGACCGGGATGTTCGCGGGCTGCCTGCCGCTGCTACTGCAGCTGCCGTTCCTCAGCGTGATGTACGCGCTATTCCGCTCGGGCACCGTCGGCGGCCGGCCGAACGCGCTGCTCGGCCGGGATCTGCTCGGCGCGGGGCTCGGCAGCCACTGGCTCAGCGGGCCCGGGCCGCTCAGCGCCCAGGGGGCGGTGTTCCTCGGGCTGTTCGCGCTGCTGGCCGCGGCGGCCTGGCTCGCCGCCCGGGTCACCAGGCGGGCGGCCGCGCGGCTGGCACCGGACGGCCAGCCCCCCGTCCCGCCCGGCGGGGCCGCGGGCCTGCTGCTGCGCGCCGTCCCGTACGCGAGCATCGCGGTCGCGGCGGTGATGCCGCTGGCGGCCGGCCTCTACCTGCTGACCACGACGGCGTGGTCCGCCGCCGAGCGCGCGCTGCTCGCGCCCGCGCGCCGCCGGCGGCCGCCGCCGGCCGGCGGGGCGAGGGCGGCGGGATGCGACGCGCCGCCGCGTTCGGCATGATGAAGGCAGCAGTCCGGCGACGGGCCCGAGGAGGACACCGCCATGCACCAGCCGCCGATCCCGCACGTCGCCCGCGAGGACCCGGAAGTGGCCGGGCTGATCATCGCCGAGGCGCAGCGCCAGTTCGAGAAGATCCGGCTGATCCCGTCGGAGAACTATGTCTCGGCCGCGGTGCTGGAGGCCTCGGGCACGGTGCTGACCAACAAGTACTCGGAGGGCTATCCGGGCCGCCGGTACTACGAGGGCCAGCAGTTCATCGACCCGATCGAGACGCTGGCCGCGCGCCGGGCCGAGGCGCTGTTCGGCGTCGATCACGCCAACGTCCAGCCGTACTCGGGGTCGCCCGCGAACCTCGCGGTCTACCTCGCGTTCGCCGATCCCGGCGACACCGTGATGGGCATGGCGCTGCCGATGGGCGGGCACCTCACCCACGGCTGGCCGGTGTCGGCCACCGGCAAGTGGTTCCGGGCGGTCCAGTACGGCGTGCGGGCCGATACCGGCCGGGTGGACCTGGATCAGGTGCGCGACCTGGCCCTGGCCGAGCGGCCGAAGCTGATCTTCTGCGGCGGCACGGCCATCCCGCGCACGATCGACTTCCCCGCCTTCGCGCAGATCGCGGCCGAGGCCGGCGCCGTGCTGGTGGCCGACATCGCGCACATCGCCGGCCTGGTGGCCGGCGGCGCTCATCCCAGCCCGGTCGGCCACGCCGGGGTGATCACCACCACCACGCACAAGACCCTGCGCGGGCCGCGCGGCGCCATGATCATGACCACCGCCGAGCACGCGTCCCGGGTGGACAAGGCGGTCTTCCCCGGCCTGCAGGGCGGCCCGCATAACCACACCACGGCGGCGATCGCGGTGGCGCTGCGGGAGGCGGCCCGGCCCGCGTTCTCCGCCTACGCGCAGCAGGTGGTGACCAACGCCAAGGCCCTGGCCGCCGCGCTGCTCGACCGCGGCTACACGCTGGTCTCCGGCGGCACCGACAACCACCTGATCCTGATCGACCTGACCCCGCAGGGCATCGGGGGCAAGCCGGCCGCGAAGGCGCTCGACCGGGCCGGCATCGAGGTGAACTACAACACCGTCCCCTTCGATCCGCGCAAGCCGTTCGACCCGTCCGGGATCAGGATCGGCACCCCCGCCATCACCACCCGCGGCCTGGGCGAGCCGCATATGGCCCAGATCGCGGCCTGGATGGACGAGGCGGTCACCGCCGCGGCCAAGCAGGACGAGGCGGTCATCGAGCGGATCGCGGGCGAGGTCCGCGACCTGCTGGCCGGGTTCCCCATGCCCGGCTGGTCACCCGGGTAGGACCCCGATCGGCTGGATGTCTAGAGATCATCCGGCCGGCGAGTCGTGATGGCCAACGGCGTCGGCGCCAAGTAGCGTGCCATGCGGCGCCAGCGGCCGACATGCCGGTCACCTCCCGTGGCCGGAGGCCCGGGACGCCGCTGGCCCTGTCGGGGGACGGGGCGGACGGGGGCGGGGGGACGTCGCTGACCATGGCTGTGGACAGGCCATGCCTGAAACGATCATGGCGCTCGCTCGCGGTGGTCGCGGCCGTCGCCGCGCTCGCGGTGCCGGGCGCCGCCCTGGGCCGGGGCGCGCCCGGCGGCCGGGCCGCCGCTCGCCTCACCGCGGCCAGCCGCCCCGCCGCGGCCAGCCGGGCCGCGCTGCGGCCGGTGCGCTACCGCGGCTACTCCTTCGCGGTGCCCCGCACCTGGCCGGTGATCGACCTGGCCCGGCGGCGCCGCGCCTGCGTGCGGTTTGACCGGCACGCCGTCTACCTGGGCCGGCCATCCCGGCGCCAGGACTGCCCGAGCCGGCTCATCGGCGCCACGGAGGCGCTGCTCATCCAGCCCGCGGCCCGGTCGTCGGCCCGGTCCTCGGCCCGGTCGTCGGCCGAGGACCCGGTGGCCAAGCAGGTCACGGCGACCGCGCCGGGGATCAGGGTCACCGCGACCTTCGCCTCCGACCCGGGCCGGATCGACCGGATCCTGGCCAGCGCGTCGCTGCCGCGTCCGGTCATCGGCGAGCCCCGGCCGGCCCGGGGCGCCACCAGGCCCATGCTCCCGAACCGGGTCACGAACTACCGGGGCCTGGGCTTCGACGCCTGCGCCGCGCCGAGCGCCGGGTACATGAGCACCTGGCGCCGGCTGTCCCCGTACCGGGCGATCGGCATCTACATCGGCGGCTCGGACCGGGCCTGCGCCCAGCCCAACCTGACCCCGGGGTGGCTGCGCGCCGCGGCGGCGGCCGGCTGGCACTTTCTCCCGCTGTACGTCGGCCCGCAGGCGGAATTCGGCCAGCTGTCCGGCACCCCGGGCCGGCAGGGCACTGCGGCGGCCGGCGACGCCGTGGCGCAGGCCGAGCGGCTCGGCCTCGGGCCGGCGACACCGCTGTACTACGACATGGAGGCGTACCCGCCCAGCCAGGCCGAGGCCGCCCTGCGCTTCCTGTCCGCCTGGACGAAAAGGCTGCACGCCCTCGGGTACGCCTCGGGGATCTACAGCAGCTCGGACGCCGGGGTCGCCGACCTGGCCCGGCAGTACACCGGTCACCGGTTCGCGATGCCCGACATCATCTACGACGCGCTGTGGAACGGGGAGCGCAACGCCGCCGACGCGGTGCTGCGTCCCGGCGAATGGACCGACCACCACCGGGTGCACCAGTACGCCGGCGGCCTCGTCCACAGTTACGGCGGCGACGCCATCGCCGTCGACCTCGACTACCTGAACGTCCGGCTGCCGGCGGCCCGCCTCCGGGCCGCCGGCCGCCGGTGCGCTAGTTGCTGATGATGCTGGAGGGCTTGCGCCACTGGACGGTGGGCAGCATGGCCTCGGGCCGGACCCGGTGCGCGTACCGCTTGGTGATCTCGAACAGCGACTCGATCAGCGTGTCCGACAGCAGGTGCGGCTCGAGGCCGAGCCCGACCAGCCCGGTGTGCACCACGTTGTAGTGGTGGTTTTCCAGCTCGACGCGCGGGTTGTCGACGTACTCGACCCGGACCGCGTCCGGGCTGGCCTTAACGATCGTGTCCGCGATCTGCTGGAGCGACATGAACTCGGTGATCTGGTTGAACACCCGGAACTCGCCCTTGTCGGCCGGGGTCTCGCAGGCCAACTGGATGCACCGGACGGTGTCGCGGATCTCGATGATGCCGCGGGTCTGGGTGCCGTTGCCGTAGATGGTCAGCGGCTTGCCGAGCACCGACTGGATGACGAACCGGTTCAGCACCGTGCCGAACACCGCGTCGTAGTCGAACCTGGTCGCGAGCCGGTCGTCGAGGGCGGTCTCCGGGGTCTGCTGGCCGTAGACCACGCCCTGGTTGAGGTCGGTGGCGCGGACGCCCCAGATCCGGCAGGCGAACTCGATGTTGTGGCTGTCGTGCACCTTGGACAGGTGGTAGAAGGATCCGGGCCGCTTGGGGAACAGCACCCGGTCCCGGCGGCCCTTGTGCTCGACGTCGAGCCAGCCCTCCTCGATGTCGATGTTGGGCGTGCCGTACTCGCCCATCGTGCCGAGCTTGACCAGGTGGATCTCGGGGTTGATCTCGGCGATCGCGTACAGCACGTTCAGGTTGCCGACCACGTTGTTGACCTGCGTGTACACCGCGTGCTTGCGATCCACCATCGAGTACGGCGCGGCGCGCTGCTCGGCGAAGTGCACGATCGCGTCCGGGGCGAAATCGCGCACGGTGTGATAGGTGAAGTCGGCGTCGCACAGGTCACCGACGTAGCTGCCGATGCTCTTGCCGGTCAGCTCCCGCCACACCTTGGTGCGCGTCTGCAGCGACTCGATCGGCACCAGGCTGTCCACACCCATCTCGTGGTCGTAACCGCGCCGCGCGAAGTTGTCCGCGACGGCGACGTCATGACCGACCTGCGAGAGGTGCAGCGCTGTCGGCCACCCGAGGTAGCCGTCCCCGCCCAACACCAAGACCTTCATGCTCGTGCTCCTGCCTTGTCCGTGGCTGTCGTTGATTTATACCTGACCTGGCTGACAACGGCATTCGAACTGCCTGAGTCGCTCCGGTGCCGCCGGGGCGCCACCGCGACGGCCGCCTTGCGCGGAAGGCCTGGCCGCTGACCTGGAGTACCTCGTATCCGGGCGCTCCGCGGGCTCCCGTACTGTATACCTGTCTTTACCGACCCAGCGGCCTCAGTCAGCCAAGGACGCCCATGACCCTGGTACCGCCCAAGATCGTCGAAGCCATGTGGCGCGTGGTTCCCGGCCCGCTGCGGCGCAGGCTCCGCACCCAGGGCGGCCGCAGGCTGATCCGGTTCGCGCCCGCCGCGGTGCTGGCCCTGTGCGCGACCCAGCTCACCTACCTTTTCTGCCAGCTCGCGCACGTGACGGCGGGGATCGCGGGGGCGGCCGGCTGGCTGGCCGGCGCGGCGGTGAGCTACGTGGTCAGCCGGTGGGCCTGGGAGCGCCGGGGCCGGCCGGACCTGCTCCGGGAGACCCTGCCGTTCTGGGCCATCTCGATCTGCGTCGGGCTGGTCCTGACCGGCACGAGCAAGCTCGCCCACTACGAGGCCCGGGTCCTGGGCCTGCACGGGATCCAGGCGATCCTGTTCGCCCAGGGCCTGTACCTGCTGGCCAACTGCGTAACGTTCGTCCTCAGGTTCCTGATTTTCCACTACGTCCTCTTCGCCGACCGCGGCTCCGGCGCGCCTGGCGGCGAGATCCAGGCGGGCGCGGCCGCGGAGTCGCTGGCGCTGGCCCCGTCGGCTAACCGCCCGGCTGGGCCCGGCGCGCCGTCGGCCGACCGGGCCGCGGACTCGCCCCGCAGCCGGCGCTGACGCTCCCGCCACCAGGTCCCGAGCACGACCCGGGCGAAGCTCAGCGCGTAGAAAGCGTTGTTTCCCTTCTTGCTCTTCCCCACCTGGCGCCGGTGAATCGTGGCGGGCCGCTCGGCGACCCGGTACCCGTGCGTGATCACGCCGATCAGCAGCTCGGACGCCTGGTACTGCGGCTGCTCGAGCAGCACCGCGCCGGTCACCTCGGCCCGCATGGCGCGCAGCCCGAAGGTGGTGTCACTGATCCGCTGGCCGGTCAGCACGCTGATCGTCAGCGCGAAGACCCGCACCCCGAGCTTGCGCACCGGGTCCTTGGTCTCCTCGCTGCCGAGCGTGCGCGAGCCGGTCACGAAGTCCGCCTCGCCCGCCAGGATCGGCGCGATCAGGCTCTCGATCTCGGCCGGGTTGTACTGGCCGTCGGCGTCGGTGGTCACGATGTAGCCGGCCCCGCCCTCGCGGGCCAGCCGGTAGCCGAGCCGCAGCGCCGCGCCCTGCCCCCGGTTGACCGGCACCTCGCAGACCAGGGCCCCGGCCATCCTGGCCTCCTTGCCGGTGGCGTCCACCGCGCCGTCGGAGACCACGATCGTGGCGGCGGGCATCCCGCCGATCGTGTCCGGCAGGGCCTCGACGACCGGGCCGATCGCGCCCTCCTCGTTGAAGGCGGCGATCACGATCGCGACCGGCGGCAGCTTGGTGGCCCGGTCCCCGAATTCCTCGGTGAACGCCTGGATGGCGGCGGCGTCGATGACCTCGTCGTCACCGGCAGGATCGGTGGTCACTTTGCTGCCTCCGAGAACTCGGGCCAGACGGTCGACAAGCCGGACTTCAGGTCGTGCGTCGGCACGTAGCCCAGGGCCCGCGCGGCCGAGATGTCCACGATGACCGCGGGCATCTCGCCCGGCTTCGGCGGTACGTGCTCGACCGGGATGTCGCGCCCGGTCACCCCGCGCGCCGCATCGACGATGTCGTTCACCGTCACGGACTCGCCCGCGCCGAGGATCAGCGGCCCGCTGAACCCGGCCCGCCAGGCCGTGAGCAGCCCGGCCACGATGTCGTCCACGTGCACCAGGTCGCGGACCTGGGTGCCGTCTCCGTACACCTGCACGCCGGTGCCGTCCCGGGCGGCGCGCATCAGCCGCGGCACGAAGCTGTCTTTCTCCTGCATCCCGGGACCGTAAACGTTGGAGAACCGCAGCGAGCACCCGGTCATGCCGTAGCAGGCCGCGTACGCGCCGATCAGCATCTCGGCTGCCGCCTTGGTCGCCCCGTACGGGGTGAGCGGCCGCAGGGGGACGCGCTCGTCGATGGTCGCGCGGCCGACGTCACCGGTGACGGCGTTCGTGGACGCGAACAGGAACGAGGAGACGCCCCGCTGGCGGGCCTGCTCCAGCAGCGCCGCGGTGGCGTCCACGTTGACCCGGTGCGTGGTCACCGGGTCCTCGACCGACAGCAGCACGCGCGTGACCGCGGCCAGGTGGATGATGAGCTCGGTCCCGGGGCGCACGGCCTCGGCGACGACATCCGGGTGGCAGAGGTCACCGAGCACGGCATGGACCGCGGCGTCGCCCGGGAACGGCCGCTGGTCGGCCACCGTGACCTCGGCGCCCGCGTCGAGCAGCGCGCGCACGACGCGCCGCCCGATGAACCCTGACCCTCCGGTCACGAGCACCCGCGCAGGACCGGCCGTCCTCATGGACGCTCCATTCACGTGAGCTGTCATCTGCCACCTTGCTGTTCGGGTCTAGCGGTTCGGCATGCGACGATCCTCAGAGAGCGATTCGGAACAGCTGAACGTCTCCCGGACGCGCGACCGTGAGCCGTGGGCGGCTCGCGTTGCGCCTGCGCGCGGGGCGGGCCGCGGCTGCGCCTGGCTAGTGTATCGGCGGACCCGGGATACGTCGGTCTGCGAACGACAAGTCGTTTGCCCAGGTCAGTTGAGCGATAGCTGGACGATTGCTGGATATTGGCTGGATCCGGCCGGGTAATGGCGCCGGCCAGGCCCCATCCGGCGGAGGGGTGATGGCACCGTGACGTGGCCCGGCGAGCCCGCATCCGGCACGGATCCGGCCGAGGCGGAGGCGTACCGGATCCTTCGTTCCCGCATCGACCTGTCCCGCCTGCCTCCCCGCAGCCGGGACGTCGCCGAGCGGGTCATCTACGCGACCGCCGACTTCGACTACGCGACCGACCTGGTCTGCGACGAGGAGTCGCTCGTCGCGGCGGTGGCGGCGCTCGCGGCCGGCGCTCCGGTCGTGGCCGATTCCGCGATGGTGGCGGCCGGGATCAACGCCTGCCCGGTGGTCTGCAAGATCGGCGAGCCGCTGACCACCCGGCTGGCCCGGACGGCGGGCATCTCCCGGCCTGCGGCCGCGGTCCGGCTGGCCTTCGGCGAGGCGGGCTCCGGGGCGGTGTGGGTGGTGGGCGGCCCGCCCGCCGCGCTCACCGAGATCCTGACCCGGGGGGTGGAGCCGGCCTTCGTCATCGGCCTGCCCGCCGGATTCGTCGGCGCGGCCGAGGCCAAGGACGCGCTGCGGGCCAGCGGGATTCCCTCGGTGAGTAACGTGTCGGAGAAGGGCGGCGCCGCCGTCGCCGCGGCGGCCTTCGACGCCTTGTTCCGGTCGGCCATGGCCGTCGCCGCGCCGCGCGGGGGCGGCGGGGCGGAGCCAGCACCGGAGGGCGGGCGATGAGCGAGCATTCGTATACCGAGGAGCAGCGGGCGGCCGTCTACCGGGTCATCGAGGAGCGGCGCGACGTCCGGCGCGGCTTCCGGCCGGACCCGGTACCGCCCGAGGTGCTCACCCGCGTGCTCGCCGCCGCGCACCGGGCGCCATCGGTGGGGTTCTCCCAGCCCTGGGACTTCATCGTGATCACTGACCGGCCGCGGCGCGAGCGGATCAAGGCGCTGGCCGACCGGGCCCGGGCCTCCTACGCCGCGTCGCTGCCCGGGACCCGGGCCCTGGCCTTCGACAAGCTGAAGACCGAGGCGATCCTCGAGGCGCCGGTCAACGTCGTGGTGACCTGCGACCCGACCCGCGGCGGCCGCCACACGCTCGGCCGGCACAGCCAGCCGCAGACCGCGGTGTACTCCAGCGTGCTCGCGGTCGCGAACCTGTGGCTGGCCGCGCGCGCCGAGGGGCTCGGGGTCGGCTGGGTCAGCTTCTTCGGCGAGCGGGAGCTGGCCGCCGAGCTGGGCTTGCCCGCGCACCTCGAGGTGGTGGCCTACCTGTGCCTGGGCGAGGTGACCGAGTTCACCGCCGAGCCGGAACTGGCCGCGGCCGGCTGGGCGCGCCGGCGGCCGCTGGGCTGGGCCGTGCACGCCGAGGAGTATGGCCAGCGCGGGCTGCCGGGGCAGGAGGCCAGCCGCCTGCTGGACGACGTGCGCGCCGCGATCGCCCCCCCGGACGAGGCCGCGATGACCGCGGCGCGGGAGCGGTTGGACCGGATGACCAAGCCGCCGGGCTCGCTCGGCGCGCTGGAGGACGTGTCGGTCCGGCTGGCCGGCCTGGCCGGCTGCTGCCCGCCGCCGATGCCGGAGCCGGCCGCGGTGGCGGTCTTCGCGGCCGATCATGGCGTGCACGCGCAGCAGGTCACGCCGTGGCCGCAGGAGGTCACGGCGCAGATGGTGGCCAACTTCCTGGCCGGCGGCGCGGTCGTGAACGCGTTCGCCGCGCAGGCCGGGGCCGAGGTCGTGGTGGTCGACGTGGGCGTCCGCGGCGACCTGGATCACGTGCCGGGGCTGCTGCCCCGCAAGATCGCCCCGGGCACCGCCGACTTCACCGCGGGCCCGGCGATGACCCGCGCGCAGGCCGAGGCCGCGATCGCGACCGGGGCCGAGGTGGCCCGCGACCTGGTCGCCGCGGGCAACCGGTGCTTGCTCACCGGTGACATGGGGATCGCGAACACGACCGCGTCCGCCGCGCTGGTCTGCGCGTTCACCGGGCGCGACCCGGCCGAGGTCACCGGGCGCGGCACCGGGATCGACGACGCCACCTACGCCAGGAAGGTCGACGTCGTCCGCCGCGGGCTGGCGCGGCACCAGCCGGATCCCGCCGACCCGGTCGGGGTCCTGGCCGCGTTCGGCGGGTTCGAGCACGCCGCGCTGGCCGGGTTCATCCTCGGCGGTGCGGCGCTGCGGACGCCGGTGATCCTGGACGGCGTGATCGCGGGCGCCGCCGCCCTGGCCGCCGCGGCGCTCGCTCCCGGCACGACCGGCTGCTGCCTGGCCGGGCACCGCAGCGCCGAGCCCGGGCATGCGGTTACGCTTGATCACCTGGGCCTGCGGCCGCTGATCGACCTCGGGCTGCGACTCGGGGAGGGCACCGGCGCCCTGCTCGCGCTGCCGATCGCGGCCAGCGCGGTCCGGGCGCTGCGGGAGGTCGCCACGTTCGACTCGGCCGGGGTCACCGACAAGGGCTGACCGGCCGGGCGGGCCCGGGCCGCGGGCCGCATCGCTGAAGGAGCGCACTCTCTCATGGCCGGCACGGATCATCCGCCGTACCTGCTGGCGCTCCGGCTGGCGGGCCGCCGCGTGACGATCATCGGCGGCGGCGCGGTGGCCGCGCGGCGGATCCCGGCCCTGCTGGAATCCGGGGCCGAGGTGACCGTGATCTCGCCGGAGCTCAGCCCCGCGGTGGCCGGGCTGGCCGCCGCGGGGCAGGTCCGCTGGGCCAGGCGCGGCTACGCCCCCGGCGACTGCGCCGGATCCTGGCTGGTCGGCGCCTATGCCAGCGACCGGGTGGTCAACGCGGCGGTCGCGGCCGAGGCGGACGCGGCCGGGATCTGGTGCGTGCGGGCCGATGACGCCGCTGCCTCCCGGGCCTGGACGCCGGCCTCGGGCCGCTCCGGGGGCGTGCAAGTCGGCGTCGTGAGCGGCGATCCGCCCCGCAGCGCGCGGATCCGCAACGCGATCGTCGCGGGGCTGGCCACCGGCGCGCTGCCGGCCGGCCAGGCCCCGGCCGGCCGCCCGGTACCGGGCCCGGCCGCGGCGGCCGGGCCGGGCCGGGGCGGCGTGGCGCTGGTCGGCGGCGGGCCCGGCGACCCGGGCCTGATCACCGTGCGCGGCCGCCACCTGCTGCGCCAGGCCGACGTGGTCATCGCCGACCGGCTCGCCCCGCGGTCGCTGCTGGCCGGGCTAGGGCCCGATGTCGAGATCATCGACGCGGCCAAGGTGCCCCGGGGCGAGACCACCCCGCAGGAGCACATCAACCGGCTGCTGGTCTCCCACGCCCTGGCCGGCCGGCTCGTGGTCCGGCTGAAGGGCGGCGACCCGTTCGTGTTCGGCCGGGGCGGCGAGGAGGTCCTCGCCTGCCTGCGGGCCGGCGTCACGGTCACGGTCGTCCCGGGGGTTTCGAGCGTCGCCGCCGTGCCCGCGGCCGCGGGCGTCCCGCTCACCCACCGCGGGATCACGCAGGAGTTCACGGTGGTGTCGGCGCACGTGGCGCCGGGGGCCGCCGGGTCGTCGGTGGACTGGCCGGCCCTGGCGTCCGCGCCGGCCACGCTGGTGCTGCTGATGGCCACCGAGCACCTGGCCGCGATAGCCGATACGCTCATCAGACACGGACGTCCCGCCCGGACCCCGGTTTCCGTTATCGCGGACGGTACCCTGCCCTCGCAGCGCACAATTAACGCAAGACTGGATACTGTAGCCCGGGATGTCGCCAGGGCCGGCCTGGGGCCTCCGGCGGTCGTGGTGGTAGGAGAGGTCGTGACCGTCTCCGAGCAGATCTTCGAGCTTTGCGGCGGCCGGGCGGGCCCGGCCCCGTGGGGCACGTTCGTGCCCGGCCGCCGGCCGGGCACGGCGGGAGGGCCGGGCGCGGCGGGAGGCGCGGCGGGGGAAAAGGACAGGGAGCGCGATGACTGAGCGACCGGGCGTGGCCGCCCCCTCGGGGCCGCCCGGTGGCGCCGAGGCCGGCCGGCCCGGTCCCGGCGGCGGCCCGGCCGTCCCGCCGCCGGCCGCGGGCGTCCCCGGGCCCGGCGAGGTCGAGCCGCACGTCCGGGTGGACGGCCGCCGGCTCGAGTCGGCCCTGCTCGCGCTCAGGCATGCGATTGTCGAGGTTCCGCTGAGCCTGGAGGCGCCCGGCGTCGACGAAGCCCGGGCCGAGCGGCGAAAGCTGCTCAGCCAGATCGACGACTACCTGCTCCCGCGGCTGCGCCAGTCCGGCGCGCCGATCCTGGTCGCCCTGGTCGGGTCCACCGGCGCGGGAAAGTCGACGCTGATGAACAGCCTGGTCGGCGCGCAGGTCAGCAACACCGGTACGCGCCGGCCCACGACGAACAGCCCGGTGCTCGCCTGTCACCCCGGCGACGCGAGGTGGTTCGCCGAGAACGTGTTCCTGCCCACCCTGCCCCGGGTGCGGCAGCAGGGCCTGGCCATGCCCGGGCGCGACGGGCTGCTCGTGCTGGCCGAGAACGCGGGCATGCCGGAGGGCGTGGCCCTGCTGGACACGCCGGACATCGACTCCGTGGTGCAGGCGCACCGCGAGTTCGCGCACCAGTTCCTCGACGCGTCCGACCTGTGGCTGTTCATGACCAGCGCCAGCCGGTACGCGGACGCGGCTGTATGGGAACTGCTGCAGCAGGCCAGGGAGCGGGACGCGGCCCTGGCGATCGTGCTGTCCCGGGTCGCGCCCGCGGCCGCCCGGCAGCTGAGCGCGCACTTCAACGCGATGCTCGAGGCCAACGGCCTGGCCGGGGTCCAGCGTTTCATGATCGCGGAGACCGTGCTCGACGAGGGCATGCTGCCACCCGAGATCTACGGTCAGGTCCGCCGGTGGCTCGACGAGACCTCGGAACTGCAGGAGCGGCGGATCGCGGTGCTGACCCAGACCATGTCGGGCGTGCTGGACACGTTCCGGTCCCGGGTCCCCGCCCTCGCCGCGCAGGTGGACAACCAGCTGGCCCTGCGGGCCGAGTTGCTGGCCCAGGCGGACGGCTGCTACGCGGCCGGGCTGGCCGAGTTCGACGAGGCGACCAGGAACGGCTCGCTGCTGCGCGGCGAGATCCTGGCCCGCTGGCAGGACTTCACCGGCACCGGGGACCTGCTGCGCATGCTGCAGGTGCGCCGCAGCGGGCGGCCGGCGGGGCGGCCGCGCAAGCGCCGCATCCCGGCCCGGGCCGAGGCGCTCAAGGGCGCGGTGCGCGAAGGGCTGGAAACGCTGGTCGCCGCGCTCGCCGACCGGGCCGCCGAGGACACCGTGGCCAGGTGGCAGCAGCACGACACGGGCGCCGCGCTGCTCGGCGAGGTCGCGGCCGCCGCCCGCCCGCCCGACGCACCCCCGTTCGACCTGGTGGCCGGCCTGGACTTCCTCCCGGCCGGCCCGGCCGCGCGGGCCGGGGCCGACGCGCCGGCCGGCGTGGCCGCCCTGGCCAGGTCCTCGGCGGACCTGCCCGCCCGCGCGGCGCGGGCGATCAGCGCCTGGCAAGATCATGTGATGGACCTGGTGCGGGCGGAGAACGTGACCAAGCGGTCGGTCGCCCGCGTGGTCTCGTTCGACGAGGAGTCGCTGGCGCTGGTGCTCACGATCGGCATGCTCGGGTACGGCGCGGGCGCGGTGGCGGTCACCGAGGGCACCAGCGCGGTGCCGCAGCGCCTGCTCACCTCGCTGTTCGGCGCCGGGCTGCTGCGCGACCTCGGCGCCCGGGCCCGGCTGGACCTGCACGACCGGGTCAGCCTGCTCTTCCGCGAGGAGATGCAGCGCTTCGCCGATATCGTCAGCGCGGCGGGCGCGCCGGACGGCAACATCGCGGCCGAGCTGGTGCAGGCGGCCGAGGCGCTCGAGGCGGCCCGATGACCGACGGCGGGCCGCCGTGGCGCATATTCGGCGCGGAGACGCCGGAGCCCGAGACGGCCGACCCCGCGACGGGCCTGCCCAAGCGGGCCGGGCCGAGGCGCGCGGCGCCCGCCTGGGCCCGGCCGGCCGGGCCGCCGGAGGCTCATGCGACGCCGCCGTGGGAGGCGGGTGCGGGACCCTACGCCGGGCCGCCCGGGCCCGGCCGGCCCGCGTCTCCGGTGCTCGGGCTGTCGGCCCGGCTGACCGCGCTGGCCGGGCTGATCCAGATCGCGTCCAGCCGGACCGGCGGCAACGGGTTCAGCCGGGACCTGCTGCGTGACGCCGAGGACCTGGTGGAACGGGCCGGCGAGCGGCTGCGGCTGTCCGCCGGCCATACCGTCGTGGCG
>Ga0335078_10009355_pt1 | contig 14533 bp, 12 predicted proteins | sample Lox_Sample_32_FD_206711 | JGI IMG/M metagenome (GOLD analysis project Ga0335078, IMG submission 206711) | Soil microbial communities from Loxahatchee National Wildlife Refuge, Florida, United States - Lox_Sample_3.2 | ecosystem: Environmental > Terrestrial > Soil > Wetlands | place: USA...
CACCCCCTTGGCGATCGCCGCCAGCCGGCCATGTCCCGGCGTGTATAGGTGAAGCACCCGATCCGCCTCGCCGTAACGGATCGAGCGGAGCACGATCGCCTCGGTTTTCAGCGAATGAGTCATTGTCTCTCGTTCGCTATACTTAATGAAGTTATGCAGCCGGTCACCTTGTACACGACCGATGCCTGTCCGTTCTGCACCAGGGCCAAGGTTCTTCTTGTCAAGCGCGGCATCGAGTACGAGGAGATCAATCTGGCACGCGACCCGGACGGTCGTGCCGAGCTCGTCGAGCGCACCGGGATGTACACGTTCCCGCAGATCCTGATCGGCGCAGAGCCGATTGGCGGCTTCAACGAGCTGCTCGCTGCGGATCGCGCGGGACGGCTGGCCGAGCTAATCGCGGCCTAGCGCTCTCACCGAGCGAATCGCCTAACCGACGTCCGCCTAACCACGACCGGCGCCGGCTCGGCGGACTCGCGGTTTGGGCTGGCACCGCTCGCATGCGTACGTGCCGCGGCCGCCGACGACGATCTTGCGGATCGTGTGGCCACATCGCGGGCACGGCTCGCCGGCGCGGCGGTGGACCAGGAACAGGTCCTGGAACGAGCCCCGCGCCCCGTCGAGGTGGCGGAAGTCGTCGATCGACGCCCCCTTGGCCTCGATGCCGGCGCTCAGCGCCTCCTCGATCCCCTCCCGAACTCGCTCCCAGTCCGCGCCGCTCAACCGGCCCGCCGGGCGCAGCGGATGGATCCCCGCCCGGAACAGCGCCTCGTCGGCGTAGATGTTGCCGACGCCGGCGATGTGGCGCTGGTCGAGCACGAACGCCTTGACGGGAGCGGTGCGCCCGCGGCCGAGCTCGCGCAGGTGTGCGGCGGTGAACTCGGGCGTGAGCGGCTCGATCCCGATCCGTGACGTCAGGTACTCGTCGCGGGCCGCCTCGCCATGGACCAGATGGCCGGTTCCGAACCGGCGCGGATCGACGTAGACGAGGCGATGACCGTCGTCGAGCTCGAGCAGCACGTGAGTGTGCGGTGGCGCGACGCCGGGGTCGTAGAGCAACGTCCCGGTCATCCGCAGGTGCTGGAGCAGGAATCGGTCATCCGACAGCGACCAGATCAGGTACTTGCCGGCGCGGCCGATCCGCTCGACCACCGCGCCGCGAAGCTCGTGCTCGACGGCCGCCGACGGGTCCGGGCGCGTCCACCTCGGGTCGAGGATCTGCGCCTCGACGACCGTCCGCCCCTCCAACTGCGGCGCCAGCTGGCGGCGGATCGTCTCGACTTCGGGCAGTTCGGGCATGGCGTCTGTGCGGTCTCCGCCTAGCTGAATGGTCGTTCGGCGAGCCCTGCGGCGGCGCGGTCGCGGCCGACGAGCCGCGCCGTCAGTCCAACCATGTACGCCCTCACTGGCCGGGCAGGTCCTCCGGCCCGACGTCGCGCACGTGCTGGGCAAACGACCATTGGTGGCCCTCGGGATCCTCGGCCCCGTACGTGCGGTCGCCGTAGAACTGGTCGGCGGGCTCGCGCAAGATCACGGCGCCGGCGGCCCGGGCGGCCTCACAGTGACGGTCGACGTCGTCGACGTACACGTACACGAGCTGGGTGGCGCCCCCGCGGCGCTTTGGATTCACGTAGTCCGGACCGGGGTTGCCCATCATCACGACGCCGTCGCCCAGCGCCACCTCGGCGTGATTGGTCTTGCCGTCCGGCCCCTGCATCCGCAAACGCTCGGTGAAGCCGGCCGCGTTCACGAGCCAGTCGACGGCGGCATCGACGTCCTCGTACAGCAGGTACGGGGTGATCCGCGGAAACCCCTCGGGCGGGTTCTGAGCCACTGTCACTTCCTCATATGCGGTCGACCGGACACGGTCAATCCTCCCCGTCCCAGTAGTCGAGCCGTTCCATCCGCGCGACGAGGCCGAGCCCGCGAAAGGCGACCTTGTCCGAGCGTGGGTAATAGCAGGCATCGCCGGAGTGGCGCATTCCGTAGGCGAGATATGTCAGCCCGGAGTCGCCGGCCCGGAACATGTGCGCCACTCCGGTCCCGGCCGCCCGCGAGATGACGTGGCCGGGGCGGACCGGCGTCTCCTCCTCCTCCCGGCCGGGATCGGCCGGCGTCTGCTGCCCGCCCCGGCCGGCGCGTCCTGGCGGGTGCGGCCCGCGGAGCACGAGCACGCCGTCGCCGTCGAGAACCACGAAGATCTCCTCCTCGAGCGAGTGGCAGTGCGCCGGCGCCGACTCCTTGCCCGGCGCGACCTGCACGTGCTGGATCCCGGTCGTGACCGAGCCGGCGGCGCGACCCAGGTTGCGGCGGGTCCGAACCACGCGCGGCCGCTCGACGGTGACCGCCTCGACGTCCTCCACATTGACGATCGTGGGTGGCCGTGCCGCGGGCTCCCCCCGCGGGAGCGGGGGCGGGCCGAGCTGGGATTCGAGGACGAATTGCGTCGCGAGGCCGTCGATCGCGCCCGGCAACGAGCCGACGAGGCGGCTGCCGACGTACGACATTCCGAGCCGGGGGAAGCCGACGCTCTCGTCCTCGAAGCGCTCGCCGAAGGCCAGCACGTCGAGCGGCTCGAGCGCGTGCAGCGTGTGCGCGCCGGCGCCCGGCAGATACACGATGCAGTCGCCGGCGTGGACCTCGTAGACCTCGCCTCCATGCCACGAGAGCCCGCGGCCGCCGAGGACGTAGAAGATCTCCTCCTCGCGCCCGTGCTCGTGCGCCGGCGTCGACCAGCCTCCGACGGGCACCTCGATCCGGCGGACGCCGACGTTCACGCAGCCGGCCGCTACGCCGACCATCGTCCAGCGGCCCTGCAGATGCCCGGCGATGCGTTCCCGCGCGGGAACGTCTTCGAGGTGTGCGATCCCCACATCGGGGACTGTAAAGCTAGGACTCTCCCGGTGCGATCTGTGCTCTCGGGTGCGCCTCGAAGTAGACGTCGCGCAGCCGCTCGGTCGAGAGGTGCGTGTAGATCTGGGTCGTGCCGATGTCGGCGTGGCCGAGCATCTCCTGGAGCGAGCGCAGGTCACACCCGCCGGTCAACAGATGTGTGGCGAACGTGTGGCGGAGCGTGTGCGGGCTCATCCGGTGCTCGAGGTCGGCCGTCCGGGCGTGGCGGCGGACGATCTTGTACAGCCCCTGGCGGGTCAGCCCGCCCCCGCGGAGGTTCACGAACACTCGTGGCTCGGGGCGGACCCCGACGAGCCGCGGCCGCCCCTTATCGAGGTAGGCGGTGATCGCATCGATCGCCTTGCCGCCGATGGGGACGATCCGCTCCTTCGAGCCCTTGCCGCGGGCTCTGAGAATCCCCGCCTCGAGGTCGAGCTCGGACAGCTCGAGCCCGATCGCCTCGGACGCGCGCAGACCGCACGCGTACATCGTCTCGAGCAGGGCGCGGTCGCGGAGCGCCGCCGGGCTCGTTCCGCGGGGCTGCTCGAGCAGGCGCCCGACCTCGTCGCGGCTGAGGACGTTGGGGAGTCGCGCCCGCGAGCGCGGGGCGCGCAGCTCGGAGGCCGGATCGTGATCGATGATCTGCTCGCGGCGCAGGTACCGGTAGAACGAGCGCAGGCAGGCGATCTTGCGCTGGAGCGTCGCCGGCGCCGCGGCGGGGCGGTCGGGGGTGCCGGTCGCGAGCTCCGAGATGAACTCCAACAGGTCGACGGTGTTCGCCTCGAGCGGGTCGAGATCGTGGCGCTCGAGGAAGTCGCCGTACTGCTGGAGGTCCGAGCGGTAGGCCTCGAGCGTGTTGCGCGACAGCCCGCGCTCGAGCTCGAGGTAGCCGAGAAAGTCGAACGTCAGGTCGGTGATCCGACGGGCGCCCTCGATCGTGTGCGCGGTTGCCATGCACCGCATATTCGGGGCTGGCGCCGGGGGTCCTGCCGCGGCCCGGGGCCCGGGTCGTCCGCCGTACCGATCCGCCGCGACCCGGGGCCCGGGTCGTCCGCCGAAACGATCCGCCACGCCCCGCCACCCGCCTGGACGGACCGATCGCCGACGCCTCGCGGCCGCCGGCCCGGACCGATCCGCGGGCTACGCCCGTTCGTACACGTACGCCTCGGTGGCGTACCCGAGCCTGATCGGTCGCCCGGCGCCGTCCGCCACCGCCCGGAGGCGCTCGACCACCGCCGCGCGCTCGCGATCTGGCAGCGCGGCGATGTAGCTGATCGAGCTGAACCGGTCCACGAACTCGCCGGCGTCGAGGACCTGCTCGGACGGCACCTCGATCTCACCGGCCGCCACGAACAGGCCGGCGTCGGCCACCGGGTGGCGCCACTCGCCGCGGTTGTGGCTCGGCGAGTCGCGGTGGTAGGGATCGATGATCTCGGCGACCGCCCGGTGAAGCTGCTGGTCCATCAGCCGCCGGTTCCAGATCAGCCCGAGCCGCCCGCGCGGCCGGAGCACGCGATGGAACTCGGCCACCGCCGCCGGGCCGTCGAACCAATGAAACGCCTGGGCGACCGTGACGGCGTCGATCGACCCGTCGTCAACCGGCAGCGCTTCCGCGGTCCCGGGGAGCGCCCGGGCATCCGGCACCATGTGCTCGAGCACGGCGCGCATCGCCGGGACCGGCTCGACCGCGATCACCGTCGCGCCGCTGGGGACGAGCTCGCGGGTGAGCTTGCCGGTGCCGGCGGCGACGTCGAGGACGGTCCGCCCGGGCCCGAGTCGGAGCTCCCGCCACAGCCACTTCACGGCCTCGACCGGGTAGCCGGGCCGGCCGCGCTCGTACGCATCGGCCCCCTGCTGGAAGCCGCGCGCCGCCTCCGCTCGAATGCTCACCGCCGTCCCGAGCGGCGTCGCGCGGCGTCGGGTCGCGCCGCCAGCCACAGCAGCGCGATCAGCGACTTCGAGTCCTCACACGCCGCGATCGCCTCGTCGAGGCTCGCGAGCGGCCATGGGACGATCTCGATCCGTTCGTCCTCGTCCACTTCGACCGCCGGGCTGTCCGACAGCCCGGTCGCGAGATACAGCCACACGCGCTCGTCGCTGAATCCGGTGCTCGTGTAGAAGGCGAGCAGCTCCGCCCACTGCTCGGCGTGCTTCCCGATCTCCTCGGCCAGCTCGCGCTTGGCGGTCTCGAGCGGCGGCTCGCCAGGGACGTCGAGCTTGCCCGCCGGAATCTCGAGCGAAGCCGACGCTGCGATCACCTCACGGGGCTGGCGGGTCAGCCACACGTGCTCGTCGTCGAGCGCGATGATCCCGACCGCGCCGGGATGCCAAACCTTGTCGCGAGTGACCTCGGTCCCGTCGGCGTAGCGGAAGCGCTCGACGCCGGCGTGGACGACCACGCCCTCCCACTTGATCTCGGAGCCGATCGCCTCGAACGCCGCGCTCACGACCAGTCCGCCTTGAACGCCGTCTCAGCCTCCTCGACCAGCGCGATCGCCACCTCGAGCATCCCTTCGAGCGCATCGGTGCTGATCCGCTCCGTCGGCTCGTGATTGCGCTCGGTCCCGTCGGCCAGGTTCACGCACGCGAATCCGGCGACGCGGAAGACGTTCGCGTCCGAGGCGCCGCCGGTGAGGATGTGGCTCGGCTCGTAGCCGCAGGCGCGGAGCGCCTGCTCGGCGACCACGACCTCGACGGCGCGTGGGCGGATCCGGTAGCCCTCGATCAGCCGCTCCACGGTGACGTCGAGGTCGCACTCGGCGGCGTCGGCCGCCTCCTGCAGGTGATCGATCATCTCGGTGGCGAGCATCTCGACCCGCTTCTGGTCGACGCTTCGCACCTCGGCCTCGATCCGGCACCGCTCGGGGACGACGTTGATCGCCGTGCCGCCGTGGATCGTGCCGACGTTCGCGGTGGTCTCCGGGTCGAGCCGGCCGAGACGCATCGCCGCGACCGCATGCGCCGCGGCCGCGATCGCGCTCCGCCCCGCCTCCGGGCGAACGCCGGCGTGCGCGGCCCGGCCGTGCAATTCGGCCACGATCCGGTGCAGGGTCGGGGCCGCGGTCACGATCTCCCCGATCGGGGTGGCGTGGTCGAACACATAACCGAACCGGCTGCGCAGACGGCCGACGTCGAAGGCGAACGCCCCCAGGAGCGAGATCTCCTCGCACACCGTGAACAGGAGCTCGAGACCCACCTCCGGTGGCCGGCCAGGCGCGCTGACCCGCCGGCCCAGCTCCAGGATGACCGCCACCGCGGACTTGTTGTCGGCGCCGAGGATCCCGTCGTTCGCGTTCGTCCAGCCGCCGTCGACGCGGACCGGCTCGACCGGGGCGGTCAGCGGCACCGTGTCCATGTGCGCGCACAGGAGGATGCTGTCCGGGCCCGCGCCGGGGATCCGCGCGAGCAGGTTGCCGGCGTCCGAGCCCACCCGCGGTCCGGCGTCATCCTCGTCGACCTCGAGCCCCATCGCGCGCAGCTCCCGCGTGATCCAGTCCGCGCATGCACGCTCGCGCCCCGACGGGCTCTCGAGTCGGCACAGCGCCGCGAACGTCTCGTGGAGCCGCTCGCGCTCGGCGTCGGTGGTGCGCCTCACCTCGTGGCGGCGTGGGCCGCGGCGTCCTCGCTGTGCTGCGCGGCACCGTTCCCCGCCTGGGCGACCCTCCCCGCCCGCCGGGCGTGCACCAGCGCGGCCCCGACGAAGTCTCGGAACAGCGGCGCCGGACGCTCGGGTCGCGACTTGAACTCCGGGTGGTACTGCGAGGCGACGAAGAACGGATGCTGATCGACGGGGAGCTCGATCGCCTCGACGAGCCGTTCGTCGGGCGAGGTGCCCGAGCACACCAGCCCGGCCGCCTCGAGCCGCCGGCGGAGGTGGTTGTTGACCTCGTAGCGATGCCGGTGGCGCTCGTAGACGACCGGCTCGGCGTAGAGCTCGCGGATGCGGGTGTCGGCGTGGAGCTTGACGGGGTCGGCGCCCAGCCGCATCGTCCCGCCCATGTCGGCGATCTCCTTCTGCTCGGGCAGCAGGTCGATCACCGGAAACGGCGTCTCGAGGTCGAACTCGGTCGAGTTCGCTCCCTCCATCCCGGCGACGTGACGCGCGAATTCGGCGACTGCGAGCTGCATGCCCAGGCAGATGCCGAGATACGGGATCTGCTTCTCGCGGGCGATCTGCGCCGCCCGGATCTTGCCTTCGATCCCCCGGCCTCCGAATCCGCCCGGGATCAGGATCCCGCTCGCCCCGTCCAGCCGCGCCGCGACGGCCGGGTCGCCGACCTCTTCGGAGTCGATCCAGTCGATCTCGACCCTGGCGTCGTGGTGGGTGCCGGCGTGCCGCAGCGCCTCGACGACCGACAGGTAGGCGTCCTCGAGCCGGACGTACTTGCCAACGAGCGCGATCCGCACGCTCTGCGTGGCCTCGCTCGAGCCACGGGTGACCTCCGCCCAGTCGCTCAGGTCGGGCTCCGGCGCCTCGATCCCGAAGTGCTCGGAGAGCACGAAGTCGTCGACGCCCTCGTCGTGGAAGACGAGCGGCACGCGGTAGATGTCGGGCACGTCGAATGCGGACACGACCGCTTGCACCGGCAGGCTCGCGAATAGCGCGATCTTGCGCCGGATGTCATCGCCGAGCATCGACTCCGAGCGGCAGATGACCATGTCGGGCGCGATACCGATCCGCCGCAGCTCGTTGACCGAGTGCTGGGTCGGCTTCGTCTTCAGCTCGCCCGCGTGAGTGATGTACGGGACCAGCGTCAGGTGGATGAACATGCACCGGCGCCGGCCCACGTCGACCGGGAACTGGCGAATCGCCTCCAGGAACGGCAGGGACTCGATGTCGCCCACGGTCCCGCCGATCTCGGTGATCACGAAGTCGACTTCCGTCGCTTCCGCCATCAGCTTGATCCGCTGCTTGATCTCGTCGGTGATGTGCGGCACGACCTGGACGGTGGCACCGAGGTAGTCGCCGCGGCGCTCTCGCCGGATCACGGTGTTGTAGATGCCCCCGGCGGTCACGTTCGACGCCCGGCTCGTGTTGGCGTCGGTGAAGCGCTCGTAGTGGCCGAGGTCGAGGTCGGTCTCGGCGCCATCCTCGGTCACGAACACCTCGCCGTGCTGATAGGGCGACATCGTGCCCGGATCGACATTGATGTACGGATCGAACTTCTGGAGCTGGACGTCCAGCCCACGGGAAACCAGCAGCCGGCCGATCGAGGCGGCGGCGATTCCTTTGCCGAGCGAGGACACGACCCCGCCGGTTATGAAGATGAAGCGCGTGTCGCCTGAGGGCATCAGCTCGTTTCCCGAGTGTAGTGGGGTCTCGTCGTCAGAAGGTAGCGACCGCTCCGGACGCTCGAACGGCGCACGAGAGGGTGGCCGAGAAACGTCCTCGGGGCAGGACGTTTCTCGACCCGGCTCGCGAGGGTCGGCGGTGGACGCGTTCACGCGGCGCGGAGCAGCCGGCGGGCGTGGCGGCTGGCGGCGCGGTCGCCCTCGGCAGCACCCAGCATCCGGACGAGCTCGCCGACGACGTCGTCCCCGCCGAGCGCGGCCACGGTCGTCCGCGCCGGGACCGCGCTCGAGTCCTTGACGATCGTGAAGTGGCGCGCGGCCATCGCCGCCACCTGCGGCAGGTGCGTGATGCAGAGGATCTGCCGCCCCTCGGCGAGAGCGCGCAGGTGCTCGCCGACCGCGCGGGCGGTGTGGCCGCCGATGCCGGCGTCGATCTCGTCGAACACGAGGAGGGGACCACCTCCGCCGGACCGAGCCGAGTTTCCGGCCGCCACCGAAGCGTGCGCCACGCTCAGGATCGCCAGCATCACCCGCGACAGCTCCCCACCCGACGCGATCTCGCGCAGCGCCCCGGCGGGCATCCCCGGGTTTGGCGCGATCACCAGCGACACCTCATCCGCCCCGCGCGGTCCGCACCCATCCGGCCGCTCGGCGACCTCCACCGAGAACTCGGCGTCGGGCATCGCCAGCTCGGCCAGCCGCTCGCGCACCGCGGCGGCGAGCGCCGGCGCAGCCTCCCGCCGGCGCGCCGACAGCTCGCCGGCGAGACGATCGAGCTCCGCCCGGGCCTCGGCGAGCGACGCCTCCGCCTCCGACAGCGCGATCTCGGCCCGCTCGAGCTCCTCGCGGCGAGCCCGGCAGCGCTCGGCGTGGGCGAGCACGTCGGCGATCGAGCCTCCGTGCTTTCGCTCCAGGCGCGCGAACAGCCCGAGCCGCTCCTCGACCTCCTCGAGCCGGCCGGGGGCGGCCTCGAGGCCAGCGGCGTAGGAGCGAAGTGCGACGCCGGCGTCCTGGGCCTCGTACCCGAGCGCCGCGACCCGCTCGGACAGGCCGCCCAGGTCGGGATCGATCCCCGCCGCACCGCTCAGGTGCGCCGCCGCGCAAGCAAGCAGCTCGGCCGCGCCACCGCCTCCGTCCTCGGGCGAGATCGCCTCGGCGGCGCCGAACGCGGCGCCGCGCAGCGTCTCGAGATGCCGCAGCCGGTCTCGTTCGACCGCGAGCTCGGCGGCCTCGTCCTCACGAGGGGCCACGCTCTCGATCTCGTCGAGCTCGAACGCCAGCAGGTCGAGCTCGCGCTCGCGGCCGGCGGCGAGCTCACTCACGGCGGCGAAACGCGCCTCGAGACCCCGCGCCCGGGCATAAGCGTCGGCCACGCGCTCGCGCGGCCGGCCCCGCAACATGCCGCAGTAACCGTCGAGCACGTCGAGCTGGACCGCCGAGAGCATCAGCTTGCGGTGCTCGTGCTGGCCGTAGAACGAGAGCAGCGCGCTCCCGAGCTCGCGCAGGTCGGCCACGGTCGCCGACCGGCCGCACACGTACGCGCGCGTCCGTCCGTCGGGCCACACCCGCCGTGCCAGCACGATCTCCTCCGCGCCCGTCGGCAGCAGCTCGGCGCCGGCGAGCTCGTCAGGCAACGAGAACACGCCCTCGACGTAGGCCTCGGCCGCGCCGGCGCGGACGACGCCGCCGCCGGCCCGGGGTGGGCGGGCTCCCAGTAAAAGGTCGAGCGCCTGCGCGAGCAGCGTCTTGCCGGCGCCGGTCTCCCCGGTCACGACATTCAGCCCAGGCGCGAGCGCGAGCTCGGCCCGATCGATCAGCAGCAGGTTCTCGACACGGAGCTCTTGCAGCATCGGCGGGGTGTACCACCGGGACCCGACGGATTGGGCGGAGTGAGGAGAATGGCAGCTGTGATGTCGACCGCGGGCTGGTATCGATCGCTCGGAGGATCGGGACTGCACGTATCGCCGATCGGCCTCGGGATGATGAGCTTCGGCGATCCGGCGGTGCAGTCCTGGGCTCTCGACGAGCAGCGGGCGGCCCCGATCATCCGCGCGGCCGCCGAGGGCGGGATCACGTTGTTCGATACGGCCGACATGTACTCCGACGGCGAGAGCGAGCGGATCACGGGCGCGGTGCTGCGGGGCGTTTTCGCCAGCCGGGAGGAGTACGTGCTGGCGACCAAGGTCTACTACCCGACCGGAAACGGGCCCAACGATCGGGGCCTATCGCGCAAGCACCTCATGGCGGCGATCGACGCCTCGCTGCAGCGGCTCGGGACCGACTACGTCGACCTCTACCAGATCCACCGCTGGGACGACGACACCCCGATCGAGGAGACGATGGCGGCGCTGCACGACATCGTCCGCGGCGGCAAGGCTCGCTACATCGGCGCGTCGACGATGCCTGCATGGCGGTTCGCCAAGGCCCAGCATGTCGCCGAGCGTGCCGGCCAGACACGATTCATCGCGATGCAGAACCGCTACAACCTGGTCAACCGCGAGGAGGAGCGCGAGATGGTGCCGCTGTGCCTCGACCAGGGAGTCGGCATGCTCCCCTATAGCCCCCTCGCGCGAGGACTGCTGGCGGGCAAACGCGGCTCGTCGCGATCGACCGCGCGCTCCAGCGAGGACCGCCGCCAGTACCGCGAGGCGGACCTGGCGATCGCCGGCGTCGTCCGAGCGGTCGGCGAGGAGCGCGGGGTCTCGCCCGCCCAGATCGCGCTCGCGTGGCTGATCGCCCGCCCCGGCGTGGCCGCCCCGATTGTCGGCGCGACCCGGCTCGAGCACGTCACCGACGCGATCGCGGCCGCCGGCCTCGAGCTCACCGACGCCGAGTGCAGCCGCCTCGAGGAGCCGTACGTTCCTCATCGCTACGGTGAGTTCACGTGACCGTGCTCGTACCCCAGGAGCAGGACTTTCCCCGCTGGTATCAGGACGTGGTCGCCACCGCGCAGGTGGCCGAGAACGGGCCGGTTCGCGGGACGATGGTGATCCGGCCGTGGGGCTACGCGATCTGGGAACGCCTCGAGGCGGCGATCGACGAGCGGATCAAGGCGGCGGGCGCACGGAACGCGTACTTCCCGCTGTTGATCCCGGAGGCCTTCATGCGGCGGGAGGCGGAGCACGTCGAAGGCTTCAGCCCCGAGCTGGCCGTGGTCACCCACGGCGGCGGCAAGGAGCTGGAGGAGCCGGCGGTGGTGCGGCCCACCAGCGAGACGATCGTCAACTCCTCGTTCGCCCGGTGGATCTCGAGCTACCGCGACCTGCCGCTCCTGATCAACCAGTGGGCGAACGTGGTCCGATGGGAGCTCCGGCCGAGGATCTTCCTCCGCAGTTCGGAGTTCCTGTGGCAGGAGGGTCACACCGCCCACGCCACTCGCGAGGATGCGCACGGATACGCGCTGCGGATCCTCGAGGAGGTGTACGCGGATGCGATGGTGCAGGAGCTCGCGATCCCCGTGTTCCGGGGCCGTAAGACCGAGCGGGAGAAGTTCGCGGGCGCCGAGCTCTCCTGGTCGTGCGAGGGCGTCATGCGTGATGGGAAGGCGCTGCAGATGGGCACCTCGCACGAGCTCGGGCAGAACTTCGCGCGCGCATTCGGCATTCGGTTCAGCGACCGTGACGGTCAGCTCCGTCACGTCTGGCAGACGTCGTGGGGGACCTCCACGCGCCTGCTCGGCGCGATGATCATGGTGCACGGCGACGATCACGGGCTGCGCGTGCCGCCCCGCCTCGCTCCGACCCAGGTGGTCGTGGTGGTGGCGCGCGCCGGCGAGGGCGTGCTCGAGGCCGCGACCACCGCCGTCGCTGAGCTCGAGCGCGTGGGCGTGCGCGTCGAGCTCGACGACCGCGTCGAGGTCTCCGCAGGACGACGGATCATCGACCACGAGCTTCGCGGCGTCCCGGTCCGGGTCGAGCTCGGCCCGCGCGATCTGGCTGCAGGCCAGGCCATCGTCGCCCGCCGCGTGCGCACCGAGAAGGAGCCGCACCCCCTGCGATCGCTCGCGGAACAGATCTCACGGATGCTCGTCGACGATCAGCAGGAACTCCTGGCTGAGGCGACCGCGCTGCGCGACGAGCGAACGCGGTCGGCGCGATCGATCGACGAGGCTCGCGAGCTCGCCGCCGACGGCCTCGCGCGCCTGCCCTGGCGAGTTTGCGGCAGCGACGGCGAACACCGGCTCGCACAGGCCGGCGTGTCGGTGCGCTGCCTGGTGCGCGAGGACGGCAAGCCGGTCGACGATCCCGACGCCGACGGCGTCGACGCGCTCGTGGCCCGCGCTTACTGACCATCGGTCGACGCACGATGGACATGGCGCTCGCACGGCTCACCGCTAACGCCAAGCCCCGGCCGGTGCTCCGCACCGCGATCCGGGCCGGCTCGGCTACATGGACGCCGCGATCCTCGACTGGACCGAGTTCAGGGACCTGCCGCGTCAGCAGCTCGACCCCGGCATCGGGCCCACGCTGAGCGGCTGAGGTACGGTAACGGCCCGCACCACCAAGGAGGAGGAGAGCGATGGCCACCAGCGCTTCCGGGCTCGAGCGACACCACCCAAGGCGCCGCCGTCAGGCGCCGCCGACCATCCCCCAAAGCCGCCGCCGTCAGGCGCCGCCGACCATCACATGATCACCACGGGCGCAGCCGACGTTGACGTCTCGGGCCTCAAGCGCGCGCTGACCCAGGCCGTCTCCGGAGAGGTCCGCTTCGACGCCGGGACGCGGGCGATGTATGCCAACGACTTCTCGATCTACCGCTCGGTGCCGATCGGCGTGGTCGTCCCGAACGGCCCCGAAGACGTCATCGCCGGGATCGCGACCTGCCGCCAATTCGGGGCGCCCGTGCTTCCGCGCGGGTGCGGCACGGCGCCCAGCGGCCAGACGACCAACGTCGCCGTCGTGTTCGACTACTCCAAGTACTACAACCAGATCGTCGACCTCGACCCCGAGAACGAACGGGCGGTGGTCCAGCCCGGGGTCATCTGCGACCAGCTGCGCGACGCCGCCGAGCGCCACCACCTCACCTACGGCCCTGACCCGGCGACCCATGAGTACTGCACGTTCGGCGGCATGCTCGGGAACAACTCGTGCGGCACCCACTCGCTGATGGCGGGCAAGACGAGCGACAACGTGATCGAGCTCGACGTCGTCCTGTACGACGGAACCCGGCTCACGGTCGGCGCGACCTCCGACGAGGAGCTCGACGCGATCATCGCAGGCGGAGGCCGGCGAGGCGAGATCTACGAGCGGCTGCGAGCGCTCAGGGACCGCACCGCCGACCGCGTGAGGGCGGAGTTCCCCGACATCCCCCGCCGCGTCTCCGGCTACAACCTCGACCAGCTGCTGCCCGAGAACGGCTTCCACGTCGCTCGCGCGCTCGTCGGCTCGGAGGGCACGTGCGCGAACGTGCTGCACGCGACGGTCCGCCTCGTGCCGAGCCCGCAGCACCGCCGAACGCTGCTGCTCGGCTACCCCGACGTGTTCCAGGCCGCCGACCACGTGCCGGTCATCCTCGAGCGAACCCGGCCGATCGGCCTCGAGGGGTTCGACGACCAGCTGATCAAGAACATGATCGCCAAGAGCCGGCTCGCCGCCGAGCGCGCGGTGCTGCCGGAGGGCCGCGCGTGGTTGTACGTCGAGTTCGGACGGGACGATCCTGAGGAGGCCACGGAGGAGACCCGCCGTGCGCTCGGCGCGCTGCGAGACGGGCCGCAAATCGACGCCCGCGTGGTCGTCGACAAGGCCGAGAACGTCAGCGCCTGGAAGGTCCGCGAGAGCGCCGTCGGCGACAGCCGCGCCCCCGGCTACATGGACGCCGAGGGCAACTGGGAGGACGCCGCGGTACACCCCGACAAGCTCGGCGCGTACCTGCGCGACTTCCAGCGCATCCTCGACGACCACGGCTACCGCTGCGTCTACTACGGCCACTTCGGACAGGGGTGCGTCCATACGCGGATGGACTTCGACCTCAAGACGGCCGCCGGCGTCAAGACGTTCCGCTCGTTCATGGAGAAGTGTGCCGACCTCGTCGTCGGCTACGGCGGCTCGCTGGCCGGCGAATACGGCGAGGGCCACGGCCGCGCCGAGCTGCTCCCGAAGATGTTCGGCCCGGAGCTGATGCAGGCGTTCAACGACTTCAAGCGGATCTGGGACCCCGACTGCAAGATGAACCCGAACCGCCTGATCGGCGACGTCAAGCTCGACGAGGGCCTCCGCCTCGGCCCCGACTACCGGCCCCCGCAGCTCGAGACCCACTTCGCCTTCCCCGACGACGGCGGCTCGTTCGCGACCGCGATCGAGCGCTGCTTCGGGATGGCCAAGTGCCGCAACCTCGGCAGCCTGACGATGTG
>Ga0335078_10009357_pt1 | contig 14533 bp, 14 predicted proteins | sample Lox_Sample_32_FD_206711 | JGI IMG/M metagenome (GOLD analysis project Ga0335078, IMG submission 206711) | Soil microbial communities from Loxahatchee National Wildlife Refuge, Florida, United States - Lox_Sample_3.2 | ecosystem: Environmental > Terrestrial > Soil > Wetlands | place: USA...
GGTCCCGAAGACCCCAGCGGTCCCGAAGACCCCAGCGGCCCCGAAGGCCCAGCGGCCCCCGTGGCCCCAGCGGCCCCCGTGGCCCCGGCGGCCCCGATGACCCCGAGCCGGGCCTTCGGATTTCGTATTCGCGTGGCGGATCTCCTTTACGTGAGCCCCGCCGGTCCGGAATGATACCGTCGGGTAACTAAGCGGACCCCCGGAGCGCTAAACTAGAACAGGTTCTTGTTTCGGTCACACCGATTCAGCAGGCTGGTGCACATGGACTCAGTCGAAGAACTCCGCAGTCTCGAGAAGATCCGCCAGGTGAAGTACCGCTGCCTGCGCTGCATCGACCTGAAGCTGTGGGACGAGATCGGCGACACGTTCACCGAGAACGCCACCCTCGACTACGGCGCGATGGCGTACGGCAAGCCCCACCAGATCACCGGTCGGTTCGAGGTCGTGGCGTTCTTCCGCGCCAAGCTCGGGCCGGACACCCTGACCTCGCACGCCGCGGGCCAGCCGGAGATCACCGTGGACGGCGACACCGCGACCGGCATCTGGTCGCTCCGGGACACGATGCTGGCCACCAGGCACCGGATGCTGATCACCGGCGCGGCCTTCGACTACGACCGCTACGAACGCGGCCCGGACCACCGCTGGCGGATCGCGCACACCGGCTACACGCGGACCTACGAGACCATGATCTCGCTGGACGACCTGCCGAGCTTCAAGATCACCGCGGCCAGGGGCCGGCCATTGCCAAGCCTGGCTACCGCGCAGTAGCATGCGATATTGCTACTCATCGGTAACATTCGGCATACGGACACGCTAAGGCTGTCAGCATGCAGGGCGATACAGGGCTGCTCCGATCGGCCGGGCCGCGCCCGCCGATCCAGAGGCGCGCCAGATGACGACGCGGGCCGGCCTGCGGGCGGCCGTCCCGCCCGCCACGCCGCTGGCCGACGCGGGCGCGTTCGGCGTCGTGGACGAACTGAACTGCTACTTCGACTCCCCGGCCGAGCCCAACAACGTGCACGTGGAGATCTGGCTGCCCGGACACCTCGACCCGGACCAGCTGCGGGCCGCGGTCACGGCCATGCTGGCCGGCCAGCCGCGGGCCGGGGTCCGGCGGGCCGGGCACCGCTGGTGGCACAGCGGCTACGCGTGGCAGTTCGCGCCGCAGGCCGACGTGGACCCGGTATCGGCCGCGGCCTGGCAGACTGAGGCCGGCCTGGACGAGGTCCGGGCGCGCTTCCTGGCGGCGGCTCCCCCGCTGGACCGCTCGCCGCTGTTCCGGCTGCTGCTGGCCCGCGGGCCCGGGCAGGACAGCCTGATCCTCAACGCCCACCACGCGGCGTTCGACGGGCGATCGTGCCTGCGGCTGCTGCGCCTGATCGCGGAGCATTACGACGCGGGGCCGGCGGGCCCGCCTCAGCCGCCTCCGGGCATCGAGCCGCTTCGGGGAATCGAGCCGCCGCCGGGCATTCAGCCGTCTCCGGGAACGGGGCCGCCGCCGGGAACGGGGCCGTGGGTCCGGCGGTTCTGGCCGCGGGCGGGGCATGCCGTGCGGATCGCGCCGCGGCATGGGGACGGGCGGTGGCAGGCGGGCGGGCGGCGGCTGCGCCGCGCGCCCGGCTACGGCTTCGCCCTGCTCGGCTGGCCGGGAGTACCGGCCGTGCCGCAACCTGACCACGGGCCCCACGTCACCGTCAACGACGTGCTCATCGCCGCGCTGATCCAGGCCATCGCGCGGTGGAACGCGGCGGCGCGGCGGCGGCCCGGACGCGTCCGGATCAGCATGCCGGTGGACGCCCGCCCGCCTGACCGCGGCGGCGACCTGGGCAACCTGTCCCGGCTGTGCACGGTGGCCGCAGACCCGCCCGGCGCCGCGGCCCTGACCGCGGTCGTGGCCCACCAGACCAGCCGGGCCAAGCAGCAGCCCGGCCCGCCGGTAAGCCCGGCCCTGGCCGCGGCGGCCCGGGCCCCGGTGCCGACCCCGGTCAAACGGGGCGCGGTGCGGCTGGCCCTGCGCGGCCTGGGCCAGCTGGAGTGTGACACGTCCCTGCTCTCGAACCTCGGGAACGTCACCGACGCGCCCCGGTTCGGGGCGCTTGCCCCGGCGCGGATGTGGTTCTCGACCTCCACGCACATGCCGGTGGGGCTGTCGGTCGGCGCGATCACGGCCGGCGGGCGGCTGCAGCTGTGCTTCCGGTACCGGCGCGCCCTGCTCGACGAGGAGGCCGCGCGCGACTTCGCCGCCGGGTACGCCGCGGCGCTGGCCGAACTGACCGGAACGGAAACGGGCCCGTGAGCGCCGCCCCCTACGCCGGGATCTCGCTGGCGCTGCTGATCACATCGGCCTACAACACCGGGCTGATCCTGGAGAAGCGGGCCCTCGGCCGGATGCCGACCCTGGACGTGCGCCGGGTTGCCCGCCTGGTCGGCAGCCTGCTGGCCAGCCCGGCCTGGCTGGCCGGGTTCGCGCTGATGCTCGCGGGCCTGGCCTGCCAGGTCATCGTCTTGACGTTCGAGCCGGTCAGCGTGGTGCAGCCGGTGCTGGCCTCGGGCGTGGCGCTGGTGCTGATCCTGTCCCGGCTGGTGCTGCGGGAACGCCTGGGTGCGGCCGAGTCCTGGTGCGTCGCGCTGATGGCCGCCTCGGTGGTCCTGCTCGCCCTGTCCGCGGACGGGATCAAGGCGGAAACCGGGCACTACGCCAGCGCGGGCTGGATGGCGGCCCTCAGCCCGGCAGCCGGTAAACGGTCAGCCCGGGCTGGCGCACTATGACGACCGCCCCGGGGAGCCGGGAGGCGGCGGGCGGGCCGGGCCCGTCGGCGTCGTCAAGCACGAACCTCACCCCGGCGGCGCGCAGCGCCGCCGTCAGCGGGCCGCCGCCGCCGATGACGCCGTCCAGCCGGCGCGCGCGGGGGTCGTCCGGCGCCAGCGTGACGTCGCCGACCCGGGTTCCGTCGTTCCAGATCACCGGGCGTGAGAGCAGCCGGGGCCACGGATCGAGCACCACCTCGCCGTGGTTCCAGGACGGCGTGCGGTAGGTCGCCCAGGGCAGCACCAGCACGTCGCCGCGGGCCGGGCTGGCGTCGATCAGGCGGGCGGCGGCCAGCCAGCCCGCCGGGTACCAGGCCGGCCGGAGCCGCCCGGCGGCACCCCAGGCGAGTCCGGGCAGCAACAGCACCGGCACCAGCAGCGCCAGGACCCCGAGCGCCACCCCTGTGATGTCCACGCCGGCCGGCCGCGCGGCCACCGGCCGGGACGGGCGGGGGCGCATGGCCCAGGACACGGCCACGCCGAACCCGGCGGCCTGGGCGAGCGCGAGCGGCGCCACGAACTGCTGGCCGTCGCGCAGCACGGCCGCCGCGGGCCAGGCGTCCGTCACCGACCTGAGCAGGTCCCGCCCGGCCGCGGTCACGCCGATGCAGGCGATCAGCAGTCCCGCGACCGCCGCGATGCCCAGGCCCGGCCACCGGCGGTCCCGGCGGGCCAGCACCAGGTAGCCGGCCAGCGCGAAGATCACTACGGCCAGCCATATCACCGACCACGCCCCGCCGTAGGCCCGCGGCACCGCCTGGGCGTTCCATTCGCCGCCCAGCATGAGCAGGCTGCCGAGGCTGCCGAATGGCGTATCGGCCCGGGCCGCGAAGACGGCCACGCCGGCCGGATCGGCCTGCACCGCGTGCGCCAGGGACGGGATGAGCCACGGCAGGCAGCCCGCGGCCAGGGCGGCCAGCGCGATGGCCGCCCGCCGGGCATCTCGGGTCAGCAGCGCCGCGGGCACGACGACCAGGGCGGTGATGGCCATCGCGGCGAATCCGCCGACGACGGCAGGCACCAGCGACAGGCACAGCCACCCGGCCCAGCGCCCGGGGGGACCGGGCCTGAGCAGGGCCCGCAGCACCCAGGGCAGGCCGGCGTAGCCGAGCAGCAGCGCCCACTGGCCGATGATGAGCCGCTCGGCCACGTACGGGTTCCAGGCGTAGAACACCCCGCCGGCCAGCCGGGCCAGCAGGGGCTCCCGGTCCAGCAGGGCGGCGACCCCGGCGCAGCCGAGCATGAAGATCGCCAGCAGCACCAGCTTCTGCGCGACGTCGGCCGGCATGATCCGCGAGATGGCGGCCACAGCCAGGTCGCTGGGGACCGCCCGGGGCGGGGCGAGCCCCGGCAGCGCGGCGCCGAACGGCTCGCGCGGCACGAAGACCATGTCGTAGCTGAGCAGGAACCCGCGCCGCAGCCCGGGGCCGAGCGCGAGCAGCCCCAGGCACAAGCCGGCCAGCAGCCCCGGGCCGACGCGGCCCGCGGCCTGGCGCACGCCCGACCGGCCGCCGCGGCGGCGCAGCGGCCCGTGCGGTCTGGTGACCGTCGCCGGGATCGCCCTCATGTCCGCCTAGATCGTCAGATACCGGAAAGTAACATCCTGGCAGCTTCGCGGTCCCGTGCCAAGATGCGCCCCCTTGCCCGCGTCGCGGGGTCGCCGGGGCCGGGGAGCTTCGCTGCTGTGGGCAGATCTGCTCAGGGCAGCGTACGTGGCCTGTGGCGGCGGCGGTGCCGCAGGCTGGAGGCATGGCTCACGAAGAGAAGAACCCGGTGTTCAGCGAGCGCGTCCGGGAGCAGCTGCTGGTCCAGCGGATCCTCGTGCTGGACGGGGTGCTCGACGACGACAACGGCACGCTGCTCGCCACCCAGCTGCTCACGCTGGCCGCCGAGGATCCGGCCAGCGACATTGCGCTGTGGATCAACTCACCCGGCGGGTCCGTGCCGTCCATGCTCGCCATCCGCGACGTCATGCGGCTGGTGCCGTGCCACGTCTCCACCCTGGCGCTCGGGCTGGCCTGCAGCGCCGGGCAGTTCCTGCTCTCGGCCGGGACCAAGGGCAAGCGGTTCGCACTGCCGCACGCCCGCATCCTGATGCACCGGGGCTCGGCAGGCATCGGCGGCAGCGCGGTCGACATCGAAGTCCAGGCCAACGACCTGCGGCACATCGTGGACACCGTGCTCGGCAGCATCGCCGAGGACACCGGCCAGCCGCTCGAGCGCATCTTCGACGACTCGCTGCACGACCACTGGTACACCGCCGCCGAGGCCCGGGACTACGGGTTCATCGACGCCATCGTGGACTCGTTCGGCCAGGTCATGCCGTCGAGAAGGCACCGGATCGGCCTGAAGGGGGCCTCATGAGCTCGTACACCATCCCGAACGTCATCGCCCAGCATCCGCGCGGGGAGCGGATCATGGACGTCTACTCGCACCTGCTCACCGAGCGCATCGTCTACCTCGGCACCGGGATCGACTCGGGCGTGGCCAACACGCTCATCGCCCAGCTGCTGCACCTCGAGGCGGAGAGCGCCGAGCAGGAGATCAACCTGTACATCAACTGCGAGGGCGGCGACCAGCCCCCGATGCTGGCCATCTACGACACCATGCAGTTCATCCGGGCGCCGGTCGCCACGTTCTGCGTGGGCCAGGCGATCGGCGTCGGCGCCGTACTGCTCGCGGCGGGCGCGCCCGGCCGGCGCGCCGTGCTGCCGCACGGGCGGGTGGTGCTGCACCAGCCGGCGGCCCGCGGCCAGGGGCCGATCCCCGACCTGATCCTGCAGGCGGACGAGGTGGTCCGGATGCGCGCCGACATCGAGGCGATCCTGTCCGCGCATACCGGCCAGTCCGTACAGACCCTGCGCGCCGACACCGACCGCGACCGGGTGCTGACGGCGCAGGCGGCGCTGGAGTACGGGATCGTCGACCAGGTGCTCGGGCAGCGGCTGCTCGACGACGCCGGAGCCCCGGCCGCCTGAGCCTACGCCGCGAGGGCTCTACGCCGCGAGGGACAGCATGACCGGGCCGGACGCCCTGGACCGGGCCGCGCGCGGCACGGCGGCCCGGGCGGGGACCTGCTGGCGGCGCAGGTCGCCGGCCACCTGTTCGGTCAGCCCGATGAGCGTGGTGCCCAGCGCTCCGGCCAGGGCCGCGATCATCTCGCTCGACGGCTCCTTGCGGCCGCGCTCGATCTCGGACAGGTACTGCGGCGAGAGGCCGGCCCGGCCCGCGGTCTCGGCCAGCGTCTCGCGCTGCTCCTGGCGGAGCACCCGGAACCGCTGACCCAGCACCTCCCGCCACAGGGGTTCCTGGGGAGGCGGCTCCCGGGGAGGCGCTTCTGGCTGGGGTTCCCGCCGCAGCGGATACACGCGCGCACTCTCGGCCATAACTCAGCGTAAGAGCCGACCCCGGCCTCCGCCCCCTGGTTTCGCTACCGGCAGACCCGGCGCGGATTCAGTGAATGTGACTCTGTACCCGATCTTTTCGTTAGAGAGTGACATTCTCTGAAATCAGCAGGGGTGATTTGTCCGGATTTAGAGGGCTGGGGGGTGGGAGGGGTGGGGGTGGGAGCGGGCGGGCAGGGTGGGGGGGGGGGGCGGGGCGGGGGGGGGGCGGGGGGGGGGCGGGGGGGCCGCGGGGGGGCCGGGGGGGGCCCGGGGGGGGTTAGATCTTCTCTGGGGCGGGGGTTGGGACCTCGGGCTTGGCGGACGCGGCGGTGGGGTTGAACCTCGAGTTGAGCCAGCCGAGGAGCATGATCCCCCACACGGTCAGCACGAAGCCGGACGCCAGGGCCGGCGACGGCCAGTTGCGGTTGATGAGGCTGAAGATCCAGGTCGATGCCATGGCCGCGAGGAGTACCAGCCGGAGGTCGGCGGCGACCAGCTCGTAGGTGGCGATCGACGCGAGGACGGCGTTGAAGCCGATGAACCCGCTGTTGATCATGTCGCCGGGTGCGTTGACGTGAGCGGCGAGCAGCGCGGCGACGAGCGCGCCGATGGCGGCGATGACGGCGTGCCGCCAGTTCGCGATGAGGATGCCCAGCAAGAACAGGAGCCCGGATATCGCGCTGGCCGCGAAGAGGGCGGACCCGAGCGCGCCGAGCGTGGCGAGGATGAAGCGCACGTGGGAGTCGTTGAACGCGCCGAGGTTGGCCGCCGTGAGCCCGACGGATGACCTGATCGGCCAGAGCACCCAGAAGGTCACGATGAACGGCGCGGCGAGGAACGGGATCGGCAGCCACTTGGCCATGGCGACGGTGACGGCGCCGACGATGCACGCCAAGACGAAAACCGCGATCCACAACGCGGTGTTGACCACGAAGAAGTTGCCGAGCGCGAGGCCCATGAGCCCGGAGTTGAACCCGAAAAGCCCGAGCCCGAGCAGCGTACGGTCACCTCCGAGCAGCCGGCACACGAGCGTGGAGAGGATGACGCCGATGACGTAGAACACCGCCATCCGCCAGTTGTGGACGGCCACCGCCAGGATGAACACGAGACCGGTGATCTCGTTGCACTGGAAGGCGCACTGCGAGAAGCCGCGCAGGCACTGCCGCCAGAACGGCGCCTCCTCGACCGCGACCTCGGGCAGGACCTGGGCCGTCATGACGCTCATGAGCTGATTCCCTCTGCTTCGACGTAGGCCCGCCAGCCGCCGTATCCGGTGATCTCGCGCTGTCCCTGCACGAGCGCGCTCTCGCCGAGCACGCCGAGGACGACGCGGCCGTCGTCGAGCCGGATCTTGCCGATGGCCAGGCCGGGCGGCTCTTCTTCCAGCAGCCCGGACAGCCCCTCGAGGGGCACGGCCCAGACCTCGACGTGCACGGTCTGGCCGCTCCCGTCGGTCACGTGGATCATGGCCGGGTAGTCGTCGCCGATGTTCCAGAGCCGGTACGCCGGCTCGGTGGCCGCCTCGCGCACGAACGTCGCCTTCGCGGCGATCATGTGCGGGTGGTACTTGAACCCGCGCATGAGGGTGCCGTTGACCGCGAGCAGCACCGATCCCGCGGGCACGTCGTCCGCGGACGTGTTCACGATGCGGGTTCCCGAGGTGCCCGCGAGGATCGCCGGGATCTGGCCGGGAGCCCCGATGACGCCGACCGCGCCGGGGGCGCCGGCCACGAAGTCCGCGACGGCCGCGACCTTGGGCGCCATGCTTCCCTCGCCGAACTCGCCTGCCTTGAGGTACGCGCGCGCCTGGTCGACTGTCAGCGAGTCCAGCCACTGCTGCTCCGGCGTGCCGAACCTGATCGCGACGCGCGGCACCGAAGTCGGGATGAGCAGCAGGTCCGCGCCGAGGTCCGTGGCGAGCAGGCTGGAGGCGAGGTCCTTGTCGACGACGGCCTCGACGCCGGCGAGGTCGCCGGCGTCGTCGAGCGCGACGGGAATGCCGCCGCCGCCGGCGGCGACGACGACCGCCCCGCCGTCGAGCAGGGCGCGGATCAGCGGCGTCTCGACGACCCGCCGCGGCCGCGGCGAGGGGACCACGCGGCGCCAGCCGCGCCCGGCGTCCTCCATGATCGTCCAGCCCAGGCTGGCGGCCCGCTCCCGCGCGGTCGCCTCGCTGAGGAAGGACCCCACGGGCTTGTTCGGGTGCCGGAACGCCGGGTCGGCGGAATCGACGACCGACTGCGTGACGACCGCGGCCACCGGGCGTTCGAGCCCGCGCCGCCGGAGCTCGTTCCCGAGGGCCTTGACGAACATGTAGCCGATGGCGCCCTGGGTGTCGGCGACGGCGTAGTCCACCGGCACGGGGCCCACCTCGTCCTGGGACAGCTCGGAACGCCGCAGGATGAATCCCACCTGCGGCCCGTTGCCGTGCGAGACCACCAGCCGCCAGCCCTGCTCGATCATGTCGGCGAGGGGCGGCACGGTCCGGCATACCGTGCGGTACTGCTCCGGGACCGAGTCGTGCTCCGCGTCGGTGACCAGTGCGTTGCCGCCGAACGCGACGACCGCGGTCCGGCTCACGGCCCGTCACCGCTTCCGGGGCGGAGGGTGGCGGCGAGCGCGGCGATGGCCTCGTCGAAGCACTGCATCGGCGCGGTGGTGATGCCGGCGCCGATCTGGCCGATCCCGGCCTTTTTGTGCGCGATGCCCGTGTTGATGATCGGCAGGACTCCGGAGTCGGCCACCAGGACCGCGTCGATGCCCGCGGGCGTGCCGCCGAAGTTCAGCGCCGGCAGCGTGAACGCCGGGTTCGCGCCGAGCGTGATGCTGAGCATCCGGCGGCTGTTGGCGGTGGCGTCGGCGGGCGTGCCGCCGACGAACTGGACGATGGCGGGAGAGGCGGCCATCGCGAACCCGCCCAGGCCGTTGGTCTCGGTGATCGCCGAGTCCCCGAGGTCGGCGGCGGCATCCTCGACCGAGTAGCCCGGGAAGTACAGGCCGTCGACGGGGTTGGCGGGCGCCTGGAACCACACCTCGCCCGTCCCGCTGAGCCGGATCCCGAAGTTGACGCCGTTGCGCGACATGACCGTGACCATGCTGCTGCCGGGAACCCCGTGCGCCGCGTCCGACATGGACTTGCAGGCGGCCATGGAGATGTTGAGGAAGAAGTGGTCGTTGCCCGCGACGAACCGCAGCGACCGCTCGACCGCTCCGCTGTCGAGGCCGGCCCCGAGCAGCGCCAGCGTGAGCCGCTTGAACAGCAGCCCGGACGCCGCGGCATTGCGGTTGTGCACCTCGTCCCCCATGTGCAGCGCCTGGGCCATCAGCGGCTTGAGGTCGGGGTCATCGAGGCGGCGCACGGCGGCCTGCATGACCGTGAAGAATTCGGTGCCGAGCCAGCGCAGCCGGTCGAGGACCTCCGGCGAGTTCGCGCCGAAGCGCAGGACCTTGCCGAGGCCCTCGTTGAGGTTGCAGTACGCCCGGTTCCCGTGGTCGGTGTTCTCCACCACCCACACGGGCATCGACGGGCTGATGATCCCCGCCATGGGCCCGACCGCGCCGTGCTCGTGGCACGGGTCGAGCTCGATGGCTCCGCTCGCCGCGAGCCGCTCCGCCGACTCCAGCGAGCCGGCCCAGCCCTCGTAGAGGATCGCCCCGGTGATCGCGCCCCGCTGCGGGCCGCACATGTCGGCCCATTCGATCGGCGGTCCTGAGTGCAGGATCCGGCGCTGCCCGTCCGCCAGGCCGGCGATGGCCTCGCGCGCGAGCACGAGATCGACGAGCCGGGGCTGGGCGGCGAGGTAGCGGGCGTAGGCCACCGTGTTGGCCTCTTCGACCACCGGGTTGGCCACCAGGCCCGCGAGCGTGCGGCCCAGGGCCGCGTCGGCGCCCGCCGGCGGCGCCCAGCTCAGCTGGGTCACCGTTCCGCCGGCCGCCGCGATGTTGTCGGCGAAACCCTGCAGTCCGACGTTGACGACGTTGAGGTCCTCGGCGAACAAAGACTTCATGACGCGGCCTTCCTCCGCTCGGCGATCACCGTGGCCGACCAGGCGGCAGCCTCGGCGTTGGACGACGCGACCAGCACCCCCGCGGCCGCAAGCGCCGCCACGATGTCCTGGCGCGACTGCGGATCGGTGTCCGTGCCGCACACGCCGCAGATGAACATGACCGTGCGGCCGGCCGCCTTGGCCGCCGCCCGCGAGGTCCCGATGATGCCGAGCAGCCCGGCCACCGGCTCCAGCGACGAGCCGTACCCGAGCACCACGTCGAAGAGCACGACGGCCGTCGCCGGATCTTCGGCCTCCTGGCGGATCCGCGCGTCGCGCAGCGACGGGTCGATCATCGGGTGGGGCCGTCCCTGGGTGAACTCGTCGTCACCCATGTCGATGATGGTGTGGTCCTGGCTCCGCGTGATCCGCTCGAGGGTGTGGTTCCCGGCCGTCGGGGCGTTCGAGTACGCCGTGATCCCGTCGGCGGCGTGCGCCAGCTGCGCCTCGAAACAGAACGTCCCGCCGGAGAAGATGCCGCGCACGAACTGCTGGCCCGCGGCCATGCCGCGGGCGGCCTCGGTGAGCCGCCGGCGCATCTCGCCGGTCATCGCGACGTCCCCGCCGCCGGGCGGCTGACCGTGGGCCAGCGCGACCGCCATGTCGGCCGCCTGGGCGAGATAGGCCGCGCCGTGCACTCCGTTACGCGTGACCGCCGACGGATCGGCGCCGAGGAAGATGACCACGACGGGCTTGGCGCTCGCCTCGGCCAGGTCGAGGATGGCGGCCGCCACCTTGGCCGCAGGCGGTTTCGACACCAGGATGATGACCGAGGTGCCCGGGTCCTCGTCGAGAGCGGCCAGCCCGTGCAGCATGGAGATGCCGCCGATGGTCTCGGACAGGTCATGCCCGCCGGTGCCGAGGGCCTGGGAGATCCCCGACCCGAGCTGGTGGACCCGGACGGTGACCTCCTGCGTCCCGGTGCCGGAGGCGCCCACGACCCCGATCGGGCCGCGCCGGACGACGTTGGCGAACCCGAGGGGAACGCCGTTGACGATCGCGGTCCCGCAGTCGGGCCCCATCACCATCAGGTCGTGGTCCCGCGCGTACGTCTTCAGCGCAAGCTCGTCGGCTACCGACACGTTGTCGCTGAACAGCATGACGTCCATGCCGAGGCGCAGGGCCTTCATCCCCTCGGCCGCGGCGTAGTCGCCGGGTACCGACACCAGGGCGAAGTTATGGCCCGGGTCCTGGGCCACCGCCATCTGGATGCTCGTGACCGGCTGGGCGGCGACCGCGGCGGCCTCGCCGGCGCTCGCCGTCTTGGTCAGCAGGTCGTCCGCCTGGGCCAGCGCCTCCTCGCAGGCCTCGGGGGTGCCGGAGAGCGCGACGAGCAGGTCGTTGGGCCGGACGTCGAACGGCCCGAGCCCGGCTTCGGCGAGGTTGTCGATATTGGTCGCCGACGCCATCACGACCGACGCGGTCTCGATCCCGTCGATGCTCATGATCTGCGCCGACACCGTCATCAAGGAGACCGAGTCCTTGTACAGGCTGGGGTAGTAGCGCGAACTGGTGGTCATGCGTTGATCCCTTCCAGCGAGCGGGACAGCAGCCGGCAGGCGGCGACCAGGCCGGCGCAGGTGTCGCCACCGGAGGTAGCGCCGGTGGCGAGCACGCCGGCCCGCGCCCGGGCGGACGCGCCGGCCTGGTCGCCGCCCGATAGCACGGACCTGGCCAGTTCCCAGACCGGGCGGCTCACGTGACCTCGGGACGCCTGGCTCAGCAGCGCCCGGCTGATCTCGGTGGTGGCGGGCAGGGCGGGCGCGAGAGCCGCGCGAAGGCGAGCCGCGACGGGGTCGCGGCCGGCCGCGGCCGGCTCGCGGGCGGCCGCCACTGGGGGCGCGGTGAGCACGGCGAGGATGCCCGCGAGCACGTCGTCGCCGGCGGGCGTGAGCCCGGGCCCGCGGCCGACCGCCCGGCGGACGGCCGCATCGAGGCCGCCGCGGCCGCCGGGGCGCTCGCGGCCGCCGCACGCGAGCGCCCCGGCGACCGAGTCCGCGAGGGCCCACGACCCTTCCCACGCGACGGGACGGGCCGCGGCCTCGAGCTCGGCGGCCCGCTCGCCGAGCCCGCACGGGTCGGCGTCGTACCACTGCGGCATCCAGCGGACCGCGGTCCTGGCGTCGATCACGGCGGGGCCGGCCCGGACATGGCGGAATCGGACGTACACCGGGTCGTTGACGCGCAGGCCGAGGTCGCCGGGCAGGACCGCACCCGAGAGGCGCACGGTGAGCGCGGCATCGGGCCCGCCGGGGGCCACCAGGGTCCACATGTCTCCGCCGAGCTCGAGGTTCACGGCGTGCGCGAACACGCTGTGCACCCGGCCGGTTCGCGGCGTGCGCAGGTCGATGACCGACCCGATAGCCCCGGCGGTGACCCGGATGCCGGGGGTCACGAGAGCGCGGCGATCATCCTGTCGGAGTCCGACACCCAGCCGAAGATGGCGCCCTGGGCTTTAATCATCTCCAGCCCGACGCGCTTGAACTCCGGGAAATACGACGCGACGCAGTCCGACAGCACCACGCACTCGTAGCCGCGGTCGTTGGCCTCGCGGACGGTCGTGTGCACGCAGACCTCGAGGGTCACGCCGCACACGATGAGCGTCTTGATGCCGCGGTCGCCGAGGATCTGCTGCAGGTCGGTGGCGTGGAACGAGCCCTTGCCCGGCTTGTCGATGATCGGCTCGCCGTCGGCCGGGTAGAGCTGCTCGACGATGTCGTGCCCGGTCTCGCCGCGCACCAGGATGCGGCCCATCGGCCCTTCGGTGCCGATGAACGTCTTGCCTCCGCGGGTGAGCTTGGCGGGCGGGCAGTCCGACAGGTCGGGACGGTGGCCCTCGCGGGTGTGGATGACGAACATCCCGGTCTCGCGCGCCTTCGCCAGCACGCGCCGGGTCGGCTCGACCGCGCTGAGCAGCAGGGACGTGTCGTTGCCCAGGGCCTCGCCGAAGCCGCCGGGCAGCACGAAGTCGCGCTGCATGTCGATGATCACCAGCGCGGTGGTGGCGGGATTGAAGTCCAGATCGAACGGTTCAGCAGCGATCGTCGCCATGGGTGCCCCCAGTCGGTCGGCACGAAGCCCGGTAACCGCAGGCCGTCCCGCGAGCGGGCCATTACACTCCACGCTTGAATTATCAGCTCCCGGCTGACAACTGTCTTTATGTGCTAGACGTCGAGAATTCACCAGAAGTTCGAATCGGCAATCGACTCGCCGTATCGGGCCGGGGCGGCATGGGAGGCAGGGCTGGAAGGGGCGGGGGAGCACGCGCGAGTTCGTTCGGGATAAATGGGGGTTCAGATCTTGGTGATGATGGTCTCGGCGTAGCGGCGGAGGTGGGCGAGTTTGTCCGCCAGGGGTTCGGTGTCGGGACCGGTGACGTAGGGCCAGCGGAAGCCGACGATGAGGTCGGTCACGCCCGCCTCGGCCAGGCGGCGGACGCCGTCGGCGGTGTAGGCGTCGGCGGAGATGACGTGGATCTCGAAGGGGCGGTCCGCGGTGCCTTCCTCGCGGCGGAACCGGGCCAGCCGGTCCAGCAGGCCGGGCAGGTCGGCCGGGTCTCCCCCGCCGTGCAGCCAGCCGTCGCCGACCCGGGCGGCGCGGCGCAGCGCGGCGTCCGAATGACCGCCGAGCAGGACCGGGATCGGTTCCGGCGGCACCGGGGCGATCTTGACCGGGGGCAGGTCGAAGACCTGGCCGTGGTACTCGAAGTAGCCGCCGGCGGCCAGGCCGCGCACGATGGCGATCGACTCGTCCATCCGCCGCCCCCGGCTGGCCCAGTCCACCCCGAGCACCTCGTAGTCCTCCCGCCACGGGCTGACCCCGGCGCCGAGGACGAGCCGGCCGCCGGTGAGCACGGCGGTCGAGGTGGCCTGCTTGGCCACCAGCACCGGGTCGCGGACCGGCAGCTTGAGCACGAACGTGACGAACCGCAGCCGGCTGGTCACCGCGCCGAGCGCCGGGATGAGCGAGAAGGGCTCGAGGAACGGCTTGTCCTCGAGGAACTCGCGGCTGCCGTCGGGGTTGAACGGGTAGACGCTGTCCGAGTCCCGCGGGTAGCAGATGCTGTCCGGCACGACCATCGAGGCGTAGCCGGCCTCTTCGGCCGCGATGGCCAGGGGCGCGTAGTAAAGGGGCTCGGTCATCGACTCGGCATAGCTGAACCGCACCCGAAAAAACTAGAACAGGTTCTTGTTCTGGTCAATCGGATGGACCAAGCTTGTCCCCATGGACCTTGCCACGATCGAGGAGATCCGCCAGGTGAAGTACCGCTATCTGCGGTGCGTCGACCTGAAG
>Ga0335078_10009359_pt1 | contig 14531 bp, 9 predicted proteins | sample Lox_Sample_32_FD_206711 | JGI IMG/M metagenome (GOLD analysis project Ga0335078, IMG submission 206711) | Soil microbial communities from Loxahatchee National Wildlife Refuge, Florida, United States - Lox_Sample_3.2 | ecosystem: Environmental > Terrestrial > Soil > Wetlands | place: USA: Florida...
TTTTTTTGCACTGCACAATAACGCCTGCCTCGAACTTCAATACGAGCTCGCCGTAAAATTTACGCACGATAAGATCTTTGATCAACGCGATGAGTTCTTCCATCGTCGCCCCCTGCAAACCCCCGCCTTTCACAGGCGAGCTGTCTCGTATCACTGTACGGCGTGTCTCCCATCATCCAGAATGGATCTCCCTTTTCCGTCGCCTTCTGGATTACTTTACCGCGACCTTCACTTGTCTTTCCCTCTCCCGGAGTTGTTTCCTCTTGATCTTTCCGTCCGGGGTTTTGGGCAGTTCATTCACGAACTCGATTTCACGGGGGTATTCGTGCTTGCTCAGCTTCGACCTGACAAAGACCTTGATCTCCTCCGCCAGGGCTTCAGAAGGGTTAAAGCCCTCCTTGAGCACAACAATCGCCTTTACCAGGTCGCCTCTCTCTTTGTCCGGGCTTCCAACGACGGCGCTCTCCTCGACGGACGGGTGTTTGTTCAGTGCCCCCTCTACCTCTATGGGCCCAATGGTGTAGCCTGCCGAGATGATGACGTCATCGATCCTTGCCACGTACCAGAGGTAACCATCCTCGTCGGCATAGGCGCTGTCCCCCATCTTGAACCATGCATTGTTTCTCCGCAGGGCGACCTGTCCGGGCGTTCCCGGGGGCACTTCTTTTTCATTCTCGTCAAGGATTGCGACCCTCACGCCGCCTATCATAGGCTTGCCGAGGCTCCCGGGTTTGATAATCCAATCATCGAACCCCATGAAATCCATGGAAATGGGTCCCGCCTCCGTCGTCCCGTACTGGACGTTGGGATAGATGCCCCATACCCTGTGGACGGCCGCCATCGTGTCCTTGGTCATGGCCTCCCCGGTATAGGTGATCTTCTTCAACTTCACCTTGTATTTCTCCACGTTCGGCGACTCCATGATGATTCGGTAGTGGGAAGATATGGCCGCCATGTTGGTGACCCCCCAGTCTTGAATGGCTTCGAGGACTTTATCAGCGTCAAACTTTCCCGAGAACGTGCCTATAGCCTTGCCGTGAATCAACGGCGCAATCGTTCCATACCATATGCCGTGGCCCCAACCGGGGGAGGAAGGACAGAAATAGGTATCATCGGCCTTGAGCCCGTTGCCGAGCTTCATGACCACGCCGGCGAGCGTGATAGCACCATGCCGGTAGAGGACCGATTTGGGCTCGCCTGTAGTTCCGCTGGAGAATTGCATCATGCACAGAGTATTTGCGTCTGTTTTCCACTCGTAACTGTCAGGGTACTTCTGCAGATCGGCGAGCAGATCATCGGCAAGGATGATCTTCAGGCCGAGCTTTTCGGCCAGTTCGGAATCGATAAGCTTCACCATGGCCGTGGTCGTCACAATCGCTTTTGCCTCTGATTTTGCCAGCCTGAAGTTAATTGCTTCAGGGCCGAAGAGGGGAAAGCACATCACCGCAGCGGCGCCTCTCCTGAAAGTCCCCATCATGCTCACGTAAAGCTCTATGGATGGAAAAAGGAGTATCGCGACCTTGTCGCCAAAGGCCACGCCTTTGTCCTCCAGGTAGTTTGCGAACCGGCGGGTATGCTCGGAGAATGTGCCGAAGGCGTAAGTTTCAGTTCGGCCGTCGCCAAATTTTATCCTTATTGCCGTCTCGTTCTCCGGGTGTCTGTCGATACATTCATGGGCTACATTAAACCGGTCCTTGGTACCGTCAAAAAGGCTCCATCTCTCGCTCCAGTGGAATTTCTCCTTTGCTTCTTCGTAGCTATGATAATCCAAACTCATGTCTTCCTCTCTCTTGGCATTCCCACTGAGTAATGATTTGCTCTCTGAAAACATGTCGTGAAGCTCGTCGCGCCCCGGTTTGCATCCCGTTCATGAGAGCCCCTCTGGCTCACGGGCCTTTCGGCGCAAGAAAACATACCGTCATCTTCTCCCCGCAAAAACAACCAGAATCCTGGATGGAGTCGATCCAAGACTTTTCCCGGCATGAGGTTTACTGGGGTCGAAATAGTAGAAATCGCCTTCGTGGAGAATGTGACTCTGACCGTCATAGACAAACTCATGGCTTCCCTCGAGGACGAACACAGCGGACTGACCCTCATAGGTGTTGCGGTCTGAAGGAAAATCGTATGGCAGCTCGATTATGTACGCATCCAACAGGCGGTTCTGTCTCTTGTAGGCGAGGGACTCGTACCTGTACCCTGGCTGACCGAATCCGTTCGGCATTGGTTTGCGCTCGTTGGGCCTGACGACCATAAAGCCCGTCTGGTCGGCTTCTGGATGGATGCCTGAAATGAGGAACAATGCTTCTTCATCGAGAGCGTACGCAATCTTGGTCAGTGTAGTGATGCTCGGCTCGCGTTTCCCGCACTCGATGTGGGACAGATAGCTTTTAGAGAACCCGGTCCTTTCCGCGAGCACGTCCAGGGTGACTCTCTTCTTTCTCCTAGACATCTTGATTCTTAGCGCGATGCCGGAAACTATTTCTTTCCCTTCTTTTTCGGACGGGTCCATTGCCAGCACCTCCGGACTCCAACGGGAATCTTTCTATAAAGTATACTTAGCGTATACTTTTGTCAACAACATTTTTCCGGATGTGTTTTTCAGGCGTCACGTACACCCAGAACTTGGCCATTGGCGCGATTCACTGAACGAAGCCGGCGAAAATAATCGATTAGCACCTGGTATTCCTGACCTTGGATGAGCCGGGACAAAGACAGGCCCTGGCGGAGCATGAAAGATCAACACATCTATCTCGAGGCGTTTGCCTCAATGGGCGGGCTCAAGGAGGGCTTACAAATCGTTTGATCGATACGGCAAGGGGCAGCATCAAGGACTATACGACCGGCGCCCGACGAGGCTTACCGGGGCACGTTGCCCGGCGCAAGAGATACGGTATGAACCGGGGCGGCCGCTTGGGCCCTGCCCTAAACTGTCTCCGACAGCTACACCACCTCTTTCACTAAGCCGACCTCAGACAGAAACGAGCGGGATCGTTCCCGACTCTGGCTACGAGTCGATCCTGCTCGAGTATTTCGAGGTGAGCAGTTATTTCGGAGACCGCATTGAAGAGCCTACCGGGCAGCAGGTCGGGGAAGAGCCTCCGGCTGATTTCAACAGTTGTCTGGCTTGGCTCCTTCAGAATATGAAGGATTATCTTACGTCTCTGATCGATCATGCTGAGGATGTCCTCTATCCTTTTCGTCCCATCTTCGATAATCTCGCCGTGGCCGGGTAGGACGATCCGCAGGTTCATAGCGCGGACTTTCACGAGAGATTGTATGTATGATCTCATACTGTTGTATGATTCCAATGTCCTTGTGATCCGTTGAATGAGAGGATTTGGTGTAACGGGCTGAAGAAAGTCCCCACTGAAACCGAGCCTGTTCTCGAGGTCACTGAACAGAACGCACCACGGGGTGTGACCGGGGACAGACGTGACCGTGAAAAAAAGCGAAGAAAGTTCAAAGAGGTCCCCCTCCTTGAGGAGCCTGTCCGGTTTCACATTGCGAGCCAACGAATTGGCCCTGCAGTAGTAATCGTCTACGTCTCGAATCTCCCTATTGCTCGCGCCCGATTGAAGAAGAAACGATCGGCGAAAGGACTCCTCCTTATGGATTTCCTCTTCGAAACTCTCGAACCACCGCGCCCCTCCTCCGGGGACCCATACCTCTGCCCCGGCCATTTCGGCTATCGTTCTTGCGAGACCGAAATGATCGAAATGTGGATGGGTCACTATGATCCTTCGCACGTCCCCGATCGAATAACCAACCTTTTTAAGCCCGGACTGTAACTTGTTCAGATAAGTACTCTCGTCGGGGGGAACGTCTACGAGTGTGGGGTAGGGTTTCTCCACAAAGAAGGTATTGACCACAAACCCAAACATCCGGCTGACAATCGGGATTTTATGGATACCGTACTCCTCCTGCAGCATTGCTGCGATATCTGATTTACCCTTATCCGACATTGTCTTGGCCATGCAGTTGGCATAATATAGCAGTTTTTCTTATGGTCTGCTAGCCCGTCTTCTTCGCCGTCTCCCACGGTCATGGATTTAGAAATGAGACGTTGTGCTGACCGAACAGAGAGTGCCTGCCCTCGTGGGGAGGCGGTGTGGCTCAAACTCATTGAGCAGACAAGCTTGGTTGCCACCGTGTCATTTTGTCTATTATTCGATTTCTAAGCCTTTCAACCGGCATTCTTTGACTATGTTGGAAGGCCAGTGACGAGGACTTGTAGATGGAGGCTTTGAGATAGAGAAATGCTCTTCCATTGAAGATTACCCTCTGCCGGGAGGCCGTGCGTTCCTACCCCTTTCCTTAAGAGACCGCTCCGGAGAAATTTCTTTCCTCTTGAAAAAGTGCTCAGCGCTACTTTCCATACGCTACCTTCCATACGCTACCTTTCATACGCTACTTTCCATACGCTACTTTGACACGCCGTGAGGATAGTGGCACACTTTGCCCATGAAGGGAAAAGAACTACGAATCGAGCGAGGCCACGGAGGAAAATCTCTCTCACCCCTCCCCTTTCCTCAAAAGGTCATCGAAGCGCCGGCAGGAGTAATGGTACGAGGCAGGGAGGGTCAAAAATCGTCCACTTTCGTCAACTATTCAGAAAGGCTCTCGGGGGCCATTTTCCCTTGATGTTGAAGGGTAAAAACGTGATTTGGCACGCAGCCCTAAGCCGGGAGCCACAAGGCGGCTCATCCCATTTTTCCCTGTATTTATGGGGTAATTCTGGGATGAGGATGATTTCGGAGAGTCGAATATCGTCCACTTTTGTCACCCTTACCCGTGGACAGGCAGGCTGAGCGCTCGACGCCCGCGTCCGGCTCGCCTTAAGATATAGCGCTGCCGTTTGGCACGGCTCTTTGACAACTGAATCGAGCCCTCTCCATGCGGCGAGAAACGTGTGGCAGGGAATGACGGGCCGTGGGCTTGTCTTGTGGTATCGAGGCGAGTCATCGGTTGGCAGTGATGGGCCGCCCGCGGAACGGGGAAAAGGTCAACCCTTTAGCTTGAGCAGTCTCCTGCAGTTTTCCTCCAGTATTCCTTTTTTCTCATCATCCGGAATCTCCATGGCGTGCACGGCTCGCACGTTCATCGACGTGTCCCGCACGAAGGGAAAGTCGGTGCCGAAGAGCAGATGAGGGGCGCCAAAGAAGGCGCGGGCGCACATCAGGTTGGCTGTGTTGCCCTGCACTGCCGTATCTGCGTGGAAGAGCCGCAGATAGTCGCCGATCGGCCGGGGCAGCTCCCGTCTGTCGGATAGCTCTATCCTCTTGGCAAGGTAGGGGATCGTTCCTCCGGCGTGGTGGGTGATGAACGTAAGGGAGGGAAATCTTTCAAGAATGCCTCCGTAGGCGAGACGCATCATGGCCATGGACGTGGAGTGGGGCCAGCCGATGATGGAGAAAAGGTTGTATCTCGATTCGGCCTCATGCGGGTAATCCGGGCCAAAGGAGTTTCTTGAGGGATGGATGAAGATGGGAAGGTCGTAATGAGCCATCCGCTCGTAGATGGGCATGAGCTCCGGAGCGTCCAGGGGTTTGCCGTTGAGGTCGGTTCCCACCTGGACCCCTCTCAGCCCGAGGTCGGACACGGCCCGGTCAATCTCCCGAAGGGTTGACTCCACGTCATTGAGGGGCAGGGCCGCCACGCCCGCGACAAAGCGATCGGGGTGGCCGGCCACGAGCTGAGCGATCTCGTCGTTTGCCCTCTTCGCGAGCTCCAGGCCGTCTTCCGGAGCAGCGATCGTTTCGAGGAACGGCCCTGAGAGCGAAAGAACCTGCCTAATCTCCGGGAGGTTGTCCATCAGGGAGAACCGCTCGTCCAGGTCGGATATGCCGGGAACCCGAAGCTCCCCCAGGAAGAAGTCGCTGAACGGGGCTATTCTGCCGGCTGCCACCACCGATTCCAGGGCCGATCGGTACCCCCGCGGGATAATGTGGCAGAACGCGTCTATCGGCATGGCATTATCTCCTGCATAACGGTAGCCCGGGTTTGATTCATTGAAGTCGCGCGGCCTTGCCGTCGTTCAACCGATACGCCGTATATTCGTCGAGGAAGTCCTTGAGGAGCTTCTCGGTCTATAGGCAGAGACGGTGGTGCCTTTGACAAAACGTGCGGTCAGGAGGAATCGGTCACGGCCGACCGCCTCGGCGCAAAGAGGCACAGGGGTTCAGGCAGGCCTCGTCAGCTATGGCTATGTGCGGGTTTCTTCCTAATGCCGCAGATACCGTCAATAAGAAAATCGAACATGATCTGCGACAATTGCTCCGCGCTGACGGTGCGCTTCGGATTATACCAGGCATAGATCGAGTTGCACATACTGAAGAGCATGAACGTCATGACCACTACCTCGTGCTTCTCCGCTGAGGAGCCGAAATATCCGGTCAGGACTTCCGCTGCAATACGAAAATATTCCCTCTCCTTCTCTACGATCTTTTTGAAGGATTTAGGCGGAAGGTTATGCACCGCATTGACCAGTGTCTTTGCCTCGGCGTGATGCCGTGGGTAGAGCTCGACGTGACGGGAGATCAGCCTTTTCACCTTCTCAAGCCCGTCGTCGATAGTGCCAAGCTCTTCCTCGATGTCTTTCAAGACGACGTCCATGAAATTGTCTACAATAAAGTAGAGCACTTCCGTCTTGCTCGGGAAGTAGTGATATACGCCCCCTTTGCTCAGCTTCGCGGCGGCCGCAATATCGTCCATGCTCGTTTCCGCAAACCCCTTCTTGCTAAAGAATTCTGCGGCAATCTTTGCGATAGCAGCTCTCTTTTTGTACAAAACCTTTTTCTTACTTTCCATATTGCATTTACTATAACATAAGACATAGATAGGCTTCGAGGATTTTTTTCCCGACCTAAATTCCCGGAAAGCATCCACAAGACCGGCATATAGAGGCATCACCAGCGAAAAATGGCCAAAATCGCGGTAATTTCTCAATGTCCGGGAGGAGGTCAAACAAACTCTGGAAGGCTCCAAAAAAAAATCTTGACATCCGTTCGGTGGGAGATGTACCATCCATCCAGTCGGAAGAAAATACGACTGGATGGATGGTATGAGACCGGTTGGCTCTTGTTATCAGGAGTGCCTTAAGGGGAAGGGGGAAGACTTATCCAAGAGCTCCGTTTAACGAGATGCGCCAAAAGGTGCACTCTTTCTTGGAGGAGGCGGAGCAAGCGGAAGGATTCGTGACACGCACTGGAATGTATGGGTAGGGGGGTGTGAAAAGCATCAGGGGCGCATGGCCGTATGGCAACAGTGGACGGGGAGAAGTTGCCACTGTTGCCATACCAATATAGTAGCCGCTCCTGATGCTGCCCTCCCGGCAAATGTTCGGCGGGGAGGTGCAGGACTTAAGGAACGGTGGTATCAAAAAAAAAGGGGGGGGAACTTATGCAGCAAGCTACTGTTGATCCGACAATCGCTTGGACCGTCTGGGCAATATTGATCATTGGGACCTTTCTTATGACAGTGATCGGAACATGGCTTATAGCGAGGGGGTGGGTAAAATGAACCCCAAATTTCTGAATGTTCCGACTCCGACAGTAAGCATGATTATCGGCGCGACTATAGGGATAATATGCCTTCTGGCAGTTGCGGTGATACTCGGCTTCATCGCAAAAAAGAGGTGGAGGTCCTTCGATGAGTACCTCGTCGGAAAAAGGGATATAGGCCCCTGGGTCACGGGGCTCGCCCTCACCGGCTCCTACATCTCAGGCTGGGCCTTCTGCGGAAGCACGGCGGTTGTCTACACGGTCGGTTTCTCAGGGATGTGGTTCGCGGGCATCTGGACTCTTGTGGGAATCATCCCTACCGTCTGGCTGGCGGCAACAAAAACAAGGGACTTCGCCCAAAAGTTGGGTGCCGCGACGATTACCGAAACGATCGGGCGGCGCTTCGAGTCGAAAGGCCTCCAGACGCTGATAGCCGTCTGTATGCTCTTTTTCCTCTTCATGTATTCGGTGGGTCAGCTCAAGGCTGCCGGCACTGTTTGGTACGCGGTAACAGGTCTCACGCCTGTCTGGTGTCTTCTGATCTCCGTCGTTATTGCCTGGCTTTTCCTGGTTCTCGGCGGCTACATGGGAACCCAGTGGTTCATCGCCATAAAGGGTGCTTTTCTCGGGCTCGTGGGCGCCGTCATCGGAATATGGGCGCTTATTTATGCGGGCGGCTTCAGCAGCATATCGTCCGCCCTTATGACACAAAAACCGAACCTCATGGCCCTCATGGACCCCACTCTTCCCAAGATAGGCATGACGCAGCTCTTCTCGAGCCTCGTGGGTATTCTCGCGACCCCGGTCATCTTCTTCACCATGTCCGTCGGTTTTCCTCACAACGTGAGCAGGTTTCTGGGAATGAAAAAGCTTTCGAGGAAAGAATTCGTCCTGCTCTGTTTTGTGGTCTGGCTCACGGCGGGCATCCCCGTGATGCTCGATTGCTCAAGCAACGGGCTCGTGGCCCGCATGATCTTCGGACAGAACCTCCTCGCGAACAAACAATGGGGCGCGGACCTCGCGGCCCCGATGCTCTCGTGGGCGATAGGAGGCGCAGGACTGATCTCCGTCTACCTGACCGGCGTTGTCGGCGCGGCCCTGGGAACGCTGTCGGCCATGGTCTTCATCATGAGCGCCAACGTGACCAGAGACATCGTAAAACTCTGGTGGCCGAAAACATCCGACAAGTCTATGCTTTATCTCGGCTATCTGCTGATCGCCGTCTTCCTTTTCCTGCCTTTCTACTTCACCCTTCAGCGGCCGCCTGCGCTCCTCGCGATCTTTATGGGGCTCGCGGCGATGGGCCTCGGCGCGGTTTTCTTCTTCGTGACCGTTGTTTCCTACTACTGGAAGCGGGCAACCAAAGTGGGAGCGACCCTCACGGTGATTTACGGCACTGCGGCTACCTTGTGGGGTGGATGGGCAGTGCTCGGGCGCAAGCCGCCCCTGCTCGGGATGGGCACCATGGAATGGTTCCTTATCGCCGGCTGCTTCATACTCTACTTCGGGGGCAGTCTCCTTTCCAAGGCCCCTTCCAAGAGCCTCATTACGAAGCTTTTCCCTGAGCGTGCTAAAAATTCTCTTGGAAAGAATGAACAGAGGGCAGTGGCGAGTTAGGAGAAACTTCTATAGAATAAGGAGACTAGAACAGGCGATTACTCCGTAACGCCCATAGAGACGGCGTGTCGAAGTATTTCGCGGGAATTGCCGATAACGGTCAAAAATCATTCGAACGATTTGCTGAGGCCTGTGGAATTGCGATTTGGCATTGTATACAGAATATGGGGTGAGAGTCCCACCTTGCAGGGCGTCCGGAGGAGGAGAAAACTATGAAGAAGGTCTTACAGGGCAATGAAGCAATCGCGAGGGGCGCCTGGGAGGCGGGCGTGACAGTGGCCGCTGCATACCCGGGAACGCCGAGTAGCGAGATACTCGCCGAGATCGCCGGCTACAAGGAGATCACGGCACAGTGGTCGCCGAACGAAAAGGTCGCCGTCGAGGTCGCCTCCGGTGCCGCCCTTGCCGGCGCCCGGGCGATAGCTTGCATGAAGCACGTGGGTCTGAACGTGGCGTCCGACCCCTTCATGACGCTCGCCTATACGGGCATCAAGGGGGGTTTTGTCATCGTGGTGGCGGACGACCCGAACGTGCACAGCTCGCAGAACGAGCAGGACAGCCGGAACTGGGCGCGCTTCGCCAAGGTACCCATGCTGGAGCCGGGTGATGCGGCCGAGTGCAAGGCTTTCACGAAAGCCGCTTTCGACATAAGCGAGCAGTTCGATACCCCCGTGCTCCTCAAGGGGGAAACCAGGGTCTGCCACTCTGACTCCATCGTGGAGCTGGCGGAGCGCAAAGAGTCTTCGGTACCCCTGGGCCTCGAACGGAAGGAAGCGCCCAAGTATGTCATGGTGCCTGCAAACGTGCGCGTCCGTCGCCTTTTCGTGAAAGAGCGGATGAAGAAGCTCGAGGCTTTCGCTGACGAATTCGCCGGCAACGTCATGGAGATCAACGACCCGACTATAGGCGTCATCGCCGCAGGCGCCGCCTACATGTACACGAAAGAGGTCTTTCCCGACTACTCGTATCTGAAGCTCGGCATGGTCTGGCCCCTGCCGAAGAAGCTCCTTGCCGATTTCTTCAATAAGGTGAAGAAGGTGATCGTCGTCGAGGAGCTCGATCCCTTCCTGGAGACTGAGATCAAGGCTTTAGGCTACAAGCTCCTCCATGGGAAGGACGTTATCCCCGATATGTACGAGCTCTCCCCCGAGATCGTCGAGAAGGCCCTCTCGAAGAAGTATCATGATCCGCGAATAAGGGTAAACCCTGAAGAGCTGCCCAAGAGGCCGCCGAACATGTGCCCCGGCTGCTCCCACAGGGCGCTCTTCTACTCACTCAAGAAGCTCGGTGCCTTCGTCTTCGGCGACATCGGCTGCTACACCCTGGGCGCCTCGCCGCCCCTTCAGGCGCTCCACTCGTGCGTCTGCATGGGGGCGAGTATCGGCCAGGCTTACGGCGCGGGCAAAGCCCTGGGCAAGGAAGGCCTCGGCAAGGTGTGCGCGGTCATAGGCGACTCGACGTTCCTCCACGGAGGCATCGCCCCCGTCATGGACACGGTGTACAACAAGGGATATTCGACTTCCATCATCCTCGACAACAGGACGACGGGTATGACAGGCCTCCAGGAGCACGCGGGCACGGGCTATACGCTTTCAAAAGAGCCCGCGAACATGGTCGATTACGAGAAGCTCGTCAGAGCGTTAGGGGTAAAGCGCGTCCGCAAGGTTGATCCCTACAATCTCAAAAACACGATGGAGGCTATAAAAGAAGAGATGGAGGCGGACGAGGCCTCCGTCATTATCACGAAGAACGGGCCGTGCATGCTCCACAGGAGGGAGAAGCGTCAATTTGCTTACCCCTATTACGCGATCAATACGGAGACGTGCCGGGGCTGCAAGGCCTGTCTCGATCTCGGGTGTCCCGCCATAAGCTGGGTCTCTGAAGAAGGGACCACAAAAGACGGGAAGAAGAGAAAAGGGGTGGTCGCAATCAACAGGTTGCAGTGCCCCGGCTGCGGCATCTGCAGCCAGGTCTGCACGTTCAAATCGATACTTCCGGGAAAGGTGGGTGCTTAATATGGACAACAAGGCGACGAATATTCTTCTCTCCGGCGTCGGCGGTCAGGGAGCGATCCTCGCGAGCAACATCCTCGCCCACGTCTTTGTCGAGGCGGGCTACGACGTAAAGAAGAGCGAAGTCCACGGCATGGCTCAGAGAGGCGGGGACGTGACCACCCACTTCCGTTACGGTAAAAAGGTTTACTCGCCCCTCATCAAGTACGGCGAGGTCGATTTTCTCCTCGCCTTCGAGCTCCTCGAAGCGCTCAGGTACATAAACTATTGCAAGGACAGCGCAAAGATAGTCATCAACAATCAGAAGATACTTCCACCCGGCGTCAACCTGGGACAGGCGAAGTATCCCGAGGACATACCGCAGACCTTCGGAAAATATTTCAACGGGAACGTGCATGTGATCAACGGGCAGGAAACTGCGCTTTCCCTGGGGAACGCCCAAGCTGCGAACGTGGTTCTTGTCGGCGCATTCTCCAATTTCTTCCCCGCGATCAAGAAGGACATGTGGATAAGGGCCCTCACGGACCTTCTTCCGAAGAAAATCCAAGAGCTTAATATCAAGGCGTTCGAGCAGGGGAGCAAGGCGCTGGCATGAAGAGAGTTCTTTTTCTTTCTTATGAGGGGAAGCCCCAGCGGTTACGCCTGTGAAGGAGGCGACACTATCCCCTGTAATTGGACTTGGGTGAAAAAACACTGGGCGATGAAGCCGATCCCGTTGCAGGTTGATAGGTCCAAGAAGTTTTCCGCACTTTACGCGATCTACCAATTCGTTACGGCGGCCAAGAAAGCATAGGGGGTGCTATGAATTTTGCCCGTTTTTGCTGTCTCAATGCAAGCAAGTTTCCGAGAAGAGAGTTCTTGATCGAAAGCTATCCGTCAAAGAAGACGCGCCGCGTCCTCACGTGGCGCGAACTGGATGAGCAGACGAACAAGGTAGCCAACTACCTGATCGAGGAGTGCGGTATCAAAAAGGGCGACGTGGTGCAGCACCTCCTTCTCAACAGCGTCGAGTGGTATGTGACGTACATGGCCGTGCTCAAGACGGGGGCTGTAGTCAGCCCCCTCAACTTCCGGTTCGCGAGCAACGACATCAAGTATGCGTGCGACGTCACAAGGAGCAAGGTCTTCATCCTGGGCGAGACGTTCGTACCAAGGATAGAACCTATCATGAAGGAAATGGGATACTGCGAGAACTATATCTGCGTAGGAGACAGTCCGTCGGTCCCCATGAAAGCTTACAGGGAGATCATCGGCAATGGCAAAGCATCGCCTGTCCTCGTCGATGCGGCCGATGATGACATGGCGGAGCTGATGTTCACGTCAGGCACCACGGGCGCACCGAAACCCGTCTCTCACACCCATGGGACACTCTTCTGGATCGGCATAGGGAATGCGCTCACCTACAATGAGGGTTATGCGAGTGTTTACCTGTCACCCCATCCCTTTTACCACAGCGGCACGCTTTTCCTTTCGTTCCCCTGCTACATCGCGGCGGGGAAAATCCTCATGCCGATGGAGCTGCAGCCGGAGAACTATTTGAGAACGATCGCCGACGAGGGGTGCACGGGTGGCTGGAACACTGTGCCCACGTGGGCCGATCTCCTCTCCGCTCTCAAATCGGGGCAGATTAACTTGAAGGATTACGATCTCTCCCGGCTGAAGCATATCGAGATAGGAGCGCAGCCCGTACCGTACGCGCTCCTTGAAGACTCAAAAAAGATATTCCCCGATCTTCCCATCTCCAACATATACGGAATCACGGAAGGGGGAGGCGGGGGGCTGACCAACTGCTATGACGAAGAGATCATGAGAAAACCGGGCTCCATAGGCAAGGCGACGGCCTTCATGGAGGCAAAGATAGTCGACCCGGAGGACAACGAGATGCCTGCAGGCTCCGTAGGAGAGCTTTTAATGAGGGGGCCGAGGCTCATGAAGGAATATGCCTTCAATCCGGAAATGACTGCCAAGACGATCACCAATGGCTGGCTCCATACGGGGGACCTCGCGTACATGGATGAGGAAGGCTTCATCTTTTTCGCGGACCGAGCCAAAGATCTCATCATCAGGGGCGGAGAGAACATATTCCCTGCCGAGATCGAGGATACCCTCAGGAAGCACCCGAAGATTCAGGACGTGGCGGTGCTCGGCTACCCCCATCCCAGGCTCGTCGAGATCGTCATGGCGATTATCCAGGTGAGACCGGGCGAGACCCTGACCGACGAAGACGTGGTAAATTTCGTCAAAGAGCGCGGGCTCGCAAAGTACAAATGGCCTGAAAAGATCGTACAAACAACTATTCCGCGGAATCCTGCCGGGAAGATCGAGAAGCCGAAACTTCGAGACCTATATGTCAAGCCTGCAAAAGAAGACATGGAGAAGCAATTCAAGAAATCTTCGGACGGGGGTTGACCATGATCGACAAATCTTTGATCGGGCAATTTGAAAAGATCGTGGGCAAGGACAACGTGCTCACGTCAAGAGAGGCTTTGAGGGCGTACTCTTATGACGGGACAACCAACTGGATACGGGAGCCGGACGTCGTCATCTTCCCCACGACCACACAGGAGGTTTCGGCCGTCCTCAAGATCGCCAATGCGGAGAAGATACCGGTCACGCCCAGGGGCGGCGGCACGAACGTGAGCGGCGGCTCTGTTCCCTGGATGGGCGGCATCGCCCTCGTGATGACGAAGATGAACCACATCCTGAAGGTCGACACGGTGAACCTGACGGCGACGGTAGAGCCGGGCGTCGTCCTCCAGAATCTGACGCTGACCATCGCTAAGGATGGCCTCTTCTTCCCACCCGATCCGCAGAGCTTCCTTGGCGCTACCCTCGGCGGCATTATCTCCGAGAATGGGGGAGGCCCTGCCTGCGTGAAATACGGGGTGACCAAACAGTATATCCTCGGGCTCGAGGTCGTGCTTCCCTCAGGAGACATAATAAGCCTCGGCGGAAGGAACGTGAAGAACGTGGTGGGCTACGACCTTATCCATGTCTTCATCAGCGCCGAGGGAACCCTCGGCGTGATCACCGGGGCCGAGCTGAAGCTCATGCGCGTGCCCCCGGCGAAAAAGACGACCATGGTCGTCTACGACGACATGACTGCCGCAGGGGAGAGCGTCTTCCGGGTTCTCGAGAACGGGGTCATCCCGGACAAGATCGAGTTCCTCGACAACTGGGTGATCAACAGGATTGAGGAGATGATGCCTATGGGCCTCCCGAAGGACGCCGACGCGGTGCTCCTGTTCGAATGCGACGGCATCGCGGAGGCAGTAGAGAAAGAAACCGAAAAGATCGTCGAGATCACCAGGAAGTACGGAGCGAAAGACGTAAGGGTCGCGAAAGACGTGGACGAGGCGAACAAGTACTGGCTTGCGAGAAGGGCCGGATTTGCGGCAGTCTA
>Ga0335078_10009360_pt1 | contig 14530 bp, 9 predicted proteins | sample Lox_Sample_32_FD_206711 | JGI IMG/M metagenome (GOLD analysis project Ga0335078, IMG submission 206711) | Soil microbial communities from Loxahatchee National Wildlife Refuge, Florida, United States - Lox_Sample_3.2 | ecosystem: Environmental > Terrestrial > Soil > Wetlands | place: USA: Florida...
CCGGTGGCCGCGCGAAGCGCGAAGGCCAGCGCGCCGGGCGTTCCTTTTCGCCGCCGCGATGCGATGGCCCCGGCTACCTGCGCGCGCGAAGGAGGCCGGCCGAGGGGGCCGTCGGACACCCCCACCAGATATCCGATCAGGGGCACCATCCGCTCCTGGCATGTCTCGATGAACCAATCGTCGTACAGTTGATCGAGGTCGCCCTCGATGACGTTCAGCTCCTCCTCGATGACATCCAGGAGGTCCTTGAGCGGCCCTCCGAGTTCCACATCCCGCTGCCGGTAGTACTCGGGCAGGAGCGAGTAGAGTTGGCGCGGATTGGTCCTCATCGGCCCGGCTCCAGTCGCAGGCGCAGTCCGCGCGGAAGATCCAGATAGAGCAACTCGTCCGCCTCCGTCAGTTTCTGGGTCTTGTCCCATTTCGCGGACTGCGCGATCAGCAACGGTTCCCGCAGGACGGGACCCGGTGTGCGATACAGCGCGTCCACCACGGCATTCAGCACGCCGGGGGTTTCCTCGACCATGGTGACGATGTCGGATGCCGCGATCCGCGCGCGGAAACGAGCGGCCGCAAGACCGAAGCGGCGCTCGAGAGAATCGCTCAGCGTCCTGACCAGGTCGGCGGGATCGACCGAGCCGTCCGGGGATACGGTCAGATGCAAATGGAAAGGCGCCGGGCGATAGGCGATGACTTCGAAAGGCTCGGAAGAGGCGCGGGCCGCATCGATGGCGGCTTTCAAATCGTTGAGCAGCCCCTGGGAGGGCGGTTGATTGCCCAGGGCCGATATGGTCACAACCAGCGAGGGCCCCTGGCCGGTCTCCAGCAAAAGGCTGCAACTCTGCTCGATGCCCGGGAAAACGGCCGCGTATCGTTCGTAATCGTCGAGTGAGACCACGCGGTTGAGAACCTGCAGCGAAAGCGGCGCCCGCCTGCGGATGCGGCCCGGCGGTTCGGGCGGCGTGCCTCCCTGCGCCGCGACAAGATTGCTGACTCGCATGCGCAAAGGCGGCCCCGCCCGAACGACCGAGATCTCTCCGGGGCCCACGTTTCCGCTCTCTCCGGCGCCGACCTGGTATTCCGCGCTGACGTTCTCCGCCCCCGAAGGCAGCCGCGCCCCATGGACCCCATCGCCGAAGCAGACCGAGGCGGGGATTCCGCTCTCGTCGGGTTCGAGGGCGTAAGCGGGATCGTTCGGTCCCGCTTCGAGGAGCGCATCGACGAGCCGCCATTCGATGGCGGGGCCGCGCGGCACCAGCGGATGCCTGGCGCGAGGATGCACGATGGCGGCGGGGTGGGATGTGATGAAAACCGAGATTTGCGGCGCCAGGCCGTCGCTGCCCTGGCCGGGAATCACCGACAACGGCTTGCGGTGGAGGGCGAAGCACTGGTTCTTCCTGCCGGCGTCGCCGCTCCCCAGGACTTCGTGCACCGTCTCTCCCTGTATGGCGGAGACGGTGTTGCCCGCCACTCGCACGGTGGACGCGTCGTAGACATTTTCGAGGGCCGTGGTCAGTTGGACGGTCGAGATGGCGCTCGCGCCGTCGAGCGTCAGAACCGGCGCCTGAGCGGTGGTGACAGCTTCGGAGACAGTTGGAGCAGCCGGTTCGGCGAACCAGAGGCTGAGCTCCCCGGGATTGGCAAATACCGCGCCTGTATCGAAGCGCCATTGCCCATCCGAATCGGCCGGCTGCATCAGGTGAATGGCGTCGTCCTGGAAAAGCCCGATAGCGGCGTCTTGAATCCGAAGGTACAGAGTCTCCGCCGCGTCTGAAACGATGCGCCATCGGCAGTGAGGCTCCAGGACGAGGATATCGAGCACGGTTTTCAATTGGATTCCCGCCGTGGCGAGGGTGCTCTTGAGATCGCCGGAGAATAAGCGCGCGTCCAGGTCGGAGGCGAGAGCCTTGGGAATGGAACCGGCGGGAGTGCGGGAGACGGAGGCTGCCTGCGCATCGACAGCGGTCAGAGCCAATCCGGCGGCCGCCGCAACTCCTCCACCGGGAAGCGCTGCCAAGGCGCGGATTGCGTTCGCCACGCCGATCGGCAATCGCTTCCACGCGCCATTCTGTTCCGAAGCCAGGCCCCAGCCCGGCAGAGCCAGGTAGGTGACGCCGGCCGAGTCCGTTGCCAGCGCCGTTGCGGTAATGAGCGGCAACTCGCGATCGATGCGCGTCATGCGGCTGGACCCGGCGTCGAAACGGAACACTCCTCCGCCGTGCGCGGCAATGGTGACCCGCCCGCCTCCGGCGGCAAGCGCGGAGGCGCGCAGGAATTCGGCCTGGGCAGCCAGAGGCTTCCACTGGCCGGCGCTGCGCGACACAAAAACGCCGCCTTCGCGAACCGCGGCGATGCAGTCCCCGGACGCATCCAGCGCGAGCAGGATGGCGTGTTTGCCGTTCAGGCCGGCGGACGACCACGAGCCTCCGGATGGCAACTGGTACACACCGTCATCGGTGCCGGCGAAGAGCTGGCCGGCCCTTCCCGCGGCCAATGCGAAAAACTGCCGGCCCGCCAGACCGCCATCGGACCAATCCTTGTCTTGCGGACCCCGCTTCCAGATGCCCTGCGGCCCTGCGGCCCAAAGCACGCCGCCGACCCAGACGAGCGAGGTTACATCGCCTTTAGGCTGGCCCAACGGCTTCGCCGGCGAGGCTGGTTTGTTGGGCGCCACGAAGATGCCGGTGCCCGCGATGGCCACGGCAACGGATCCATCGGCGGCGGATGCCACCGCGCGGGCGTCCTGGTCCGGCCAGGCGCGTGTGAGGGAGTCGGGCGAAGCGAATTTCAGGAGTCCCCCGAGCGGTGCATCTACAAAGACGCGCGGACGGGCTCCGCTGACCACCAGGGAACGTCCTCCGCGCCAGGTGGAGAAGTCTCCCGCTAGCGTGATGGACTGCCCTTGAAGCACATCGACGGGGGGCACCGCCGGCTCGAAGAGCGGCAACCGGCGGCTGTGAAGGTCCACGCTGGCCACGCGCGGATCGAATGCGGAGAAGTCCAGGCCCTGGGCGGGCTGGACACGGGTGGTGCTTCGATATAACCCGAGCCCGTCCGCGACTACCGGTCCCGCGCCGGCGATTTGAAAGGCGACGGCAGCCGCGCCCGAGTTGGCGGAGCCATCCAATTCCGAGACCACCGCCCACGAGCCCGGTACCAGGCCGTCCTCGGGAGAATCGAGATCGATCGAATCGGCCGGGCCTTGCGTGCCGGGCCATTCGTTCTCCAGCACGTCGCCGGTCGGACCGGCGGCGAGCAGGCGTCCGTTCGAGGATTCAATCGCGAGAATCGGAGAGGCTGCATTGAGACTGACGGACCAGGCGCCGGCTTCGGCTGCGACGGAGTAGCGGCGCGAGGACTCCGGATCCACCACCGCCGCCGGCTGGCCCGGCGTAATCTCGATTTTGCTGTCCGCCGACAATCGGATCCCGGCCTGGCGAAAGGCCGCCATCCAATTACGGTCGAGCGGTCCGGCAGTGAGCGGGACCGATACGTCGCCGGGCGCCTGGAAGCGGAGCGCGTTCATGCCCGCCGGCTGCCAGGTCTGGCCGTAATCGCTCGACCGATAGATGCCGCCGGCCGTTCCAGCCAGAACAGCGATGGTGGTGTCGTCGTTCACGACGGACCGCAGTTCCCGCGTTTCGGTGGTGAAGACGGTGGTCCAGTTGCGGCCATGATCGACGCTGCGCAGGATGCCGGCGGCGGTGCCCGCCAGCAGGACTGTCTGCTTCGCCTCCGCGTTAAAGAGCGCCGCAACCGCGAATACCTGGGGCGGCTGCGACGGCGCGCGGCGATGACGCAGGCGGGCAAAGATCGATTCATGCGGACCGGTCCTCGGCCCCAGGCACTCCCAGGATTCGCCCCGGTTGGAAGAGGCGTAGAGTCCCCGCGAAGTTCCCGCGTACAAGCGTTTGTCGCGCGGATCGTGGGCCAGGGCGTAGACCGCGGTTTGCGCCGTGCCGGATTTTTCGTTCCAGCCCGGCAGGCCTTTGCTGGCCGGCAGCCACGCGCCGCCCTCTTCCCACCGAAACAGACCGCTGTCGGTGCCGGCGAGAATCACGACCCGGTCGCCTGCCGCCGGCGCCAGCAGGCTGCGGACGGAAACAGGGGGAATCTGGCTCATCTTGCGGCGGAAGATGAAGAGGCGATGATCGCCCAACAGCGCGCCCGACATCGCGTCCCAGTTCGAGCCGCCATCCACCGACCGGTACAAGCCGCCGTTGGTGGTGCCGGCGATGAAGTCGCCGGTGGGCGCGCGGACCAGAGAGAATACCGGGCGGCCGCGCAGCGCGCTCAGTTCCCAGGTGACGCCGGCATCGGATGAACGATAGATGCCGTTGCTTCCCCCCGCCAACCACTCGTCGCCATCGCCGGCGACCGCTTGCCATATGCCGGCGGGCAAGCCGGGATTGGCGGTGCTCCAGGTGGCGCCATGATCGGAGGAGACAAGCACGCCTCCGGGGCGGCTGGCTGTGGCGAGCCGGGCGGTATCCGGCGCTTTGCTCCACGGCGGCGACCGGAAACCGAAAAGATGATTGCGGCCCTCGAGAACGTACGCATCCACCGCCACTGACGGCAGCGCGGCCAGAGGCCCCGGAATACCGCCTTCCCACCGGACCACCTTCGAAGGATGAACCGGGTCGGTGTCGATGGCGGTGATGGGCCCGAAATACCAAAGGCCGCCCGAGACGGAAGGATCCTTGGACGACCCCACGATCAGCAGCCATTGGCCCTTATGCACCCGCGCGCGGCTTTCCAGGCGCAGCGAGGCGGCGCCGCTATGCATCGTTGCGGGCGAAACCACCGGCGGATGCCACGCCGCGATGGAATCGGCGGCTGGCAGGGCCTCGAGGTCCGCCACCGTCTCGAAAAGCAAAGGAGCTCCGCCGGCTTTGGGAACGCTTTGGACCACCGTCCGCCTGGGGATCAACTGCCCATCGCCGCCTTTTGCGCGGGAGCCGATGAATCGGAAACTGACCGGCGCCTGCGCGCTGAGCGAGGGTCGGGGGCGGTAGCCGATTTGCCGGGCGAGCCATTGCACGGACCGCTCTTCCAGGGCCACCGGAAGATAGCCTTCGCGCGCGATTTGTTCCTGATAAAACGTCAGGATGTCGCACACCTCGGCCCACCCCGCCATCAGCCCGGTGATGAAATGATCGGACGAGCTGAGGTTCAGTCCGGAGCGCTTCCGGCTGAAGCGCTCCTGCATGTCGGCCAGGAAGGTCTGGAACACGCCGGCCCGATATTGAAACCGGCCAAGCCTGTCCGGGCGGCGGCTCATGCCCTGCCTCCGCGGATCCGCAAAACCAGTTGTCCATGCTCCGGGTGATGGGGATCGTCCGACAGGCGCACGATTTCATGCGCCGCGGGCGCCAGCCGGTCCGGGGGCGCCTGCGCCGCCGGATATTCGCTCCAGCGCTGCAGGCGGGCGATTACAGCGCTGGCGACTCCCGGCACTTCCATCGCGGTCTCCAGGATCACGCCCGAAAGAACGGGCTGTCCGAAAGCAAACGAACCGGGTAAGAACAGCCCGGTTTCCTCATGGCGAAGCGGGTTGCCCAGGAAGGCGCGGCGCAGAGCGCGCTCCACCGACGCGCGGACGGCCTCGGGCGCAACCAGGATTTCCAATTCGAGCAGAAGGGCGAACCATTCCGGCGGCCTGACATGGACGCTCGATCCCAACAGGCGGTAGGGCTCGAGTTGGCGGCGGATTGCGGCGCGAAACTCCCGGTCCGCGGGCCGGTCGCCGCCCCGGTCGATATACACGGTGATCCGGTTGTGGGCCTCGTGATGATCCATCTGAACGGCGGCATCGCGCACATCGGGCAAATCGCGGCAGCGGTCGACATAGTCCTCGGCGGTGACGCAGCGCTCCTGAACCAGGTGGGCCTGGGGAGCCGCGCGCTGGATGTCGCCGAGGGTTTCCGCGGCCGCGCCCCGGCCGGCGGCCAGGGGATTGCGGACCGCGAGCAGGCGCTCATCGTCTGAAACCACATGGCGCACCGCATTCGCGGCCACGAAACCGCGGCGAACGTCGCCCACGCGATAACTGACCTTGAAAGACGTTCCCGGTTGAGGCACCCTGCCGCACTGCCCGTCCCCGAAGCGGAGCACCGTGACCGGCCCATTCTCGACCACAAAGTCGCGCGACCAGGGATGGCTTTCCATCAGGTCCCTCCGGGCACGCCAGTGCCTCTCACCCGCGGGACCATCCTCGATCAACTGGATGCACGGTTCGGTGTGCGAGGAGCCGGAAGACGAAAGCGGCGCGGCATAAAGCACGGGGCCGGCGCGCAATGCCGGGCGGTAGGCTCCGGTCGAGGGAACGCGCGGCAGCCGTTCGTTCTCGATAGCCCGCCCCAACTGCGCCCGCACCAGGTTGCCGCGGAAGACGGTAATGTTCCCCGCCCAGCGCCCGTCCGGCAGCCGCTCGCGAACCGGAAAATCGCGCGGCAAGGCGTCTTGCCGACGCCATTCGAGGCGCGTCGCGGCTTGTTCCGAATCCGCGGGATGGTCGATCTCCGGATCCCGTGCGAGCACCACGAGATGTGGCGGCGCCGGGACGCCCTCGGGTGTTCCGTGGTCGACCTGTTCGAGCAGCAGGGCATCGCCGGCATGCAGCCCGGGAAAAGCGCCACGGACCGATGCGCTGGTCGCGCCGGCAGGGAGCATCCATTCCCGCCCCTCCAATCCGCCGGCGATTTCGAGCACCTGATGGCTGGTGTAGAGCGTCGCATCGGCGAGCGTTTCAAACACCTCGACGCCGCTGAAAATCCGCGTCAGGTTCCGGTCGCCGTAGATCTCGACCGGTATGCGTGTGGGCTGGCCTTCGAGTCCCGTCAGCATCACGGTTCCCAGCGGCAGGGGGACGCCCTCGGCATTCACCGAAACGTGGACCCACACGCGCGGCGCGCGGCCCTCGAACGGATGGTAATCCAGCAGGCGGGCGTGGCGAACGGCGGAGGCGCGCAGGCGGGCGGTCTTGAGATACGCTTCGGTAGCGACGGCATCCTGCCAATAGCTCAGCCGATCTCCGGCATAAGCGAGCAGTTCCGCCAGCACCACGCCGATGTCCGCTTCACTGGCCCCGCGCCACTCCGGGGCGTAGCGGCGGATTCGTTCGAGAATGGAGCGCCGGAAGCTCTCGTAATCCTTGGCGAGGTAATCGATGACGGGGGCGGCGGGCGGCCGCGGCTGGAGCGGAACATAAGACCGGGAATCGGGCCGGGGCTGATGGAGCTCGATCACGATCTCCGCCGAGCTGAAGCCCGGGTCGAGGTCGGGGATTCCCGAAATCTCGAGGGTCCAGCGCTCGCCATGCCGCAGGCCACCATGCGGGCAAAGAAGGAACCGGACCAGAAACTCTTCCGGTACGGCAACCCACTCGGCCACGTCGAAGGCCAACCCGTCGCCCTCCCTGGACACCGCCAGGTGATGGGCGGACAGGCGTTCCGGCACGGCGTGCTTGGCTACGCCGGGCCACGGCGGGATGAACAGAATTTCCACGCGGACGCACCGGCCCACAATCTCGATCCGGACGGCGTCGATACCCTGCAGGCGGTGATGACGCCGGATATGTTCGCGGCGCCGCGCCCTTTCGTCTTGTGCGGGACCGGTGGGCATGTCCTTCACAGGCGGAAGACCCGGTACTGGCGTTCGCCGCTGCGCAGGAGCATGTAGCGCAGGTGGATCTCAAGAGTCGAGTCCTCCTGGAGCACTTCGACGGCCTCCAGTTGCAGCACTCCCGGAATCCAGCGTTGAATCGAGGCCTCGATGCGGGCGCGCACGGCGGCCGCAAGCTCGGGGCTGGCGGGCCCGAAGATCATGGCCTGGATTCCGCAGCCGAACTCCGGCAAATTCGGGCGCTCGCCGGGCCGCGTGAAAAGGATCTGCTCGACCATCTGCTCGACATGGCTGGCATAGCCGGCTTCGGCCGCAAATCCCAAGGAATCGATCTGAAACGGAAATGCGATGTACACGGATATCGCCTCTATACGGGAAGAACCACCGGCGCCATGCCGTCGATCGTGACAATACCGGAAAGTTCCACTGAAACACCTGTGATATTGACGGAAGCCACGGCGAGGATGCTCACATCCAGGGCGGCTGTAACCTCAATCGCGCCCAGCGCATCGATGGCGATGTCGGCAGCGGCCGAGAGGTCGATGAGGCCGCCGGCATCTATGGTAATTTCTCCCCCGGCGCTGGCTTCAATGCCCAGCTCGGCGGTAAATGAGATATCCGGCGATTCCAGCTCCGTGGCAAGCTCGGTCATCGTAAGAGTCGTGTCGGCTATCTCCGCTTCCAGAAACTCGGGAGTCATGGATATCTCGGTGGGAGGATAAGTCAGGAAGATGCCCTCCTCCACGACCATTCGGATTATGGCCGGTTCGGCATTGAGCTCGATCCCGGTGGAGTTGAACTGCTGAAACAACGGAGTGGCTACGCACGGCGGATTTACGTTCAACAGCACTCCTCCGACCTCTGGGGTATCCATCAGGGCGAGCCGGATCGAGTCGGTCTTCCACATCTTGACCTCGGGGGTCAAGGGGCCCTCGGGACTCAGCGGCAATTCTCCCGGCCCCCAGAAGCAGCCGCTCCAGATCGGATAGTTGGGGTCGCCGCCCTCGTATTCGATCCAAACATTGGCGCCGATCGGCGGCATGGCGTAGAATCCGACTCCAGCTCCGGCATACGGGACCGCCGGAGTGCACCAGTTCATGGATTCCGGCTGGCCCGGGAACGCCGCCACCTCGGCGATGATGCGCCCCAGTTCCTCAGGATCGACATTGTCGACGACCTTGCCGCGATATTTTCCGAAACGGGGACGATAGCTTACTCCCGTCCCGCCCGGAAGCAGCGGCCTGTCAACCGCGCTCATACCACCACCGACGTCGTGGTCGTCATCACGCCTTCCCGTTTCAAGGTAAATTGCTGCTTGTAGGATGACCGCGAAACCTGATGGGTCACGCTCTGGACATAGTAGAGCCCGTCATAAGTGGCGCCCACGCCGCGGACCCCCACCACGCCCGGCGCTTGCAGAATCGCGCCGTATCGAAGCACATCCAATTGCCCTTGCCCCACCACGACATTGTCGGTGGACATGTCGGTATAGGCCTGCGATTCCACCAGGGCCTCGACAGTAATGGGACGCCCGTCGGTGAACTGCGCGGTGCGCACCATGGGCAAATCGCTCAATAAGGCCGGCTGCGCGGCCAGCGGAGGAAGCCGCAGACCGGTGGCGGTGACGACCGGAACCACGTCGTCGATCTCGGCATCCTGCAGCCAGCCATACACCAGCGAGGCCGATAGGGCATCATGCGTGAACGAGATGGACTCCACGTTGCTGAAAGGACCCACGTTGACCGACAGCGCTTTCTGCGGAACTCCGATTCGCGGCGGCGGTCCCCAATATGCGGTGTTGGCGCCGAGGACAGGTCCGGGACTGACAAAGAAAACGTAGCCATACGGCTGGGCCAATTGCTGGATGTAGGCGCGATCGGTGGCATTCTGCTGAGGCACCTGGTAAAGCGGATCGGACAGGAACAAGGTGGGCGGCGGAATGACCTCCGGAACGATGCCGAAGACCGCATATTTGGCGAGCACCAGGGCGACGATGGTCGGGTCGCCGAGCGCCGGGTATTGGTCGGAGACCTCGTCCAAATCCATTAATACGCTGACATCCTGCGCATTGACGGACAATGTGCTGGCGCCGAAAGAAGTGGTGTGCGAAAGCTCCTGCGTAGTGATGAATCCATCCAGCAGCACTTGCATGGAGCCATTGAGGCTGACGGTAGCGGCAATACGGGTTCCCGGCCGCAGTAAGGAGGAAGAGAGAAGCGAATAGTCGGATTGAAAGGCCAAATTCCGATCGGCATGGAACGTCAGTTGAAACACTCCCGGCGCGGCGTCGCTGTAGGTGGCCTGCACTTGTTGCAGCGCTTCGGCGAGGAACGAAGGCACGGGCGACAGGGCGGTTGTGCCGGCGTAAAGAGCGAGTTGAATCGACGGTCCGGGCGAACTCATGACGCGGCATTTTCCGGCAATCGCAACCGGCGGCCGGGGCGTTCCACCAGCTCATCCGGATCGAGCGACTCATTCAAGTCCGCGATGCGCCAGGAAAGCAGGGGATTATGCAGGCTCCTGGCGGCGATCAGATCGAGCCGGTCCTGATCGCGTACGCGCACCGCGACGGACGGATGCCCCGCCGGAACCGGCGGAAGGAACCGCCGCGTCTTGTACAGCGTCTCGCGGCCATTGGAATCGCGATGCACCGCGTCGGGCACTGAAGCATATCGGCTGCCGGGTTCAAACATAGGATCAACGCCTAGCCCACGTCCACGCCGATGACCGAAACGGCGTTGGACGTAAACGCAATGGATTGGATGGCCTCCATCTTCTGCTGGTAGGCCATGAACTGGTTGTAGCCGTCGTTGGAAACGGCCAGATCGGAATAATTGAGAACGCGCATTTCCAGGGCGACCGTGGCGCGAATCGGATTCAACTGCGAATCGAACGCCTCTTCGGTCACCGTGAGGTTCTGCAGCCGGACCGGCAACACGCGCCGCACACCCCACACGAACAGGGTCTCGGGAGCGGTAAGCGGCGCCACCTCGATGATGCCTGTGCTGAGCAGCGCCTGGCGGTTCTGGATATCCGCGAGGGCCGGATATACGAGCAGCTCCAGGGCAGCCAGCTGGGGCTGAATTCCGTACTGGAGGACCACCGGGTCGTTCTGTTCGAGTCCATCGGTCCCGTCAACTTCGATCTCGACCTCGATGGTCTGGACGGGGGCGCCCATAAAGCGCACGGCCTGGGACCGGTCGTTCTCCTCGCCTCCCACCAGCTGGGGCTCGAGCCTGCGGCGGAGCGTGCTGGGATTGTATTGGAAGGCGACCACCGAGGGCATCGGATTGGATGGATCTACGGTAACCAGGGCGCCCCTGAAAATGCGCGGTCCACGTGGTGTCAGTGCCATATCAGTTCCAGTCTCATTTGCGTGCGGGCTTGATGGCGTCGCGGATCGCCATGGCGATGCGCTCCGGGGAGTCGGCGTTCCGGCCGGGCCGGCGCTTCATGGCGAGCCGGTCGCGCACGCTCCAGCCGGTGGTTTCCTCAAACATGCCCGGCTCGTCCGAGAGCAGGCGTGACAGGTGGGCTTCGAGTTCCGACCGGAACCTTTCGGAACTCCCCAGGTGTTTGCGGCCCATCGAAATCCGGCCGATCTGCAATTCACGGCTGTTCGCCGCTTCCAACCGATCTTTGTTTTTTGGCATCTTAGCTTCCACCGGCGGGGACCTCGAGTTTTGGACCTGCGTATTCTCCCGACTTGGCATCCTGCTGGAGAGGAGTTTCCGCCAGCCGGTGCGGCCCGATCTGAAGCCGGATCAAATAGCTGCCGGGTGCGATTCCCGTGAGATCGATGGCCGTCCAGCCCTCCGGCTCGGATTCGGACAACCCATAATTCACGAACATCTCGCCATTCACCAGCGAGACCCAGTAATGAGCGCGGGTATGGCGATCGAAGATCGTCCAGCTGGATCCGGGCGTTCGGATATTGACGCGCGTGTTCGGGTTCAGATTCAAGCCCACGGCGAGAAATGCGAGCTGGAGCTGGTTGCCGGCCGAACCCGCATCCAGCTCGGAACGGCACCGCGGATCGATTCCGGCGCGCATGAGGGAAGACGAGGAAGTCGCCTTCAGTCCGGGCGCCGCGCCCGGCGCCGGATTCAGCCAGGCGATTGCCGATTGCAAACGGCCGATCGGAGGGTTGACCAGAAACTGGACGGTGGGCGTCTGCACGATGCTGGCGATGCCGCTGGCGGTGACACGCGCGACGGGGACTTTGGCAAGCGTCAGCGGCCCCTGCAAAACCGGCCGAACGAGGAGCGGCCGCGCGTTCGACCGCGCTACCTCGACATTGCCGGAGCCCCGGCGAAGCACGACAACTTCATTGACGCCCGGGGTGACGCCGGCCGGCAGCGCGAACTCCAGACGATCGTTCATTTGTCCGCTGGGCTGAACCAGTTGGTCGCCTATCATGATGCTCAGCGATGGCGTATCCAGTCCTTTTCCAAATACGGTGACGGCGGCTCCAGACTCGAAATCCATGAGCGCCGGTTCGAGGTTGTCGATATAAAGCACGGGCGAAGCCGTAAGCGCGGTTTGCGCTCTGCTTACGGGAAGCGGTTTGGTAACCGGAACCTGGGAATCGAGCAGCACGACCGAAGCCTGATACGCGACGGAGAGCTCGTGGGTCATCTGGAAGAATACGGACCAGAGCTTGGAAAGCTCCTCCAGGGTCATGAACTCCATCGTGAACCGGACGCGTTCGGATTGCAGATCGAGGTCGGATCCGCGGAGAAAGTCGGTCCGGCTGATGGTTTGGCGAATCCGCTCGGGCGCCAATTCCGGATTCAGCTCCAGCGCGGTCATGACGGACGCCATGAGGCGCTGCGCCTCGAGGGCCGAAGCCTGCCCGTAAAAGGTCAGAACGTAGTACAGATCGAGCGCAATGCGCGGCCTGGCTACGATATTCCGGGACGCGTCCCGCGAGGGCAGGTGGTTGTTCCGCAGCGCGGGATTGGGGCTTACGCGATACAGGTAAATATTGGCGCCCACGAACTCGCCGCGGGGCCGGTTTTCCGGTCTTCCTAAGGAAACCGCGGGAGCGCCCGATAACGGGCTGACACCCTGCAACGCTTCAAGGACCACATCGCGCAGGGCAGCCGTGACGGTTGCAATGGCGAGAGAGTTACTCAAGGGAGCCTTCCACGAATCCTCTTCAGGTAAGCATCGAGAGTGAGCGACGGGTCGGGACGCGGCGAGCGCGGTTTTCTTTTCGCGATCGGCGCGGCGTGGTCGAAATCGATGCGGCCGATGGTGACTCGAACCGCGGAACGAGCCGGCTCCGGAATGTTCTTGCGGAAAAAAGGAGAGCTCGCCTCGGCGCCGGTCAATGCACCTGCGCGCGGCGCCTCGGGGAGGGTATTCATCGCCGCCGGAGTGGATTGTCCTGGCGCGGGGGAATCCTCCCGCGGCGAGGGTGGACTGTCCGCGGCATTCGAACTGGCAGCGAAAGCAGCGGCCGCAACCGCTCGCGTCTCTTCGCGCGGCCACGGTGAGCCGGCACTGGCCGGAGGCCGCGAAGTGACAGCTTGAGGCATTTCGGACAGTATACTCGATGCACCGCCTGCGGTTGGACCGGAGAAAAACGCGGCAGCCGGGGCCGGCGCCCGCGCGGGCTTCGCGTGGACTATGCTTCCATCAGCGGCCGGGTCGGGAGGCACCGATCGTGCGGCTGCGGGCTCCGGGCTTTGCCGCAGCGATTTCGCGCCGCCTCGGACCGCGGCCGTCACGTTCCGGGCACCGGCTGACTCCCCCCAAACCGCTGCAGCGGTCTCAGCCGCCGGGGCCAAGACATGTGCCTGGGCCTCGGCCGCGACGTCGATGGAGTTATTGGCTGGGCGGCCGGCCAGCCGCGGCACGGCAAGGCGTCGAGTGGGAGTTACCGCCGCATCCACAGTGCCGAGGATTTCCGTGGCTTCAAACTGGAGATCACTTCCGCCCGCCGGTTTCGCATCGGGCACAGGCGGAGCTTCCGATCGGTTGCCGGATTGCGCAATCCCGGCTCCCGCGGATAACGGATTGATTTTCGATTGCGATCCTCGATCAGATCCGGTCAGCTCGCGCCGCGGCGGGCCATCATGATTCGGAGGATGAGGAAGCGGGGCAAAAGACAGCTCTGAATCGAATCCCGCCGCACGCAAAAGGGGAACAGAGTCGACGGGTCTGGTCTCATCGCCGGCCGCCGCGGAGTCTCGTGCTTCTGGCGGCGCCGAATCTACGTGGTTCGTCTCGCAGGAGGCGACGAATTGCACGGCCGGCGCACCAGATTCCTGGTTCCCAATGGAGGCTGGGGCGAACTGCACGACGGGGGCATGACGTTCCGGGGAAACGCTCGGGAGGGGCCTTTCCCTCGCAGGCGGCGCGGCTTCGAAGCGGGTCGTCCCGCGGGCGGTCGCGGACTGCGGGATTGGCACACCCGAGCCTAGCGCGGATACTCCGAAACTCACGGCCGGATCTTGCGCCGGCGGCTCGATACTTCTCGTCTGGCTGGACGGGGCGGACTGTACGGCGCGTGCATCACGGTCATGCCCACTGTCGCGGGCGCCGCTCACGACAGTCCCTTCCTTCGCCGGAGGCGCAGACTCGGTGCTCCCAGTTTTCCAGGCAGGCACGAATTGCACGTCGCCTTCCGGTATCGCGATGGAGGCCGGGTTTTGCCGTGAAACATCCTTGCTCGCGCTGGAGTCTCGCGGAGGCTGCCCGGGGGTCCCGATGGAACCTTCCTTTGCGGACGGCACGGGCCAGGTGCTCTCGGTCTCTCTGGCAGGCTCGAATTGCACGTCGCCTTCCGGCATCGCGGCGGACGCCGGGTTTTGCCGTGAAACATCTTTGCTCGCGATGAAGTCTTGCGGAGCCTGCCCGGGGGTCCCGACGGAGTTTACCCTTGCGGACGGCACGGGCCAGG
>Ga0335078_10009361_pt1 | contig 14529 bp, 11 predicted proteins | sample Lox_Sample_32_FD_206711 | JGI IMG/M metagenome (GOLD analysis project Ga0335078, IMG submission 206711) | Soil microbial communities from Loxahatchee National Wildlife Refuge, Florida, United States - Lox_Sample_3.2 | ecosystem: Environmental > Terrestrial > Soil > Wetlands | place: USA...
CCGCCGCCCCGCGCAGCGCCACCGGGCCCGCCTCCCCCGTCGCCACGGCGGGCGCGGGGGGTGGCGCCGGTGCCGCTGCGCCGTTGGGGGCGGGGGTCGGTCCCGCCGCCGGGACAGGTGCGCCCGGCACACCGGAGGCCGGCGGCGTCGCCCCGCGGGGCGCTCCGGCCCCGTCGGTGGTCGGTGCCGGCGAGGCGGCCACGGCCCCGGGGGGCACGTAGTCGGCGAAGAACTCGCGCCAGCTGGCGCTCACCGACGACGGGTCGCGCACGTACTGCTCGTACATGTCGTCGACGAGCCAGGCGTTGGGGCCGAAGGCCCCGCCCGGGGCGGGGCTGAGCACCCGGGGTGACTCGTCGGCCATCGTGTCCGATCCTACCGGGACGGTTCGCGCCGACGGCGGGAGGAACTAGCCTGCGCCCCCATGCCCAGGCCCCGGTGGCGTCCGGCGTCGGTGACGCCGTGAGCGACGCCCTCGCCGAAGCCGGACGCGCCGGCGGGCGCCAGACTCCCCCCGGCCTGCACGTGGTGGAACACCTCGGCAGCGGCGGGGCGCAGCACCCCACCGTGGTGCTCGTCCACGGCGCCCTCGACCGCGGGGCGAGCTTCGCCCGCTGCGTACGCCGCCTGGGGGACCTCCACGTCCTCACCTACGACCGCCGCGGCTACCACCACTCGCGCCCCGCCGGCGTGGCCCGCACCTTCGAGGACCACGTGGCCGACCTGGTGGCCCTGGTGGGCGAGGGGCCGGCGGTGATCGTCGGCCACTCCTACGGCGGCGGCGTCGCCCTGGGGGCGGCCCTGGCCGCCCCCGAGGCGGTGCGGGCCGTCGGCGCCTACGAGCCGCCCCTGCCCTGGTACGAGTGGTGGCCGCACCGCAGCGCCTCGAGCATCACCGACGAGGACCCCGCCACCTTCGCCGAGGGCTTCTTCCGCCGCGTGGTGGGCGAGGGCGGCTGGGAGCGCCTGAGCGACCAGGCCCGGGCGGCGCGCCGGGCCGACGGTCCCGCCCTGGTGGCCGAGCTCGCCGACCTGCGGCGCGAGCATGCCCTCTTCGACGTCACCGGCCTGGTCCGGCCGCTCGTGCTCGGGCGCGGCGGGCGCTCGGTGCCGCACCACCGGCGCGCCATCGACGCCCTCTGCGAGCTGGTGCCCTCGGCGGAGGTGGTCGAGATCCCCGGGGCCGCCCACGGGGCGCCGCTCAGCCATCCCGACGCCTTCGCCGCCATGGTGCGGCGCGTGGTGGGGCGCGCCGAGACGGGCTGAGGGCGCCCCGGGGGCTCAGGCGCCGCCGGCGGCCTGGGCGTGGCTCTCGCTCCAGCTCCGGCCGGCCTCGACGTCGGGCTCGTGGGGCAGGCCGAGGACGCGCTCGGCGATGATGCCGCGCTGGACCTCGGCGGTCCCGCCCCCGATGGTGAGGGCGCGCGAGAACAGGTACCCCGTGGCCCACGACGACGAGGACCAGGGCTCGGGCCCGGACCCCCCGGGGCCGTGGCCGGCTGCGGCCCGCAGCCCGTCGGCCGGGCCGCCCCCGGCCAACAGGGCGTGGGGCCCGGCCAGGACCGTGGCGAGCTCCATGACCCGCTGGCCGTGGTCGTCGGCGAGCGCCTTGCGCACCGAGGCCTCGGGGCCCGGTGCCCGCCCCGACAGCGCCGCGCCCACCGTCCGGAGCCGGATGAGCCGGAGGATCTCCCCTTCGGACCACACCCTGGCCAGCGCCTGGCGCACGAGCGGGTCCCCGACGCCGCCGGCGCGGCGCACCAGGCCCACCAGGTCCTCGGCCGTCGGACCCTGGCCCCACAGGGCGCCCTCCCCCGACAGCGACACCCGCTCGTTGCCCAGGGTGATCTTGGCCAGCGCCCAGCCGCCGTGCTCCTCCCCCACCAGGTTGCCCGCCGGCAGGCGCACGTCGTCGAGGAACACCTCGTTGAAGGTGTGCTCCCCGGTCATGTCGACGATGGGGCGCACCGTCACCCCGGGGGCGTCCATGGGACAGATGAAGTAGGAGATCCCCCGGTGCTTGGGCGCGTCGGGATCGGTCCGGGCGAGGAGGATCCCGAAGGCGGCCATGTGGGCGAAGCTCGTCCACACCTTCTGACCCCGTACCACCCATTCGTCGCCGTCGCGCCGGGCCCGCGTGGACAGCGCGGCCAGATCGGAGCCGGCGCCGGGCTCGGAGAACAGCTGGCACCACACCTCCTCGCCCGACAACAGCGGCGGCAGGTAGCGCGCCTTTTGCTCCTCGGTCCCGGCGTGCACGAGCGTGGGCCCCGCCCAGCCGATGCCGATCTGGTTGAACGGCCGCCGGACGCCCGCCCGGCGCAGCTCGTCGTCGATGACGAGCTGGTCCACGGGGCCGGCGTCGAGCCCCCAGGGCCGGGGCCAGTGCGGCGCCACGTAGCCCGCCGCGGCGAGCTGGCGCGGATGCGGGCTGGGGTGCGCCGCCAGCCACGTCCGCACGGCGCGACGCGCCTCGTGGTCGTCTCCGGGCAGGGCGAGGTCCACGGCGCCAGAGCGTAGGCTGCCCCGATGACCGATTGGAACTACGCGGACGTGTGGGAGGTGGTGGCCGACACCATCCCGCACGCGCCCGCCCTCGTCCACGGCACCCGCACCCAGACCTGGGCCGAGACCGAGCGCAGGGCCAACGGCGTGGCGCGCGCCCTGTTGGACGTGGGGCTCGGCCACCAGGACAAGGTCGCCCACTACCTCTACAACACCCCCGAGTACCTGGAGTCGACCTTCGGGATCCTCAAGGCCGGCCTGGTGCCGGTGAACACCAACTACCGCTACACCGACGACGAGCTCGTGTACCTGTGGGACAACGCCGACGCCGCCGCCGTCATCTTCCACGGCGTCTTCACCGAGCGCATCGAGGCGCTGCGCGCCCGGGTGCCCGGCGTGCGCGCCTGGTGGTGGGTGGACGACGGCTCGGGTCCCTGCCCGGGGTGGGCCACCCCCTACGAGCACGCCGCCGGCCACGACGCCACGCGGGTCGTGGCCCCGTGGGGGCGCTCCGGTGACGACCTCTACCTCCTCTACACCGGCGGCACCACGGGGATGCCCAAGGGCGTCATGTGGCGCCAGGACGACCTGTTCTGCCGGCTCAACGCCGGGAACATCCTGCGCATCGACGAGGACGGGGGCCTCGAGGCGGTGCACAAGACCGTCGTGGGTGCCGGGCCCGTCCACCTGCCGGCGTGCCCGCTCATGCACGGCACCGGGGTGTTCACGTCCATGGGGATCATGGCCGTGGGGGGGAGCGTGGTCACCCTGACGGGCCGGCGATTCGATCCCGTCGAGCTCCTCGACACCGTCGACGCCGACAACGTGAACACCATCGCCATCGTGGGTGACGCCTTCGCCAAGCCCATCCTGGCCGCCCTCGACGAGCATCCCGGGCGGTGGCGGCTGTCGACCATGCTGGCCATCGTCTCCTCGGGGGTCATGTGGAGCGAGGAGACCAAGCAGGGCCTGCTGCGGCACCGCCCCACCCTCATGCTCATCGACGCCTTCTCCTCCTCGGAGGCCATCGGCATCGGATCGTCGGTCTCGAGCGGCGGCGCCACCGAGCACACGGCGCGCTTCACCCTCAGCCCCGAGGTGCGGGTGCTCGACCCCCAGTCCGATCGCGACGTCACCCCGGGCTCGGGCGAGGTGGGCGTGCTCGCCATCGGCGGCCGCAACCCCCTCGGCTACTACAAGGACGAGGCCAAGTCGGCGGCCACCTTCCGCCGCATCGACGGCGTGCGGTACTCGGTGCCCGGCGACTACGCCACCGTGGACGCCGACGGTGCCATCCAGCTGCTCGGCCGGGGATCGGTGGTGGTCAACACCGGCGGGGAGAAGGTCTTCCCCGAGGAGGTGGAGGAGGTCCTGAAGCGCCATCCGGCGGTGCGCGACGCCGTGGTGGTGGGGATCCCCGACGAGCGCTTCGGCCAGGCCGTCGCCGCCGTGGTGGAGCTGCAGCCCGGTGCCACGGTCACCGAGGCCGAGCTGATGGGCCACGTGCGGGGCCACCTGGCCGCCTACAAGGCACCGCGGCGGGTGCACGTGGTGGACACCATCGGACGCTCGCCCGCCGGCAAGGTGGACTACGGCCGCCACCGCGACGAGACGGCGGCGTGGGCGGCGGCGACGCCCTGAGCGGCTCCGCCGGGGCCACCGGGGCGGGGCCGCTCGCCGCCATCGGGGGCTGGCCCCTGCCGGGCGCCGCCGGGGCCGTGGTGCGGCGCACGGCGGCGGGCGACGGATCGGCGACGGCCGTGGTGGCCCGGGCCGGCGACCCCGACGCCGTGGCACCCTGGGCGTCGCTCACCAAGCTGCTCGTGACCCTGGCCGTCCTGGTGGCGGTGGAGGAAGGGACCGTGGCGCTCGAGGACCCGGCCGGCCCGCCGGGGTCGAGCGTCCGGCACCTGCTGGCCCACGCCTCTGGCCTGGGCCCCGACGGCAGCGCCGTGCTGGCGCCCCCGGGGCGCCGGCGCATCTACTCCAACGCCGGGTTCGAGGTGCTCGGCGCCCACCTGTCGCAGCGGGCGGGCATGCCGTTCGGCGACTACCTGCGCCAGGGCGTGCTCGAGCCGCTGGGCATGGGCGCCACCGCCCTGCCCCCGGGGGCGTCGCCGGCGTCGGGCGCCACCGGGCCGGTGGGCGACCTCGCCCGGCTCGGGGCCGAGCTCCTGTCGCCCCGCCTGGTCAGCAGCGCCACCCTCGGGGAGGCCACCACGGTGGCCTTCCCCGGGCTCCCCGGCGTCCTGCCCGGCTTCGGGCGCTTCGACCCCTGCGACTGGGGTCTCGGCTTCGAGCTGCGCGACGCCAAGCGGCCCCACTGGACGGGGACGAGCAACTCGCCGGGCACCTTCGGCCACTTCGGGCAGCGGGGCGGCTTCCTGTGGGTGGACCCCGACGTGGGCCTCGCCTGCGCGCTGCTCGGCGACGGCGCCTTCGGCCCCTGGGCGCTCGAGGCGTGGCCGGCCCTGGCCGACGCCGTGGTGGCGCGCTGGGGCGGGCGTGCCCCGGGTGGTGCCGGCCCGGTCGCCTAAGCTGCCCGGGCGTGAAGGGCGTCATCCTGGCGGGCGGGACGGGGACGCGCCTGCACCCGCTCACCCGCATCACCAACAAGCACCTCCTCCCCATCTACGACCGCCCCATGATCAGCTACGCCATCGAGGCGCTCGTGCTGGCGGGGATCAACGAGATGATGCTCGTCACCGGGGGCACCCACGCCGGTGAGTTCCTGCGCCTGCTGGGCAACGGCCACGAGCACGGCATCGACCGCCTCAGCTACGCCTACCAGGACCGCCCCGGCGGCATCGCCGAGGCCCTGGGCCTGGCCGAGCGGTTCGTCGCCGGGGACTCGGTGCTCGTCATGCTCGGCGACAACATCGTGGAGCGGACCTTCCGCCCCACCGTCGAGCACTTCGCCCAGCAGGGCGGCGGGGCGCGCATCGTGCTCACCGAGGCCGACGACCCCGTCCACCTGCGCCATCTCGGCGTCCCCGCCTTCGACGACGGCGGGCGCATCGTCCGCATCGTGGAGAAGCCCGAGGACCCCCCGAGCAACTACGCCGTCACCGGCATCTACTGCTACGACCCCAGCGTCTTCGAGGTCATCGGGACCCTGGAGCCCTCCGGGCGCGGCGAGCTCGAGATCACCGACGTGAACAACTACTACGTCGACCAGGGGACGATGGCCTACGACATCCTGGACGGCTTCTGGGGCGACGCCGGCGAGTCCATCGACGCCTACTACGCCGTCAACGACTTCGTGCGCTCCAACGGGGCCAACAAGGGCTGAGCGGTCCCGGGCCCGTGGCGCCGTCCGGGGCGCGCCGGGGCTCAGGTGTCGAGGAAGCGGCGGATCCCGAGGATCGAGCCGAGGGACCCGATCACCACCCCCACGATCACCACCACCAGGCTGGTGAGCACCACCTCGCCCACCGGCATCTGCATCTGGTACCAGATGTTGCCGGTCTTGGTGTTGGAGAAGCTGTCGAGCACGAAGTGCAGGACGAACACCGCCCCCGAGGCGAACACCGCCCCGAGCACGCCCTGGATCACCCCCTCGCACATGAACGGGATGCGGATGAACCAGTTGGTGGCGCCGACCAGCTTCATGACCGACACCTCGCGCCGGCGGGCGAAGATGGCCAGGCGGATGGTGTTGAGGATGAGGACCGAGGCCGACAACAGGAGGATGAGCGCCAGGATGAAGAAGACCACCTGCAGGATCCGGCTCACCTCCTGGATGTTGTGGATGACCTTGGTGGGGGCGGCCACGCTCTTCACCCCCGGATAGCCGTTGAACTGGTGCATGATGCCCACGGCCTCGCTCGGGTTGTCGAGGGCGCAGCGCAGCGAGGCCGGCGTGGTGGCCACCGTCAGGACCTGGGAGACGTCGGGCGGGAGCAGGTGGCGGGCCTCGTTCCAGTCGTAGGTCTGGGACCGGTACTGGCAGGTGCGCACGTAGGGGAGCTGGTGCAGCTGCTGCTCCATGGAGCGCACCTGCGAGCTCGAGGCGTCGGGCTTGACCCACACCAGGACGTCGACGCCGTGCGCCCACTGGGTGGTGGCGTGTGCCACCCCCTGGCGCAGCAGGAGCGAGGCGCCCACCAGGGACAGCGACACGCCCACGGTGAGCACGGCCGCCACGGTCATGAGGCGGTTGCGCCACAGGTTGGCCGCCGTCTCGCGCGCCACGTAGTCCACCGACAACGCCATCTCAGCTCGTCCCCCCGTCGGGCCGCGCCGTGGCGGGCGCCACCGCGTGCCTCATGTCCCGTAGCCGTAGACGCCGCGCGCCTGGTCGCGCACGAGGGTCCCGTGGTCGAGCTCGATGACCCGGCGGCGCATCTGGTCGACCATGGAGGCGTCGTGGGTGGCGATCACGACGGTCGTGCCCGTGCGGTTGATGCGGTCCAGCAGGCGCATGATGCCCTGGCTGGTGGCCGGGTCGAGGTTGCCCGTGGGCTCGTCGGCCAGGAGCACGAGGGGGCGGTTCACGAAGGCCCGGGCCACCGCCACGCGCTGCTGCTCGCCGCCCGAGAGCTCGCCCGGCAGGCTCTCGCGCTTCTTGGACAGGCCCACGAGGTCCAGCACCTGGGGCACCTGGGCGCCGATGACGTGCTTGGGCCGGCCGATGACCTCCAGGGCGAAGGCGACGTTCTCGAACACCGTCTTGTTGGGCAGCAGGCGGAAGTCCTGGAAGACGCAGCCGATGTTGCGCCGGAGGTAGGGGACGCGCCACTGGCTGAGGTGCCCGATCTCTCGCCCGGCCACCCAGATGTGCCCGGAGTCGGGGTCCTCCTCGCGCAGCAGCAGGCGGATGAAGGTCGTCTTGCCCGAGCCCGACGGGCCCACCAGGAAGACGAACTCGCCCTTGTCGATCTCGACCGACACGTCGCGCAGCGCGACGGAGCCCGCCTTGTAGGTCTTCTGGACGTTCTCGAATCGGATCATCGAGGGGGTTTCCGGCGACACGCGCCTGGCGCGGGCGCCCGGGCGGGCGCGCAAGGTGGCCATGAGGCTACCAGCCGGCCCCCCGCGCCCACGAAGTCGACGGACCCCACCACACGACCATGATGACGCCACCGGGACCCCCGCGGTGCGGACGGTACCGCCCGCGCTGCGAACCCGCAGGTCGCGGGGGTGGCTCCCGCCGACGCGCCCCGGTGGCGGTTCACCGGCGGCGGGTGGTGGCCGGCACACCGACGGATGCGCATGGTGGCGCCGGTGACGCCCCGGGCGCGGGCGGGCGCGCCTGCACCGTCACGCCGTGTCAGGGCGGCGCCGGCGCAGCTCCGCCTCGATGAAGCCGTCGATGTCGCCGTCGAGCACGGCGTCGACGTTGCCCGTCTCGTAGTCGGTGCGCAGGTCCTTCACCATCTGGTAGGGCGCCATGACGTAGGAGCGGATCTGGTTGCCCCAGGCCACCTCCACCTTGGGCCCCGACAGCGAGTCGAGCTCAGCGCGGCGCTCGGCCCGCTGGAGCTCGGCCAGCTTGGCGGCCAGGATCTGCAGGGCCCGGGCCTTGTTCTGGTGCTGGCTGCGCTCGTTCTGGCACGACACCACGATGCCGGTCGGCAGGTGGGTGATGCGGACCGCCGAGTCGGTCTTGTTGACGTGCTGGCCGCCCGCACCCGACGAGCGGTAGGTGTCGATACGGAGGTCCTTGTCGTCGATGACGACGTCCTCCCCGTCCCCGTCGCCGAGGAAGGGGATCACGTCCACCGAGGCGAAGCTCGTCTGGCGCCGGTGCTGGGCGTCGAACGGGGACATGCGCACCAGGCGGTGCACGCCGCGCTCGGCCGAGAGCAGGCCGTAGGCGAACCGACCCTTCACGATGAACGTGGCCGACAGCAGCCCGGCCTCCTGGCCCTCGGTCACCTCGTCGACCTCGAAGCTGAAGCCGCGCCGCTCGGCCCAGCGCAGGTACATCCGCAGCAGCATCTCGCACCAGTCCTGGGCGTCGGTGCCCCCGGTGCCGGCGTGGAGCTCGGCGATGGCGTCACGCTCGTCGTACTCGCCGGAGAACAGCGAGCGCAGCTCCAGGTCGTCGAGGCGCCGGGCGAGGTCGTCGGCGGCCTCGCCGAGCTCGCCGGACACCGAGTCGTCACCCTCCTCCACCATGAGGTCGTGGAGGGTCTCGGCGTCCGACAGGCGGCTGCCGAGGTCCTCGAGCGCGGCGACGTCGTCGTTGACGGCGGCGAACTGCGACGTCACCGAGCGGGCGTGCTCGGCGTCGTCCCACAGGTCGGGGCGCGACACCTCCTGCTCGAGCTCGGCACGCCGCACCCGCAGGGCCTCGAGCCCCAGGTAGCCCTCGGCCTCCTCCAGGCGCTTGTGCAGCGAGGCCAGCTCTGTCCGCAGGTCGCGCGGCTCGCCGGTCCCCGCCGGCTCAGCTCGCGCCATGGCAGAGCTTGAACTTCTTGCCGCTCCCGCACCAGCAGGGCTCGTTGCGGCCGAGCTTCTCGCTCGGCGCCTTGACCAGGGGCGCCTGGGTGTCGCCGTCGGCCTCGTGGCGCGGCGAGACCGGGGCGCCGGGCACGAGCGAGCCGCCGGCCCCGTTGCCGTTGGGCACCCCCATGCCAGCGGCCGACACCTCGGGCTCGGGCCCCGCCCGCAGGGCGGCCAGCAGGCCGTCGCCCTGGACCGGGTCGTCGGCGGCCACGTAGCTGGCCCGGCTCAGGTCGGGGGCGGCCACGGTGTCGGTCACCACCTGGACGTGCATGACGTAGCGCAGGTAGTCGTCGTCGACGGCCTCGATCATCTGGCCGAACATGTCGAAGCCTTCCTTCTGCCACGCCACCAGGGGGTCCTGCTGGCCCATGGCCCGCAGGTTGATGCCCTCGCGCAGGTAGTCCATCTCCGCCAGGTGGTCCCGCCAGCGCTGGTCGATGATCTGGAGCATCACCTCGCGCTCGACCTGGCGGGCGTCCTCCTCGCCGCCGGGGAAGACCGCGTCGCGTCCGTGATAGGCGTCGAGCGCCTCGGCCAGCAGGCTCTCGGCGATCTGCACGGCCGTGGTGGCCTCGTCGAGGTCCTCCACCGTGAAGGCGGTCGGGTAGTACTGGCCCACCTCGGACAGGAGGCGCTCGAGCTCCCAGTCCTCGGGGAAGTCCCCGGGGCACGCCGAGCGCACCAGTTCGTCGATGGTCTGCTCGAGGAGGTCCTCGGTGTGCTCGCGCAGGTCCTCGCCGTCGATGATCTGCAGCCGGCGGGCGTAGATCACCTTGCGCTGCTCGTTCAGCACCTCGTCGTACTTGAGGACGTCCTTGCGGATCTCGGCGTTGCGGCCCTCCACGGTGCGCTGGGCGCGCTCGATGGCCCGCGTCACCATGTTCGCCTCGATGGGGACGTCCTCGGGCAGGGTGCGGGCCATGACCCACTGCATGGCCCCGGTGGCGAACAGCCGCATGAGCTCGTCCTCGAGGGAGAGGAAGAACCGGCTCTCGCCGGGATCGCCCTGGCGTCCCGAGCGGCCCCGCAGCTGGTTGTCGATGCGCCGCGACTCGTGGCGCTCGCTGCCGAGCACGTACAGCCCGCCGAGCTCGCGGATCTGGTCGCCCTCCTCGCTGCACTCCTTGTCGAAGCGCGACACCAGGGCCTCGTAGGCGGCGGCCTCGTCGTCGGCGTCCACCCCCTGGGCCGCCAGCTCGCGCCGGGCCAGGCCATCGGGGTTGCCCCCGAGGAGGATGTCGACGCCGCGGCCGGCCATGTTGGTGGCCACCGTGACGGTGTGCAGGCGCCCGGCCTGGGCCACCACCTCCGCCTCCCGGGTGTGCTGCTTGGCGTTCAGCACCTGGTGGGGGATGCCCCGCCGCTCGAGCAGGGCGGACAGGTGCTCGGACTTGGCCACCGACGCCGTGCCCACCAGCACCGGCTGCCCGGTCTCGTAGCGCTCCACGATGTCGTCGACCACGGCGGCGAACTTGGCGTCCTCGGACTTGTAGATGAGGTCGGGCTGGTCCTGGCGCACCATGGGCACGTTGGTGGGGATGGGCACCACCGGCATGTCGTAGGTGCTGGCGAACTCGGCCGCCTCGGTCTCGGCCGTGCCGGTCATGCCCGAGAGCTTGGTGTAGAGGCGGAAGTAGTTCTGCAGGGTGACCGTGGCCCAGGTGTGGTTCTCCTCCTTGATGTGCACCCGCTCCTTGGCCTCCACCGCCTGGTGCAGGCCGTCGGACCAGCGCCGCCCCTCGAGGGTGCGGCCGGTGAACTCGTCGACGATCTTCACCTCGCCCCCGGCAACGAGGTAGTCCTTGTCCCGCTGGAACAGCTCCTTGGCCCGCAGGGCCTGGGTGAGGTGGTGCACGTAGTTCACGGCCACGGCGTCGTACATGTTGTCCACGCCGACCTGCTTCTCCACCTTGGCGATGCCGGCCTCGGTGGGGAAGGTGATGCGCTTCTCCTCGTCCACCTCGTAGTCGGTGTCGCGCACCAGCGTCCGGGCGATGCCGGCGAACTGGTAGTAGAGCTTGGCCGACTCCGAGGCGGGACCGGAGATGATGAGCGGCGTCCGGGCCTCGTCGATCAGGATGGAGTCGACCTCGTCGACGATCCCGAAGGCGTGACCGCGCTGCACCATGGCGTCCCGGGTGCGGGCCATGTTGTCACGCAGGTAGTCGAAGCCGAACTCGGTGTTCGTGCCATAGGTGAGGTCGGCGGCGTAGGCGTCGCGCTTGTCGGTGAAGTCGGGGATGTCGGGGCTCACTCGGCCCACGGTGAGCCCGAGGAACTGGTGGACCTGGCCCATCCACTCGGCGTCGCGCCGGGCCAGGTAGTCGTTGACCGTGATGACGTGGACGCCCTCCCCCGACAGGGCGTTCAGGTAGACGGGGAGCGTGGAGACGAGGGTCTTGCCCTCGCCGGTCTTCATCTCGGCGATCCAGCCGAAGTGCAGCGCCATGCCCCCCATGAGCTGGACGTCGAAGTGCCGCTGGCCCAGCACCCGCCAGGCGGCCTCCCGCACGGTGGCGAAGGCCTCCACGAGCAGCCCGTCGAGGCTCTCGCCGTTGTGGAAGCGCTCCCGGAACAGCACCGTCTGGTGGGCGAGCTCGTCGTCGGAGAGCGCCTCCATGCCGGGCTCGAGCTCGTTGATCAGCGGGACGAGCTCCGCCAGGCGGCGGACCTTCTTCCCCTCTCCCGCCCTGAGGACGCGCGTGAAGACGCTCATGGCCCGATGCTACCGCCGGGACTCCTGCGCCCCGGGCCGCCGCGGGGGTCAGGGCGACCGGTCGGGCGGGCCCTCCTCGTCTCCACCCTCGGCGGCGCCGTCCCCGGCACCGGCACCGGCCTCGTCGCCGGCCTCGGCCCGGGTCCTGCCCTCGGCACGGGCGCGTCGGGGCTGGGACCGCTCCACCAGCTTGCCCTTGAGCCGTTCCACCTGGTGCTCGAGCTTGTGCACGGCCTGATCGACGGCCAGGGACAGCTCGTGGGCGGCTGCGCTGGCCCGCAGGGTGTGGCCGTGGCCGGTGAGGGTCACCTCGCACACCCGGCGCGTGGTGGCGGGGGCCTCGCGGTCCTCGTGCAGGCGCACCTCGGCGTGCTCGAGCACGGGGAGCTTGCCGAGCTTGGCCACCTTGGCCCGTACCTGGGCCCGCATCTCGTCGGGCACCGTCTCGTTGCGTCCGAGGACCACGACCTCCACGCTGCACCTCCTTCACACCGCGGGCGGGGGCCCCTCCTCCCCCGCGCCTGGCGGATGGGCTGTCGTGGGACCGCGTCCGGCTGACCTGGTCTTTGTCCCCACACTCGCCTGCAGAGGAATTGACGGCCGGGCGGCCGGCGGCCGGCGGCACACGCCGACCGGCCCGGCGGCCACCACCGAGGGCCGCTTCCTTCCTTCTCCGCCGGGCACCGAGGGTCGGCACCGCGCCGGGCAGGACTTACTCCTAAGCCGCACCATGCTCAGCAACCACGAGTTGCCTTACGTGGGTCGTTTCGCCTGCGACTGGCCTCGACTTGCAACCACAGACCCGGACACGTCCCATACCCCGATGCTACGCCCGCGTCGCGGCGTGCGGCGCCCGTCGGGGCGACGGCCCCGAGGCGACCGTTGGCCCGGGGCGCGTCCACGGGCGGCGGAGGCAGGCCCGCCGGTCAGGTGCCCGTCTGCCACGATCCCAGGTACTCCTCCTGGGCCGGGGTCAGGCGGTCGATGCCCACGCCCATGGTCTCGAGCTTGAGCCGGGCGATGTCGGCGTCGATGGTCCGGGGCACGTCGTAGACCCGGTTCTCGAGGCTGGCAGCGTTGGCCATGACCCATTCGGCGGCCAGCGCCTGGTTGGCGAAGCTCATGTCCATGACGGCGGCCGGGTGGCCCTCGGCGGCGCTCAGGTTCACGAGCCGGCCCTCGGCCACCACCAGGATGCGCTTGCCCCGCACGGCGAACTCCTCGACCATGGGGCGCACCTCGCGCCGGCGGCCCTCGGAGAGGTTCCCCAGGGCGACGAGGTCGATCTCGATGTCGAAGTGTCCCGAGTTGGCCACGATGGCCCCGTCGTGCATGCGCTCGAAGTGCTCCTGGCGCAGCACGTCGCGGTTCCCGGTCACCGTGATGAAGATGTCGCCCTCGGCGGCCGCCTCGTCCATGGGCTCGACGCGGAAGCCGTCCATGACCGCCTCCAGGGCCCGCAGGGGGTTGATCTCGGTGACGATGACCTGCGCGCCGTGGCCCCGGGCCCGGCTGGCCACGCCCTTGCCGCAGTAGCCGTAGCCCGCCACCACCACCTTCTTCCCCGCCAGCAGGACGTTGGTGGCCCGGATGACGCCGTCGAGGGTGGACTGCCCCGTGCCGTAGCGGTTGTCGAACATGTGCTTGGTGTCGGCGTCGTTGACGGCCACGATGGGGTACATGAGCGCCCCCTCCGCCTCCATGGCGCGCAGGCGGATGACGCCGGTGGTGGTCTCCTCGGTCCCGGCCAGCACCTCGCTCACCTGCTTGGGGCGCTGCTGGTGGATGCGGCTCACGAGGTCGCAGCCGTCGTCCATCGTCATGGTGGGGTGACGGTCGAGCAGGGCGTCGATGTGCAGGAAGTAGCGCTCGGTGTCCTCGCCCTTGATGGCGAAGGTGGGGATGCCCTCGTCGCGCACGAGCGAGGCGGCCACGTCGTCCTGGGTCGACAGCGGGTTCGAGGCGCAGATGAGCACCTCGGCCCCGCCCGCCTTGAGCGTCCGCAGGAGGTTGGCCGTCTCGGTGGTGACGTGGAGGCAGGCGGCCGCCACCGCCCCGGCGAGGGGGCGCTCCTTGGCGAAGCGCTCCCGGATCGAGCTGAGCACGGGCATGTTGGCGTCGGCCCACGCGATGCGTTGGCGCCCGAGGTCGGCCAACGCGAGGTCGGCGACGTCGTGATCAGTGGCGGACGTGGACATGGTGTGCTCCCTCGTGTGATGGTTGGTGGTGGTCTAGGCCTCGTGGAGGCGGCGCTTCAAGTCCTCGAGGATGGGCACCGGCCCCGGGTCGATCCCCTCGCGGGCCGCCAGGTGCAGCGACACGAAGTCGCCCACCAGCATGAGGTCCAGGAGCTGGGCCAGCTCGCCCTCGCCCTGGGCCCGCACCTCGATGACGTCGGCCACGACCTCGCGCAGCACGTCGGCGACGAAGCCGAAGCGCCGGACGACCTGGGGGTGCTCGGTGTCGTGGCGCAGGTTGACCAGGGTGAGGACCTGCCGGGTGACGTCCCCGTGCTGGCCCCAGCCGGCGATCTCGTTGTGGCACAGCTCGGGGTAGACGGCCCAGAAGGCGGGGGCCTTGGCGTTCTCGTTCACCTGGCACTTCCAGCGCAGGGCGGCCGCCGCCCCCACCGCCTGGGCCCCGTGGAAGAGCGGGACCGTCCGCCCGATGCGCCGGGCCACCTCCTCGGCGGTGCTGCCCGGCTGCACGAGCCGGTCCCGCCGGTACCTGAGCTGGTCGACGGCCAGCGCCACCCACTGGGAGGCGCCCGGGAACAGCCCGATGTCCTCCAGCACGACCAGCGGCGGGATGGCCATGGCGCCCAGGGCGGCGCGCGGCTGGGGGATCCCCTCGGG
>Ga0335078_10009362_pt1 | contig 14528 bp, 7 predicted proteins | sample Lox_Sample_32_FD_206711 | JGI IMG/M metagenome (GOLD analysis project Ga0335078, IMG submission 206711) | Soil microbial communities from Loxahatchee National Wildlife Refuge, Florida, United States - Lox_Sample_3.2 | ecosystem: Environmental > Terrestrial > Soil > Wetlands | place: USA: Florida...
CTCCTACAACGGGAGCTCCACCACGTCCTTCTTGCCCGAGCTCGCGACCTGTGTGCCAGGCACCGACTCGTGCAGCGACCTCTACGGATCGGACCTTGTGGTGAACGACACGTACTGGACGTTCGTTCTGGACAAGGACGCGAACTTCTACGACCCGTCGACCGGTCGGTCCTGGGGGGTCTATCCGACCGACGTCATGGCCTCCCTGGCCCGGACGATGGCCCTCGCTGACCTCCCCACCCTCGGCTCCTCGCCCGGCTGGATCCAGGCACAATCGGTCCTCCAGGACGGGAGCCCGAACTTCGACACCGGGATCCACTTCCCGCTCAACAACACCGGGGCGTCCGTCCTGAGCTCGATGTTCATCAACGACACCTCGTACTGCCCGGCTGCCGCGATGGCGTCGGAGCATGGGTGCATCACCTTCAACGCAACGGGGAGTGGCCAGGTCTGGCCGTTCTTCCTGGAGCTGGTGGCTGAACCCCTCGGAGCCGGCATCGAGCCGTGCGGCTGGTTCGCCTACATGGGCGCGGGCATTCCGGGCTTCACCACGAACGCGGCGAGGGGTGACGGCCCCTGCCTGCTGCCGGACGGCGGCACGACCACGAACAGCACCGCGTGGACGAGCTATCTGGCATCCATCACGCCCTCGAGCTCGTCCGGGTTCAAGGCGTGGGACAACTTCGAGTTGAACGCGTTGAACAGGCCCGGCGTCTTCAGCCAGACCCGGTTCACGGCAGTCGGGTCGGGCCCTTACTACGTCGTCAGCGTGGAGCGGGGGATCGGGTACGTCCTGCAGGCCAACCCGGCATACCAACAACCGAACTGTGCGATCTACTTCGCATGCGAGCCGGCTCCCGGAGACTACGCGAGCATCGTGAACACATTCTGGGAGCCAACGGACCAGGTCGGGATCCAGGAGTACATCCTGGGCCACGCGGACTTTGCGAGCATCTCGACCCAGGATTACTCGACGATGTTGGCTTTCGAACAGTCCGGGAAGATCGGCATCGAGAGCGTGCCGAGCCTCACTTTCTCCTTCGACCCGATCAACATGGCGGTGGATACTTCGAGCTTGTCCAGCTATTACTCCGGACCGTACAACCTGCCGCCCGACGTGGGCGGGGTCAGTGGGTTCTTTTCCTACGTCGGGGTTCGGCAGTTCTTGGTGAACTCGTTCCCGTACACCCAAGACCTCGAGCAGGTGTTGAGCGTCGATGGGATCCACCTCGGAGTGAACTTCGGAGGGGCGATCCCGCGATTCATCGACGGGTACTATCCCTCAAACGTGAGCTGGCCAGCGGGCGAGCCGGACCTGAATTCGAGCGACGTCGGCGGCGCGGCCTGGTGGTGGGCCCAGGCGAACAACGTGAGCTCCCCGTACTACGACCCGTACCTGGGAGACTGCACCGCATCGACCCCGTGCGAGTTCCCCGTTGAAGGGGAGGTGGGCGCCCCGGAGCAGGACCAGCAGTTCCCCCTCTGGGCCGGCTACATCAGCTCGATTTCGGGAGGGCGGGTTCGGATCTCGCAGGAGGTGGACCTCCAGGGCATGCCCACCTGCTACGCCCTGGTCACGCCCTGCCAGTTCAGTCCACTTACCATTAGTGTCGCGAGCTGGGTCACGGACTACGCTGATCCAACCGACACTTCCGTGCCGCTCTATGCGCCCGACTCGACGTATGCCTCACTGGACTCGGTGGCCGAAGCGCTGGGATCCGACTCCTCTCCGACGTGCCCGTCGGGAGACACTTGGGCGAACCTATCGTATTGGGCCCATCAGTTCGGGGTGCCCCAGGTCTGCCAGGGCGATGCGTACTCGGTGATGGCATGGGCCAATGCGGTGGCCGGAGCGATGCCGCTAGGAACGGAGCGGGCGCTCTACTACAACCTGGTCTCGCACATCGCGAACGACCTGGCGCTCTACCTCTACCAGTTCCAAGCCCAGCAGGTCATTTCGTACTCCAACTGGCTCATTCCATACTCCATCGATTACACTCCCTTTGCAGGGGCCGAATGGTTCTCGGTCGAGGGGAACGGTCTTCTTCCGTGACCCGGTAGCCGGGAGAGAGTTGGTTCCAACCCCACTTGGGCGCTCGGCGATGGCCATCAGCAGTGGGGGTGATGCAGCTTTCCCGATCTGGGATTGTACCGGCGGGCGACGGGGGGTAGATGGCCCACTTCTCCTGCTCCGTTGCCCTTCGCCATCTGCGACCGGCTTCGGTGCAGGCTGGTCCGATCCTTGAGGACCGCCGCTTGTCACGGATGAATTTCAGGGCGGCCTGACCCTCGAAGGTGTGGTACCTCACGGCCGCCACCACATCGTTGGGGGATCTGGCGGGCTTCCTCAACTCCTTGCCGCGGCGTCCGGGCGGGAGAGTTTGCTGCTACGTCCGCTTGTTCTCGAGTGTCCCCGGACTCGGAGGGCTCTCGTTCGCCGATGGGGGCGTCCGTCGTCGTCGACGTATCCAGATTACACCAATGACCACCGCAACGACGCCCACGAGGGCCAAGGCGATCCAGGTCCACGCAGAAGGCAGGCCCCCGGGACCGGCTGCCGAGGGAGTGGGCGCCCGGACGGTGAGCGTCAGCTGCGCACTTACGGATTGGCCAAGGATGCCCGTGACTTGGACCGTCACCGTAAAGACGCCCTCGGTCGACGGCCGACACGACAGGTCCGAGGAATTCACGGATTGGCAGCCGGGAGGAAGGTTAGCGTAACTGAACTCCAGCGGGCCGATAGCACCGGTCACGACCACGACCAGCTGGGTATCGCTGCCGAGGGTCACGGTCGAGTTGCTCGCTTCGAAGGACGCGATGACCAGTGCAGGGACGGGGAGTACGCTCAGGTTCACCCGGGCGCTGGCCTCGAGCCCATTGACCGCTGTCACAAGCGCGGTGATCGTGTAGTTCCCCGCCGCGCTCGGTACGCACGTGAGGTTGGCGGAGTCCTGGCTGGCGCAGGGCGCAGGCAGGCCCGAGTAGGTGAACGTCAGGGTTCCTCCCAACGCCACTACCGTGAGGCGGGTCGACTGGCCGAGCCAGATCGACGCCGCGGACTCACCGAAGGAGACGATGGAGGGGCCCACCGGGAGCACGAAGGTCGCAGAAGTGCCAGTCCCGTGTCCGTCGGAGACGTTGACCGTCAGGGTCAGGTTCTGTGCCAGCTCGGGAGTACAGACGATCGAAGACACGTTGAGCGAGGGGCACCCGCTTGGTAGGCCGCTGAACAGGAACGTGTACCATCCGACACCACCGGTCACGGTCACCTGAATCGTGAACGGGCTCCCGGCCCGTGCAGGGTCGGGGTTCGCGGTGAAGGCCTGGATGACGATCGGGGGAGCCGAGACGTTCAGCCGGGTCGTCGCGTCCGCCCACGCCCCGAATTGGTCCGTTACGTTGACCCCTACCGAAAAACTACCAGTGACGGTAGGTGTGCAGCTCAGGGACGACGTGTTAGCCGTCGCGCATCCCTGAGGTAGCCCAACATAACGGAACGAGAACCACCCGACTCCCCCGGAAACGCTGACCTCGAGCGTACTGGTCCCTCGGGTCGTGATGTTCTGCGGCGTGGCGTAGAACGATTCGATGACCGGCGGCGAACCTGCGGTCACGACCAGCGACGCGTTCGCGAAAGCGGCTCGGCCGCCCGAATCCTGCACTTCCACTTCGACCGTGTACTGACCGGCGGCCCCCGGCGTGCAACTCAAGGACGAGGTGTTAGCGCTCGCGCAACCCGGCGGAAGATGCCCATAGGTGTACGCCAGCCAACCGTAACCCCCGGTCACGACGACCTCCAGCGTCGACTCGCTGCCCCCGGCCACGGTCGACGGCATGAACTGTGCAGACTGGATTGCCGGACCGGGCGGCAGCCGTACGGCCAACAGGGTGTACGCATCGCTCGTCCTTCCCTGAGCGTCCGTTACAGCAACGCTCACCCGAAAGGTCCCCACGCTGGTGGGAGTACAGCTGAGGGTCGAAACGTCCGAGCTCGTGCATCCCGGGGGCAGTCCGCTGTAGGTGTACGTGAGCGGGAGGCTCCACCCGGTCGCGCGAACCGTTAGGTTGGTCGTCGCCCCCACGGCCACCGGCGCGGGGCTCGCGAAGAAGGAGGCAATGTAGGGCGCACCCGTCGCGTTGGTGGGCAAGATGGAGATCGCCCCGTTGGACTCCGAAGAGTAGAGGACGCCGGTGGCCGGGTCGAACGCCAAGGAAACCGGCGACCCACCGACTGTTACGTTCCCCAGTCCAGCTAGCGACGTAGCGTTCAGGAAGCTCAGCGTGCCGTCTACCGAATTCGCGACGGCCATCTGGTCGCTGCCGCTCAGGTAGGCGAACGAGACAGGATAATCGAGGGAGCCACGCGGCAGCGACTGCAGCAGGTCTCCACTGGTCGCGTTGTATTCGTACAGGTACCCGCTCCCGGAGGTTGAATTGGCCCCTACCAACATCGTGTTGGACGCGGGGTCATACGTGATCGCATAGGCGATGCCCAGATGGGGCATTTGGAGGGTGCCTACCGTAGCCAGCGTCGTCTCGTTCAGGAGTTCGATGGTGGAGGATAACCCGGCGGTCGAGAAGTTCTGGACCCAGACCTGTCCCGAAACGGCGTCCCATCCGGCAGCGGTAACCCCGCTCCCAATCGTGCGGTTGACCGCCGCCACCTGAGCGACGGGATCGACTTCTACCAGGTTCGTGCTCGAGCACCACGTGTATGCCACGATGCGGGAGGAGACGGGAACGGCGATGGCTCCACTGTACAGGCAACTCGATTGGGTCGGTGCCGTGCCGAGGAGCCGGCCGGTGGTCGCGTTGAGGAGCTCAACCCCCGCGCCGTACGCCGGGCCCGCATACGCCAGCTCGTTGTAGCTCGGAAGGTAGACGAGTGGCTCAGGCGCCGTGACAAAGGGGAGGTTGGTCGAGGACGTTTCGTAGAAGGACCCGTTGAAGCTCGGTCCCGCCACCGAAATCCGTAGTCCGCGACTAGACCCGGTGGCCACGAACAGCGAACGGCTCAGCGGGTCGAGCGCCAGATCTCCAAGTGTCAATCCGGTCTCCGCGAATGCGGCGCTCGCGAGGCGTGGACCGCTCAGAATCGTCACGTTCGCCGCGGCTACCACCATCTCGTTCAGCGCGGCGTCATATGCTAGATAGGTCGCATCGCTACCCCCGTAAGGCCCCACACCGATGGTCCCGCTCGTGAAGTTCACCTCGGTGAGGTTGGAAGCGGTCGTGGCCAGGTAGACGTCCCCGGTGGCGTCATCGACGGCAACACTAGTCGGCGGGAGGTACAGATCTCCGTAGTTGAACGAGTAGACCGCCTGCGTGAGCCGACTCGAAGCGTTCACCGCGGACACCCAGGCGGGGTTGTTCGACCCGAACGTGTAATTCACGAGGTAGACCGAAGACCCGGTCGGGCTGACGGCAACTCCGTCGCCGATGTTGCCGTACGACAGGTTGGCGACGGATTGCAGGGTCCCTGCATTCACCACCTCCACGTTGGCGCTGGACCCGCTCTGGACCCAATACTGGTTGGTGAGCCAGTCGTAGGCGACCGACTGGTCGGTTGTCACCACGGTAAGACTCCGATCGACCGTGTTGGTCGAAGCGTTGATGACGACGAGCTGGCCGGGCGAGTCGTAGGTCGCGAGCACGATCTGGTTGGTGCGGTTGTCCCAGGCCAGCCCCTCCTGGTACCCGACGGTGCTGCCGGCCGGAATCTGGGCCACAACGGAGTCGTTCAATGTGTCGATGACCCCCACCTCCCCGAGGGTCGCTTCGGCGACGTACAGTTCATGCGAAGTCGGATCGAAGACCATCGCATCCGGCCAGGCGTTCGACGGGAGGTGGACTGCACCCACCACCCTGCCCTGGGTGAGGTTGACGGTCATCACAATGGAGTTCAACCCGGCCAGGTAGGCGATCCCGTGGGTCGGGTCCGTGGCGATCGCCAGATAGATCGTCGTTCCCAGCGGGACAAAGTTGCCGGGAACCACCGTCTGGTTGTATGTCACGATCGTTGCCGAAACCGACGGGATGCCCGTGCTTGCTGGTCGAACCAAGGAGAGTCGCCCGCCCAGAGCCTGGGGCGCGGATGCTAGCGGGGGGTGCGAGGGACCCGATGGCCCTGGCACCAGTGTGACGACGAGCAGACCGGTTATGAGAAGCGAGATGAGCACCGATACGAAGGATGAGGATCGACCATCCGGAGAGCTGGTCCAGCGGGCGAGGGCAGTCCTAGGGTGGAAGGCGGTGGCGAGGTCAGGTGCCGCGACGCGGCCCTCCCGGTGGGGGCTCAGCCCCATCAGGCCCAGCATAGCCCCGGGTCCGAAACGGGCCCGGGAGTTAGCGCTGACGCTCGCTCGATCCGAGGTCGGGCGACGGTCATTTCCGGTAAGGATGATGCATCTTCCCGGATCTATGACTGTACCGGCGGGGGACAGGGGGGGAGATGGCCCACTTCGCCTGCTCCGTTGCCCTTCGCCATCTGCGACCTGCTTCGGTGTAAGCAAGCCCAATCCTGGAAGGACGCCCCTTATCGCAGATGAACTTCAAGATGGGCTCGCCCTCGAACCGGTGGTACCGCACGAACTCAACTACCGAGGCAGGGGAAACGGAGTACCCCTTCGCCTCCTGGCCCATCGCGTCAGGGCAGTAGAACCAGCGCCGGGTACCCGATTGGCGGCAGTCGATCCCGTACCTCGAGACGGCCGCGAGGAATTCTTGCTCGCTAAGCGTCACCCGGTAGGCCCGCGGGATGGCGCTCATCGCAGCCCCCGGCCGACGGGCTGACCTGGGCCTTGGGGGGGAAAAAGGACCCCCGGTTGCCCGGGGGTCGAAGGGGTTGGTCGCGCAGCCTTTGGTTCGGGTTTGGGAAGAGGAGTCGAACCGATGCGGAGCGCGTAGTCTCGGTTGAGTCGCGGCAGGTCCGGGTGACCTAGCGGACACGGCCCCGGGGGGCCAAATCGGGCAAAATCCCTCTCGGATAGCCCCGAGCGGATTCGAACCGCTGTCGCCGGCTCCAAAGGCCAGCATGCTTGGCCACTACACCACGGGGCTGCGGCGGGGAGGTGTGCCCTGACACTATAGACCTGACGCCGCCCGGTTGAGATATTACGGCCGTCGCGGTGGGGCCCTCGTGCGCCGAACCAAGATTCTCGCGACCGTCGGGCCCGCCACGTCGACGCCCGGGAAGCTGGTCGCCCTGATCAAGGCGGGCGCGGACGCGCTCCGCCTGAACTTCTCGCACGGGACCGACGACGACCATCGGGCAACGCTCGAGCTCATGCACCAGGCCGCGCGACAGGCGGGCCGGGAGGTGGCCATCGTGGCGGACGTCCCGGGGCCGAAGATGAGGATCCGCACGCTCGCGGCGGGGGAGGCGCGGCTCGCGTCGGCCCAGCGTTGGAAGTTGGACACCAGTGCTTCGCCCGGGGACGAGCACCGGGTGGGCCTCGAGGTCCCGTCGTTCAAGGCGCTCGCGAAGGTCGGCGACCCGGTCCTCCTGGGCGACGGGAGCATCGAGCTGGTGGTCACCGAGGTCGGAGCGACCTCTATCGATACGCGGGTGGTCAGCGGCGGGGTCGTCCGGTCTCAGGCGGGGGTCTACTTTCCGCGGGCCCGCCTCCGCACATCCGCCTTCGAGCGGGCGGACCGCAAGGCGGCGGAGATCGCCATCGAAGGCGGGATCGACTTCCTAGCCCTCTCCTTCGTCCGCGATTCGGTCGATCTGGCGACCGCCCGCCGGTGGCTGGACGACCGACCCGGGGGCTCTGCGGTCGGGCTCATCGCGAAGATCGAGCGGGCCGAGGCCCTGGCGGCGATCGACGGGATCCTCCACGATTCGGACGGGATCATGGTCGCTCGGGGGGACCTCGGTATCGAGGTCCCGCTCGAACGGCTCGCGATCGAGCAGAAGCGTCTCATCCACCTCGCGAACGCCCAGGGACGGTTCGTGATCGTGGCGACGCAGATGCTGCTCAGCATGGTCGACAGCCCCCGGCCGACGCGGGCCGAGGCGACCGATGTCGCCAACGCGGTCCTCGACGGCACGGACGCGGTGATGCTGAGCGAGGAAAGCGCGGTCGGTCACTTCCCCATCGAGTCCGTGCAGTGGCTCGACCGGATCACGGCGGCGACGGAGGTCACCTTCTCCCCCCGGTCGACCCGCGAGCGGATCCGGACCGCCCAGGCCGGGCAGCCGACCTCGATGCAACAGTCGGTCGCCTCGGCCGCGGTCTCCCTCGCCGAGTCCGTCGGGGCTCGGGCGATCGTGACGCCGACGCACTCGGGCCATACCGCCCGACTGGTCGCAAGCCTTCGGCCGTCCTGCCCGGTGGTCGCGTTCTCACGCTTGGCCCAGACCCGCCGCCGCCTCGCGCTCGTCCGGGGGGTCCAAGCCTACCCGTCGGTCACTCACGCACGACTTCCGGACCTGCGACGCCAGGCGGTCGAGATCGTGGACGCGCTCGAGATCCCCGGGGAAGGACCGGTTGTGTTGACGGCGGGGTTCCCGGTCGAGGGTCGGCCGACCAACCTCGTCACGCTGGTCGAGGACAAGGAGTTCTCTCGCTAAGGACCCGGGAAGGCGCGACCGGTCCCGCTCTCACGGCCGGCCCGAAGCCCGGCCTATCCGGGTGGGGGCGGAGGAGGAGGCGACATCGCTCCCGAAGGCGGGGGTGGAGGGGGCGCGGAACCCGACCCGCCGCGTTTCCTGCGGCTCACGAGGACGACCGCCGCGACCACGACGATCACGGCGACAAGTATCGCTAGCCATTCCCAGAGCGGAAGCCCGGCGACGCTCGCGCCGAGGCCGGAGCCGCTGCTGCTCGCCGTAACGGTCACGGTAATTGACCCGTGGACCGCTCCCCCGCCGGAGTCATTCACCCAGAGCTGGACCGTGTAGGTGCCGGCTGACGCGTAGGAGTGGCTCGGGGCCGACGCGGAGCTCGAGTGCCCGTCCCCGAACTCCCACCCGTAGGTGTACGGTCCGGTTCCGCCGGCGACACCCGAGGCGAACGTGATCGAGGAACCGGTGGTCGTCGAATTCGGGCTGGCCGCCGGGCTGGCCGACAGCGCGGGGTTCGCCGTGAGGGTGATGGACTTGGTGACGGTCGAGCTCAGCGAGTCCGTGACCGTGACATCCGCCGTGATCGGCCCGGCGGCCGTGGGGGTGAGGGAGTAGGTGGGACCGTAGCCCGTCTTTCCCTCGACCGACCAGGTGAAGTTGTACGGCATCAGTCCTCCCGAGCCCGTGACACTGAAACTCACCGAATGCCCGACGTCCACTCCGGCGGAGGGGACGGCGCTGACGGCGGCGCTCAGCGGGGGGACGACGTCGACCGACGTGCTTTGGTTGACCTCGGTGCCGGTCGCGTCGGTCACCGTGACGTTGCCCCACTCCTTGCCGGAGACGTGGAATGCGTGGGCCACCGAGGTCCCGAAGGCGACGGCCCCGTCCGAGAAGTGCCACGTGTAGTTGTAGCCGGGGGTCCCTCCGAGGGGCGTTGCGGCGAACGTGACGGAAGTGCCCTGCGCGACGGTGGTCGGGGTCGCGCTGGCCGTGACGGTGAACGTCGTCACCGTGATCTGGACCGTCGAGAAGTTCGACACGCCGTAGATGTCGTACCCCTCGAGCGTCGCGGTGTACGTCCCAGCGGTCGTGTAGGTCGTGGAGATGTTCCCCTCGACGGCGACGCCGTTGTTCCCGAAGTACCAGGTCGAGAAGCATTCGCCGTAGTAGAAGTCGTCGTCGCAACTCCCCCCCGTGACGTTCGAGAAGAAGTTCACCGTGGCGTTCGTCTCGACCGTGGTCGGGATCGCGCTCGCGTTCGTGACCACCCCCGGCTCGAACACCCAGGTCTCGTTGGTCCCGATCACGTAGGATTGGTTGACGCCACCGGCGAGCACCGGTGGGTAGACGTAGTCGTACGGGTCCGAAGCGATCTCGGCAAAGGTCATCGGCCACGGAGGCGCGACGATCAACCCCGCGGCGTCGATCCATTCGGCCCCGTCGAAGGCCCAGAACGCGTCCTCGAGCGTGTCGTAGGTGGCGTTCTCCCCCCCGTACATGAACACCACCCCGTTGTAGGGGTCGTAGAAGAGGGTCATCCCAAAGATCGCGTCCGAGGGGTACGGAGTGCCGAACAGCAGCGGCGTCAGGTCGGTCCAGGTGTACGTCGTCGGGTCGTACTCCCACGTGTCGTTGAAGCCGGCGGTCCCGCCGGTCCCGCCAACCGGGCTGTACCCCCCGTAGAGCAGGTCATAGTCCGCGGCGGGGTAGGCGACAAAGGACGTGTAGTACCGTCCCGCCGGGCCCAGGACTGCCCCTTCGTACGACCACCAGCACGGGTCGAGGGAGTCCGGGCACACGGCGTTGGTCGAGAAGTAGAGGGTGTAGTCGTTCAGGGTCGAGCAGCTCGAGTCCCAGCATCCCCCGAACAGGACCAGTCCGTTCGTGCCGTTCTGGGTCAGGGACGGGTCGTACAGACCCGAGCCGAGGAGGTTGAGGGGGTTGGCCGAGGTGGTCACGTTGGTCCACGTGTCGTAGGAGTCCTCCCACGTGTCGTCCAGGGGACAGACCGTGACCCCGCAGCCGCCCACCAGGACGATGGCCCCGATCGTCCCGTCGTAGGCCATCCCGGCGAAGGCCCGGGCGGGGGGCGCGACCGGGTTCGTCACGTTGAACCAGGCGCCGCCCTCGTAATCCCATGTCTGGTTGAGCAGGGCGCCGGTCTCTGGGTTCTGCCCGCCGAAGAAGACCACGACCCCACGGAGGGCATCCCAGGCGATCCCTCCGCCGATGACCGTCGGGGGGAGGATGCCGAGCGAGGGGGAGGTCGGTTGGAAGCCGAACGCTTTGGTGTAGGTGGCCGGGGAGACCGCGGGGGGTTCGGCGTAGCAGGACGCGGCGTCCGCCGTGCCCAGCGCGCACCGGAGGGGCGCCATCCCCGCGGGGCCGGTGCCGGCCGCGAGGTCGGCCGCGGCGTCCTGAAGAGCAGTGGCCCCGCGGGTCTCCTCCGGGGCGGGAGAGCTTGCCGGGGACCCTTCGGGGGTGTCCTGCGCCGCGGGCAGGCGGGTCGCGGGGGCCGGAATCCGCGGGATCGATGGGTGGCTCGGCAGGATCTGGAGCGCCGATAGGGCAGGTGCCGATGGCCCCGCGGACACCTTGACGGGCGTGCCCGCATAGAACGCGCCCGCGGCAAGCGAGGAGAGGATAAGGACCGCGACGAGCACAACGGTCTGCCCGAGAACCTTCTGCGGGTGTCGCACGGCGGCCGATGAGAAGATTCCGGGCGCGGGTATAGGAACCTGTCGCTCGACGCCGGCGCCGCCGGACCGGCGGCCCGACGGCCGCCCTACACCCGAGGGTTAGTGCAGGGGGTTCGCTTCGGAACTCTCCGGCAGCGCCGGCGCGCCCGGCCCCTCGCGGTGGCCACGGACCAGAAGGAGGAGTGGGAGCGGGATCAGGGCGAGCGCGCCGGCAAAGACCCAGGCTGTGGTGTAACTCGAGTAGGTAGCGACGAAGGCGAACGCGATGGCGAGGGCGCTGCCCCCGAAGATGTTGATCGCGTTCAGCAAGGCGAGGGCTAGGGAGAGTCCTTCCCCCCCGGTCTCGGGGAGGTACGTCGGAAGGAGGTAGAGCACGGCCCAGATGATCCCGTCGAACACCCCGAGGAGGGCAAAGAGGGCGACGAGGCCGAACAGGGGCGTGTACGGGATCAGAAGGATCGCCACTCCGGAGAACAGCCCGAACACGACCAGGATCCAGCGCATGTCGCCGCGACGTTCCGCCAGCCACCCTCCGAGGGGTCCGGCCGGGACCTCGAAGGCGATCATCAGGGTCGGCAGCCCGGCGGCGACGGCCACGCTCCACCCGGGGTGGACCGAGTGGGCGTACTGGACGAAGTACTGGGCCGCGACGTAGAACGCCGACCAGAGACCGATGAACGAGACCGCGAGGGCCCACAGGGCCCGGGACCGGAGGACCGGGCGACTGGCGGTCCACAGCGCCCTCGGACCCCGGGCTGGGGGGGCCGCCTCGGTCTTCGGGAGGATGAACGGGGAAACCCCGCCCGCCACGAGGAGGCCGATCCCGCCGGTCGCGAGCGCCGCCGCCCACCCGAACTCGGCCCCGATCAGCGCCCCGGTGAACAGGCCGATCCCCGAGCCGAGGCTGAACCCAGAGTTGTACAGGCCGATGATGGGTCCCCGGGTCCCCGCGGGGTAGTAGGAAGCGACCAGGCCCAGGGCGGGGGCGAAGAAGAACGCCGCGCCCGCCCCCGCCCCGAAGCGGAGGGCCGCGAGGACCACCCAGTTCGGCGAGAATGCGGAGGCGAGGCCGAAGACGCCCATCACCCCGAGCGCCGCGATCGACACCGTCCGGTTGCCCCATCGAAGCGCGGCGAGACCGGCCGGAACCTGGAAGATCCCCGCGCCGGCGAGGAAGGCGCCGAGTACCAGGCCGAGCTCGGGGGTCGTCGCCGACAGGGCGCTCCCGACCAGCGGGAGGACCGCCCCGATGTTGTACCAGTTGAACGCGTAGACGGCCCGGGCCAGGAACAGGGTCGCGGAGGCGTTACGGCGGGCGGCGCGGTCGAGCTCCGTTAGCTCCTCTCCCGTGCGATGAGTCCATGGGTTTCGAAGTACCGGAGAAACCCCGCCGCCGCCAGCTCATAACCGGACACGAGCGATTCCCGTTCGAGCTCGCCTAGACGCGTACCCTCCCGCGCCAACGAGGACTCGTCGTGTTCGCGCAGCCGGGCCGTGATGAACGCGGCGTCCGCCCGCTCGCGAGCGGCCCGGAGCGCGACGTCCCGCCACTCCTCCACGATCCCGCGGTACCGGGCGAGGTCGCGGGCCCCGTCGGGGCTGGGCCCGAAGTGGCTGAAGAGGACGTACCGCGGGTCCCGTCGCCGCATCTCCTCGAGGCTCGAGTAGAGGAGCTCGAGGTCCAGGTCGGGCGGAGGGACGGCCGGCCGGAGATGGGCGGAGCGCTCGAGCCGGACCCCGGCGCTGTCCCCCGTGAACACGGCCCGGAGCCGGTCGTCGTAGAACGACAGGTGGTGCCGCGCGTGCCCCGGCGTGGCGATCACCTCGAGCGACCCGTCACGCAGGGGGAACCGTTCCCCTCCGCGGAGCGGCAGGACCCGTGCGGCCGGCGCGGGCACGATCGTCCCCCAGAGCGGGTCGGCCGCCGCCCCCCAGGCCCGACGGGCGCTCGCGATGAGGCGGGTCGGGTCGACCAGATGCGGCACTCCCACCTCGTGGGCCAGGAAGGTCGCCTTCGGCAGCGAGTCCGCGAGGGCTCCCACTCCCCCCGCGTGGTCGAGGTGAATGTGGGTGACGAACACGTGCCGGACCTGGTTCGGCTCGACCCCGGCGGCCGCGATACCGGCGAGCAGAGCGGCGTGGCAGGTCGTGGGACCGGTCTCGACGAGCGCCCATCCCTCGGGCTCCGGGAGGAGGTAGGCGGCGACCAGCCCCTCGCGGTCCCGAAAGTCCAGGTCGAGGAGCTTCCGGTCCTCGCCCAGGTCGCGAACCTCGGGATGGGCCATCGGTTCACCGGACGATGAGCGGGGTGCCGTAGTAGAGCGCGGAGAACGTCACGGCCGCCAGAGCGCCGGCAACGACGATCGCGCCGGCCCACGCCGCCTTGCTCCACGCGAAGACCTTCGCCCCGTCGAGGATCCCGAACGGAATGAGGTTGAAGGTGCCGAACCACCCGTTGAAGTAGGCCAGGATGAGGAGCGGGGCGAACAGCGTGGAGCCGATCGCGTAGGTCCCGACCGCGGCCCCGTAGAAGATCGCGGAAAATCCGATGTTCGACAACGGGCCAGCAAGGCTGGTGCGTCCCCACTCCCGGCGGTCCGACATTCCCCGGACGACGGTCGCCCCCGGGGCGGCGAACAGGACGCCGACCGCGAAGGAGATCAGCAGCGAGACGAGCAGCATGACCGGCGAGTAGCGGAACTCGGCCCAGGCGCCTATCCGTTGGGCGGCCACCTTGTGGGCCATCTCGTGGGCGACGAAGGCAGTGAGCGCCGCGAGCGCCGAGACGGCCACGACGCCGAGCGACAGGGCCGAGTAGCCGAGGCTGCGGTCGAGGAGCGAGCCGTACCCCAGGATGATGGAGAAGTCGACGGTCAGCACGACGAACGCGACCGAGAGCTGCAGCAGTTCGGTGGGGGAGGTGGTGATCCGCGACGGGAGGGGTGCCCCCGTGGTGTACGAATATCGGACCTGGTACGGGTAGTCCCGGTACGGCGGCGGGGCGCTCATGCGCCCGCCTCGAGGCCGGTCCAGGGGGCCACGGGCATCGGGGACTCCCAGGGGTTCCCCTCGAGCAGGTGCCGGAGGAGGTCGACCCCGTCCGCGAGCCGGGGGCCCGGACGGCTGAAGTACGCTTCATCGGCGAGGAAGACCCCGAGCGGGGGCCGGCCCAGCGCGGCGATCGCCTGCCGCAGGGAGGGCGAGCTCAGCTCACGACGCGTTCGTTCCACCGTGAAGCTGCACGGCGAGAGGATCAC
>Ga0335078_10009363_pt1 | contig 14526 bp, 11 predicted proteins | sample Lox_Sample_32_FD_206711 | JGI IMG/M metagenome (GOLD analysis project Ga0335078, IMG submission 206711) | Soil microbial communities from Loxahatchee National Wildlife Refuge, Florida, United States - Lox_Sample_3.2 | ecosystem: Environmental > Terrestrial > Soil > Wetlands | place: USA...
GTCAGTCTCCCTCGGCATAGTGGTAGTAATTCACCCCTATGCCGAGGGAGGCAAGCGTGTGCTGGCTATGCGACCATCCTGGTGCAACCGAACTCGACTACCAGGACCACCTGCGACGGCTGATCGCCACGTTCGGCTGGGTCGTGCAGGGCGTGGAACGCGACGGCATTCACCCGCCGTGGGCCTACACGGTCGGGCTTACCCCGCACCGCCGACCCGAGCTCGTCATCACCGGCATGGGCCTGACCCGGGCCACGCAGGTACTCAACGGGGTGGCCGCGCATCTGCTGCACGACGCGGCACCCGAGCCGGGAACGCAGGCGGCGCTGCTCGACGGCCCTCTGGTCGAGGTGGTCAGGGTGACCGCGCCGTGGGCGCACCTGAACATGGCCGTGGAGTTCTACGGCCAGCGGATCCGCGGCCTGCAGCTGGTGCACGCCGACAAGCGGGGGCGCTGGCCCTGGGACCAGGGCTACCAGGGCGTACGCGGCGGGCAGCCCGTGCTGGGCCGGCGGGAACCGGCGGAACACCGGAGGCGAGTGGGCTGAGCGCCTGGCTTTGTCGGCATATCTCGGTTTACCGGATGATCTGGCAGGCAGCCAGATCAAAACGTAATCAATTTCGGGGCTGTCACCGAAGACGCCGGAGTGTATCCTCCTGAATACCCTCGCGATAAAAGGGGGCATGGGGAGGAGATTCAATGAGGACACGGAAAGCGGAGAAACTGGCCCGGGCCAGGGAGCGGCTGCAGACGCTGACTCCTGGCGAGCTGACGGAGGTCAGCGGCGGAAACGGGCCGGATCACCACCACCACCACCATCACGACGACCACCACGATCATCACCATCACGACGACCACCACGATCATCACCACCGGCGTCACCGGCACCACTGGTTCTTCTAATGACGGGCGGGCCGGCGGTGAACCGCTTCGGAGTCCTGGCCGCCGGCCCTCTCGCATCGGCCGCGCGCCCGTCCTGCCCGATGGCTAGTGCGGTCGCGAGACGGATCACGGGGGCAGCTGATGACAGATCCGGCCTCGCTCTTCCGTGCGGAGGCCCTGCGCTTCCGCGCGGCGGACCTGCGCCACGACGACCCGGCTGGTTCCGGGTGGGTGGTGCCGGTGAGCCCACGGTGGGTCGCGAGGACTTACTGGGTACTGCTGGCCCTGGTGGCGGCAGGTCTGTTCGGGAGTACGCAGATGCGGGTCGGGGAGTTCGCCCGTGGTCCGGCCGTCGTCCGCGACCGGGTGGTGGTGGCGGTGCTGCCCGCTGCTTTCGCGGCTGAGCTGCGGCCCGGCCTACCGCTCAAGCTGACATCGCGGGGCCATGCCCCGGTCACCGTCATGGTCGGGTCCACCGGGCCCGAACTGACAGGTGCGGAGGCAGCGAGCAAGCTGCTGGGCACGGACATGCCCCCGGCCGGGCTGCCCTCCGGGACCCTGCTGGTGGTACGGGCCGCGGCACCGCCGGAGCTGACCGGCCGGGAGGCCGGGACGGCCTCGGTTCGGGTGGGCTCCCAGCGGCTGGTCGTCACGCTGGTGAAGGGCCTGGCGCCGGAATCTGGCGCCGCCGATGGGTAGGGCGGTCCCCTACGTGGCACAGCTGGAACTGGCTGACTGCGCCGCCGCGTGCCTGGCTATGACCCTGGCCTATCACGGACGGTACGTTCCGCTGGAAGAACTGCGGGACGCGACCGGCACCGGCAGGGACGGAGTCGGCGCGCCCGGCATCATGGCGGCCGCCCGGCAGTACGGCCTGATGGCGCGGGGAGTGAAGGCCGAGACCGGCGACCTCGCCTGCCTACCCCCGGGATCGGTTCTGCACTGGGACTTCGACCATTTCGTCGTGTTCGAGAAGATCACGCCGAAGGGCGTCGCCGTGGTAGATCCGGCCCTGGGACGCCGAATCGTCCCGGCCGGCGCGTTCGGCCGGTCCTATACCGGCGTCGCGATCATCCTCGAGCCAGGCGCCTGCTTCGCCCGGGGCGGAGAAAACCGGCCCAGCCCATATCGTTACCTGCGGCCCATCCTCGGCCAGCGTGTCCTGGCCGGCCGCGTGGTCGTCCTTTCCGTCCTGCTGCAGGCCCTCGCGCTGGCGGTGCCGCTGTTCACCGCGATCGTGGTCAACCGTATCGTGCCGGCCGGCGACCGGCACCTGCTGATCATCCTGGCGGTCACGATGGCGGCGATGGCCGGCTACTACTTCCTCATCTCCCTGGTGCGCGCCCATCTGCTGCTGCACCTGCGCACGCACGTGGACAGGCAGCTCACGACGGCGTTCATCGGTCACCTGGCCCGCCTCCCGTACGCGTTCTTCCTCAGGAGGTCGGCCGGGGACCTGATGATGCGGCTGCAGAGCAACTCGACCGTCAGGGAGATCCTGACCACGGGATCCCTGTCCGCGCTCCTGGACGGGGGCATGGCCACCGCGTACCTGGTCTTGCTGCTGATCCTCAGCCCGCCCCTCGGCCTGCTCGTGCTGGTACTCGGCGCGGCACAGGTTGCCGCCACCATCGCGGCGCGCCGCAGCAACCAGCGCCTGACGACAGAGAGCCTGGAAGCCCAGGCCCGTTCGGAAAGCTACGCCTACCAGCTGCTGGCCGGCATCGGGGATCTCAAGGCGGCCGGCGCCGAGGACCGTGCCGTAGCGCACTGGTCAGGCTTGTTCGCCCGGGAGATCTCGGTCGCGCTGGACCGGGGGCGGCTGAACGCCCTGGTCGGGTCGGTCGCGGACACGCTGCAGCTGGTCTCGCCGCTGGCGCTGCTCGGCACGGGCGCGGTGCTGGTGCTCCAGGGCCAGCTCAGCCTGGGCGCCATGCTCGGTCTCACCGTGCTCGCGACCGGCTTCCTCGAGCCCCTGGCCGCACTGGTCGGCACCGGGCTCGAGCTCCAGCTGCTCGGCAGCTACATGGCCCGGATCAGCGACGTGCTCGACACGCCGGCCGAGCAGCAGGGCCTGACCGTCCGGCCGGCCGGCCGGCTCGGCGGGCACATCAGCGCCGAGGGGCTGTCGTTTCGCTACCGCTCCCCAGGCCCGCTGGCGGTGGACGACGTCTCGGTCCGGATCCGGTCCGGCCAGTTCGTCGCGATCGTGGGCCGCTCGGGATCGGGCAAGTCGACGCTGGCGCGGCTGCTGCTGGGCCTTTACGAACCCGAGGCGGGGCGCGTCCTGTACGACGGGGCTGACCTGCGCGACCTCGAAGTCCGCTCGCTGCGCCGCCAGCTCGGGATCGTCACGCAGGAGTCGTATGTCTTTGGCAGCAGCATCCGGGACAACATCGTCCTGGCCGCTCCGGGCATCGCCCAGGACGAGGTGGCCCGCGCGGCCCGGCTGGCCTGCATCGACGAGGACATCCAGGCCATGGCGATGGGATATGCGACGGTCCTGACCGAAGGCGGCGCCAGTCTGTCGGGCGGCCAGCGGCAACGCCTGGTGCTCGCCCGTGCCCTAGCCCACCGGCCCTCGGTCTTCCTCCTGGACGAGGCGACCAGCGCCCTGGATACCATCACCGAGACAGCGGTCTACCGGAATCTGGCGTCCCTCGAGAGCACCGTCATCGTGATCGCCCACCGCCTGAGCACGATCACCCGGGCCGACCTGATCGTGGTCATGGACGGCGGAAGGGTCGTCGAGCAGGGGGCCCACGATGATCTGCTCGCCCGCACCGGGCACTACCGAGGGCTGGTCAGCGGGCAGGTCCGTGCCTACGGCTAGCCCGCAGCCCGACGCCGGCCGTCAGGGGTTCCAGCCAGGGGCCGGGAACGCCGACAGCAGGTCACGGACCTCGCCGGCGATGCGGTCGAGGCTCGCTTCGTCGCCCTTGGCGGCGGCGGTAACGGCCTCGTCCATCCAGGCCGCGAGCGGGGCCATGTGCTCCTCGCGCAGCCCGCGGGTGGTGATCGCCGGGGTGCCGATCCGCAGGCCGGAGGGGTCGAACGGCTTGCGCTGGTCGAACGGCACGGTGTTGTAGTTCGTCTCGATGCCCGCCCGGTCCAGCGCCTTGGCGGCCGGCTTGCCGCCGATGCCCTTGGGGGTGAGGTCCATCAGGATCAGGTGATTGTCCGTGCCGCCGGAGACCAGGTCGTAACCGCGGGCCAGCAGCGCGGCCGCCAGGGCCTGGGCGTTCTTGACCACCTGGTGGGCGTAGTCGCGGAACTCGAGCTGCGCGGCCTCGCGCAGGGCTACCGCGATCGCGGCGGTGGTGTGGTTGTGCGGGCCGCCCTGCAGGCCGGGGAACACGGCCCGGTCCACGTCCTTGGCGTGCTCGGCCTTGGACATGATCATGGCGCCGCGCGGCCCGCGCAGCGTCTTGTGCGTGGTCGTGGTGATCACGTCGGCGTGCCCCACCGGGGAGGGGTGGGCACCCCCGGCGATCAGGCCGGCGATGTGCGCGATGTCGGCCACCAGGATCGAGCCCGCCTCGGCGGCGATGGCGGCGAAGGCCGCGAAGTCGATTGTCCGCGGGATCGCCGTGCCGCCACAGAAGATAATCCTGGGCTGCTCCTTGAGGGCCAGGTCGCGTACCTCGTCCAGGTCGACCCGGCCGGTGTCGTGGCGAACCCCGTACTGGACCGGCCGGAACCACTTGCCGGTCGCGGAGACCGACCAGCCGTGGGTGAGGTGGCCGCCCATCGGCAGCGCCATGCCCATCACCGTGTCGCCCGGCTGGGCGAAGGCCAGGTAGGCCGCGAGGTTCGCGGGCGAGCCCGAATACGGCTGCACGTTAGCGTGGTCCACGCCGAACAGCGCCCGCGCCCGGTCCCTGGCGATCGTCTCGACCTGATCGATGAACTGCTGGCCCTCGTAGTAGCGGCGGCCAGGGTAGCCCTCGGAGTACTTGTTGGTCAGCACGCTGCCCGACGCCTCGAGCACGGCCACCGACACGTAGTTCTCCGACGGGATGAGCCGGGCCTTCTCGTACTGCCTGCGCGCCTCGTCCTGGACGAGCCGGGCGATATCCGGATCGGCGTTCTCGACGGCCGGGATGGGCGGGATGTGCATCACAGACCTCCTCGCAGACGAGGCTACACACCCGGCGACAGGCAGGTCACGGGGGCGCACCAATGAGTGTTCCGGTACCTTACCGGGACATGGCCCAGAGAATCATCCTCGACTGCGATCCAGGGATCGATGACGCGCTGGCGATCGCGTTCGCGCACGGACATCCCGGCATCGAGCTAGTCGGCATCACCACGGTGGCGGGCAACGTCGGGCTGGCCAAGACGACGGCGAACGCGCTGGCGGTGTCGGAGTTCGCCGGTGCCGCCGGGACGCCGGTGACGGCTGGCTGCGCCGGACCGCTGCTGCGCCCGGCGCTGGACGCGCGGCAGGTGCACGGGGATTCCGGGCTGGGCGGGGCGGTCCTGCCGCCGGCCGCGGCCAGCCCGGCCCCGGGGCACGCCATCGACTACATCGTCGACACCGTAACCGCTGCCCCCGGCGAGATCACGCTCGTCGCGACCGGCCCGCTGACCAACATCGCGCTGGCCGTGAAGCGGGAGCCCCGGCTGGCGGACTGGGTCCGCGGCTTCGTGATCATGGGCGGCTCGGCGGGCCGGGGCAACGTCACGCCCGCCGCCGAGTACAACATCTGGGCCGATCCCGAGGCCGCCGCGGCGGTGTTCCGGGCCGGCTGGACCGTCACCATGCTCGGGCTCGACGTCACCTTGCGGACCGGGGCGACCGCGGCGGTGCTGCGGCGGATGAGCGAACTCGGGCGGCTCGGCACCGGGCTGCTACTGCCCGCCCTGGAGCAGTACCGCTCGGTGAGTGAACCCGCGGGCCCGCCCGTGCACGACGTCTGCGCGGTGGCGTGGGTGGCGGAGCCCGACCTGTTCGGCCTGGTCCCGGCGCGGGTTCAGGTGGAGGTGGCGGGGCAGTTCACGGCGGGCATGACCGTGACCGACTTCGACTTCCCCGGCGAGGTCGGCAGCGGGAACGCGCAGGTCGCGATGCACATCGACGCGGACAGGTTCTGGGACGTCACGCTGGGCACCTACGCGAGGGTGGCCGATGCGATAGGGCGATGACCGCCTACGCTCCGGCGGCGGCGAGATCCAGGCCAAGCTCGAGTTCCTCGTACCGCCGCACCGTCTGCTCGGCCGCCTCGACCAGGTCGGCGTAGCTCCACCGCTCCCGGTCGCCCTCCGGGCTGGTCATCGAGACGACGCCGGACCGGCACCAGACGGTCAGGCCGCGGCAGACAGACAGCACCGACATGTCCGAGGCGGGCTGGTCGGCCCGTACCAGGCGGCCGCCGAACCCCCGCTCGTCGAGCATCGCCTCGAGTTCGGCGGCCGCCTGGCGGGCGCTGAGCCGCTCGCTGGCCCGGCTGGTGGCGCTGACATCGGCCGAGAGCGTGTACGCGTGCAGCCCGGTGACGTCCACCAGCCGGGCGTGGGCCAGCGGCGCGGGCACCGCGAACCAGACGGCCTTGCCGCGCACGCCCCAGCCGCCGAGCCTGGCCCGGGTGGGATGGTGGCCCCACCGGCCGCAGGACAGCTCGTGCACGATCTGCAGGCCGCGCCCGGTCACGGCCTGGACCGCTTGAGCCGGGAACCGGGCGGCGGGCGGCGCCTGGCCGTGCCGCCAGCCGCAGTAGCAGTCGAACACCTTGCAGACGAGTTCACGGCGGCTACCCATGCCGCGCAGGTAGAGCCAGAGTTCGGGGCAGCCGGGCTGGGCGCCCGCGAAGGGCGCCGGGTCCCGCAGGATCAGCGGGGCCTGGGGGGCCTGGGGGGCCTGCGGGGCCGGGCCGGCGGATGAAACCGGTTCACCTCCCATGTCCGGGGCGACGGACACGAACCGATCCCCCCCTCCGCCGGTCCCGGCCACCGCGCGCGCGTGCAGTGTATTGGCCGCAAGCTCGCTGGCCATCAGGATGCAGTCATCGAGAAGATCCGGCTCGAGCCCGACCTCCGAGACCGCCTCCCTGAACACCTGCCGCGCAACTCTGGCGCAGGTCGCATCGGCTGGCAGCGGCCACGCGTGACAAGATCCCGCATGTACGCTCCGCAAGCCGCTAATGCCTTGCTGCCTCATACCTGGCGCCTCCGGCTCACCCGACATAAGGCCGTCGGCAGGAGGGGGTGCCGTCGGCAGCAAATCCGTAATCAATATACGCGGATTTCGACTCTTAATCTGTGAAACACAGATTACGACTCGCCGGCCCCGCTTCGCAATATCACTGGCATGGTTATTTTCGTCACTGCTTTACACAGACGTACCACACTGGACAGAGATTAGCTTCTCGGACATTTGGCGTAAATTACCTCGAATGCTCATGCGTATACTGTTAACATTGTCATCGCGCGTGCACGCTTGTTAACGATGAGGTACCTGCTTTTGGTGCGCTCTTTTGTTGAATGGCGATCTGGATGGTTTGTCGGTATATAGGGCTTTTTAACCGTTCTTAGCTGGCCAACAATTCGGCCCGCCGTGTACAGTCTCGGATGGTGGGGGAAACCAGATGGTTACCCGCCGGGCCTCGAGACAGGGCCCGTCATCGAAAAGGCCCCCCAGTGGCTGCATCCACCGGGGGGCCTTTACCGTCATTCGTTACCGCAGGTCGTAGCGGCCGTCCTTGACGTCGGCCAGGAACGCGGCGAAAGCGTCCCGGTCGACGACGTGCGCGCCGCCCTCGGGCCGCTTGCTGTCCCGGACGGCGGTCACGCCGTCCAGGTTGGCTGCGATCTCGACACAGCCCCCGTTGTGGGCACTGCGGCGGGCTTTCCGCCAGATCGCCTGAGACAGGTCGGTCATCCCTACTCCATTCGCTTCGCGAGACGTTCGAGGTAGCCCGTAGTGTCCGCGGGCTCAAGCGCGGCATCGCAGGCACGCTCGAACGATTCGATGTACCCCTGGACTGACTCTGGCTTGCTCACCTCCTCCACCGAATAGTCGGTCTCCACGAAGACGAGGCTCGGCTCGTCGTCGCGGAAGCCGAAGATGTTGACCATGGACACGATGCCGATGGGCGGGCCGTCTTCGAACCGCTGGACGTGCAGTTGCACGTTGCGGTGCTTGCTCAGCTCGACCAGGTGCTCGACCTGCTCCCTGCGGTCTTCCCGCATGCCCCAGCGGTAGAGCAGGGATGCCTCGGTGATCACGGCGCTGAACATGGGCGCGGAGCCGTCGGCGCGATCGAGAACTTCCTGCCTGCGCTGGCGCGATTCGAGCGCCCGGCGGCGGTACGCGGGCGGCCGCGGGCCGGCCCGCATCAGCGCCTCGGTGTAGGCGGGAATCTGCAGGAGCCCGGGCAGGACCAGCGGCATGAAAACGCGGATAGTCGTGGCGTCGTTCTCGTAACCAGGGAATTCGCTGTCGAAGATCTCCGGGTACTCACGCCACCAGGGCCGGGCCCTGGCGTGGATGGCCAGATCCTCGATCTGCTCCTTCTCGTCGCCGTCGATGCCGTAGATGCGGACCAGATCCCTTATGTCACTCATCTCGGGACGTTTCCACTGGTTGGCCTCGAACCGGCCGACCTTTCCCCGGCCCCAGTTCAGGATGTCGCAGGCATGGTTGGCGGTATACCCGGTCCTGAGCCGCGCCGCGGTGAGCTGGCGGGCGAGCCGGCGCTTGGCGATGGTGGCACCGTACGAGTCATCGCTCATTTCGGCGTCCCCTCCTTGACAGGAGCCCTGTCGTGCCTTACACGGTACCCAAGTTGTGATTCGCAAAACAAGGTACTGGGAGATCCCGGATTACGGGCTGGTCGCGGCGTCATCGAACTCGCCGTTGCGGGCTCCGTCAAGGAAGCATTCCCACTCGTGCCGGTCGAACACGAGCACCCGCTGCTCCGGGTCACCCGCCACGCGCATCAGCACCCACTCCGGGGCATCCGCAGAGGCCGCGGGGGCTGCGGGATGGGTGCCATGGGTGCCGCTGGCCCGGACGAAGGCGACCTCGATGGCACCGTCGCCACGGCCGGACTGGTGCCAGACCTGCGCGGCGAGGTCGATGCCGAGGCCGGAAACGGTGGGCTTGGCGGTCACGGCTTCCTGGCGACGCCGCAGTAGAGCCAGCGGGAGCCGTCGCTATCCGCCATCGTGACGTCCTCGGCGCCCCACAGGCCGGTGAAGGTGACGCCGGGCTCGGCACCCTCGTAGGGCTGGACCAGTTCCAGGCCCTCGAAGAAGCGCTCGACCTTCGCCCTGGAGCGGAAGTACATGTGCTCGGTGGCGGTGTCGAACACGGCACGGAAGCCCTCGGCCATGGCCGGCGGCTTGTAATCGTCGGTGAGGTGCGACAGCGACAGGTAGCTTCCCGGGGCAACCGAGGCCACGTAACGCGACACCAGCGCCCACGGGTCCGAGGTGTCGGAGACGAACATCATCACGCCGGTCATCAGCAAGCCCACCGGCTCGCTGAGGTCGATGAGCGTGCGCAGCGCGGGATGGTCCAGGATCGAGTCGGGCTCGCGCAGGTCGGCGCAGATCACGCTGAACGTGCCGCCGCTGTCGAGGAGCGCGCGGCTGTGCAGTTCTACCATGGGGTCGTTGTCGACGTACACCACGTGCGCCGTCGGCACGACCTTCTGGACCACCTCGTGGGTATTGCCGACCGTCGGCAGTCCGGAACCGATGTCGACGAACTGCCGCACGCCGTGCTGCGTTATCCACCTTGCCGCGCGCTGGTGGAAGCCGCGGTTGGACCAGGCCGCGTCCCTGATCTCGGGCGCAGCCTTGAGGATCTGCTCGGCGGCGAAACGGTCAACCTGAAAATAGTTATTGCCCTGCAGCATGTAGTCGTAGATCCGGGCCGGGGTAGGCCTGCCTGTGTCGACGCCAGCCGGAACCTGGGGAACCTCGTTCATGGCCGCCTTCCGCGTGAGCAGTTAATTCACAGTCTGGCACGACTCGTGCGAATCACGAACACAGACATCGAGTTTTCCGTATTCGCGCAGATAGTGATCGATAAGAGGGACTGCGGCGCCGCGCAAGAGCCGGGTGGTGCTGCAACTAGCCACGTGAGTCGTGGCCGGGACGTTTTTTCGCATAGATCTACGAGCGGCCGGATGCCTGCTGTTTCGCATTTCAACGAACTCGCGCGGTTCCTGCCCGGAATATCGCGGTCCGTGCTGTCCCGGGAAGCGCCTGGTGCCGCGTTAGAATCCCTCGGCGCCGCGGGACTCCAGGTCGCCCTCCATGTCCAGGTAGACCTGGCGGAGCTGGTCGAGGGTCTTGTCGTCGGGCGCCTCCCACAGGCCGCGGGCGGCGGCCTCGAGCAGGCGCTCGGTGATGCCGCGCAGCGCCCAGGGGTTGGACTGCTGCATGAACGAGCGGGTTTCGGTGTCGAAGACGTAGGAGGCAGCCAGTTGCTCGTACATCCAGTCCGGGACCACGCCGGCCGTGGCGTCGTAGCCGAACAGGTAGTCCACGGTCGCGGCGAGCTCGAACGCTCCCTTGTACCCGTGCCGGCGCATCGCCGCTATCCAGCGCGGGTTCACCACCCGGGAGCGGAAAACGCGCCGGGTCTCCTCGGCCAGCGTGCGCGTCTTCGGCGCGTCGGGGACGGCCGAGTCGCCGATGTAGGCCGCGGGATTGCGCCCGGTCAGCGACCGGACCATGGCGATCATGCCGCCGTGGTACTGGAAATAGTCGTCGGAGTCGGCGATGTCGTGCTCGCGGGTATCGATGTTCTTGGCCGCCACCGCGATCCGGCGGAACGCCCCCTCCATGTCCGGCCGGGCGTCCACGCCGTCCAGGCCGCGGCCGTAGGCATAGCCGCCCCACACCGCGTACACCTCGGCCAGGTCGGCGTCGTCGCGCCAGTTCCGCGCGTCGATCAGCGGCAGCAGGCCGGCGCCGTAGGCGCCGGGCTTGGACCCGAAGATGCGGGTGGTCGCGCGCCGCCAGTCGCCGTGCCTGGCCTGGTCGGCCAGGGCGTGGGCGCGCAGGTAGTTGGACTCCTGCGGCTCGTCCAGCCTGGCCACCACCCCGATGGCGTCATCCAGCAGGGCGATCACGTGCGGGAACGCATCCCGGAAGAACCCGGAGATGCGCAGCGTGACGTCGATCCTCGGTCGTCCGAGCTCGGCCAGCGGGAGGATCTCGAAGCCGGTGACCCGGCGCGAGGCGTCGTCCCACCGCGGGCGGCAGCCGATGAGCGCGAGCACCTCGGCGATGTCGTCGCCCTGCGTGCGCATGGCCGAGGTGCCCCACACGGTCAGGCCCACGCAGCGCGGATACTCCCCCTCGTCCGCGAGGTGCCGTGCGATCAACGAGTCCGCCAGGGCCAGGCCGGTCTCGAAGGACGTGCGCGACGGGATGGCCTTCGGGTCGACCGAGTAGAAGTTGCGCCCGGTCGGCAGCACGTTGACCAGCCCCCGGGTGGGCGAGCCCGATGGCCCGGCGGGGACGTAGCCGCCGTCCAGCGCGTGCAGTACCGCGTCGATCTCGCCGCTGGTCGCGCGCAGCCGGGGAACGAGTTCGGCGCACGCGAACTCGAGCACGCGTGCGACCTGCGCCAGGGATTTGACTGCAGTTTCGGGGGTTATAGCGCCCGAAACCGCAGTCAAATCCGCGGTGGCGTCGGCGGAGGCAGCAACGAGGATGCGGGAGGCGACTTCTGAGGCGCGTGTTGCGTCCCAGCCGGCGGCGGCCATGGCTTCGATGAGCTCGCGGGCGGTGCGCTCGTAGAAGTCGGTTTCCACGCGTACCGATGGGGCGGAAGGTGCGGGCGGGGCGGAAGGTGCGGATGGGGTGGGGGCGGCGGGGCCGGGGAGGGCGAGGGCGTCGCGGAGGCCGGGGAGAGCGCCCCAGCGGGCGCTCCACAGCTGGGGGGCGCGCAGGATGACCAGGACCAGGTTGACCAGGGCTTCTCCGGAGGGTGCGGCGCCCAGGATGTGCAGCCCGTCACGGATCGCGGCGTCCTTGACCTCGCACAGGTAGCCGTCGATGTGCAGCACGAAGTTGTCGAATTCGGCCGAACCAGGCTGCGCGTCGACGCCCAGGTCCTGGTGCAGGTGGGCGGCCTCGATCAGGGACCAGATCTGAGCCCGGAGCGCGGGCAGCTTGTCCGGGTCGAGCGCGGCCACGGTGGCGTACTCGTCCAGCAACTGCTCGAGCTTGGCCATCTCGCCGTAGGTGTCGGCGCGGGCCATCGGCGGCACCAGGTGGTCGACGATCACCGCGTGCCCGCGCCGCTTGGCCTGGGTCCCCTCCCCTGGGTCGTTGACGATGAACGGGTACACCAGCGGCAGGTCACCGAGCACCGCGTCCGGCGCGCACTGCGCGCTCAGGCCGAGACCCTTGCCGGGCAGCCACTCCAGCGTGCCGTGCTTGCCCAGGTGGACGACGGCGTCGGCGCGGAAGTCCCCGGCCAGCCAGCGGTACGCGGCCAGGTAGTGGTGCGACGGCGGCAAGTCGGGGTCGTGGTAGATGGCCACCGGGTTCTCGCCGAACCCGCGGGGCGGCTGGATCATCAGCACCACGTTCCCGAAGCGCAAGCAGGCCAGCACGATGTCACCGGTGCTCTCGTCGGTGTACAGCTCACCCGGCGGGGGCCCCCAGTGTGCCTGGATGGAGGAGCCAAGACCGTTCGGCAGGTCAGAGAAGAAACGGCGGTAAGCGGCGAGCGGGACCCGGGCCGGTGCGGCGCGGAGCTGGTCCTCGGTGAGCCACTCGGTGTCGTGGCCGCCGGCCGCGATCAGCGCGTGGATCAGCGTGTCGCCGTCCTCGGGGAAGCCGTCGCCGAGGTCGTAGCCGGCCGCGCGCATGGCGCGCAGCAGCGCGACGGCGGAGGCTGGCGTGTCGAGCCCGACGGCGTTGCCGACCCGGGAGTGCTTGGTGGGATAGGAGGAGAGCATGATGGCGACGCGCTTGGCGGCGTTCGGGGTACGGGCCAGGCGGGCGTGCCGGACGGCGATGCCGGCCAGCCGGGCGGCGCGTTCGGGGTCGGCGGCGTAGCGCGGGATCCCGTCCGGGCCTTCCTCCTTGAACGAGAACGGCACGGTGATCACGCGGCCGTCGAACTCCGGGATCGCGACCTGCATGGCGGCGTCGATCGGGGCCAGCGCGGCGTTCGATGCCTCCCACTGCGCGCGCGAGCTGGTCAGGCAGAGGCCCTGCAGCACCGGCACGTCCAGGCCGGCCAGCAGGCCGGCGTCCCAGTCGCTCTCGCCGGTGCCATCCGCGGCTGCGGAGCCGCCGGCCGCGAGCACGGTGGTGATCACCGCGTCGGCCGGGCGGAGCAGCTCGGCGAGCTGGGCGTCCGCTGAGCGCAGGGAGGCGCAGAAGACGGGCAGCGGGGTGACGCCCCGCTCGGCCAGGGCCTTGCAGAGCGTGTCGACGAAGGCGGTGTTCCCGGACAGCTCGTGCGCCCGGTAGAACACGACGGCCACGGTGGGGCCGTCCGCGGGGACCGGGCCGCCGGGGAGGGGGTGCAGGCCTTGGGGGGGCATGAGGTGGGGGGGAGAGAAGCCCTCGCCCGTGAAGAATACGGTGTCGGACAGGAAGCGGGCCAGCTCACGGAGGTTGTCCGGGCCGCCCTCGCGCAGGTAGGCGAGGGCTTCGGTGGCCACGCCCGCGGGCACCGTGGACAGCGCCATCAGCTCCGCGTCCGGGGCGGCCTCGCCGCCCAGCGCGACCAGCGGTCTACCCGCGGCGACCAGCGCGGCCACGCCCTCGGGCCAGGCGTTCCTGCCGCCGAGCAGGCGCAGCACGACGAGGTCGGCGCGGGCCGCCAGGGCGGGCACCTGGTCCGCGGTGACCCGGGCCGGGTTGGCGGTCAGGTAGCCGGCGCCGGACGCGGCCGCGGCGAGGAGTTCGGTGTCGGCGGTGGAAACCAAGAGAATGGTGAGCACTCACCGATAGTGCCATGCTCGGCGACAGCGAACTCGCGGAGCACTCACAGGCGCCGTACAGGGTGACCCTGGTGATGTCCAAGAACCCAGACCGACGCTTACCGGTATGAACACGATGCATGACGCGCCCGCCGACGGCGGATTTCCGGCGAGCGCACCCGGCCCTTCCGGGTCGGACCCACGGAAGAAGTGGTACCGCTGGGGCGTGGGGGCCGCTGTGTTCGGCCTCCTCGCGGGCGGCGGGATCACCTGGGCGGCGGTGTCCGGCGGCGGCGCTCCGGCCTCCAGCGCCTCCAGCGCGCGGGCGGCCGCGCTGAACACCGCGCTCACCGACGCCGCCGGCAACCAGGCCGATTCCCCGGCCCGCGTCCGCTGGGCGCTCGGCCGGCTGCGCCACTTCGGTGGCGTGGACGGGACGGCGACCTTCCACAACAAGACCGGTTTCCACACGCTCTCGTTCGAGCGGGGCATCATCCAGTCGGTGAGCGGCAGCGACGTCGTGATCAAGGCGGCTGACGGCACCACCTGGACCTGGCACGTCGTGAGCAACACCGTGGTCAGGAAGAACGGCGCCAAGACCACGACGAGCGCGCTGTCGGCAGGCGAAACCGTATTTGCCGGAGGGCCGGTGGTGAGCGGGGCCAGGGATGCCCGCGTGATCATCATCAGGCCTTCGGGCCCGGCCGGGTCCGGTTCGGCTAATCCCTCTGGATCTCA
>Ga0335078_10009364_pt1 | contig 14525 bp, 17 predicted proteins | sample Lox_Sample_32_FD_206711 | JGI IMG/M metagenome (GOLD analysis project Ga0335078, IMG submission 206711) | Soil microbial communities from Loxahatchee National Wildlife Refuge, Florida, United States - Lox_Sample_3.2 | ecosystem: Environmental > Terrestrial > Soil > Wetlands | place: USA...
ATTTCGTTCGGCCAGATGCGAACACATTGGAGAACTACTCACAGTACGAAACATCAAGAGTTAGAAGGATCTGCATCGCTGACGCGAACACCCGCGAACCAATGCACGAACAGCCGTCAATCGGGCTTGCGAACACGCGCGCGAACTACTTGGCACCTTTCTTCTTTTCATCCTCCTGCTCTTTCATGATTCTTTGAGCGTACCGTAAACCGACCCCTGCTCGCTCCGCAATCTCGCCAGCACTAGCGTCTGGATCTTCCTCCAGCTCCGCCAGGACGGCTTCCTTGCCGGTTCCCCTCGGCCAGCCCTTGCCGATGTAGGCTACCTTTCTGACGCTGCCCGGATCGCGAGGGCTCCCATCGACATCCAGCTTGAGACTAAAATCGGTCTCCTGCGCTCCGGCCTTACTATCGACCGCAACGTGAACGTATGTTTCGCCGGTCTTACGTGAAATTCTCTTCTCATAATGCATCGCCGTTAGGAAATTTGCAGTCTGGGTCACGGTTCCCGCAGCCCGTTTCTGTCGCTTATCCCAAGGTGAGTGAGTCACCACGATCAGTGGAGCCAAGTGCGCTAAGTTGATCATGCCTGCCATAATCGGCTGCATGTCACTCTGGCGCGTATAGTCTCGCCCGTTCAGCAAGTTTTGGAGCGTACTGAGAACGACGAATGTCGGGGTGTGCTTTTGGATTAATTCCTGAATGTGGTTGTCGTTGCCCAGAAAATTGAACGGTCCCACGCATGCATAGTGGAAGCCGGGAACAGCGTCATTTTCCCCAATGCCCGCTCCCTTGCCGAGTCCGCGAATTCTCGCCTCCACCATCCACTCCGGGTCCTCCGTTTCCAGGAAAAGCACACTATCGACATTCGGAGCGCGGAAATGCGCCCACACCGTCTTTTTGGTCACCGCTTCGAGACACGCACTCAGCCAAGACAATGACTTCATCGCATGGGGCTGAGCAGACACCAGCGTTGCGCTCTCAGCCAATAGCAAGTCCTCAATGATCCACGGCGGCTTGCCTTGCGCTCCTTTCATTGCGTCTTGAAATCCGCGAGCCTCCCACCGATCTCGCGTTGCTGGCATGTCGGTAATCAGTTTCTGCCCTTTGGCAAGAGGCTGCTCCCCCGAGCTCACCACGTCCGCCGCCTCATTTACTGGCTCTGGCTCGGCGAGTTCGCACCCCAACTCCTCGTCAATCGATTCGTTTTGGACATCGAATTCTTTTTGGGTCCATTCTCGGCCTCCGAGCAAAATCTTCGGTTCGGGAGTATCGTCCTTCATAGCTCCCTCCTGACGTTAACTTGGCAATTCATGTCCATCTGTTCCTGCGCCTCTACAACGAGCCGCTCCAACTCCTCCTCCGGCAAGAGGACCCGTCTCCCGAGTCTCACAGGCTTGAGCTTCCCGTCTCGTATATAGGCCCTCACGGTCCAAGGGGAAATCCCCAGGAGCGACGCGGCCTCCTCGACACTCTTTAGCGGTTGCATGGGTCTCCTCTCGTAGCATCCACCTGCTTCTTCATCAGTACTGCCCCTCGTTAAGATTCCGGCTTGACATCGTGATCGTGCAGATACATAATATGTGATGCAATGCAGTGTACTCGGTTGCATACAACGTATGGAAAAAAATTATGCATTTTCTTCTTCGGACGTGAGCAAGCTGGTCGGCATCACGCCGATCTACTTGAACGCCATAGTGCAACGCAAACTGTACGGAATTTCGCCTTCTATTTCTGAACGTCACGGCGAAATGAGAATGAGGATTTTTAGCGAGGAGGATCTGTTCGGGATCGCCCTCGTCTGGTCGCTGTTCGAAAGCGGACTTCGGACGCAGACGATAAGGGAAGTGCTGCTCCAACTGGTAGAAGTGGAGGACGCGAATGCCGCTGCCGATCACTTGTCGCGTCCGGGAGGTGCCTACCTAGTGATCGTGCGCGGGTCGAGCAAGTCAAAGGGAAAAGCCAAACCGCATCTGCGTGCCGAAGCGGTCTTGAGAGAGGATGTTACCGAACTAGTCGGGGAGTGCGTAGAGGAGCATCCGACTGCCAACATCCTTCTAGTTCCTGTTGGCACAAAGTTTGCAGAGGTTGAAAAGAAAATTCAGGTAATGTACGGAGAATAAAGCTCTATGTCGCTCTACAAACGCGGCAAAACTTGGCATACCGATTTCACGGTGAACGGTCAGCGATTCCGGCAGAGCTTGGACACGACTGACTGGCGCGAGGCGCAATCGAAGGAAAAAGACCTAATCGCCCAAGCTAGCGAAGGCAAGATCACGCCGAAGGTCCGCGCATTCTCTCGTGTTGCTTTTACAACGGCGGCAGAACGGCACCTTGAAGACAGAACTCCACATCTTGCCGCAAAGAGCATTGAGACCGAGAAAGAGCGCCTAAAGCCACTGAAGGCCTATTTCAAAGAGACGTCGCTCCTGCACATCACTCCGGACACGCTCAGATCGTACATTTCGGAACGGAGAAAAAAGGGCGTAGCCAACAAGACGATAAACCTAGAAATCGGCGTGGCTCGCAGTGTCTTGAAGCGCGCGAAGCGCTGGCATCTTTTCGCAGATGAAATTAGGCCGTTGCCCGCGAAGCATCAGGTGGGACGGGCCTTGGCGAAGGAACAGAAGCTTGCCCTCGCAAGGCTAGCGAGCACGAATCCCGACTGGGAGAATGCCCGCCTGGCGATGATCCTAGCGTTGAACACAACAATGCGCTCTTGCGAAGTGAAGGGCCTCCGATGGCAGGACGTGGACTTCATAGAGAAGACAATCACAATTCGGCAGAGCAAAACAGATGCTGGTCGGCGTCTGATTCCTCTGAACGGGGCGGCTTGGAGCGCGATCCTGGAGCTTTATCACCGGGCGGAAAAGGCTAAGGGACGAGAACCAGACCATTTTCTATTCCCGGCTTGTGAGAATGGGAAGATTGATCCGACCAAACCCCAGAAAAGCTGGCGCTCAGCTTGGCGCAGCTTGACCCGAACGGTGCAGTGTCCAGCGTGCGGGAAGCTACAGGGTCCGGCTCTAACCTGTGCCAACGACGCATGTAAGGCCGACATCAGCAAAATCAGGAGCGCATTTTCCGGTCTGCGCTTCCATGATCTTCGGCACCATGCAATCACTGAACTAGCTGAATCACTGGCCAGCGACCAAACCATCATGGCAATTGCGGGGCATGTCTCTCAGGAAATGCTGCAGCACTACTCACACATCCGGCTAGAAGCAAAGAGGAGAGCGGTCGAAGCGCTCTCTAGTGACACTCATGAACAAAGCAGTTACGTCACAAAATACGTCACAAACAGCCAGGAAAAGCCGAAAGAAGGAAAAAGCGAATCGCTAAGCCAAACAAAAGATTGGTCGGGGAGAGAGGATTTGAACCTCCGACCCCCTGGTCCCGAACCAGGTGCTCTACCAGGCTGAGCCACTCCCCGACTTCGCGACGGCGCGGAAGGACTGCTTGCGCCGCTTAGGAAACGTCCCGAACTTTAAGATTATACCATTCGACTCTAGCGCTTCCGGATTCCCTTCGCTGGCGACTGCCGAACATTCGGTACTAGCTTGAAATTAGAAGCGGTCGGTTGGCTGCTTCCTGAGCATATTTGGTTCGCACTTTGAGCCGCCACATGATTCAAGCCAGTACAAAACCTTTCCGGAGGTTGTCTCAACTGCATTCGGCGGCTACGATAGTTCTTCACCAAAGTTCTTCACATCGGCCATGAAAACTGCCTTCACCGCACGTCATCTCTACACTCCGGTCGACGAGATCCTCTCACCCCTGCTCATTGTTGACGATGGTCGCATCGCGCAAGTCACCGAGCGCTCCCACAAAGAACTTCCCGTGGACACGAGACTCGTCGACTTCGGCGACGCGATCATCGCCCCGGGCTTCTTCGATATTCACATTCACGGCGGCGCGGGTCTTGATGTCATGCGGTCGCAGCCCGACGAGCTGCCACGCCTGGGAAAGTTCCTGACCGGCCACGGTGTTACCAGCTACTTCCCGACGACGGTGGCTGCTCCTCTCGACGCCACCTACACCGCGCTCGAGCGGCTTGCCGAGGCGATCGAATCTCCCGCGCCAACGAATGAAGACTCCATAGCACGCCCTCTAGGAATTCACCTCGAAGGCCCATTCCTTAGTCACAAGCGTCGGGGAGTTCATCCCCCCGAGTATCTCGTGACTCCCACAGTCGAAGTCTTCGACCGCATGTGGCAAGCCGCTCGCGGCCACGTGCGGATGATGACCATCGCTCCAGAGATTCCCGGCGCGCTCGAAGTCATCGCCGAGGCGGCGCGTCGAAATGTCTGCGTCAGCATCGGACACTCGGACGCCGACCTGCCCATCGCGAAACAGGCCGTGAAAGCCGGTGCACATCACGCCACGCACACGTTTAACGCCATGCGCCCGCTCGACCACCGCGAGCCGGGAATCATCGGAGAGGTTCTCAGCGATGACAGCATCACCGCCGACCTCATCGCCGACGGAATCCACGTGTCGCCCGAGGTCGTGAAGGTTTTCCTCCAGGCCAAAGGCCCTGAGCGTGCCGTTCTGATCACCGACGCGATTTCTGCCACCGGAATGCCCGAAGGCCGCTACCAGCTCGGCCCGATCCAGGTTGATGTGAAAGACGGCAAGTGTACGTCGAACGGCAGCCTCGCCGGCAGCGTCCTTACCATGGACCGCGCCGTCCGCAACGTGACAAAATTCTCCAATTGGAGCCTACGCGATGCTGTGCAAGCCGCGACCTTGAATCCCGCGCGTGCCGTGGGGCTGTTGGAGAAGCAGGGAAGCCTTGTCGCGGGAGCGAACGCTGATTTTGTGGTGATGAGTCGCGCTGGAGAAGTGTTGAAGACGATCGTGGCAGGGCGCGGATTCTGAGTCGAGGTGCCGTTCGGCACTATCTCATCGGAGTCCAATCTTCAGCCAAGTCTGCCAACGAAACAGACTTGCCCACACCGGGAGTGTTGCTAACAGGTTTTTCGCTAATCGTATTGCGGGAAGTGCATAATTGATGGCGTGAACGAGAGACGCGCTTTTCGGGAAGCATTTCTAAGTGTCTGCTTGCCGAGTCTGGCGATGTGGCTAGTCATTGCGTTTGTGCTCGACTGGCAGGGAAAGGTTTCCTACGCCGAAGGGTTTTTTGTATATCTCCTCCTTTTTCTGCTGCCCTTTCCCTTGATCTATCCGGTTTACCGCCGATACCTCAAGGGACCGCAGCCGCCGACGCCCCGGTCACGTCGCTACCACCTTGTGTGGGCGACGATGTGTGGTGTTATGTCGATCTTTTCCTTCGCTACCGAATTGCCAGCCTTTCGTCACAGCAAAGGTCTTGACTGGTTTCAGCTTGCGATGGCGCTGTATTGGGTTTCGATGTGTATACACCATCTCTACAGCGCTTCAAGGACGGAGCCGGTTCAGTCTTCCTCTCGCCATGTGTGATTAAGTTCTGAAATCAGACGTGTAACAATTTCTGACCCACTATCTGATCCGTCGCGTGGGAGCGCTGGTCGGTCTTTGGTGAGCCTGTGCCAGGGTGGACGGATGGAATGTTCTAATTCGGCTTCCGCTGCTTCGCCTCAGCCAGATGGTGCAGAAGCATGAGCTCATCCGCCCGCGAAAGCTGATCCAGGAACGAACTTTCGACCTTCGGTGATTCGTCACTCGCCGTCTTCGCTGGCAGCGTCTGCCGCAGCTTGTCGCCGAACTCCGGTTCGTTACGCATCACCTGCGAATAGAACCACAGGAAATGTCGCATTTGATCGAGGGCCACACGCAGGGTCTCGATCGGTTCGGTTTCGGAAAGCGAATTCAGCGCTTCCATCAACTCCGGATCGCTCGGCGCCTGCATCACCGCGCAATTCAGTTCCTGCTGGATCTTCCGCAGGTCGTCGGTGACGCGCGCGATTCGCAGATGCAGATCGTTCATGTCGTAGAGAGGCATTTCGGTTCGCCTGTCAACCATCTCATCGGCATACGTCAGCGAACAGATGTCCCACGATCATGCGCTTTCGTAATTCGTGCGTTACTTTCGTCTGCCAAAAAGTCACATCGCTGAAACGCTTGATGGGCCGGGCTTTTGACGTCATTAAGACTTCGAATCTCTCCACGATCTTTCTTCCCTCCGCACGGTTTGCCGTGGCGAACGTTGGTTCACGAGTTGTCTGCTCTAAAGTCACCAGCGCCGTCATCTATGTGTCAGAGAATCCACGCAATGTGATACAAACTCGCCGTGCCCCCAACTATGCCCGGCGACTCGACTGACCAAAACCTCATCCGCGCCATTGGCCGGTGGAGTCTCGTCGCGCTCACCATCAATTCCATCCTGGGCAGCGGCATCTTCGGCCTTCCGGCTGTCGTCGCCGACAAGATGGGGCGCCTCAGCCCCTGGGCCGTTCTTCTCTCCGGCGCAGCTATGGCCGTCATCATCGCTTGCTACGGGGAAGTCGCGTCTCAATTTACTCAGACCGGAGGCACTTACATCTATTGCCGAGCGGCCTTCGGCCGCCTCACTGGCCTCGAAGTCGGATGGATGCTCATGCTCAGCCGCCTCACGGCCTGCGCCGCCAACGCGAATCTGCTCGTCATCTATCTCGCGGAATTCTGGCCGCAGGTGTCGCGCCCACTCCCGCGGCTTGCTGTCATCACCATTCTGTTGGGCGTCTTGCTGCTGGTGAACTATCGAGGAGTACGCACGGGAACGCTGGTGAGTAATCTATTCGTGGTCGCAAAACTCTTACCGCTGGGAGTGATCGCTCTCGCGGGAGCGTGGTATCTGGTTGGCCACGGATATGTTGCAACACCGGTCTCATCCGTGAGCCTCACTACATGGCGAAACGTGATCCTACTGCTCTTCTTTGCCTACGGAGGTTACGAAGCCGCCATGAACCCCATGGGCGAAGCGCGCAATCCGAAGCGCGACGCCCCGTTTGCCCTTTTTGCGGCGCTCGCCATCATCACCGTGATCTACACCTTAATCCAGTGGGCAGTCGTTGGCGTGCTCCCACCTGGGATGCACAGCGATCGGCCCTTGGCTGAGGTCGCTCGTGTTCTGCTGGGCCACGGCGGCGCCGCGCTGGTGGCTGCCGGAGCGCTGGTCAGCGTCTACGGATACCTCAGCGCTAATTTCCTGACCGGCCCGCGCGCCACCTTCGCGTTCGCCGAACAAGGAGACTTTCCACGCTGGTTCGCTGCCATCCATCGCGACTTCAAGACGCCCCACATCTCCATCGTTGTCTTCGCTCTCGTGTGCTGGCTGCTGGCCTTGTTTGGCAGCTTTACCTGGAATGTCACGCTCTCCGCCGTCGCCCGCCTCTTCTATTATGGTGCGGTCTGCGCGGCCGTTCCGGTGCTCCGCCGCAAGCAACCGGAAGCCGCGTGGTTTCGCCTCCCCGCCGGAGACCTCTTCGCCATCGTGGGGGTTATGATCTGCGTAGTCCTTTTGACGGGAGTCGACTTCAGCAAGACACTCATCCTGCTGGCGACCATCGCCATCGCGCTGATCAACTGGCTAGTCGTGCGCAGGAGGTAGCACCCGAATTTTCGGATAGGGCGCGCAGGAAATGATCTTTTCGCACTCGTGCTTGCGGCAACAAATCACTGAAGATGTGATTCTTCTGCTGATAGTCTCCGCGCGTGCCTTCTCGCAGAACCAATGCCAGATTGGGAGTGGTTTTTCAGCAGCCAGTTAGGGTGCGTTTTCAATGAATGAGAAATTGACTTCGCGTTTCCCATCCGCATTCAGGCAATTCCCGTAAATCCAATATCCTGGAAACGTATGCGATAAGTAATCGAGGGCTTGAGACACAGTCACATCGTTGAGCTCCCCATGTGCATGTCTCCCCTCCGCAGCGTTTCCCGGGACTCGCCGTGAAAGGATCGGCCCAAGATCGTGCTCATTTGCATAGTCCTGGACTTCACGAGTTAAGAGAACAGGCCACATCGCCATGATAGGACCGCGAAAGAAGTCAGTCCCAGTTACCTCAGCATCGAATGAAACATGGTGAATCTTGACATCCAACATGTCTGTTGGGACATCTTGTTCCACCAGACGGACGTGCCCATTGGGCTCTTGATTAACCACCATCTTCGGGTCACCGGCAAACATTTCCCGCAAACTGTCAACCGGCGAGCCTGAATAGGTTGCAGGCACAAGCTTAGGGAACGCGGGAAACCGAAACGGTTCCGGGCGGCACTTTTCAGGGCTCCAATATGAAATGGAGCCTGAAAGGTCTGCCCTGCTAAGGACATCGGATATCGACTGGACTCTCTCCTGTCCCGGAGAACTAGCTGTAATGAAAACGCACATAGCAAGCACGCCAGAAGGCCAACGCTTACGCGCCATGCTTTGTCCCTGCCTTAGCTTCCCTAGTTCGTATAAATCCGCACGTAGTCGACGAGCACCTCCGAGGGGAAAGGCGTTGTGTTATCCGGAGGCCCCGGCCAGTCGCCGCCAACCGCGAGATTGAGAATTACGAATTGTGGTCCCTGGTCAAACGGCCACGTGGTGCTGTTGAAGTTGCTGTTGGTCGGCGTGAAGGTGGCATAGATGTTGTTGACCGGATCATCGACATAGTACTGCACACTCCCCGGGCTCCAGATCATGCCGTAAGTGTGCCAATCCGCAGCAGAGAAACCAGACGGATGCCAGGTTTGGCTCCCATTGATCTCATTGCTGCTGGTTCCACCGTGGACGGAGCCGGCGATCCAGTCGTAACCGGGAGGCGTGCCGCCGACGTACGGAGGAGGATCGTTGCCGTCGATGTGTTCCATGAGATCAAGTTCGCCGCACGCTGGCCAGTTGATCGTGGCGATATTGTTACCTAGCATCCAGAAAGCTGGCCAGAATCCTTGCGCTTCCGGCAGCTTCATACTCGCCTCAATGCGACCGTACGTAAAACTAAACATCCCCTGAGACTTTAAACGAGCTGATGTATACGTGGTCCCGCTGGGATTTCTCGCTGTGATATGCAGATATCCGTCGATGCCCAAATACGCGTTTGGGTTCGCCGGATCGCAAGGCGATATCGAAGAATTCCACGCACAATAATCTTCGAGTTCGTTGTTTCCGCAGCAGTTGGTCCCGGTGTCGTACGTCCAGATCGTCGGGTCTGGCTGCGCGGGCGAGCCCGTGTTATTCGTGAACTCATCGCTCCAGACCAGCGTCCCCGATGGAATATTCGGCGTGAAAGGCTGACTCGTCACGGTGCTGGATGTGCCCGCCGCAATCGCAATCGCCTTCAGCGTCAGATTCGATGCCACCAGAAACGGCGCCAGGTATTGTGGCGAAGATGCGGTCGGCGTGCTCCCGTCGACGGTGAAATAAATGGTCGCTCCCGAAGTCGTGGTCGCCAGGCTGACGATCACCGCGCCATTCTGCGCGTTCGAAGTCGATACCGTTGGTGCGGCCGTTTGACCACCGCCTCCGCCGCCACCTCCGCCGTTCCCGGAATTCGAACTCCCACATCCGCACATCAACGCACTGGCCATCAAACCTATTGCCAAGAATGTGATTCTCATGATTCCGCTCCCGCGAGAGCGCATGAAAGATTCTCTCGTCCCAACAATTAGACCGCCCCGAGGCGAGGCGGTCAAACATTTCTTTTGCGGAAGTCGCTATTTGAACAATCGGATGGAACGGACTCGTGCGATCTATAACCCCGCCCCTCGCTCCATCTCCAACAGCGTCTTTTTCCGCTGCATGCCCCACCGGTACCCGCCCATGCCGCCATCCTCACGAACTACGCGATGGCATGGTATTGCCACCGCCACGGGATTTGTCGCACAGGCCCGCGCCACCGCGCGCGCCGCCGAAGGGCGCCCAATCGCCTTCGCCACTGCACCATATGATTTCGTCACGCCAAACGGGATCGACTGTAGATACGCCCACACGCGTCTCTGAAACGCCGTCGCGCGAATATCCAATGGCAACGACGAATCCAGATCCTTCCCTTGCATATGCCTGAACAGCGCCTCTACCCACGACTGGAGCCCGCCATCATCGGCCTTTCGCGCGGCAAAAGGGAACTCGCGCTTCAACCCTGCGAGCAGTTCGTTGTCCGACCGGCCAAACTGAATTGAACAAATCCCGCGATCGGTCGCCGCGATCAGCAGGCGTCCCAAGGGCGAATCGACACAGGTGTATCGAATCGACGCGGCAATTGCGCCACGCCGATACTTGTCCGGCGTCATCCCGAGCTGCGATGCGGTCCGCTCATACAGCCGGCTGCTCGATCCATATCCCGCCTCATACATCGCGCGCGTCACCGAGTCTCCAGCCTGCAGATTTCGTTTCAGCATCTTCAACCGGGACGAGTCGGCGTACTCCCGCGGCGTAATACCCAAAACCGCCTTGAACTTGCGCTGCAGATGAAACGGACTCTGCCCAAACTGCTTGCCCAGCCGCTCCAATGTCACAGGCTCATCCAGGTGCTGTTCGATAAACCGGCAAATCGCCCTCACGCCATCTTGTTCATTGTTCCCCGCAAGGGCCTTTGGCTTGCAGCGCAAGCAGGCGCGGTATCCGGCTCGCTCGGCCGATTCGTTGGTCAAGAAGAACTGAACGTTTTCCCGCCGCGGACGCCGCGCCGCGCAAGAAGGCCGGCAGTAGACTCCGGTCGTTGACACGGCAAAGACGAACTCCCCATCGCGAGCCGAGTTACGCGCGATCACTGCATCCCACCGGGAGTCATCTGATCCCGGGTTCGCCGCCGAGTTTCGAATAGGCGTCATAGGTTCTAAGCTTTCCGTTGCGAGTATGGCATTGGTTGTCATAGTAAGAAAAGCTTACGTCCAGCGTTAGGGACTCACTATCCGATTCTTGCTTTCAAACTGGTTTTGTTGGGCGGCCCCGTTTCTGGCGGCTTTGAGAGAAGTGGGGATTTTGACTCCGACAGCACTCGATAAAATCAAGTTTGCGTCTCCTCTCTCGAACAATTACAGTTCCCCTGCACATCTTTATCACTATCATTACGAAGAGGAACCAATTCGATGCCGATCCACCGCACCGCGATTCTAGCCACCCTGATCCTGGCCAGCACGGCCGCAGCTTTCGCCCAATCCAAGCACGTGCTCAGCCCCGACGAAGTCAAGAAGGCAACACCCAGCGAATACTTCTACCGCGGCCAGAAGGCCCCGGTGCAAGTCCGCAACTCCGTCGGATTCCAGCTCGCCGACGGCAAAATGATGCTCGCTGCCCTGGTCGATGCCTCCGGCTACTCGACCGCAATCCAGCAGAAATATCAGGGCCTCCTGATCACCGAGACAAAGCTGAACATCGGCGGATCATCGCTCCCGCCCGGGCAATACGGATTCGGCTTCAGCTCCGAAGGCAAGTTCGTGGTCATGGACGTAGCCAATACCGACGTCCTCAGCGCCGCCTACCAGACGGATCAAGGCCTGCAACACGCGGTTCCTCTGAAACTCGTCGAAGACGGTGATGGCTACAAGCTCTACGCCGGGAAGAAGTGGATCGCGCTGAAAGCGGAGTGACATTCGAATGGCTGAGAACAATCCGAATCGGGCGCGCGACCATCTGGCGAATGAGCGCACGTTTCTGGCGTGGGTGCGGACTGGAGCGGCGATCGTCGTGTTCGGATTCGCGATCGGGCGGTTCGCGATCGCTATGCGGCAGTTGACGGCGTTGAGTGGGCACGCGGTGCGCACCGCCGGCCTTTCGGTGTGGATGGGGGCTGGATCAATCGTGGCGGGGATTGTGCTGGTGATTGCCGGGATGGTGCGCTATCGCAAGACGCGGGCGCAGTTGGATTCCGGGAAGTTTGAGCCCGCCGGGTTTGTGGTGGATCTGGTTACCATTTTGACCGTAGTGTTTGGGTTGGTGCTGGCGGGGTACTTGATTTATACGGAGAGGAGTTTAGGGTGAGCGGATTCTGTCGTTCGGGGGGAGTTGTCGAATGCTTAGGCACCCAATCCGGCTACTGATCATCGGGGCATTCTTGGCGATCGGGCTCGTAATGACAGCGTCTCAGATACGCCCTAACAAGATGGGGAGTGGAGAATATTGGCTAGCGTTGAGTCCGAGCGAGCGCACTACTTATGTCGCTGGGTTCATCGATGGTTATCTGAGCGGGACACATCAGCTTTGCGAGAAAGCAGATGGGCTATTCAGGGTTCGCGATCCGCACCGGGTCGATCCCAATGTTGCGCCTGGTTTTGAGGCTTCTGTGCTTTGCATGGCGAACAGGAACGACTATTCAAGGGAGTATTCGAACGCCGGGTTCGACTTCAGTCGTTATGTTGATGTGATCAGCGATTTCTACACCAAACACTCCGACTATCGGGCCGTTCCTATTTCCGAGTTGATGCTATCCCTTGCGGATGGCAAGTGTGAAAACGCGGATCAGTTGTATCAACGTGCTTTAAGGGGAGAGATGCTTAGAGTTCCTTCACGTTAGTGACTATGGCGAACGATCAGGAAAAAGAAGCGGCGGCACGGGCGAGTTTACGTTTCGTAAAAGATGGGCAGGTCGTTGGGCTTGGGACCGGATCGACGGCGGCTTATTTCATCAAGCTGCTGGGCGAGCAAGTGAAGAATGGTTTGCGGATTAGCGGGATCCCGACTTCGGACCGATCGCGGGAGTTGGCTTTGAGTTTGGGGATTCCGCTGACTACGCTCGACGAGTGTCAGGAGATTGCAGTTACAGTCGATGGTGCGGATGAGGTCGATCCGCAGTTGCGCTTGATCAAGGGCGGGGGCGGAGCGCTACTGCGGGAGAAAATTGTGGCGTCGGCGACCAAGCAGTTGGTGATCGTCGCCGACGCGACCAAGCAAGTGCAGAGGCTAGGGAAGTTTCCGTTGCCGGTGGAAGTGATCAAGTTTGCACAGGCGCTGGTCGCGAAGAAGATTGCGGCGCTTGGTGCGAGCGTGGCGCTGCGGGTGAACTCCGACGGAACGCCTTATCTCACCGACGAGAATAATCACATTCTGGATTGCCGGTTTGGTGAGATTCCCGATGCGGATATGCTTGCGCGGACATTGAGTGAAATGCCCGGAGTCGTGGAGCACGGGTTGTTTATCGGGTTGACCAGCGTGGTTTTGTTTGCCCGGGGGAGTGAGATCGTGGAGTTGCGACGCTAGGGTGGAGAATAGGGATTTCAGATTTGAGATTGCTGATTTTAGATTCAAAGGCGCTTGAAATTCTGCAATCAGCAATCTGAAATCTACAATCTGAAATCTACAATCTAGAATCTGAAATCTTAAAATCTGCATTGCAAACATGGCTGCGGAAGCACAGATCGGCGGGTGGAACGGGATGTCGCGGAGGCGCACACCGCGGTTTCTCATGCAATCGCCTGTTGACGTGACGGTGCTGCGATCGGGAATTCCTGACACTGTACCGGGGCGATCGATGAACGTTGGCGAGCGCGGCATCGCGGCGATGGTTGCGGGCGAACTCGTGCCGGGTGAGAGCGTGGGGGTGGAAGTACAACTGTCAGCGCTCGCCGAACCTTTGCGGACGCGCGCCACGGTGCGATATCAGGACAAGCTGCGTTGCGGGCTGGAATTTGTGGCGATATCGGCGGAGCAACGGGCGGCGATTCGCAACTGGGCAAGAGATGCGAAGGCGGAGACGGAGAGGAGCATGAGTCCCGCGATGGTTGTGAGTAAACCCGGACCGAAAAGCGAAACGGGGCGCGAAAAAGCGTCGGCGGGCGGAAGCGAGCCGGCAGGGAAGCGGAGAAAGCGTCGCGGAGGGTGGTGGTGGCTTTTCGTTCTGGTGCCGATCGTGATTGCGGCGGCGATTTTTTGGTGGAAGTGGATCCGCGGTTGGGAAGAACTTGAGTCGGGATTGAAGAACATGGGCACGGCTTCGGCGGAAAAGGCGCCGGTCCAGGTTCCGGCCGAGGTGATGCAGAAGTTGCTCGTTCACCGCGTGGATCCGGTGTATCCGCCTGAGGCGCGCAAGGATAAGCTGCAGGGGATTATCGCCGTCGATATTGTCATTTCACGAGATGGCTCCGTCGTGAGTATGAAGGCGCTGAATGGTCCAGAACTGCTGGCGAACGCGGCGATGGATGCGTTGCGCTGGTGGAAGTTTGAGCCGTATCGAGTGAACGGAGAGCCGGCGACTGTGGAGACGACGGTGGCCGTGGAGTTTAAGAGATAACGCCTTCCGGTTCCCGGTTTGGCCTACCGGAAACTACCCGACCGCACCTACGCCAGACATAAGAATCCCCCCGTTCGACTCTCGCCAGGGCGGGCCTCCTCGCGCTTACAACCGGCGAGAATGGAGATCCCCGAGGGGATCTACACTTTCCTCCGAATAGCTCGCAACACTGTGACGCTGCTGATAGCGAAACAGATGACCGCGCCGAGTGCGGCGACCAGCATCAACGCCGGCGTGAGGTGAAACAGGTCGGCGAAGACGGCACCGAGAGCGAAGATCAGCCCCAGGACATTGAGCCACAGAGGAGAACGGACGCCTGTATTTACGTCTTTGCGGAGCCGGAGTTGGAGGAGCAGTGCGGCGAGACCGATGGCCGCTACGACGACTAGAGCGAGCGGAC
>Ga0335078_10009366_pt1 | contig 14524 bp, 10 predicted proteins | sample Lox_Sample_32_FD_206711 | JGI IMG/M metagenome (GOLD analysis project Ga0335078, IMG submission 206711) | Soil microbial communities from Loxahatchee National Wildlife Refuge, Florida, United States - Lox_Sample_3.2 | ecosystem: Environmental > Terrestrial > Soil > Wetlands | place: USA...
GAGCGGCTGGCAGCGATTCGGCGCGCCGAACTCGGGCTATCGCAGCAGCCCGTACTCAGCCGGCAGCCCGCGCTACAATGCGCCCTCGTACAATGGGCCGAGCCAGGCGCGTCCCAGCCAGCCTTCCTATCGCGCGCCGAGCCAGGCGCGCTCTAGCGCGCCGCGCTCGACAGGCGGCAGCAGTCGCCCGGCAGGCGGAGCGCACAGCAGCCCCGGCCGCTCAGGTGGCGGCCGTTCGCATCGTTAAGGCAGCACAAGTTTTTTCAGAGAGCATCAATTTCTTCCCATGGGCCCGGTCTTCTTTCAGCGGGGACCGGGCCGTTTTTTCTCTCATGGGGTGGTAGGGGGTCAGTTCCGGCGACGGGGAACGGTTCGACCTGACCATCCGGACGGCACGCGGACAGAAAGGCGGTTCTCGCTGCTAAGCTGCTTTCTGATCTCCGACTATTCGCGCCGCTACTTCCTCGCGAGCGTGGCAGCCAGATAGCGGAGTTCGGATTCCACTTCCGCGGGATTGGCCACGGTACTTGCAATTTCCTGACGAAAAAGCTCGCGATACCGTTTGCGAAGCCTGTGAATGGCCACCTTGAGGGCCCCTTCGGAGGTGTTCATTTCGCGAGCCAGCGGGGCATAGGGCGCGTCTGACTGGCCAAGCAGAAACACCTTCAGCCGCTCGAAATGTTCCGGGCGGCCATGCTGTACGAACTCGTCCCGCAATCTGCCGACGACCCGGTCGAGCAGCGAAAGAGCCCAACGCCGTTCGAAGATGCGTTCCGGCGTTTCGTCGTGTGCCGGCTCGCGCTGGTAGCGCTCTTCGCCGCCTGAAATTTCAAGGGGCACAATCGCGCCGCCTCCGCGTTTCTGCGCACGCTGGCGGTCCCCCTGGTCAGCCACAAAGAATTTCAAGGAAGTCAAGATAAAGGAGCGGAACCGGCCCTTTTCCGGGTCAGCGCGATCGAGATATCGCCCTTGCAGCACGCGCACGAAGAACTCCTGGACGAGATCCTGGGCCTCATCGGCCGAGTGACCCCCTCGGCGCAGATAGGCATACAACGGATACCAATAGGTCTCGCACAGAGAAATCAGCGCGGACCGTGCTTCCTTCCGCTGTGGATCGCCCGCCGCTACCACCAGGGTCCAACGAGTGGTTGGAAACCGGGAGGGCCCTGCCAGCGTATGCATGGTCTGGTCGCTCATGTTCTGATACAGAAGATAAGGACTCCGTTAGTCCAAAGTTACACCGGTTCATTGCAGCCTGGTGGATTCAGCCCTAGCTTGCTGAACGATCGGAATATCTGGATCGGCGTCCTTCCAGATGGTCAAGAGATCCTTATAAACGGCAGCTGCTTTCGTACGATCTCCCGCTGCGTATAGCGCTCTGGCCAGTTGGAGCCGCGCCAGGGGTCCGATAGAATCGTTCAACGTGATTCCCGGATGATCTAGGATCTTCTGAAACTCAGCGGCTGCCTCGTTCTGGCGGCTCATGCGGGAACAAGCCAGGCCGCGCACGTAGACCGGATAGAGAGCTCCGAAGAACGAGCCACTGTAGAACGCGGTGCCCGGGACAGCGAGGTCATACGGGGCTGCCACTTGTGTGACTTCGAGCGCCTTCGCCGCGTCTCCCTGGTTGAGAGCTTCGAGTGCCCTCAGCACCGGCAGGTAATTGAAATGGACAGATGTGTCTTCCGTGTAGCGCCTTTCCAGGTCCGCCTGGATCTGTCGAGATTGCGCGGAATCATGCACAAAGGCGAGCGCAAAGGCGGATGCATAGTCGATGTCGCGGCCGCGGAAAAGCGATAGGGCCGCCACCGCGCTTCTCTGCGCTCCGGCCAGGTTCCCGAATAGCGCATTCCAGGCCCCACGGACGCTTTCGAACTGAGCAGCCCGCTCGCGCAAGCCTGCCTGGCGCGCTAAGATGGCCGCGCGGTCCGACAGCCGGGCCGCTTCGTTCAAGCGCCCGTGGTACGCCGCGGTCAGAGCTTCCTGGTGCTCAAATAATCCCTGGGCTTCCAATTTTGCCTTACGCCGAGACACTTCCCGATCCATGGCCGCCTGGTCGCCCTTGAGGAAAGCGATATTGTAACGGCATATCGACAACTCAACGGTTTCGATCTTACGTTCCGATGCGTTATGAAGCACCGTCTCGGCTTCTGCCAGGCGGTTCAGGTAGATGTAAGCAAAAGTCACATTTTCGTAGGCGATGGCGAAGTCCGGATCGAGTCCGATTGCCTTTTCGCCCTCCTCCACGGCTTTTTCGTAATGACCCGACCCCTGGCTCGTGAAAGCCGACAGAAATGAGTGAGGCTGGACCTCGTCGGGGTACTTCTGCACCCATGATTCCAGGGTCTGCCGCGCCAGTTCGAGATTTCTCGGCACTTGCCGGTAGTAGTTGAAGGTAATGAAATAATTCTCCCGATCGCTGACGCGATCCCGCAGTTCATAGGCTTTGGTGATACTCTGCGCTCCGGGTTCGGTCTCCCCTAGGGCGTCATAGGTTCGACCCAAAAGCGCATATGCCATGGCAAATTTGGGGTCGAGCTCGATGGCCCGTTTCGCAAGTGACAAAACCTCCGCCGGCGACCCCTCGTGTTGGGCAGCGCTCATTGCAGCCTTGTAGGACTTCCAGGCTTCCAGTGAGGGTGTGGTTATCTCGGCCGAAAGATCGGGCTGCTTGGCCACGCGGGGGAGCGAGCCGCCTGCCCGAGTCAAGAACCGCTTTGCCAACTGGGCTATGGCATTGAAGAGGTCTTCTTTTTTGGCAGCCGATTCCTGTTCTTCATCCAGCACGTCTCCTGTTTGACAATTCCTCGCACGCAAACCGAGAAGGTACTGACTACCCAAGCGCGCGATCGAGCCCTCCACCACGGCGCTACTCCCTGTCCGCTCGCAGATTTCGGCGGCAATATCCGGCGTGAGCTTCGCGTTCGGGGCGCGGACCATCAGGCGTAACGTCTCGTGGGTGCGCGCATCCGAAAGCACGTTGAAATAGGGCGATTTCTCAAGTTCAAGCGCTATCGCGCGGCGCAGCGTACCGTCGAATGTTAGATCTCCCGTGCTATTGGCGAAATCGCCCAGAACAACCGTGCCCTTTTCTGTGACTCTTGGCCGCGTCGGTAAATCGCGGCGCGCAAGCGACCAGACCGTCACCCCACCTAGCAGGATGAACACGAGCCCAGCGGCCGTGGCGAAAGCGGTCAGCCTGTGCCTCTGAAGGAACTTTCGCGCTTGATAAAGATAGCTCGGGGGCGCCGCGAGCACTGGGCGGTGGTCAATATACCGCTGGACGTCAGCGGCGAGCTCGGCCACCGAAGCGTATCGCCGCTGCCGTCCTTTTTCGAGAGCCTTCAGCGTGATCGAGTTCAGGTCGCCGTTCGCAAGGCGGCGCAGAGACGCGGGGTCGGTCTGCCTGTGCACGGCAATATCGCCTGCAGCCGCGCCCATGGCCGTTAGCTTTCGCGCGAGCGGCGGGGCATCCTCTTCGCGGATGACGCGGAGCATCCCGGCGAGACCTGCCTCGCGTAGTCTGGCCGCATCAAAAGGGACCGTCCCGATCAGCAACTCGTACAGAATTACGCCGAGAGCGTACACGTCCGACATCTCATCGACATCTCCGGTCGTCATCTCGGCCTGTTCGGGACTGGCGTACTCCGGCGTGCCTACCATCTGGCCGAACTCTGTGAGCAGAGTCTTCTCAATGGCCCACTGATCGGTAGCCTTGGCGATGCCGAAATCGATCACTTTGGGAACGGGCTTGCCGTCTTGCTCCATCACCAGCACGTTCGAGGGCTTTAAATCGCGGTGGATCACGCCTTTCTGGTGGGCATGGTGAACGGCGCGGCACACAGCGAGGAAGAGTTCCAGCCGTTCGCCGATCGTCATCCGCGTGCTGTCGCAGTACTGGGTGATGGGAGCGCCCTCGATGTACTCCATGACGAAGTAGGGCCGGCCCTTTGTCGTCGCGCCAGCATCGATGATCCGTGCGATGCTCGGATGATCCATGATCGCCAAGGCCTGGCGCTCGTTGGCAAAGCGGGCCAGCACCCGCGCGGTGTCCATGCCGAGTTTCACTACTTTAAGGGCTACACAGCGGCGAATGGGTTCGCGTTGCTCGGCCAGGTACACGGTGCCCATGCCCCCTTCGCCTAGAGTCCGAAGGATGTGATAACGGCCGAAGTCTTCATCATTCGCGATTGCCGCGCCTGTGTCCATGAGTTGAGTTCCCGATTCCTCCGCGCCAACCAGACTATCGAGGGCGCCCAGAATCAGACACTTCGGGCACAGGCCCGCAGGGTCTCCGGCCTTCAATTCGCCGCCGCAATGGGGACAGACCGGCATGACGAGCGCAGGTTTTAATGCTACACCAGGTCCGCGATGATGTGTAACTGCGCGCCCGCATTCTCCTTATGGCTTGATGGAGGGAACAACATGAGATTCAGAACGACTACGATCAAATCGGCGATTGTCGCGGGCAGTCTACTTGCCGCAGTGGCGATGGCTCAGTCACCAAGTTATACGGTAACCGACCTCGGCATCGTTGGCCCGGCCGGACAGCCGTTCACCGTAACCAACAACGTCCTCGTGAGCGGCGCGGTGCAAACCGGCAGTACGGTGCAGGCCGTGCTTTGGTACAAGGGCCGCATGGTGGATCTCGGCCCGGACGGAGCCACCGGACGGAACAGCATGGCCTTCAGCGTGAACCGCACCGGGCAGGCTGCCGGTGAGGCTCAAACCGCTGCTCCGGACCCAAATGGCGAGGACTTTTGTGGTTTCACGGCACTTGGTCTTACCTCCTCAGGCACAACCTGTAATGCGTTCCTGTGGCAAAACGGCGTCATGACGGCGCTTCCGACACTGGGAGGCAACAACGGCCTGGCAAACCAGATCAACCTTTGGGGGGAAGCGGCCGGGACGGCAGAGGAGGATACGGCAGATTCGGCATGCCCATCCGGCGGGTCACAAAAACTCCACTTCAAGCCGGTGGTCTGGCAAAACGGGAGCATCGCGGAACTTCCCACGTATTCCGGCGACCCTGATGGACAGGCTAACGCAGTCAATGATCACGGTGATGTGGCCGGTGGGTCCGGCGAATGCGTCGCCTTCAACCCCATATGGCTGACCAATCTTCAGCCTCTGCACGCCTTGCTTTGGGAAAACGGCAAAGCCACCGATCTTGGCAGTCTCGGAGGAACGGGGCACGGAAACGGAATTATGGCTGAGAACCTCAACAACGCCGGCCTGGTGATCGGGTTCTCAGACTTGGCTGGGGATGCAAACTTTCACGCCTTCGCGTGGACCCGTGAGAGCGGCATGATGGACCTCGGCACGGTCTCGGGGGACCTCAACAGCGCCGCCATCGGCAGCAACGACGCCGGCCAAGTAGTTGGCGTGTCGTTAGACGCCAGTTTCAACCCACGAGCGTTCCTGCGGCAGGGCGAGAATTTGATCGACCTCAACACACTCGTCCCCTCCGGCGGTTCCCTGTATCTGGCCACCGCATGTTCCATCAACGCCGCTGGCGAGATCACGGGCATAGCGTTCGACAGCGGCGGCAATGTTCACGGCTACCTTGCGGTTCCAAACAACAGCGGAGATGCCCCGGAGGCATTGCCGGGCATGGCAAGGCCCGCATGGTCAATCCCGCCATCCAACGGCACCTCCAGATTTCAGTTCCAGCGCTTCGGATTATCCAAGCAGTGAAGCAACTGGAGAACGCGCCTTCGCGCCGTCTCCACTAGGGTTGGGGGCGTCCGGAGCGACGCACGAACCGACGCCAACTGGAGGTGAAACCAGCGGCCTGTTTCCCGCCAGTTGGCACGGCGCGTTTCGGCCGACGAGCAGGCGACCGACGCCGTTAGGGAATGGGAACGCTTGGTCCCGGACTCCGAGCGGTTTACGCGCGACTCGTACATAGGTCGGCCTCGCGTGAACACGGGGCGGGGCGGCGAAGCTCCCCAGCGTACCGCGGTGCCCGCTTTTCTGTGAGCCGTGCTCGCAGGTCAGTGGCAGCTACTATCTCTGGGAGAGGAACAGGCGCAACTCGAATGAGATAGATGGCTGAAACCGAAGTATCTGATGCGTTGTGAAAGTGGCGCCGGCGGGGTGTGCGGTCGCTTTTCCATTCGTAAAAGTTTACATAATATCGGTTATCGGAAGCTGAGATAATCGCCTTGAGCCGCTCACCATCGGCGTCGGCGGCACTCCCTACTAGCCCGCCGGCATGCCTCCCCGGAATCGAAGCACGAAGCGCGTACCTTCACCGTCACCTTGCTCGAGCGAGGCTTCCAGCTGTTTCGTGAGAATCTCGACGATCCGCAGTCCCAGCGAATTTCCGTTGCGAGCCGGAGCCATTCGCGGGCAGCCGACGCCGTTATCCTCGACTCGCAACTCGATCTGTCCCGGCCCCGCCTTGCGCAGCGTCACGCCCACCTCTCCGGTACGCGTGCCCGGAAAGGCATGTTTCAGCGAGTTGGTCACCAGCTCGTTGAGGATCAGCGCGCACGGGACCGCCCGGTGTATTCCCATCTGGATCGGATCGGCGGTCACCCGGATGGAGATTTGCCGCGCCCGCACCCCGTATACGCTTGCGAGTTCCTGAACGAGTTGCTGGACATACTCAGCGAAGTTGATCCGGTCCAGGTGCTCAGTGTCGTAAAGTTGCTCATGGATCAAAGCGATCGAACGAACGCGCTGCTGGCTGTCCTCGAGGGACTGTTGCGCTTCTGCGTTTTCGATGGCGCCGGCCTTCATCCCCAGCAAGCTGACGATCACCGCCAGGTTGTTCTTCACCCTGTGGTGCACTTCCTGCAGCAGCACGGTTTTCTCGGCCAGCGTCGATTCCAGTTGGTGGAGCGTTTTCTCGAGCGCGGCCGCGGCGCGATGCTGTTCTGTCACTTCGCTGGCCACTACCAGCACTTCCCCGGACTCACTCCCGGACGCCCCAGCCGGGTCCGGCAGCGGCACGTAAGTAAAGTTGAAATAGCGCTCCTCGGGCGGAAGGCTGAGGCCGCGATGCAACGCCAGGCCCATGTCTGCGGCATGGTATACCTGTTGCTTAGCGCGCACATTCTCAAGTAATGGTATAACGATGGAGGCCGCCTCGGGCCAAACCTCGGCCACCGTTCTGCCCACCATCGGCTCTCCCGGTGCCAGCGCCTGATACGCCGGATTGACCATCTCGAACCGGAAATTGCTGCCGTGCAGGAGCGCCGTCGATACCGGCGAGTGCTCGATCACCGATTCCAGCATGCGCTGCCGCGCCTCGATCTCACGCGCCATTTCCGAGCGCCGCTGTTCTCCCGCGGTCTCCGCCCTGCGGGCTTCTTTCAGCCGCCCGAAGAGCGCGCTCGCCACCGTGCCGGTAAGCGCCAGCGCGGCCAGCCCAAGCCAATGTCGCGGATTCTGCACCCGGAATGTCTCCAATGGCTCGGTCGCATAGTACAACGACTCCAGGGTGCACAGAATGGTGGCAACGAGCCCGGGTCCCCACCCGCCCAGGAACGCGCTCAACAGAATGAAGGGCACATAAGTGATGTACGGGATGGTGGTTGGAGCGTGGAGGGGCAGCCGCGCCAGCTGCGCCGCCACAGCCAGCAGGACGGCGGCGGCGTAGGTGGCCGCGGGCGTCAATCTCAGGCCTCCCATCGGATGCGCGCTTCCCCAGGGCCGGATCACTGCGCGAGTGGCGCGGGCCGATGCAACCAGCTCCGCACCGGCCGCGCTTGTGCCGGCGCCGGAAATGGCGTCGACAGCAGTTCCGGCTCTCGCACTCCACCCCAGAATCCCTCACGCCCGCATCCGGAAACAAACACGCTCTTCATCTCCGGCCGCAGCGGTTGCGGCCGCGCGGCCAGTTGCACGTCCGACATCCGGGGCATCATTACGCCGGTCATCGACAGGTGGATCGGGCCAGGATACGCAGCAGACGTTCGCTCCGCTTGCCGGGCACCGCGCGCCTGCAGGAGTGGATACCCTTCCCCCTTGAGACAGCTGAGCATCAGCCGTCGGAGGGCCTGTTCGTCATTCACCAGCAGAGCCGCAGGCGCCGCCTCGTCGGCCGCAACGGCCCCGCGTTTCTCGCCCGTCTGCCGGGGTGTTGCGGCGCTCGGCAGCAGGATATCGAAACTGGTCCCTCTTCCCAATTCGCTCGAAGCCCTGACGTAACCCTCGCTGCGGAGAATGATGGCGTGCACCATCGCCAGGCCGAGACCGGTCCCCGCGCCAGACTCCTTGGTGGTGAAGAACGGTTCGAAGATGCGGGCGAGAGTCCCCTGGTCCATTCCCTGCCCCGAATCGGTAACCTGAATTCTGACGTACCGTCCGGGCCGGCATTCGCGCCACTTCGGGTCCGGTTCGCCGACCTCGAGCAGCGAACTGGCAATCCGCATTTCCCCGCCCTGCGGCATCGCGTCGCGCGCGTTCAGGGCCAGGTTGAGAAAAACCTGCTTCAGGCGGTTACGGTCGCCCCGCACCAGGCCGGCGAACGCTCCCAGATCGAGCTTGAGCGTGCGCTGTGTTCCCAGCGTGCGTGCAATCAGGGGCTGGATGTCGCCAATGACGCCATGGATATCGAGCGCTTCGGCGCTCACGGCGTCCCGCCGGCTCAGGGTCAGCAATTGCTTGCTGATCGAACCGGCCAGCGCGGCCGCCTTCTTGATCTCCGTGGCGCGCCCGCGGTCGCGCTCATTGGCAAGCTCCGTCTCCAACTCTTCGGCGTAACCCAGAATCACCATCAGCAGGTTGTTGAAATCGTGCGCCAGCCCGCCCGCCATGTTGGCGATCGCTTCCATTCTTTGCGACTGGACGAGCCGGCTCTCCATTTCCCGCCGCGCACTCAGGCTTTGCATGGCGAGAATCGATCCGAACACCTCCTCATCCGACCGGTTCTCAGCGCAACCGACTTCCACCGGCGTCCTCGCGCCGGTTTTCGTAATCAACTCGTAGCAACGGCGTTCCTGCGGCGCTGAGTGAAGCAGGGCATTCGCGGCCTCACGCCCGGTCGCCTCCTCGTTGAGCCTGACAACATTCCTCAGCGGCAGGCCGAGCGCTTCTTCGCTGGTCCAGCCCGTCATTTGTTCCGCCGCGGGATTCATGAAAGCGACCGTGCCGGCTCGATTGGTGGCAATAATCGCTTCGTCCACGCTGCGCAGGGTCGCCGAGAGCCAGGCTTCACTCGCCCGCACGCGCTGCTCCATCTCGTGCCGGTAGAGGGCGATTTGCACCGTGCTCCGCAGATTGTGGTCGCCGATCGGCTTGAGAACGTAAGCCAATGGCTCGGTTATCTTGGCGCGGCTCACCGTATCCGCGTCCGCGTGCGCCGTCAGGTAGATCACCGGGGTCTGCAGCTCGTCCTTGAGCGCTTGCGCCGCGGCGATGCCATCCATCCTGCCCTGCAGCCGGATATCCATCAGCACCAGATCGAAGGTCGCGGCGCGTGCGAAGCGCAGTGCTTCCTCGCCCGAACTGGCGATCGCCGGCACCGCGTAGCCCAGCCGCTCGAGCCGCCGCTGAATGTCCAAGGCGATCAGCCCTTCGTCTTCGACTACCAGTATTTGTTTTCTTACCCCTTGGCCGGATTGCATGTGACCGAATACCCCCTGACGTAGCGAGTGACAGTCTAGTGGGCCGTTGCCGCCCCAATTCTCAATATTTTTCACCCTTCGCCCCGGCTTGCAGGTCCGGCCGGCGGCGCAAGCGGCCCTTGCGCTCTTCCATTGTAACGGCGCTGACACCTCGCCGTGCCTCCTTTCACAATAGTTGAAGCGGCCGCGCCGTCCAGGGGAATCCCGGGTGGCTTGCCCTGCATCTGCAGCACTGAGGAGAGCTGGAACCGTCCGGCCATACATATCCATGAGCCAAATTCACGCACTCGCTGCCAGAGAGGCGCGCGCCTCTCTGCAGCCGTTTTCGTTCGATCCCGGTCCGCTGGGCGACGAGCAGGTGGAGATTGCCGTCGCGTACTGCGGCATCTGCCATTCGGACCTTTCGATGCGCAATAACGAGTGGGGGATGTCGCAATACCCATTCGTCCCCGGCCACGAAGCGGTGGGCAAAGTGGCGGCCGTGGGGCCGCACGCGAAGGCAGTGAGCGTGGGCCAGACGGTGGGACTCGGCTGGAACTCGGGCAGCTGCCTGTATTGTAAGAACTGCCTCACCGGCAACCATAATCTGTGCGAGCGGCTGGAGCAGACCATCGTCGGCCGGCACGGCGCATTTGCCACGCGCGTGCGCTGCCACTGGAGCTGGGCGACGCCGATTCCCGACGGGGTGGACACCGCCAAAGCCGGACCGCTGCTGTGCGGCGGGATCACCGTGTTCAACCCGCTTGGCGAAATGAACGTGCGGCCCACCGACCGCGTAGCGGTAATCGGCATCGGCGGCCTGGGCCACATGGCCCTTCAGTTCCTCAACAAGTGGGGATGCGCGGTAACCGCCTTCACCTCGACCGCGCAGAAGGCCGAGGAGGCGCGGCGGATGGGAGCGCACCAGGTGATCGATACCCATTCGGCCGAAGCGCTGGCGCAGGCTGCCGGCCGCTTCGACTTCGTCCTTTCGACCGTGAACGCGGACCTGAATTGGAACGCATACATCGGAACGCTGGCGCCGAAAGGACGACTGCACGTGGTGGGAGCCGCGCCAAACCCGCTGCCCGTGCCGGCCTTCGGGCTGATCGTCGGCCAGCGCTCGGTGAGCGGCTCGCCTTCGGGCTCGCCCGCGGCGGTGGCGCGCATGCTCGATTTCGCGGCCCGCCACGGCATCGCTCCCGTGGTGGAAGAGTTCCCCATGAGCCGGGCCAACGAAGCCCTGGCGCACCTGGAAGCAGGCAAGGCCCGCTACCGCATCGTGCTGAAGAACGATCTGGAGTAAACGGGGAGGGTGCCGCAGCCGGGCAGGCCGCGGACCTGTCGCAGCGGCTGAACAGGGCTGGGTGGCTTATGCCGGCAGTGGGCCGAGCACCCAATCGACCATCTGTTCCATGCGGTCCACCTTCAAATCCGGCGGCGTGGTGTCGAGGGTCTCGGGCGAAAAGCCGTAGGTGACGCCGCAGCAGGCGATGCGCGCGTTGCGCGCGGTTTCGATATCGACCGCGCTATCGCCCACCATCAGGGTGCGGTCGCGGCTCACTTCGGCCTGTTCCATCAATACCTCGATGCCGATGGGGTTCGGTTTCTTGAACTCGAAGCTGTTGCCGCCGTAGACATGGAGGAAATGACGCGCGATGCCAAGCCCCTCCACGATGGCGCGGCTCATGCGCACCGGTTTGTTGGTGAGCACGGCCATGGTTCTCTGGGCGGCCGAGAGCCGCTCGAGCGATTCGCGCACTCCGGGATACAAGGTTGTGAAATCGAGAACGTGCTCGCGGTAATACTCGAGAAAGTACTCGAGCGCTTCCTGGACCTCGGCCTCGGTTGCCTGGTCGCCGAGGGCGCGGCGAATGAGCACGGGTGCGCCATTGCCGACGTAGGAATAGACGCGTTCGTTGTCGAGCGCGGGCATCCCCATGTGGCGGCGGGTGGAGTTGACGGCGTTGGCCAGGTCCAGGCGCGAATCGATCAGGGTGCCGTCGAGGTCGAAGATGAGCAGGTCGAACACCAGGGAGCCTTTACGCACGATGGCGGCAGCGTCGCGGTCCGCGTGGAAACCGGTTCAGGACGCCGGGCGAGCGAAGTCAGTCACCATGATAGGTGAGACTCGTCACGCTGCGCCCGTCCTCCGCTTGCGCGCGCGCAGCTCCCGTTCGGCGGGCTTGCGCCGCGAGCGGCCGTTGGCGAGGCCAAACTCCAGCGCTTTGCGTTGCAGCGTGTTGCGGTGAATTCCCAACTGCTTGCTGGCCGCCGACTGGTTGCCTTTGCTGCGCCCGAGGGCCGCTTCGATCATGCACCGTTCCAGGAGCCCGACCGCATCCATGAGAAAAACGCCACCGTTTAACAGTCGATCCACCAAACCGTCAAATTCGTTTTTCATTTGTCGTCCTTGTTGCCCTCGTGCGCCGGCAGCTGGCGCCGGGCGGTGGCCCAAGCCTGCTTCACCTGCCCGTAAGCCTTGCGAAAGCCTTCCTTAAACTCGTGCGGCGCCACGTCCGCGGCGACATTCGCCGCTCCCACCAGATAAGGAGCCAGGCGGGAATTGGCGACCGATCGCGGCGCGGTATCGCCGTGCGAAAATGCCATCAGGCCGGAGACCAGCACCACCGCGATCACCGCCGCGCGCAGCGCGCCGAAGCCCGCGCCCAGCAGGTGATCGAAGAAAGACAGCCCGGTCACCTGGAGAAACCTGCCCACCACAAAACTCACCAGGCCGCCGGCCACCAGGATTGCGAGGAACACGAGAATGAAGCCGGTGAAATTCGCCGCCTGGCGCGAGCTCAAATAGGGAGAGAGAAAACCGCCCGCCCACCCGTAAAACCACAATCCCAGAACGAAGCCCAGGATCACCGCCAGGAGCCCGATGACTTCCCGCGAGAAGCCCCGGCGGAAAGCGCTGACCACGGAAGCGGCCAGAATCAGCCCCAGCACCACATCCAGCCAGTTCATAGTTGGTGGCCGGTGATCGACTGGTAGGCTTGCCGGTATTTTTCGCTGGTCTTCGCCGCCACCTCCTCCGGCAGCGGCGGCGCCGGGGGCTGTTTGTTCCAGTGGATGGATTCCAGGTAGTCGCGGACGAATTGCTTGTCGAAAGAAAACTGGGGTCCGCCGGGTTGGTAAGTGTCGGCCGGCCAGAAACGCGAGGAATCCGGCGTCAGCACTTCGTCGCCCAACACGAGAGTGCCATCCACGAAGCCGAATTCGAACTTGGTATCCGCGATGATGATGCCGCGCGATTCGGCATACTGCGCCGCGCGCGAATATATGGCCAGCGTCAGATCGCGCAGCCGCGCGGCCAGTTCATCGCCCACCAGGGCAGCGGCCTGTGCCAACGAAATGTTCTCGTCGTGGCCGGTCTGCGCCTTGGTGGAGGGAGTGAAAATCGGTTCGGGCAGCTTGTCGCTCTCGAGCATACCAGCCGGCAGCGGAATGCCGCACACGGTTCCGCGCTGGCGGTATTCCTTCCAGCCGGAGCCGGACAGGTATCCGCGCGCCACGCATTCGATCTCGACCATGCTGGCCCGCTTCACCAGCATGGAGCGGCCCTCGAGTTGTGTGCGAAACGCGCGCAGCGCCTCCGGGTACTGGTCTACCTGCGCGGTCAGAAAATGTGTCGGCGTCAGGTCCCGGAGAAAGTCGAACCAGAAAATGGAAAGCTGGGTCAGCACCTTACCCTTATCCGGAATGCCGGTGGGAAGGATGTAGTCGAAGGCCGAGATGCGGTCGGTGGCGACAATGAGCAGGTGCTCAGCGGAGCGATAAACATCGCGAACTTTTCCGCTGGCGTGAAGCTCGATGCCGGGAAGATCAGTTTCGAGGAGAACCGGGTTCTGTGTGGAATGCACGGCGCCTTTTAGCTTATCAATCGGGGGGGTACACAAATCATAACGCTTCGCGCGGCGATTGCAAACCCAAAATTTGCTGAATTTCCGCCGGCGGCAGCGGCGCTGCGCAGAACAACTCGGCGGTAATGAGAGCGTCCGGCGGGCCGGTGCGCGGCGCGCGGGCTGGCCTCCGCCCTGCGATTACAATCGAGGAGTGACAGACGCGGCCCTGCTCGAACACATCACCCGCTTGCCGCACGCGCGAGCGAGCTTCAAGCAGCTGGTGCGCGAGCTGGGCACGAAGGGCGACGGCAGGGCCGAGCTGGAAACCGCGCTCGCCCGCCTGGCTGCCCGCGGCGATCTCATCGAGCTGCGCTCCGGCCACTATGCCGCAACCGCGCGCAGCCGTGAATTCGCCGTGGGCCGCGTGAACATGCATCGCGACGGCTACGGCTTCCTGATCTCCGACCGTCCTCTCGAAGGCATCGAGGGCGATGTGTTCCTGCCGCCGGAAGCCGCGGAAAAGGCGATGCACGGCGACCGCGTGGTGGTGCGCATCGGACGCATCGAAGCCGGTGGGCGCGCCGAGGGCGAAATCGTCAAAGTCCTCAGGCGCGCCCACCCGACGGTGGTCGGCAAGTTCTCGATCGGCAAGCGCGGTCAATGGGTTGTGCCGCATGACGAGCGGATCCGCCAGTGGGTGGAGATTCCCGAGGGCATGGAAATTCCCCCGCCCGGACCCGCCATCGACCGCATCGGCGTCACGCCGCGGCAAGTGAGTTCGCCCGAAGATCTGGCCGGCATGATCGTCAACGTCGAGCTGCTCGAGTATGCGGAGCGCGGCGGCCATCCTGTGGGCCGTGTGATTGAGGTTCTCGGGTCGCCGGACGATTTCGGCGTCGACGTCGAGATCATGATCCGCCAGCACCACCTGCCGCACCGATTTCCACCGGAGGTGGTTGAGCAGGCGCAGAGAGCTCCCAGTGAAATCGACGCCGGCGAGCTCGCGCAGCGCCGCGACTTCCGCGGGCTCGATATCGTGACCATCGACGGCGAAAACGCGCGCGATTTCGACGACGCGGTGTGGGTGGAGCGTCTGGCGAACGGCAACTATGCGCT
>Ga0335078_10009367_pt1 | contig 14523 bp, 9 predicted proteins | sample Lox_Sample_32_FD_206711 | JGI IMG/M metagenome (GOLD analysis project Ga0335078, IMG submission 206711) | Soil microbial communities from Loxahatchee National Wildlife Refuge, Florida, United States - Lox_Sample_3.2 | ecosystem: Environmental > Terrestrial > Soil > Wetlands | place: USA: Florida...
AAGATCCCGTTCGAGAGCGTGCATCAGGCGGGCTGACCAGGTGCGCAGCGCGGACTATGTGCTCAAGCGAGGGTTCTTCGCGATCGTCACCATCTTCGTGGCGATCACGATCAACTTCTTCCTGTTCCGGGTGCTGCCCGGCAGTGCGGTCACTGACCTGTCCCGGGTGCCGCACGCCAGCGCGAAGCTGCAGCACGCGCTGACCGTCGAGTTCGGGCTGGACAAGCCGAAGTGGCAGCAGTACTTCATCTACCTGGGCCAGCTCGCACACGGCAACATGGGCATCTCGTTCGCCTACCAGCAGCCGGTCAGCAACCTGCTGATCGCCGACCTGAAGAACACCATCCCGATGGTCACCGTGGGCACGCTGGCCGCCATCGTGGTCGGCGTATTCACCGGCGTGCTGTCGGCCTGGCGGCGCGGCTCACCGCCGGACCACGTGAGCACCAACGCGGCCATCTTCGCCTACGCGTTCCCCACTCAGTGGCTCGGGCTGATGCTGCTCATCCTGTTCGCCGGCATCCTGCCCGCGGGCGGTATGAGTAACCCGTTCGTGTTCGGCACCGAGCCGTTCTGGCCGCACCTGGGCGACATCGCGACGCACATGATCCTGCCCGCCGCCACCCTGATGCTGACCGCGTACGGCAGCTACACGCTGGTCGTCCGGTCCGCGCTGCTGGAGACGCTGGGCGAGGACTACGTACTCACCGCGCGGGCCAAGGGGCTGCCGCCCCGGCACATCCTGTGGCGGCACGCGGTGCGCAACGCACTGCTTCCCCTGGTCACGCTCATCGCGCTCGATCTCGGCCTGATCGTCGGCGGGGCGCTGCTGATCGAGGTCATCTTCAGCTGGCCCGGCATCGGGCTGGCCATGTACACCGCGATTGGCCAGCGCGACTACCCGATGCTGCAGGGCGGGTTCCTGATCCTGACCGTGTCGGTGATCCTGCTGAACTTCGCCGCCGACCTGCTCTACTTCCGGCTCGACCCGAGGATCCGCCAGTGACCCTGCCACTCCAAGATCCACAGCTGGCCACCGAGACCGGAGCGGAGCCGTCCCGGCGGGCCGGGTTCCTGCGCACCGTGCTGCGCGAGCGCAAGGCCGCGATCATCGGCCTGGCCATCATTGCGTTCTTCATCGTGCTGGCCATCATCGCGCCGTACATCTCGCCGTACAGCATCACCCAGCAGACCTGTGCCGTGTACGCGCCGCCGTCCTCGGCGCACTGGCTGGGCTGTGACGACGGCGGCATCGACCTGCTCAGCGAGATCATGCAGGGTGGCCGGATCTCACTCATCGTGGGCTTTGCCGCCACCCTGGTCGCGATGATCATCGGCGGTGGGATCGGGCTCCTGTCCGGCTACTTCACCGGGGCGGTCGATGTCGCGCTGATGCGGGTCACCGACTACCTGATCGTCATCCCGGACCTGGTGTTCATGATCGTGATCGCGAGCGTGTGGGGCGCCAGCCTGTTCCACGTGATCATGGTGATCGGGATCCTGGAATGGACCACCACGGCGCGGGTCATCCGGGCGCAGGTGATGAGCGTGCGGGAACGGGCGTATGTCAAACGCACCCGGGCCCTCGGCGCCGGGCACCTGCGGATCATCGGGAAGCACATCCTGCCCCAGGTGGGCCCGCTGCTGATGGCCAACACCGTGCTGACCATCGCGATCGCCATCTACCTCGAGACCGCGCTGGCCTTCCTCGGCCTGGAGGACCCCACCGTCACCACCTGGGGCACCATCCTGGAGCACGCGTTCGAGCGGACCGCGATCAGCTCCGGCGCCTGGTGGGCCATCGTGCCGGACGGCATCGTCATCGCGGTGCTCATCGCCGGCTGCTTCCTGTTCGGCCAGGCCATCGAGGACGCGCTGAACCCGCGGCTGCGGGTGGCCCACCTGTCGGTGCGCCGGTGGCGGCTGCGCCCGCTGGTCGGAAGGGGGCCGGACGCGATTTGAGCCTGCTCGAAGTGCGCGACCTGCACGTCTGGTTCGACTTGCCGCACCGGTCCAGTAAGCGCGGGTCTGCTGAGCACGGATCCCAGGTGCATGCGGCAGCCGGGGTCAGCTTCGCGCTCGACGAAGGGGAGCGGTTCGGCCTGGTCGGCGAGTCCGGCTGCGGCAAGACCACCACCGTGCTGGCGCTGATGGGCCTGCTGCCGTCGACCGCCACACTGTCCGGTGAGGTGCTGGTCAACGGGCGCAGCATCCTGGCCGGCGGCGAGGACTCGGCGCGGGCGCACCGCTGGACCGACCTCGCGATGGTGTTCCAGGGCGCGATGAACGCGCTCAACCCGGTCAAGAAGGTCGGCTGGCAGATCGCCGAGCCGATGGCCTTTCATGGCGTGGCCAAGGGCGCGGCAGCCCGGCGGCGGGCTGGCGAGCTGCTGGAACTGGTCGGCATTCCGGCCGCCGCGGCCGAGCGGTACCCGCACGAGTTCTCCGGCGGCATGCGGCAGCGGGCGGCGATCGCGATGGCGCTGGCCTGCCAGCCGAAGATCCTGCTGGCCGACGAGCCGACCACCGCGCTCGACGTGATGGTGCAGGCCCAGATCCTGGACCTGCTGACCCGGCTGTCCGAGGAACTCGGCCTCACCCTGGTATTGGTCACGCACGACCTGCCCGTGGTCGCGCAGGTATGCGACCGGGCCGCGGTGATGTACGCCGGGGAGATCGTGGAGCTGGGCCCGATGGACGCGCTGTATCACTCGCCACGGCACCCGTACACCCGGATGCTGTTCGCCGCCACCCCCGATCTGTACGGCGAGGGGCAGGTGGCGTCGATCCCGGGCACCCCGCCGCGGCTGGACCAGGACATCACCGGCTGCGCGTTCCGGCCGCGCTGTGACTCGGCGTTCGAGCCGTGCCTGGCCGAGCACCCGGAGCTGGCCGCGGTGCAGCCGGATCACCAGGCCGCCTGCCACCTGACCCACCAGCTGGCCGGCGAAGGCAGCGCGACATGACCGAATCAACGCTGCTGGAAGTGGAGAACCTGACCACGCACTACCCGGTGCGGCTCAGCCTGACCGAGCGGGCGGCCCGGAAGCCGCAGCTGTCCGTGCACGCGGTGGATGGGGTCAGTTTCACGCTCGGCCGGGGCGAAATGCTGGCCCTGGTCGGCGAGTCAGGCTGCGGCAAGACCAGCACGGCGCAGACCATCCTGCGCATGGTCGACCCCACCTCGGGCACGATCCGGCTGAACGGCACCGATATCACCACGCTGTCACAGCAGCAGCTGCGGCCGCTGCGGCGCAAGCTGCAGATGATCTACCAGGACCCCTACGAGTCGCTCGACCCGCGGTTCCGGGTCGCGGCCGCGATCGAGGAGCCGATGCTGGTGCACGGCATCGGCGAGTCCAAGGCCGAGCGGCGCCAGCTCATCATCGCCGCCCTGGACCGGGCCGGGCTGTCCCCGGCCGAGCAGTACCTGGAGCGCTACCCGCACGAGCTGTCCGGCGGCCAGCGGCAGCGGGTCACGATCGCGGCCGCCCTGGTGCTCAGCCCGGACCTGCTGCTGGCCGACGAGCCGGTGTCGATGCTCGACGTGTCGGTGCGGGCCGGCGTGCTGTCCCTGCTTGACGGGCTGCGCCGGGACGGGGACATGGGCATCCTCATGATCACCCACGACCTGTCCACGGCCGCGCACTTCGCCGACCGGATCGCGGTCATGTACCTGGGCCGGATCGTCGAGCAGGGGCCGGCGCGCGAGGTGGTACGCAACCCGCAGCACCCGTACACCAAGGCGCTGCTGTCGGTGGTGCCCAAGCCGGACCCCCGGCAGCGCAGCACCCCGCAGATCCTGCAGGGCGAGACCCCCAACCCCATCGACGTCCCGGCCGGCTGCCGGTTCCACCCCCGCTGCCCCATCGCCATCGACCGCTGCTCGGCCGAGGACCCCCCGCTCCGCCAGCCCGCCGGCGCCACGTCCGCAACCCACGAAGCCGCCTGCCTCCTCGCGTGACCCGCAGTTCCATGATCGCGGTGCATTGTGCCGCACCGGCGAGGCATAAAGCACCGCGCAAACCGGTCGCCACCCGCCGCGCAAAGGAGCGCGGTGAGTTTTGGGTCACCCGTGACCACAAAATCACCGCGATCATGAAATCGGGCCCGAGGGGAGCCGGGGTGGCGGACGAGGTGCATCACGGAGCCGTTGGGGGCGGCGCGGCTACGGGATGGTTTCGGCGGCGCCCTGCAGGGCGGCGACGGCGAGGGGGCCGAGGGTGGGGAGGTGGTAGCCGCCTTCCTGGATGAAGACCGCGGGGGCCAGGGCGGCGATGCGGCGGCCCGCCTTGCGGTAGCCGGCCTCGGTGACGCACAACGGGCTCTCCGGGTCCTCGGCCGCCGCGTCCAGGCCGAGCGAGACCACGACCGCGTCCGGCCGCAGTTCGCGGGCTTCCACGCACAGCACGTCGAGCGCGTCCAGCCAGCCCTCGTCACCGGTGCCGGGGGCCAGCGGCAGGTTCCAGTTGTAGCCGTGCCCGGCCCCGCGGCCGCGCTCGTCCGGGTAGCCGGCGTAGTGCGGGAACCAGCCCGCGCCCGGGTCCACGTGCAGCGATCCGTACCAGACGTCGGGCCGGTCATAGAAGATCATCTGCGTGCCGTTGCCGTGGTGCGCGTCGATGTCCAGCACCGCCACCTGGGCCGCGCCGGCCACGCGCAGCGCCTGCGCGGCGACCGCGGCGTTGTTCAGGTAGCAGGAGCCGCCGTAGCCGCCGCGGGTGGCATGGTGCCCGGGTGGCCGGCACAGCGCGTAGGCCAGCGGGGCGCCCGAGCTGACCAGGGAGGCCGCGGTCAGCGCGGCATCCACGGCGCCGCGGATGGCCTCCCAGGACCCCGGCCCGACCAGCGTCATGGTGTCGTAGCAGAACAGCCCGGCCCGGGCGTGCGCGGCCGGCGGCACCCGCAGCGGCAGCCCGGCCAGCATGGCGCCGGTGGGGAACAGGTACGGCACCACCCGGTCCCGGCCATAGTCGGCGGGCAGCCCGGCCTGGTCCCAGTCGGCCCAGATCCCGGCCAGGTGGTCGACCAGCTGGGGGTGGTGCACGGTGTGCAGGATCGCGTCGTCGTGCGGGCGGGCATCCAGCACCGGGGCGCCCGCCGCTTCGAGCGCGGCGCGCAGCACCAGGGCCCGGTCGGGCACCTCGGTGCCCGGGTCGCGCAGGCCGAGCCACACCTCACCCGCGGGCTCGTGCCGCAGGCAGTCCGCACTCCAGACCACCGGGACCGGCATGCTCACCCCGCTGCCTCCCCCCTGATCTGCGGCGGCGTTACCATCACAGGATGCCCCGCGTCACCGATCTTGGCATTACCATCGGCCTGCTGCCAGCAGGCCCAACCGGGTCGGTGCTGGACGTGCCCGGGGCGGGCTTGGGGCACCCCACCGTGTGGCGGGACGAGCCGCCGCCGCCGGCCGGCCGGGGCGTGGCCCGGACCGGCGTGGCCAGCCGCCCGCCCGGTCCCCGGTGACCGGCAGCGCCCTGGACGGCTACTTCGCCGCGGTCACCGAGGCCACCGAGGAAGCGGTGCGCAGCAGCATGCTCCAGGCGGTCACCGTGACCGGCCGGGACGGCAACACCTCCTACCAGCTCCCGGCCCGCGAGCTGGCCGAGCTGATCAGGCAGGGAGTGGCGTTATGCAGGAGGAATTTCCGGTCGCGCCGGCCACCCCGGGCGCGGACGATCCGTACGCATGGCTGCGGGATACGCAGCTGCCCGCCGTGCGCGCATATCTTGCCGCCGAACGCCAGTACTACGAGCATCAGATCGCGCCGCTGCGCGGGTTGCGGGATGAGCTGCGCGCGGAGATGACCGGGCGGGTCGCCGCGGCCGAGGAGTCGGTGCGCTGGCAGCAGGGCGCGTTCTGGTACCTCACCCGGAACCTGCCGGGCCAGGAGTTCGAGCAGTTCTGCCGTACGACCGGCCCCGGCGGCGGGGCGGAGATCCTGCTGGACGAGAACGCCCTGCTCAGCGACCCGGCATGCGACGGCGGGTACGTGGCTCTCGGCGTCAGGGAGGTGAGCCCGGACGGGCGGCTGCTGGCCTACTCGGTGGACTTCGCCGGCGACGAGGTCTACCAGCTGCGCATCCGGGATCTGGTGTCGGGCCAGGACCTGCCGGACCGCATCGAGCGGACCTATTACGGGCTGGCCTGGGCGGCCGATTCCCGGTCCCTGCTCTACGTGGTCACCGACGCCGAGTACCGGCCGCATGAGGTGTGGCGGCATCAGCTCGGCACCGGCCCGGACCGGGACGTGCTGGTGTTCCGCGAGGACGACCAGCGGTTCGAGCTGACCGTCCGGGCCACCCGCAGCGGCGGGTACCTGCTCATCGAGGCCGAGTCGCGGGACACCACGGAGACGCTGTTCGTGCCGGCCGCGGACCCGGGCGCGCCGCCGGCCGTGCTGGAAGCGCGGCGGCGCGGCGTTGAATACCGGGCCGACCACGCCCGTGGCCCGGACGGTGGTGACTTCTACCTGGTCAGCAACGACGCCTCAGCCGAGTTCCGGCTGGTCCGGACGCCGGTGCGGGACCCGGGCCGGGCGGCCTGGACCGAGGTCATCGCGGGCGCGCCGGATACCCGGCTGGTGTCTTGCGACGTGTTCGGGCGCTACCTGGTGGTGACGCAACGGCATGGCGCGGCGACCCAGTTGCGAGTGGTGGACCTGGAAAAAGGCGCGCAGCGGCTCATCGAGCCGCCAGGGCCGGAGTTCTCGCTGGAGCTGGCGGTCAACCAGGAGTACGCGGCGGCCGCGGTTTCGGTCCGGACCGAGTCGCTCATCGAACCGCCCGCCTGGCATGACGTCGACCTGGCCACCGGCCGGTGGGAGCTGCGCAAGCGGCAGGACGTGCCGGGCTATGACCCGGCCGGGTACGAGAGCCGGCGGCTGGCCGCGGTGGCCGCGGACGGCACCATGATCCCGGTGACCATCGCCTGCCGCCGCGGCCTTCGCCCGGACGGGTCCGCGCCGTGCCTGCTGTACGGCTACGGGGCGTACGAGGCGTGCTCGTGGCCGGAGTTCAGCGTGCTCACCCCCAGCCTGCTGGACCGCGGCTTCGTGTACGCGGTGGCACACGTGCGGGGCGGCGGTGAGGGCGGCCGCCGCTGGTGGCTGGACGGGCGGCTGACCCGTAAGCGCAACACGTTCACCGACTTCATCGTGGCCGCGGACATGCTGGCGGCGGACGGGTGGGCGGACGGCGGCCGGATCGTGTCCCGCGGGCTGTCGGCCGGCGGACTGCTGCAGGGCGCGGTGTACGCGCTGGCGCCCGGCCGGTGGCGGGCGGTGGTGGCCGAGGTGCCGTTCGTGGACGTCGTGACCACCATGCTCGACCCGTCCATCCCGCTCACGATCACCGAATGGGACGAGTGGGGTGACCCACGGGACCCAGAGGTGCGGGCCTACCTGCGCTCGTACAGCCCATACGACAACGTGCCCGCGGGCCGGCGGCCGGCCTTGCTGGTCACCGGGAGCCTGCACGACCCGCGGGTGCTGATCCACGAGCCAGCCAAGTGGGTAGCCAAGCTCCGTGCCACCGCGGACGGTGCGGATGATGCGGCCGGGCCGGTGCTGTTCCGGGCCGAACTAGGCACTGCCGGGCACACCGGTCCCACCGGCCGCTATGACCGGCTGAGCTACGAGGCGGAGATCGGCGCGTTCATCGTGGCCGCGGCCGGCTAGTTCTTCCGGCCGACCCCGCCCAGCCACCACTGGCCGGCCGCGTCCATCTTCTCGTCCAGCGGCTCACCACGCCATTGCGTCACCGCGGTCAGGCCCGGGTCGACCAGGTCGAAGCCGTCGAACATGCGGATGATCTGCTCCCGGCTGCGGTAGGAGACGGGCGCGCTCGAGCGGGCAAAGATCTCCTCCTTCCGCGCGACCAGTTCGGGCGGATGGCCCTCGCTGGTCAGGTGGGAGACGATCAGGTAGCTGCCGGGCGACATGCGCTCGCCGACCGCGCGCACGATGCCCGCCGGATCGGCCTCGTCCGGGATGCCGTGCAGCACCGCCACGAACAGCACCGCGACCGGCCGCGTGAAGTCGATCAATCGGGTCACGTCCGGATTGGCCAGGATGCCGTCCGGCTCGCGGATGTCCGCCTCGACCACGGTGACCGAATCGGAGCCGGTCAGCAACGCCCGGCCGTGGGCCACCACCACCGGGTCGTAATCGACGTAGACCACGCGCGCGTCCGGGTTGGGGTGCCCGACCACTTCGTGCACGTGCCCCTGGCTGGGCAGGCCGGTGCCCAGGTCGAGAAACTGGTCGACGCCCTGGTCGGCGGCGAACCGGACGGCGCGGCCGAGAAACCGCCGGTTGGCCCGGGGCACGTCGCGGTTCTCGGGGGCGAAGCTGAACAGCTTCTGCACCGCCTCCCGGTCGGCGGCGAAATTGTCCTTGCCGCCCAGGGCGTAGTCGTACATCCGCGCCATGTTGGGAATCCGGGGATCGGGACCACGTGATGCCGATTCCTGCTCGGCCACTATCTCTCCTTTATCGGGACCCGCACAAACATACCCCGGACCGGGCCCGGCCGCCCTCCGCCCATGGGGGCTGGCCCATTCCGGTCAGTGATGTGGCTTCGGGCCGCGGACGGCGCCTGACCTTCCTCACTCTGTGCTATCGTCCGGTCGCGATTTGGCAATCAAAGCGCCGGGAATTCACCGGGGAAAATCGCAAACCGTCCGAAAAAAACCAAGCTCTTCCTGGGGGGATATGTATGCGTAGCAAAGTGACCCGCGCCGCGCTGGCGGCGGTCGCCGCGGGCGGCATCGCGGCAGCGGGGCTGGCCACGGCGGCCCCGGCGCTGGCCGCCTCGGTCAACGTGCCCTGTCAGGTGCCCGCACTGGCCTATGCCATCGCGCACGCGCACAACGGCGATTCGCTGCGACTGGCCAGCAACTGCACGTACCTGCTGCACAGCGCGCTGCCGCCGGTGACCAAGACGGTGACGCTGGAGGGCCGAAACACCACGATCTTGCGCAGCTACCGTGGCGGCACACCAGCCTTCAGCCTGCTGAGCGTGGGAGTGGGCGGTGGCCTCACGGTGGCCAACATCAACTTCCGTAATGGTGACGCCAGCGTCGAAGGCGGGGCCATCTACGGCGAGAACGGCCCCGTTACCGTCATAGGCGGCACGTTCACAGATAACTACTCCGGCGAGTACGGCGGGGCCATCTGGAACGCGGACTACATGACCGTGAATGGCGCCCGCTTCATCAATAACTCGGCGGAGTACGGCGGCGCCATCTACAACGATGAGGAGGCGACGATCGAGAACTCCACCTTCCTCGGCAACAGCGGTGAGTACGGCGGCGCCGCGTACAACGGCGAGGACACGACCATCGCGAATTCCACCTTCACCGGGAACCACACGAGCGTGTACGGTGGCGGCGTCGAGGTCGGGGATGACACGACCACGCTGACGGGAGACACCTTCACCAGGAACTCCAGCGCCTACGGCGGCGCCATCGAGGTGGAGAGCGGCACGCTCCACGTCGCCGGCGGGTACTTCGGGCTGAACCTGGCCAGCGGGGACGGCGCCGGCATAGCGGATTACTCCATCGCCACCGTGGACCACACCACGTTCACCGGCAACGAGGCCGACGGGGAGGGCGGCGGCGTCGACGTGGACGGGACGTCGCTGGCCATGCACGACGTCAGGCTCAACAGCAACACTGCGGAGTACGGTGGCGGGGTCTACAGCGAGACGCCCATGACGCTGGGTGGCGTCTTGTTCAGCGGTAACACCGCGGTCGACGGGGGCGGACTGTACAACGACGACACCGCGTACGTGTACGGCGCCACGGTGCGGGAGAACCAGGCCAGCGGCGCGGGCGGCGGCATCTACAACGAGACCGACGAAACGTTGCACCTGTTCGGCAGCCTGGTCACCGAGAACAACGCGCCCGCGGGCGAGGGCGGCGGCATCTTCAACGACGGGACGGTCACGCTGACCCACACACTGGTCGTGCACAACACGCTGAACAACTGCTCACCAGCGGCCTCGGTCCCGGGCTGCTTCGGCTGAGCCAAATACCACCATCAGGTGGCCCGGCGGCACAACCCGCCGGGCCACCGAAGGCGGCACCTCACTTGGTAAGGTCGACTTGCCCCTGGTAGCAAGGAGGCGGAGCATGTGATGTCGGTGCCCATTGGCGGGGTCCACGGCATCCGCAACTATGGCTATCTCCGACGCGCGTCCGGATCCCTCGAAGGCGCGGTTGACGCAATAAGTGCAGACTGGGCAACCTGGTTAGCGCAGGGCGTGGGACGATGCTATAGCCATGTAGCGATTCCGCTGCGGGTTCCAGTCGCTTACTACGCGGACTGTCTTTTCCGTGGCCATCGCATGGGCGTGGATGATCCAGGTCAGCTAAATAAACATGCCCAGGCACTGTTTATCGCATGGGTTGATGAACTGCAAAGAGAAGAGGCTGGGGCAGACGCCGCCTCGCTCGTACGGCAGGGGCGTCTAACGCTAGCGATACGACAGCCAGTCGCCTGGTTTACAGAGAGATATGGCGAGCGGGCTCTTGCTATCGTGACAGCTACAGTTGCCGAACTAGCCACATATTTCGATCCAGAATTCGCGCACTTGCGGAACAAGGCACGCGCCCGTGTGGCCGAGGTGATCCGCAGACAACGGCCACGCGTTCTTCTAGCGCATTCTCTCGGTAGCGTCGTAGCTTACGAGGCATTGTGCCAGGATCCAGACCTCAACTTGGAAATGCTTATTACCCTGGGCAGTCCACTGGCCATGCATTCCGTGGTCTTCGAACGGCTGCAGCCGAAACCGATCGGACGTGGAATGCGGCCCCCAGGCGTGGCGTCATGGGTGAACATTGCCGACTACGGAGATCCGGTTGCCGTCCCACGGCACCGCCTTGCCGAGCGCTTCGACGGCGTTGATCGCGACCACGAGACTTCGATTAGCCTCGTTAATCCTCACACGGCACAGGACTATCTGGGGTGCGCCGAGTTGGCGGCCGAGTTGGCGCCTTTCCTGACACTTCCGCCTAGCGGGCCGTAAGATGCTGAAACGCATAAACACAGCCTCCTGCGCCAACCAGCAGCCATCCGTCGAGAGTAGCAGAAATTGCGAAGACTGAACCTTCGACGGCTAGTTCGCTGCCAAGTTCCCGGTCACCCAGATCCCAGATTCGCACACATCCACTCATATCGCCTGTGATAGCTACAGGCCGATCATCGAGATAGGCAGTCGTAATTGCTGTTACGGAGTCCTCATGCCGACCGAGGAAGTCATCGTTAAGCAAAATCACGCCATCTCCGCCGGTCGTCACCTGGAGCAGGTTGCCACCGACGATGACCTGATTACCCCAGGACCGTGTCGCCGCGCCAGATCCCTGCTCAGCCGGAATCGTCACGCTGTCCCCGGTTCGCAGCTGCCAGACCGTGGTTAAAGTATCAGTCTGTATTAGCGCGCTAGGCTGCCCGGCCAGATATGCAATCTCGATCGACGTGACGGAGCGGCCGTCTCCGGGCAACGCAGCACGGCTGGGACGGGCTGAGCGGAGGTCGAGCAATTCAGTGGATCCATGCTCATCACCGATCAGGGCCAGTGGCTGGCCGCCGTCTCCCGCGGTGAGCTGAAGCGCCGTTAGCCGTGTCGGCCCGTCGGTCGGCTCGGGCGGGCGCAGGGTAGTTCCGGACAGATCAAGCGCTACTGATGTTGCTCCGTGCAGGTCGAACTCACGGATCGGCCGACGCCTCACAAGGTCCCACAACACAGTGCGATCGCCAGCAACGACCAGGCAGAGCAGACCCCAAGCTGCATTACGGACCGCAATTGCCCTGACTGGGCCAGGGCAGACCGACAGCGGCTGGCCGTGAAGACGGCCGGTAAGAAGGTCCCACATGCGGATCGAGCCATCCTGGCCGCCGGTGACGGCCACCGTCCTGCCGTCAGCAGAGCTAATTGCCAAAACCCTGATCATCTCCTCAGGCCCACCGAATTCCCTGCGCGGCGTGCGCATCGCGTAGTCCCATGTTCGCGCCACCCCGTCCGAGCAAACGAACACAATGACCGGCCTGCCGGAAAGGCTGCATACCGCCGCCGATCGGACCGGTGAGGTGTGTTCCCACGGGCGGATCGCGGAATTCTCGGCCGCACCTACCTGCCAGGCGTAGAGCTGGCCACTGCCATTCACGCAGGCCACGACCGGTGTGAGCGGGTCACCACCGGTCGCGATCATCTTGGCCGGGCCACCAGGGACACTCACTGGCGGGCGGAACTCGCTCGCGGACGTGCCCGTGACCAGGTGCATGGCTACGACCCGGTCCTCGGTACCGGTGAGTACCAGGCACCCCGCACGGTGCTCGGCCACGGCCATTGCAGTCACTGCGGCCGGGTTCCGAGCGACCACGAGCGGCACGTCGTCCGGTCCCGCCACACGTACCGTCCCGTCCTGCTCCCCGGTAGCCAAGACCAGCCGCCCGTCAAGCCGGCCGAAGGCGAGTGCGGTTGGCTGGGTGACCTGGCTGGTGCGGGCTGGTCCCCAGTTCCAGCGTCGTAGTCGGCCACGATCATCCAAGGCTGCGACGACCGGCTCCGGGGAGGACAGGTGGGCAACGTCCGGCTTTCCCCGCACCCACACTGGGAGCCAGGTCAGCGGCGGTTCGCCAGGCAGATCAGCAATGCGACGAGCAAGATCGTGCCGCCCATCCGCGGCGGCGATGCGGGCAAAGTTCGCACGTTTGACGGCAAACTCCTGCTCAGCAACCCACCCGTCCACCAACCGCCGCGTTTGCTGGTCAAGCAACGGCAAATAAGCCGATCGGTCCGCGTACAAAAGAAAGCCCGGATCGCTGATCAACTCGTCACTGTCGCCGACATGGTCAAGCGCGTGCTGGAGAAGGTACGGCTCGGCTGCCGCCCACACCCGCCGATCGGGTGGGCCGATCCCGGCCAAGAGGGGTTCAGACACCGCGCTGCCGTCGGAACTGCCGCGTAGATAATCGGCCAGCCCTTCGTGAAACAGGCGGTAGACCGTGACCCTGTCACTATCTGTGGACTGGCGTAGATAGAACCGGCCAGCCTCAAGCGCGGACCGGACTTCCTGGTGTGATGGCGCAGACGCATTGGCCCGAAAGGAACTCGCCACCCGGAAGATCACTGACGCAGGCATCCCGTGGCCGCGGGCGTGGGCCAACAAAGTCAGCACAGGCCGGAGCCATGGATCATCGCGGCGATGGGCGAGGTCCATTTCGAGCACGTCGGGCAGGGTCTGAGGTATGGCACTTCCGAGGCGGCCCGCCGCGGCGGGGCCCTCACTTGTTCGGAAGGTGGCAATGAAGTGACGGGCATACATGCCTGCGACCAGAAATTCTCCCCATCCTTGGCTGCGGCTGCCGACCACCGCCTCTGCCAGCTTGCCCGCGAATTCTCCGGTAACCATATGAGCCTCGCGGTACGCAGGAACGACCCGGAGAAGATCGGTTACATAGCGATAGATATCATTTATTAGCTCATCATCCGATACATCATCAAGATCAAATTCCCGGCCGACGCTTCCCTGTGCGAGCAGCCGCAGGGGTTCACTCTCAGGGTATGCGCGGCTCGCTACCAGCAACCGCACCGCCGGGGACCCATCAGGCCGAGTAAGCGTGGCCAGCCGAGCTAGCCATTCCGCGACAATAGCGGGGTCTCCGGCCTCATCGAGAGCGTCGATGATCAGCACGGGCCGCTGATCATGTACTACCTGAATCTGCGCCAGGAATTCATCCGGCGCCAGTTCTTCGCCAAGCCCGAGCTGCCTCCCCAGCGCTCTGGAGATCGCCGTTATATCGCGTTGCTGCGCATGCACAACCGCCAGATAATCCACGGGTGCCGGGGCGTGAGCGCCCCTGCTCCAAATGTTCCTAGTGTTGTCACGCAGCCTGAGATGAGCCGCGCAAGTGAGCATGCCGAGCAGTGCAGATTTACCCGAGCCCGGGCTACCGGTTACTAGCGCTAGCGGCTGGCCGGCAGTATCGTTCAGCCAGCGTGAGAGGTACTGCAACTCTTGGGGGCGCCCAGTGAACCATCCGGTCAGGTTTTCCGCTACGTCGTAGACGGCGGACGATCCAGCCGCACGCTCAATAAAATGGCGAGCATCCAGCGCCTCATCCAAGTCGTCAAGGAACCGCTGCGATGGGCGATCCGGCGTCCCCCGCAGATCTTCGCGGCTTTCAGAATGCGACGGATTGACGAATAGCGGGAGCAGTGGAGGATCCACACTTACGTCGACACTGCTAGCCGTGACGTACTGCTGATAGGTGCCAGCGACTTCGGCTAGTTGGGTCACTGTCCGCCGAACCGCACGCGCCACAGTTTCCAGTGGTATGTGTTCGAGCGCAGCATCGACCTCAAGCGAGCCGTCGGCTATGTCCCGTAGAACCGAAGTGAGCGCCCGGGTGAAGTGCCCGTTGAAGGCATCCATATCTGGCTCGCAGGCAGCGATGACCCAGCCTACCCGCGCGCCACGGTCATACCTGGCCTGCCAGGGCAAAGTGGTAACAAT
>Ga0335078_10009368_pt1 | contig 14522 bp, 9 predicted proteins | sample Lox_Sample_32_FD_206711 | JGI IMG/M metagenome (GOLD analysis project Ga0335078, IMG submission 206711) | Soil microbial communities from Loxahatchee National Wildlife Refuge, Florida, United States - Lox_Sample_3.2 | ecosystem: Environmental > Terrestrial > Soil > Wetlands | place: USA: Florida...
AAGCATGAACCGCCAAAGGCGAATCCGGGACGCAGGTAATATGGCGAAAGATTCAATTTAGTGTCCTTGCAAAATATTTCCATCACTTTGCAGCTATCGACCCCGAGGGATTTGAGAATATTGCCGAATTCGTTGGCGAACGTGATCTTCAAAGCGTGGAAACAATTGCATGCATATTTGACGGATTCGATCTCCTTGATTTCGCCGGCGATGAATGGGGCCGTTAGATTTGAATAGATCCGGCGCATCGGCGCCACCCCATCGTCAGTATTGGCTCCGACTAAAGTAAATGGAGGGTTGTTGAAGTCGTATATCGCGGTCCCTTCCCTCAAGAACTCCGGATTTACCGTGACCGCGAAGTCCAGGCCTTCGCGTTTGCCCGAATAAACCTCCAAGGTTGGAATAAGGACACCTTCGATCGTTCCGGGCAACAGGGTACTGCGAATCGCCACGACGTGAAATTTCTTCTTGGCTTCCAGCGCGACCCCGATTTCCTGACAGACTCTTTTGACGTAGGTCAGGTCCAGGCTGCCGTTTGACTTCCCCGGCGTGCCAACGCAAACGATTGAGACGTCCGATCCGGCAACCGCCGCCGTCGCATCGGTGGTCGCGCTAAGGCGGTGTTGTTTGACTCCAGCGGCGATCAAGTCATCCACTCCCGGTTCGACTATGGGACTGCGGCCGGAATTGATGATGTCTACTTTGGTTTGGTTTACATCCACGCCAATGATTTGAGAGCCCTGACTTACAAGGCAGGCTCCCGTAACACAACCCACATAACCGAGACCGAAGATGCTGATTCTCATCGTTACCCTCGACAAGTTCATGGTTTCTAGGCCGCCATCGACCTGACCTTTTTGGCACTTACTTTACTGCAGATGTCGCTGAATTCGGTTGTCACCGCCTCCCAACTGAATTTGGCGCTCACGTGCACCCTGGCCTGTTCGCCGATTCGATCGGCGGCTGCGCGGTCACTCATGACCTCTACAACCCTTTTCGCAAACATGACGGGATCGTCCGCCAGCATGCAGTCAACTCCGTCCGAAACCGGCAGGCCCTCGGCGCCGACAGAGGTGGATACAACCGGCTTCGCCATCGACATCGCTTCAAAAATCTTCAGGCGGGTGCCCCCGCCTATTCGCATGGGAACTATGAAGCAAGCGGCACGAGCGATGTACGGCCGCACGTCATCGACGGCGCCGGTAACCAGGATTCGAGTGTTTGAATTGGCGAGTTCACGAAGGCGGGGCCCTGGATCTCTGCCAACCACGGTGAGCCTGACCCGCGGGATTGCCTCGGCGATCTTCGGCAATATCGCTTCGGCGAAATACAACATGGCGTCTTCATTGGGCAGATAGTCCATTGATCCGGTGAAAACCAGTTCGTACGGATCTTGCTCAATGGTGCTGTCGGGAGCGAAGTATATCGTGTCGACGCCGGTGGCAACGGAGAAGCTCTTGTCGATCTTGAATTGATCACGCATGATCTCCCGGTCTGATTCAGACACCGCAATGACGGCATCAAACCGCTTCAGAGTTTCGGCCTCGAATCGTTCCATCCTCCGATACTGCTCGCGAAAAAAAGCGCGTTTAAAGACCCCCTCACTTGTCTGGTAGTGTCGTTTCCAAATCATCGATTCAACATTGTGTTGAAATATGATCGACGGCACCGGAATCCCGGCAGGCAGGTTAATAGCCGGAGTCAAAAAATCACAGACAAGTAAATCGTATTTATCTGCCTGAAGTGTGCGCGCTATCGCAAATGACATTTCATCAGACTGATATTTCTGAATAGAGTACGGCAACGCAGACGCGACATTGGCGGTAAGCGCGGCATAAAATCCCAGGCTGTATCGTTGCGGCTCCCGCGCATCAACTGTGATTAACCGGTCGCAGTATTCCACGGAGTGCCCAATGGAGTCGCTCCTGTCGGAGCGCCGCCGAAAGCAGATGTACGTAATGTTGTGATGGCGCTTCAGGCACTTAAGCATCTGATAAGTTCTTATTTTTCCGCCCTTGTCGACAGGGTGAAGAATCTCGCTCTTGAGCCACAGGATCTTCAACGTTGTCTCCTTACGCTATTGCTTTTGCCCGCAGGGCGGTCTCCGGTACTGGTGAACAATCCAGTTGGGCGCAATCTGCGTCGATAAAGCGCCGCATCCAGATCTCGAAATTCATCAGCGACCAAAGCCGCTCGCTGTGGTTCTCGCCATACCGATGTCTCGAAACCAATTCAGCGACATAGCTGGAATTGAAGATGCCCCTTTCATTGAAACGTTCTCCTAGCAAATACTCGTCCAAAAGATGGGTGAACGGCCCCCGCAACCATTTTCCAATCGGGACCGGAAAACCCATCTTTCGCCGCCGAACAATCTCCATTGGGAGTTGTGTCTTCATCGCTTCCCTGAGCACGTACTTCGTGGTCAGGCCGCTAAGCTTAAGTCTGTCTGGCAGGCTGCACGCGTATTCGACGAGCTTTTGATCGAGGAACGGAACGCGACTCTCTATTGAGGCCGCCATACTCATCTGGTCCTGTTTCATTAGCAATTCGTGCAGGTATGTACCGATATCGGCCGAAAGCAGTCCGTCCAGCAGTGAGCTTGCCTTTGTGCCGCTCATGCACTCCAGTATCTGTTCGTATGGATTGATTCCGGCGGTTCTCTCAAGTGTTGATTCGGACAAAAGACTGGCCTGGGCCGAGTGTGAAAACACTGAGAAGTTGTCGAGGTATAAGCCAGCCAGATCAGGATCGAGGCACAGAAAGGTCCGCTTCAGCTTTTCTCTGACTGGAAAGGGTGCAGCCAATGCTCCTCTTCGAATCAATCGCTTGATTGGTTCCGGCACGGCGCTGTGGTACGCCGAGCCAAGTTTCATATTGTAAATGGTCTTTCGATAGCGGTCGTACCCGGCCAACAATTCATCACTGCCCTCTCCGGTCAACACGACCTTCACATGTTCAGAAGCGAGCCTGGACACGAAATAGAGTGGAATGCTCGACGGGTGAGCGATGGGCTCGTCTTCGTGGTAGACCAGGCGTTCGACCGCGCCGAAGAACTCTTCAGGACTGACAACTGCCTCGTGATGGTCCGTGCCGTAACGCCGCGCCGCCAGCCTGGCGTATTCAAGTTCATTCGCTTCTGACTCGGCAAAGGCGACCGAAAAGGTCTTAATCGGCTCCTTCACCATTGCAGACATCACCGCGGCAATCGCGCTGGAATCAATTCCGCCAGACAGAAACATTCCCAGAGGAACATCGGCCATCAAGCGCAGCCTTACCGACTCTTCAAACAGCTCGGTGAACCGCGTTACCAATGACGCCCTGCTGACCGGTTCTTCCGATTTTTCGAAGTTCACCTGCCAGTATCTGGCTTTCGTAGTTCGCCCCTGATTCCATTTGAGCGTGTGGCCCGGCGGAAGGCGCTTGACGCCCTCGAACAGCGTGTCCTCACCAGAGGGGGCGTGATTGGCCAGATAATCCGGCACCGAGGAGTAGTTCAACTTTGCCCGCAATTCAGCGGATTCAAGGACCGCCTTAATCTCGGAACCAAAAACCAGCGTGCCGTCGCGGCCGAGGTAGTAGTACAGCGGTTTGATTCCCAATCGATCGCGCGCCAGCAACACCATGTCCAGCCTTGCATCGTATAAGGCGAGAGCGAACATGCCCCTCAGGTCATCGACAAAGCGTTCGCCCTTTTCTTCATAGAGGTGAATGATAGTTTCTGTATCAGTCTTGGTGCGATAGCGGTGCCCCCGAGCTTCCAGGCCGGGACGGAGGTCCAGATGGTTGTAGATTTCCCCGTTATAGACGATCCAAACCGTCCCATCTTCATTGGTCATTGGCTGGTGGCCACCACCAACATCAACTATCGAAAGCCGGCGATGCCCCAGGCCAACGGTCGGGTTAAGAAAGATCCCGCTGTCATCGGGTCCCCGGTGAGTCAGAAAGTCGGTCATTGCCAGCAAACGTGAGCGATCGATCCGGCGATCCTGGCCCCTGGGAATGGCGATTCCGCAAATTCCGCACATTAAATAAGACCCTCTATCCGCGAACCCTCTCGGTATATTCGCTTTCTTCGTTGTTGATGACGGGAACCCACGCCCCATCCTGATACCTGATATGTCTGGTCGCCGGGACGCGGAATACCTCGCCATTCATTTCCACCCGATCGATTCCGCTCTGAACTACCAGATCGATTCCAAACTTCTGATCGGTGGAGATTCTCAGGACGCGTTGCCCCAGGTCCGCATATGCAAAGTCGAGCTCTCGTTCGGCGACAACTCGAAAAACACCTTTCAGAGCCAATTCTGTGCCAGCTACAACTCCGGCTCCGCGCCAGCCAGGCCCAACACGCCGGGCGACGGCCAGACGGGCCTGAGAATGAATGTCAATTCCCGCCTGTGCGCCGTCGGGACTATCGAGAAGAAGCAGGTCCGTTACGTTTCCGTATCGGACAGTGATGATGTTTCCTGATCCTGTACCCTGGACCTGCGGTGTAAATTCCGACTTTGAGCTTACCGGAAACATGACCGAGGTGAACCGGTGGCGGCCGCTGGCGACGGCACTCATCTTTCCAATCATCGCCGGAGTCGCCTGGCGATAGCGCTCAGACACGCGCCCGATTTCAGTTCTCAGTTTGAAGGGCACAGTAGAGAACTGATTGATGAACAAGAACTGCCCGTACTCGTTCACCGCTCTAAAGCAGTTGTCGTCGCTTTCGACTATGACTTGAGGCGCGAAGTGGTACCACACGTCATACGAGTGCTCGCGGATGCTTTCAACGGTGTCCGTCACAGCCAAATAAGGCGGGCATCCTTCATCGGCCCCAGAGGCAATCAGGCTGATGGATCGCTCATGCTTGACCGGGTCCGCGAGCGAGTCGTAGCCGTTCTGCGTTCCGCTCAGATAGCAAATCTCAGGTTCGAAAACAGCAATCCTCGTCTTTCCGTCGGCTTGATCCTCCCAGGCAAATGGGCCGGCTGGCCGCGACTGAGGCAGACCGTCGACCGTGATGACGTTGTGACCAGCGGTTAACCTGAACTGATTTCTAGATCCCGGATCGAGGGTATAAGTGTAGGTGCCAGGATCCACGAGCCAGGTCGCGCCCGCGCCGCTAAGCTCGAACGAAAGCTGGTCCGCGTGCGCGTGCGCCCCGGTTAGTGCGGCATGCGGACCACAGCGAAAGAAGCAATAGAGTGAATCGCGATTCCAGCCGCTGCGTACTACGTATTGTCCGCTGTTTTGAAATGCATGGGCCAATTGCGATGGTTGCCGAGATTCCAGACGGTCATAAAAATCGACCCGTGGCGGCCCCAGCAGCCACAATATCTCCGGCACCTGTTCTCCCGCGACGTACTTCCAATCTTCCCTCCCCAGTAAACCGGCGGCGATGCCGATGGAGTCACGGAAGTCATAGGGATCGCGGCTTCCCAGACTAAGCAGACGCCCGCCGTCGTCATCGCCTAGCAGGGTCGGACAGGCGTCGGGCCTGGTCGTCCACACCAGATATTCGATCATCTTTGTGAGGGAATCCTGAATCCGTGACGAGAGTCCGATTCCGGCCCCGCGCCCAAGTATCAACAGGTGCAGATAGAAATCGACGGTGTAGCGGTGATAATAGGATGACTGCTCAAAATAGACTCCGTCGTCCTTAACCTGGAGCGGAAGCTGTTCTTCGAGTATCTTCAGGCCTTTTTGCCGCCAGGCTTCCGCGCGGCGAAACTCCGGAAAGCAGGTCCCAATGTAGAACAGACCCAATGCCTCTCCGGTTAGATGAGTGTTCGGGCTGAAGTAAGTAGAAAGGTACGCCTCAATGTGATTCGCGTGAGCGATCAGGAATTTAAACACCCTACTTACAAAGCGCGGCCCCAACAGTGTCGAATCGATGGCGAGGTGCAAAGCCCAGATCCAGGCAATGGCCCGTAATGCCACCTCGAGGCTACTGGTCCAGTTAATCCCCATCTCGGGCGGATTCTGGTCCATCCAGGCCGTAGCCTGGCGAACCAGTGCCCTTGTATAGTCCTCGTTTTTAGTAAGGCAATAGGCCTGAGCCAGGACGACGAAATGAGCGTGCCGGTTGAGTTCCCATGTGACCTTTTTATCTCCAGCCACGCTGGGGTTAAGATAGTCGATCTGGCTCCAATGGGCTAGTTCAGTGCATTTGCCTGAAACAGGCTCCAGCCGCCACTTTATTGGTGTTCCGAAGTCGACCTGGGGGAGGCCGAATATATTAAACCTGCCGGCGGCCGCCAGGTCGGCGGCCTGAATAAGAGCGGACCGTTCCGACGGCCATCGATATTCGACCATCTCACGAATCCGGTTGCGCTCGGCCAACGCCGGAATCGCCGGAGCCCTGGCAATTCTGCGTTTCACCGATTCGATTGCGCCGGGCAGAATATCGTCGATCGATACCGACTGCCACCTGGATACTTCGGGGATTGAGAGCAATTCCTCCATCATTTGCGCATCGGTCATCTCGCCGCGCATGCTGCCGGCCAACCGGTCCCATAGGATTGTTATGCGCTGCCTCACCCTGTCGATTATCTCGCCCAGGCTTCGGCCCTTAAGCTTATTGAGTCGAGCCGCTGAGTACCGCATTTTTCTTGCTCCCGTCTCGAATCGGCTCCCAGACAACGTGTGATTCCCCGCGCAGGTATTTGATTAACCCGGCCACGGCGGCAACATTGGTTAGAACAAAATATGCAGGCAGAGCCAAGATCTTTATGTTTAGCCCGAGCCGGCCGAGCGCCAGACCAGCCCCAGCCATGGCGTAAAAAGCGCACTGACAAGCCAGCAGTACCGAGAAGAATATTGAGCCCTGAGACAAGGGAATGCTGAGCGCAAGCGCCAAAGCCGCAAACCATGGCACCGCATAGCGAACCGGTTTGTGAGAGATCATTTGGAAAGCAAACAAACCCTGCTTAAACGGATTTAGCAGAGCGCGATAGAAAGCGAGGGCCGTGAATGTCTGTTCAATGACGCGGACTCTCATCCTGAATTCGTTCTTTGTCTTGCGATTGGTCTGTTCGTAGCAAATTGCTTCCGGCTCGTGAATGGTGCGCAACGACAGGCGCCGCATTTCCGCGGCGATCACGAAATCGCTACTGAGCCAGCTTCCAAGTTGGTTGTAACTGCTTCGGCGGACGGCATACATACAGCCGCTGACCCCGATCAAAGATGACAGCCGGCTTTCACTGACTTTTAGAAGGTTTTCATAAGCCCAGTATGAGATGCAGCCGGTACCCACGCTCGATTTACCGGAATCCGTGTATACCAATCGACCGGCCACGCACCCCACGGTCGTATCAGCGAACGGCCGCACTAGGTTCCGGATCGCCAACCGGTCATACATCGTCGTCGCGTCCGAAAACACAACTATCTGTCCCCTCGCAATCGATGCCGCGCGGTTCTGCGCCGCCGTTTTTCCAAGCCGTTGCCCGCACTGGTAGAGAATCACCCGGCCGGAGTACCCGCTAACGATCGAGCATGTCCGGTCGGTTGAGCAGTCGCTGGCGACGATGATCTCAAGGCGGTCCGGCGGATAGTCTAGCGCCAGCGCATTTTCGATCTTTGCGGCAATGTCTTTCTCTTCATTATACGCCGCGATGATCAACGATACCTTAGGAGTGATGCCGGCCTTGATGACCGACCGGCCCAACAGGGGGCTGAGAACGAAAAGCAATATTGGATAGCCGACATAGGCGTAGGCCACAATCGCAAAACAAACCCAGAAGGCCGCCTCGATCACCGGAGTCATAGCGCCCTTCCCGGAGGCAAAGCGATGCCCTGGCCTAGGGAGCGCCCCCACAACACCCCGGTTTCGCATGGCGGCTCAGGCACAGGCGGCCTGACTGAACCACGTGCGGAGGTCCGATTGTACTTCCTGTCAAAGGCTGTGGCGTTATCCGGTTCGGTGTGTACTGCCGCCAGGCCGCAGATTCCTTTTAACGCTATGGCGTATGCGACAACGTAATACAAATCCCAGATGTATTGCACCGAACCAAAGAAGCTGACAACCGCGTACGCTATAAGCGCGCCCTGGATGCCAAGGCACAAATAGTAGGTGGTTATTCGTCCAGACTCGTATTGGTCTAGGCTCGGGGGCCCCGCCCGTTTCTCCCATCCATTGGTCTGTGGCTGTGAAGTAGGCCGTGACATTGCCTCTATCTTTCGAAGGTACCTGAAAGGAGCAAATAAAATGATTAGATAGGCCACCAGACCGACCAGCCCAAGTTCGGCCGCGATCTCGAGGTATGAATTATGAGCGCGCTGTTCGGCGATTGAATAGATGTGGAAATTGCCGAGCCCCAATCCGACAATCGGATGGGTAACGACCATCTCAGTGGCGCGAGTCAGCAGGTCTAGTCTGGCCTGGGCCGAGCCGGTTTGATCTTCATCTACGTGAAGTATTGAGCTAAGACGGCTGCCATATCCCCCCGGCGCGAACATGAGCAAGGCAACTACCGATACGGCGATTAGTACAATAGTGCCGGCCTTACGCCGCGCCAGTTTCATCATGAAAAAGATTGCGATTGCGATCATTCCCAGAAAACCGCCGCGCGAGTAGGTGAAGACAACCGCGGCTGCAAGAATAAATGCGCAGCCAAAGTAAAACAGGCGCTTCGTTCCCTTGCTCCACATGCCGGCGGCAAGAGCCAGCGGTATGGCCAAATCAAGACTGCTCGCAAGGTCGTTGGGGTTGCCAAAGATCCCATTGACGATACCCTGTATTCGGGGAGGATAGGTTTTGGGAGTGAACCTCCCGGCGGCGAAGGTCAATAGGGCCGCCAGGCCCATGAAGGCGCAGACAACAACTACAAGTCTTATGATCGACAGCAGCCGCTGGCGGGTATCGATCAGATTTATCATTAAAATGAAAACGGCCACGATCTTAAGCAAAGTGTCCGTCAGCACGTTAAAGCTATCGCCGGGTGATTGAGCGACAAAGGCAAACCCGAGCCCGAGAACGACTATCAGAAGGAGCATTTTGAGCTCGATTGGCCATATGGTTACGGGCCGGCCTGAAACGATCCGGCCGGTGACGTAGGTTGCAAGGGCTACAATGGCGACGATTTTGACCAGCGGAAAGTCCCCAAACACCGCGGTAAATAGCTCCTGAGGCCGCGTATACAGCAAGAAGGTAAAGACATACAGACCGGCGAAGGAGACGCGCTGGCTGCCGGCGTTCTCGTGCACCTGTCCGTAACCGAGCTTTACACTGTTTTCCAATTGCATCAGGCTATCTCCATGGGCCAATAGGCTGTAGTCGGCAAGCCGGATTTAGACCAGCAACATCGACCGCAGGATTCCCCCTCCGGCACACCGGGTCTCCGACTTATTATTAACCAGCCGTGAGAGGGCCTCTTTGACCGGCGCCAGGTCCTTTCCCATCGCCATCGCGCGATCGACCAGGCCACTGATCTCTTCGGGGTCGGATCGGGTCTGTGACTCATGCTCCTGTGACTGCGCGGGCTCAGGTTCCGTAACGGCGGGCCGCGCTTCGGCAAAGCCATAAGCCTCTAGCACCAGGTCATTGAGGTCTGGTCTTTTGATCAAGTCGAGGAGAGTCTTAGGGGTAACCTTCAGTCCCACGGCCAGCTTCAAGGCAGATTCCAAACTAAAGGTGTGGACGGTGCCGGTTTGTATCTTCGACAACAAGCCCTGATCAAAGCCGGTCTGCCGGCAGAATTCAGTCTGTCTGACGTGTAGCTCTGATAGCTTTTCCCTGACGAACTTCGAGAGTTCAGTTTCTTTTTCACGCATTGTTGTCCCTCTCAGGGATTCTGATTGCGCCCGTTGTTCATTTAGCAACGTAGGCGAGGAAGCCGCCGAATCCCGCAAGCGCCGCAAACATCGTAATTTTCCCACGCAGGTTTTCGCCGACGATCACAACATCCCCGGCATGCATTGTGACGTTGTCCTCAGGGCTTGCCTTTGCCTGAAGGATACGTTTGAGATCGATTTGACGCCGCACCATTCGGCCTTCGCCGACGGTACGGATCAATTGTACTTTTGACTTGCCAAAGGTAGTCTCACCACCCGCCTCAGAGATCGCGTCCATCAGAGTCATAGGACGTGACATTATTACGATGCCGGGTTTTTTGACCTCGCCTATTACTCCGATTTTTGCGCTGTTGGCCTCAACAAGGGAGACGCTCACCTTTGGATCGATAATATATTGGCTCAGGGCGGAAGTGAGCCTTGCCGTGACCTGGTCAACGTTCATGCCTGCGACGTAAACATCCCCGAGCAGCGGATGGTAAACGCGGCCAACCGGGGACACGACAACCCGGTCGAATGAATAGTCGGGCTGCCCGGCGACGCGTATGGCTATTACGTCCGCGGGCCCAAGTGCATACGTTTCGTAGAAGCGGCTATAGATCCCACGGAAGTATTCGTCATCAGCGGGACTCGGTCCGGGAGCAGTGCTCGCCGGGCCTGGGATGGCCGCCGCCGGACCAGAGGACTGTTGCTTCTGCGCTCTCACCGGCGGATTTGGTATCAGCGCCGCTGCTATCAATAGACCAGCGACAACGGCGCATGTTCTATTCGTCGTCATTTGAAATAGTCTCATCTTACCCTCCGTCTAATTGGCGCCGCCGTGGCTCTAAAGTCCCACGCACGCGACGCGAGCTTTTACCGCCGAGAGTTGGTGCCGCCAGTGCGATTGGCGACCTTTCATCGCGCTCCCCGCCCGAATATGACGATTCTGGCGGTCTCGAAAATGATCAGCGCATCCAGTAACGGCGACTGATTTCTGATGTAGTAAAGATCGTATTTGAGCTTTTCGCGCGCGTCTTCCAGCGACGCTCCGTATCGGTATCGCACCTGAGCCCAGCCAGTGATGCCGGGTTTCACCAGATGCCTTTGGCAGTAATAAGGAATCTGGCGCTCAAGTTCGGTGACAAAGACCGGCCGCTCTGGCCGCGGCCCGATAATGCTCATTTCACCGCGCACAACATTGAACAACTGGGGCAATTCATCCAGCCGCGTCTTTCGCAGGAGCTTTCCTACCCTGGTCACTCTTGGGTCAAATTCACCCGCCCAGACCGCGCCGTTCTTTTCGGCATCGACCGTCATCGACCGGAACTTTACTATCCTGAAGGTCTCGTTGTGCTTTCCGACTCGCTCCTGCAAATAGAACACCGGACCAACGGAATCGAGTTTTATGGCAATTGCGACGACTGCCATTACCGGCAATGCAAAGATCAAAGTGACCAGCGAGACAGCCAGATCCATCGCTCCGGCAATACGCCGATAGAAGCGGTCCCTGTCTCCCTTGCCTGAAAAGATCAACCAGCTTGGCCTGAGCGTTTCCGTGCCTACCTTGCCGGTCAGGCGTTCGTAGAACGAAGATGCGTCTTCAACGGCGACATCGCCCCGCAGCCCCAGCGACATCAGGGGTATCAGTGGCAGCTTCTGGCGGCGGTCCGCGGTGGCGATTACGACTCGATCAGCCTTTGAGCGGCCGACTACGTCTTCAAGTTCTTCGGTGAGGCCGATGACCTTGGGATTTATAAGGCTCTTCCCGACGAGTTCCGGCTGGTCGCCGATGAAGCCGACTACTTGGAATCCGAACTCGCGACGGCTGAGAATTTCGCGGGCAAGTGACACGGCGACCTCGTCAGTTCCCAGTATGAGTATTCTCTCGGCAAACCTCGGATGCCGGATCAACCACATCACCAACAGCCGCCAGCTCACCATCACAAACAGCATCAGGCAGAGACTTATCAGCAGCACTCCCCTGCCAACCATCAGGCGCGGCTCGCAGTAGAAGATCAGGGAAAGGGCCATCGAAGCCATTCCCAGCGCCTGCAGCACTCCCAGCACAAGCACGGTCTTTCGACGCACGCGGTCGAGGTCATACAGATCGAAGAAGTAGAACATTGCCTCCACGACCACTGTCACCAACAGAACCTTTGCCCATCCCTGCCACTGAATTATCGATTCGCCGCGGTGGGCGCCGAACCTGATAAGAATGGCGGCCACTCCACACGCCATCATCAGCACGGACTCTACCGTCAGCAGACTAGGCGACCGTGAACTGCTTCGGAGTAACATAGCCAGATCGCCTAAACCACCTGAGCGGCCTGTTCGGAACGATTCAAAACCACGCCCAATACCTGATCCCTGGTAAGAGGGCTTATAGCCGTGCTTAACTGATGAGCCGTAATCTCTCCTGACGAAATCACCAGGATCACCCGGTCCATCATCGGCGCCAACAACCGGGCTTCCGCGGAATGAAGCAACGGAGCCGAATCAAATATGAGGAAGTCATAATCGTTCTCGAGCATCGAAAGGAGTTCCGGAAAGGCGCGGTCCGAAAGCATCTCCGCGGGGTTGTCCAGCCGTCCGAGCAAGGGAATAACGGTTACTCCTGACGGAGTGATTCTGATCGCCGCTTCACCCGGACGGGCGCCGTCGTTGACAACCTCAGCCAATCCGGTATGCGCCTCCAGTCCGAGCAGTCGCAGCACCGAAGGTCTTTGAAAGTCACAGTCAACCAGCAACACCCGCTTTCTGCCGCGCGCCAGCGCCAGAGCGATGTTAATGGCAGCCGATGTTTTCCCCGACCCATGTTCGGCTGACGTCACCAGCACTCTTTTGATTCGCTGGGTGGAGGCCGCCGAGATCAGCGCAATAGCGACCTTGTTGAACTCTCCCGAAACCAACGGCATCGAATCAAAACTGGCGGTGATCCGCGGGTCAAGGCGCGAGTGCTCCAGTTCGACAGTGCGTGCCGGGGCGGTGCTTTTAGTACGTTGATAGGCCGATTCCTTCTCCTGTTCGTTGGCCCTTTCGACCTCCGACAGGGTAGGAGCGTTGAGGGAATACGATACAAAGTCGAAGTCCGCCGGTTTTGGACCCAGGGGCCGATAAGCCCGCGGCCTGTCCTCTACGTCGTCGACCGCCTCTGGCCTTGTTGCCACCGGGGCCGCCACGGCTGGGGCTGCCGCCGCCGCGCCGTCTGCTTTGTTCAATGCTTCAAAAACTCTGCCCATATACTCTCCTCCCTTTTTCACGCGGGACTCCTTTAGACCCGCTTTTTGATTGAGGCCCGGTCAAGCCGTCCTTAGTGATTGGCCACCATTTGAAACAGTTGCGATAAGTTAAAGATGAATACGAACAACGGCACCAGAGCCGCCGCCGCAAGCAATGAGCCGGCCAGCCGAAGCGCCTGAAGCCTTCTGGCGCGGCTCCGTTCACTAGGGATGAGGTTTTCAGGGATCAATGCGATTACTGGCGTGCCCAGATAGTATTCAACATCTGTAACCGTCGCTACATTTCTTAGTTTGGGGATCTCCACAGCGGCTACAGCGATCAAGCCGAATGCAAGAGCGAGCCCGGCCGCGAGCAACACCAGCCGAGCCATATTCGGGCCTGAAGGCAGTCTGGGAAGCGCTGGGGGATCGACAATTTGAAAGATGCCCGGCCCGAGCCCCGCCGCGGCGATGGCTTCTTTTTGAAGAGCGTCCTGCCGATTGAGCAGCGATTGGTATCGCGTTTTCAGCCCCTCATCGTCGGGCCTGGACGAGGCGCTGCCTATACCCCCTCCACCAACCCCCGCGGTTGCGAACGCAAGCATTCCGGCGCCGCCATCGCCCGAAGCGCCACCTAGTATTTGTTGTCTGTGCTGCAGTTCGCGGTTGGTTACATCCAGCTCGATCTGCAGACTCGCCAGTTGACGCTGCATCGCCCGCAGTTCAGATGATGCGGGCGACACTGCGTCGGCCCCTCCCTTAGCATCTGCCTTGGCGATTTCTTCATTGGCCGCCGCTAGCTGCGCTTTCGCCTGTATGACCTTAGGATTCTCGGCCGTGTATTGCGTCGCGTACTGTTTGAGCTGCCCTTCGATCTCGGCCCGGTGAACCAGCAACGCTCCGTATGAACTGTCTTTATTTACGACCGCGCCTGTTTCGGCCAACTTCTCTTGCGCGGCAATCTGCCGCTTTTGCTCTTCTATCTGCTTTTCCAAACCGAACTTCTTATTTCCCAGGTCTTCGGCCGATGCGCTTGCCGCGGCCTTTTGTGCTCTTATGATATTGGCCTCGCTCTGGGCACGGCCATCGGCCGCTTTCCTCGCTTCCTCGCCGGCCTTTTCAATTCCAAGCTGCCGCATCCGCCCTTCGATGTCGGTCATCTCTTGCGTTATGTTGGCTTCTTCGGCGGTAATCTGTTTTTCGAGGGCGTCGTTCATTCCCACGAAGACTGAGATCAACTCAGTGGCGACTTGCTGGGCGGTCTTTGGATCGCGGTTGCGATAGGTCACTTGAACAGCCTCCGGATAGTCGCCGCGGTACTTGGGTTCAGCTTTTATGTCCCTTCGCATCGCCGCAACCGCGCCGTCTATCGGACCATCCGGATCGTGAATCCCGTAGAGCTGATGCTCAATGATTATTGGCTCCAGAAACTCTCTGCTCGACAGCCGTTCGGTGGCGTCGGCCACGCGGCCGCCGACCATATCGCGTTCCTGATCTTTGCCTGTGACTACAATGGACGCGCTGGATTCATACATACTGGGAATG
>Ga0335078_10009369_pt1 | contig 14521 bp, 12 predicted proteins | sample Lox_Sample_32_FD_206711 | JGI IMG/M metagenome (GOLD analysis project Ga0335078, IMG submission 206711) | Soil microbial communities from Loxahatchee National Wildlife Refuge, Florida, United States - Lox_Sample_3.2 | ecosystem: Environmental > Terrestrial > Soil > Wetlands | place: USA...
TTTTTGCTGATGTATGACGATGTGCGGACGTCAGACAATCCTAAAGCTGCGCTCCTGGAATTCCTACAAAGCACGTATGACGCGGCCGCGGATTTAGGTAAGTGGGACCGCAAGACATTGGAACGCTGAGCATCAGGGGTTAAGCAGCAGTCGAGAATGCGCGGCATAGAGCCGGTAGTGCGAATAACTATGCACATCTGTGAAGGTAGTTCCATTGATCAGCGCTGCGACCGATACTTGACGGGGCAACCACAAAGGCGGAGCGAGTCCTGCAACCCGCGTATCGGCAAAGTGGATCTCAGAGGTCAGTCTATTCAAAGGGACTTCGGTGAGGGGCAAGAGAAGGTCCGTGCGCAAGCGCACGATCCGGAAGTCGGATTCGTCAAACCAGGCAACACCCTGATAAAAGACGGGAACGGACTTCCCTTTGAGCCGAATCTCTCCTGGCATCCGGACCGACTGCGGTTTCTGGGAAAAGGCGACGACAAAAGTGTTATGCCGGTCAATCTTTTGTTGCCCGAGATAGCGGAAGTTTGATTGTGACCGGTTCGAGGGGTAAAAGTTCACCCACATGTAGGCGAATCCCTCCGCGAGGGGCGGGGATCCAGTTTCGCGGGCACTGGCCTGCTGACTGCTGCGTCGCAAGTCATCCCAAAACGAAGCGGAGCCGCCTGGGGATGGTCTTACGCCGGCGATCGCGCCTGCGTCCGCCGTTTCTTGTGGCAAATCCATGCGGTACTCCTCGAGTGTTACGTCCTTCGCCGTGGGGTGGGACAGAATGAGATAGGCGAATCTGCGACGTATTGTTTTGCGGCCAACTCGAGACTCCAACACTTGCTCATCTGAAATCAGGTCCGGCGTTTTCCGGAAGAGGCTGACGGTTTTGTCTCCTATTTTGTCGAGAAGTGCGGGAAGTTCCTCCTGGTTCCGGGCGATTTTGAGTCCACGTAGCTCGGGGACAGTTTGTTGCAGATCCGCGATCGGACAGGTGGCGAAGCTCGTGTCAACCAGATACGCTGCAGTTTGAGCGGCATCCATTGCTGGCGGGCCGACGGCAAGGCTTGTGGCCGTGCCCGCGCTGACCGGGAGGGTCGGGCTCCCTTCACGGGGCTTAAGTGTAGGGACTGGCAGAATGTCGACATGCATCTGCTGGTCATTCGCCGTGCGCTGAATCGTTGGCTCCTGAAACCAGCCTTCATCAATGGGAGCGTTGATCGTTACTTCGCGGAGCGTAGTAACGAGTGCAACCGTACCGTCAATCCTTTCCGTCACTATGAAAGGAATTTCGATACCATTGACTTCCCGGTAATCCGAATAGAGCCACTCCACCTTGGAGACCCCGCCCATCATGGAGAGGCCAACCATGGGGAGGCCGCCCATGTGGAAGGCTTCCCGACGAACGAGCAAATAAGTTTGTGCGTCGAAATAATCAGTTTCGTCCGTTGGCGACTTAGGATCCTGTACTCGGACTGCCCATGCCATGCGGTCCCCAAGTCTCTTCTGTCCTTCCAGCTGAAGTTTTATCTTGGTGCCGCGCAAACGAACAGGCATCGGCACATATCCGTCTTCACATGCGCCCTGCTTCCCGGGCTGAGGTTTGAAATCGCGGCGTTCCTTGCCGACGATGTACCAGGCTACCTTTCCGTCGCAGCCGTGCATCTCCGCGACTGTGTTGTCTTCCATACGGACAAAACTTAATCTGAGGTTGGGCCGCTTGAAGTAGAACTCGAAGGTCGCGCGCCCTTGGGTGAATGGACTGGCAGTTGGCGCAAGGCCGGCCAGGCTTCCGGTGTAGACACCCTTTTCAACGAAGGTCGTCATTGATGGGAATTTGTCAGCACCAATGGCATTCAGATATTTGGCGATCACTTGATCCGCGTCCGTAGGGTTCTCTTGCCCGGAGGCTAGGTGGTGCCAGCCCGGCAGCAGCGTTGCCAGCCAGGCAAGCAGCAGAAAACATCGACGACGGAACATCACTTCTCCAGAATGCCCGGAAGCGGCCGGATCGGCACGATCCTAATTGGTGCCCGGGACCGGAATTGAACCGGTACGCTCCTTTCGGAGCCCGGGATTTTAAGTCCCGTGCGTCTGCCAGTTTCGCCACCCGGGCGGGCGCATTTTTCTCGATTGTATAGCAGGGAATCCCACAAACCGGCATCCTTCAACTTTCCTCGAAAGCCATCTGCTGCTATAGACTCTTTCATCGCACGCCTCGGAGGTGTCCATGAGCTGGGCCAGCAAATTGATCAAACCCTATCGCGTAACCGACGGAGCGAAATTTCGTCTGAAGGATTTCGACCCGGCGGACACCGGAAAGCTGCATTCCAAAGAGCACGCCGACGAGCTTTTGGAAAAGGGTATAGCCCACATGGCTGAGCTGCAAGACAAGCTCTACGCCCAGGATCTCTGGGCCTTGCTGCTGATTTTTCAAGCCATGGATGCGGCCGGCAAGGATGGCGCGATTAAACATGTCATGTCGGGTGTGAATCCGCAGGGATGCCAGGTGTATTCCTTCAAGCAGCCTTCTCAAGAAGAACTCGACCACGACTTTCTGTGGCGGACCACGCGGTGCCTGCCGGAACGCGGCAAAATCGGGATCTTCAACCGGTCTTATTACGAAGAGGTCCTCATCGTGCGCGTGCATCGCGAGGTCTTGAAAAACGAAAAGCTGCCGCCGGAGCTGGTGAAGAAGGATATCTGGAAAGAGCGGTTCCACGACATTCGCGGGTTGGAGGACTATCTCTCGCGCAATGGTGTTGTTACTCGTAAGTTCTTTCTCAACCTTTCGAAGAAAGAACAGAAGAAGCGCTTTCTAGCCCGGCTGGACGAACCGGAAAAGAACTGGAAATTTTCCGCCGCGGATGTGCACGAACGGCAGTTTTGGGGCGACTACATGAATGCTTACGAGGAAATGATTCAGAACACGGCCTCGGCAAACGCTCCCTGGTTCGTGGTCCCGGCGGATAACAAATGGTTCACGCGAGCTGTAGTGGCGGGGGTTGTTGTGGACACGCTGGAAGAGTTGAAGCTTGCTTATCCGAAAGTGGATGCGGGCAAACGCGAGGAGCTGAAAGCGGCGCGCGAGGAACTGGCAAAGGGATGAGGTTCAGGCCCGCATTTTCGCCGCGAACCGCTCAGCTACAGAATTTGCGAAGCGCCCGCAAAAGAGTCGAGTTGGACTCTCATCCGCCCTCTTCCAACCGACCGCCTGCGGGCATTAAGATTACAGATTGCATACTTTCCAGGAGACCCGTCTATGCGCCCATTGAAACCATGTTCCGCTATTTCATTGCTTGTTCTTACCTTGCTGTTCGGCGCGCCGGGCGTTTTTGCCCAGAGCGCGACCAGCAAAGAAGCAAAGCCAAATAGCGACTCGCTCGCCAGCCAAAGCGCGGCTTCAACCGACGACAACAGCAATGGCGAAGATGACAACGCCAAAAATCAGGACCCTTTGTTCAAGGGTATGAAATATCGCCTGATCGGCCCTTTCCGCGGCGGGCGCTCGCTGACGGCTGCAGGCATCGCCGGTGATCCGACCACCTACTATTTCGGTGCAACTGGCGGCGGGGTCTGGAAATCGACCGACGGCGCGGTCACCTGGAAGCCGGTCTTCGACAAAGAGGGCACTTCGGCGATTGGGAGTCTCGCGATCGCCCCGTCTGATCCGAATATTGTCTACGTGGGGACGGGCGAGGCCTGCATTCGCGGCAACATCTCGCACGGCGATGGCGTGTACAAGACGCTCGACGGCGGAAAAACCTGGATCAACACGGGGTTGCGCGACTCGCGCGCCATTGGCGAGGTGATCGTGAATCCCCACGATGCGAATATTGTTTTCGTGGCTGCGCTGGGACATCCGTTTGGCCCGAATACGGAGCGCGGCATTTTCCGTACGACGGATGGCGGGAAGACGTGGCAGAAAGTTCTCTACAAGGATGAAAACACCGGCGGCATCGATGTCGCATTCGACCCGAACAATGCCAACATCGTGTTTGCCTCGTTGTGGGAAGCACGCCGCACGCCGTGGAGCCTGAGCAGCGGTGGGCCGGGCAGCGGCCTGTATCGTTCGAGCGACGGCGGCACGACATGGAAGCAACTCGCAGGCCACGGGCTGCCAAAGGGGCCTTACGGAAAGATTGGCATTTCCGTGGCCGCGAACTCGGAGCGGGTTTACGCGCTGATCGAAGCAGCAGAGGGCGGACTCTACCGCTCCGATGACGGCGGCGACAGCTGGCAGCTGGTGAACGACGACCATGCCTTGCGGCAGCGTCCGTGGTATTACATGCACGTCTTTGCCGATCCGCAAGATGCGAACACGGTTTACATCGCCAACGTAGATTTCTACGGATCGGTGGACGGCGGCCGCAGTTTCAACAAAGTGAAGGTGCCGCACGGCGACAACCACCACATGTGGATCGATCCCAAAAATCCTAAACGGATGATCGTGTCGAACGACGGAGGCGTAACCGTGAGCGTAGACGGCGGAAAGACCTGGACGCGGCAGGACAATCAGCCGACGGCGCAGTTCTACCACGTCATCGTGGATACGCGCGAGCCTTATTACGTCTACGGCTCGCAGCAGGACAACAGCACCGTCGCCATTGCCAGCCGCAGTGACGACGAAACCATTGGCCAGCGCGATTGGTACGAAGTTGGCGGCGGGGAAGCGGGGTACATCGCACCTTCTCCGCTCGATCCGAACATTGTTTTTGCCGGCGACTATGAAGGATTAATCACGCGCTTCGACAAGCGCAACGGCCAGACCAAGAACATCACTTCCAATCCGGAGCTCAGCGACGGCAATGGCGCGGCCAGCCTGCAACATCGTTTTCAGTGGACGGCGCCAATTCTGATCTCCCCCAACGACCCGCATGTGCTCTATCACGCCGGCGAGCGCCTGTTCAAAACGACCGATGAAGGCATGCACTGGGAAGCGGTCAGCCCCGATCTCACGCGGAACGACAAGAGCAAGCAACAAGCTTCCGGCGGCCCGATCACCATGGACGACACCGGCACGGAATACTACGACACGATTTTTGCCGTCGCTGAATCGACTGTGACGAAAGATCTAATCTGGGCCGGCGCAGACGACGGACTGATTCACATCACGCGTGACGGCGGGAAGAATTGGGCTGACGTGACTCCGAAAGAAATGTCGGAGTGGAGCCGCATCAGCCAGATCGATGCCTCGCCGCACGATGCCGGCACAGCTTACGTGGCGGCGGACAGGCATCAGCTCGATGACCTGCGTCCCTACATCTACAAAACCGCAGACTACGGCAAGACGTGGACAAAGATTACGAATGGAATCCCGGACAACACGTTCGTGCGGGTCGTTCGCGAAGATCCAAAGAAGCGCGGCCTGCTCTACGCCGGCACGGAGACGGGAGTCTATGTTTCCTTCAACGACGGCGCGAACTGGCGGCCGTTGCAACTGAATCTGCCGACCACACCCGTGCACGATCTCATTATCAAAAATGACGACCTCGTGCTGGCAACGCACGGGCGCGCGTTCTGGATTCTCGACGATGTTTCGCCATTGCGCCAGTTCAGCGACGAGACAGCGAAACAGGAGGTTCACCTCTACACTCCAGCCACCGCGTTCCGTTTTCACAATGGGTCGCAACAAACCAAGCCGGTGCTCAGCGGGCAAAATCCTCCGCCGGGCGCAGTTTTTTACTATTGGCTGAAAGAGAAACCAAAAGGTGAAGTCACGATTGAGATTCTGGACGCCTCCGGAGCCACGGTGCGCAAGTATTCCAGCGCGCGAACGAAAGACCTGGACGAACCACTGAACCCAGAGGACAAGAAGCCGGAAAAACAAATCACGCCTGAGGCCGGTCTGAACCGCTTCATCTGGGATGTGCGCTATGAAGGCGCGAGCCGCGTTCCTGACTACTATTTGTTCGAATACAAGGAAGGTGCCTATGGGCCGTATGCCGTTCCCGGCAGATATCAGGTGCGGCTGACGGTGGATGGCAAGAGCCAGACCGTGCCGTTCCAGTTGAAGCTCGATCCGCGCGTAAAAGTCTCGCAGGCGGAGCTGCAAAAGCAGTTTGATCTGGGAATTCAGATTCGGGATGAACTGAGCCGTGTCTACGACGCAGTGAACCAGATTCAGGATGTTCGCGCCCAGGTCCTGGGCCTGAAGCGGCGGTTGCCGGAGAGCGCCAAGCCGGCTTTGACCGCGGCCGGCGATCTGGATGCCAAGCTCGTTGCCGCGCGCGACCAGCTATTCCAGATCAAAATCAAAGCCAATGAAGATTCGCTGGCCTATCCGCAAAAGATCGACAGCAAGCTGGCGTTTCTACAGCTTGTGGTGACCGAGGGCAGCGATTCCGCGCCGACGGATGCCTGCCTGCAGGAATTCGATAGGCTGAAAAAGCAGGGAGACGAACTGCTCGCACGCTGGGCTGGAATTCAACGGAACGAACTGGCCGAGTTCCAGAAATTGATGGCGGGGCAGAACATTCAGGCCGTGGTGGTTCCTTCGGCAGAAAGCGCTGGAGCGATGGGGGAAGAACCGAGATAGCCTCGATCGGGGTCTTCGAATCGCGCTTTCAAACGTTCCCGCGGGACGGATGGCTGCCCCACCTTTCGCGATTTTTGAAAGGTGGGAAGCACGGCATTTAACCCCTTTCGATCTTGGCGGCAGTTTGATGTTCTAAGACTATATTGAGGACAATGCATCTAACCCTACCCCCGCGATCGATACTGGGCCTACCGAACTGCACGCCCTGCGGAGCCCCCAAAGCTCCCAACGGTGCTTGCACACCACAAACGAAGCAATGTTGAATCCACGTTCTCTCCCGCCTTCCCGCCCTGCCGCCCTGCCGCCCTGTTACTTCCGTGCCATATCAATGGCACTACAGTGCATTGACCTAGTGGTGTCCGCTTGGTAGGTTGAAGCCGTACATTGGGCGTTCGATCGACTCCCCCGAAGGCGAAAGCATTTTGCCGATTCTGGGGTGAGTTATGAAGCTGGCTTACTTTTGCTATGCGGCGCTGGGATACGCGGTGGCCCGCTGGATTTTCAAGCGGCAGCCGGTGCCGGTGGCTGATCCGGTAACGCGTTTTCGCTCTTCGGGCCTGCTGTAAAGGAGTTTTCTGTAGGTATTGGGCGTGCGGTGCCCCGTTGCGTGCTACTTTGTCCCGCGCGCCCAATTTTTCCTCTTCCCAAAGGTCTACTACCAAGGTGTGCCCTCGAGCGCTTCGTCTGCCTTTATCGCTCGGTACAATTTCCTACAGCTAGTAATTAGTTGAATGCGTTCGCCGGGAACTGCCTTCACGGGCGGCTATCTTACGGCAGAATGGGTCAACTGGACTTTGTTCATGGCTAAGCGTGTCATTTTCGTGGAGACCCTCGTTGCGATCCTTTTGCTGGGAATTGTCCCTGCTCAGTTGCTCGCGCAGTCGGATGAATCCGACCAGTCCTTGGGAGATGTGGCCCGCTCTTTCCGCAAAAGCAAAGCTGCGCCTGCAACCCCGGTGGTGATCGACAACGACAACCTGTCACAAGTGATGGATGACGTACAGAACCGGCGGCTGGGCGGAGGGATGCTCTTCTCCATCAACGGGTCCGGCAAGAAGTTTCAGGTATCTTCGCCGGATGTGATGTGCAGCCTTTCTTTCAGTGCGCAAGCCACTTCGCTGCTTTCGGATCCGTTCGTTCCGCAGGATTTACCGGCGAGTGAATTGGTCAAGCTGGAAGGTCCGGCAAGCATCGCCGGCGATACTCTACAGGTCTCGATCCACAATGGCAGCCGATGGGAGATAAGAGAAATTACCGTGGGTTTGACCATTCTGCGGCGCGAGCAGAACGATAGCGCTAATTACGGTTTGGCCCGAGTGGTTCCGGCAGCGCAAGTGACAAGCATTTCTTCGGAAAAGCGCGCCGATCTCACCGTGCTTTATCACTTGAAGGGCAATGCAGCGCCCGCGAGTACGAGCGTGTTCCGGGAAACTCTCAGCGCGGCGCCGTCGCCGGACGAGGATTGGCACTGGGCGATTGTTCAAGCCAAAGGCGTGCCGCCGAAACCGGCGGGCCACTAACGTGATTCACTAGTTCGCGACCCTGGGCACATCTTCCGTTTTCCCGCTTTTCAGACTACGGAACGCAGCATCAAGAATCTCCTGATTTTGCCAGCCTTCTTCGCCGGGAACAGGGAATTTTTCCTTACCCTGGAGCGCTGCTGCAAAACTATCCACCTGCCGTACGTATGCGTCCTGATTGGAGGCGGTTTCGCTCGCTACGGCCTTGCCGCCGCGCCGAAGCTGCAACGTAACCGGATTCTGGACATTCAGGGCATCGTCCGCAAACAAGACTCCTGCATCTCCGGTGATTTCGAGCGGCGAGCGATATTCGACGCGGAAGGAAACCAGAGCCATGCCGAGCGTACCCCGTGCAAATTCCAGCGTTAGGATAGCCGCAGACTCAACACCAGGGAAGCGTTTGTCCGAAATACCGCGAGCGCTGACGCGCTGCACTTCGTCCTGAAGAATAAATCGCAGGGTGTCGATGCAGTGCACGCCCACGTCGGCGATGGGACCGCCGCCGGCGACGGCAGGATCGTGAATCCAGGTGCGGGGATGACCGGCATCGCCGGGGAAGGAAAACTCCGAACGGGCAAAGACGGGCGCTCCGACGTGGCCCGCTGCGATTCGCTCACGCAAGCGTCGAGTGCTTTCCTCAAAGCGAAAAACCTGAGCGACACCCAGCAGAAGTTTGGCTTTGCGCGCGGCTTCGACCATCTTTTGGCACTCGGCTGCGTTGACAGCCATCGGTTTCTCGCACAGCACGGGCTTGCCCTGCTCCAGCGCGGTCAGCACATCAGCCACATGCTGGGCATTGGGCGTGGCTACGAAAACAGCATCAACCTGGGGCGACCGGCAAAGTTGTTCAGCGGAATCGAAGGCCAGGGGAATATTGAATTGCTTTGCTGACTCGCGTGCTTTGTTCAGCTCCCGCCGGGAAAGCGCCGTAACTGTGCATTGCTTGGACAGAACAAACCCCGGCATGAGGCGCTTCACTGCATGCAAGCCGAATCCCACAATTCCGAAGCGAATCATAGGGGTCTCTTATCAGAAAGGCTCTGAATGCGCTAATCCCGGATTACCATCACTACGGGTTGAGAGAACGTGGGGACGGCCGTGAAGTTGCTGATCAAAGCTCCATTCTGCGACTCGATGATCAATTGGCTGATAGTTTTCGCAGACTGATTGCACACAAACAGGAACTTTCCCGCGGGGTCGATCGCGACAAAGGAGGGTCCGGCCCCGGAAGGAAACGGCGACGAGTTGAGTTGAGTCAGGGTTCCCGAGGTGGAATCGATCCGATAAACCGAGATATTGTTCGATCCCGCATTGGTGACATACAGCAGCGCGCCCGAGGGGTGAACGGCGAGCGAACTGGGAAGTATGCCGGCAGTAAAAGGCGATCCTGAAATTGCGGTCAACGATCCGTCAGAACCGATCAGCAGACCGGAAAGCGTACCATCGGTATTCGCGGTGTAGAGAAACTTGCCAGTCGGATCTATGGTCATCGCCACCGGTACTTTGGCCAGGTTGAAGGGCGAGCTGGGAAGCTGCTGCAAATTTCCGTGCGAATCTACCGACAACAGAAATAGAGAAGACAGACTGGGACTCGCGGCGTAGAGAAATTTTCCAGAAGGCGTAATCGCGAGCGCGCCAGGGTTGGTAAGGTTGCCCACAAGAAAAGGTGATGACGAAGTCTCGGTAAGCGCTCCGTTCGACCCATTGATCGAATAGATCGAAATGGTGCTGGATCCCTGATTGGCTACAAACGCGAAGCCCCCGTTTATCGTCAACGCGGTCGGACTCAACCCGGTAGGCGCCCGGGGCAGGACTTCGCTCAGTTTGGCCGATCCGCTATTGATCTTGAACAGCGAGATATCCCGCTCACTTCGATTGACGACGTAAAGAAATTGACCGGAAGAGCTTAACGCCATGGAGGTGGGAGAATCTCCGACCAGAAAAGGCGTGCCCACTACAGCGGTCAAGGCTCCAGTATTCACGTCCAGCCGGAAGGCCTGGATCCCGTTGGTGCTGGGCAGACTCACATAAACAATGGGAGCAGAGGAGGAGGTGACGCAGCCCACCGAGGCTGCCATCGCCACCCAGAGCAACAATAGATTTGCCTGTTTCGCCACGATCAGATTATTCCTTCAGGAATTCTGCTGCCCAGGCCGAACCTTGAACCTAGGGAGACGTTCCTGTGTCTTTCTTGTGCCGGCTATAGTGGATCGTTTTCCAGTGATACACGAACCCGGTCGAGACCCGCGCGTTGTTCTGATTGGTGTTGAACAGCATACTGCGGACGTAATCGACTTCCAGCACACGCCAGGAGAAGCGGGTCGAAAGCGGATAGTCCATGCCCACTCCGCCAATGATTGCGCGCGAGGTGTTGCCCGCTCCCGCACCCAGACTCACAAAACTTCTGGCATCGAAAAACAGCGCCCGCGCAAAAAAGAGATGCTTTTCGCCGTACGGGAAAAGAAATTGGCCCCCGAAAGCCAGATCGCGAAAATTCACCACCGAATTGTACTGGCCGGCGATTTCCGCTGTTACGCCAAAGCGATGCGTGATATTGAAAGCCGGCGAGAAGGTATAGCCGTTTAGATTCCTCGAATTCGGAAGCCCCAAAGGCTTGCCATCAAGATAGAGATAAGAGTAGCCGCCGAAGACCTGGAGCCGGGGAACGTCCTGCGCCCCGGCCGACGCCGCCGCGAAGACCAACACAAACTGCAGAAGAAATCGAAGTCCCTGCCCGGGAATGCCCGCGTTTTTTCGGCGATTCCGTTCCACCAAGCTCTTGGCGGTAATCCGGAGTACGGCTGCAAACCGCTTTCTCATGGGCTGTTTCGGGAAGTCTCCTGACGGATACAAGGGCCCGCAAAAAATTGTGCCGTACCTCCCGGCAAAGAATTCAACTTCTCATGGAAAAACACAGCCCAGTAGGATACGCTGTGCCGCTGTAGCTGCCAACTCAAACTGCATGATGAGAAGAAAGACTGGCAGCCGAAGGTTGCTTGCGATATCTATTTTTCGGCCATCGCCCCGGCCAAAGATTCGAAGATCTTGAACCCCTGTACTCCTCCCAGCTCGGATTCGCTGGCGCGCTCTGGATGAGGCATCATGCCGAGCACATTCCGTCCCGGGCTGCAGATTCCCGCGACGCTATCCAAGGAGCCGTTGGGATTCGATTCCGGGGTGATTTCGCCCGCAGGCGAACAATAACGAAAAACGATTCTGCCCGCGCGCTGCAATTCCGCGAGCGTGGCCTGGTCGCAGAAATAATTGCCATCCATGTGGCCGATGGGGATGGTGAGTACCTCACCCTGGCGGCAGGCGTTGGTAAAAGGAGTATCCGTATTCTCCACGCGAACCTGCACCGGCTTGCAGACGTATTTGAGCCCAACGTTGCGCGTCAGAGCACCGGGCAGCAAGCCCGATTCGCACAGAATCTGAAACCCATTGCAGATGCCCAGCACTAATCCGCCGCCGGCGGCGAACTTGCCTACCGATTCCATCACAGGCGAAAACCTGGCGATGGCGCCGGTGCGCAGATAATCGCCATAAGCGAACCCGCCCGGCACAATGATGACATCGCAATTCTCGAGATCATGCGACTCGTGCCATAGGAAAGTTACGGGTTGCTTCGCGACCTGCTGGATGGTCCAGTAGGCATCGTGATCGCAATTCGAGCCGGGAAAAATAATGACGCCAAATTTCATACTGGCCAGCCTCAACTGAAAACCTATTTTGAGTCTAACATGGAGATCTGCAACTGCGGCGACGGGGGTGCCTTGCTGATCGGACGGAAAATGGGCGTTGGCGGACACATTCGTTTTACCGGCGGAGCGCTGAAGAACTGGTTCATTGCCCAATGCCTGGATTCGCTGGCGGTAGGGATTTTGTGGTTGGCCGGGCTTTATTTTCTGAAAGTGCCATGGGCGCCGCTGTGGGCGCTGCTCGCCGCATTTTTTCAGTTTGTTCCGCATTTTGGCCCGGTTCTGGGTGTCATCGGGCCCGCCTTAACGGCGGCCTTTCATTGGGGCGACTGGGAACATCCGCTATATGTCTTGATGCTTTATGCAGGGATCGTCGTCGTCGATGGCTTTCTGCTGCAGCCCTACCTTATGAAGCGGACTGCGAAGGTCCCCATGTGGGCTTCGATCGTGACGCCCTTGGTTCTTGGAGTCGTCTTTCCTTTTTGGGGAGTGCTGCTGGCGCCGCCCCTGCTGGCGATTGTTTATGCGTATCGCGCCAGGGGACAAGGGATGGATCGCGGGGGCAGTGGGCTACTTTGAATTTTTCTCCGACCTGACCGCATGAACGTACAGGATCAGGCAGCAAATAAACGCGAACAGGATTGGAGCCGCATCCCTCAAATCTCGATTCAATCGGTATATCGGGAAGCGATGGTATCCCTGTATGGGGAAGGGAGGAGGCGGCAAACGGGAAGTTTCGATATAGGTATATATGAGAACCACAATCTGCGTAATGGAAACCACGCCAAATATCGTGGTGCCGACCAGCGCCAGAAGTCGCAGAGTTTTTCTCAATTGCGCCGCTCTCTCCGCCCTCCGTCGCTCGTAGGCTTCCCAGAGGGCTACCAAGTCCTCCACACTCCACAGCCGATCTGCGACGCCAAGCCGCCATCGCCGGGGACATCCGGAGCGTCCGGTGAATCTTCATGAAATTGTACGCGAAGTAGTTTAGCGCCGTTGCAGCTGTAGCCCACTACCATCGCGGGCCTGCCCAGGAAACCAAGCCCGGCCTCATGCTATAATTTCTTTTCGCCTGAGCCGTTTACCGGGAGCATTCGCATGATTTCTTCTGCCGGGCGAGTCCTGCTTCTTAATATCAGAGCCATTAAAGTTCAATTAGATACGAGGTAACTCCATGTCCGGCCATTCAAAATGGGCGACGATTAAACACAAAAAGGGCGCGCTCGACGCCAAGCGGGGCAAGATTTTTACCCGCCTGATCAAGGAAATCTCCATTGCCGCCAAGAACGGCGGCGATCCGGACACGAACCCGCGGTTGCGTACGGCCATCGCTGCCGCAAAGGCTGAGAATATGCCGGCGGATAACATCAAGCGCGCCATCCAGCGCGGCACCGGCGAACTGCCCGGCGCCACTTACGAAGAGTTTTCGCTGGAGGGCTACGGCCCGGGCGGCGTGGCGTTGCTGGTCGATATCAATACCGACAATCGCAATCGCACGGTCAGCGAAATTCGTCACGTCTTCGGAAAAAACGGCGGCAATATGGCGGAAGCCGGGGCTGTCTCCTGGATGTTTCACAAGAAGAGCGACATTGTGATTCCGAAAGCGGAAGCCAAAGAGGACGATTTGATGACGATCGTGCTCGATGCCGGGGCAGATGACCTGCGCGATGATGGCGAGAACTGGGAAGTTCTTTCTAATCCGTCCGCCCACGAAAATGTTTTGGAGGCGGTCAAGAGGGCAGGCCTGCATCCGGCGTCGGCAAGCGTCGCGATGATTCCGCAGAATTACATTAAGCTGGAAGGCGCAGCGGCCAACACGATGATTCGTCTTATGGAAGCGCTCGAAGAGAACGACGACGTGCAGAACGTGCACTCGAACTTTGACATCGATCAGAAGCTGCTGGAGGAAGTAGCCGGCTGATCTTGCCGTACTTTGTGAATCTCAGAGCCGCCCTTTGGGGCGGCTTTTTGTTACGCATTTCTTTCAGGATTGTTAAAGGAAGTTTTCAACACAGCAGTGGAAAAAGGTGTGGATAAATCGGAAAGTTTTTTTCCAAGTGTCGTATTTGCAACCGCTTCAGCACCTTGCACCGACCGGAGGGCTGGCACTTTGGTGGTAGGGTGGAAGTTAAGAAACCAACCCGCAGTTGACTGGAAGCGAATGTGAAAGTACGGCTTGATAGGTTGCTTCAGGAACGCGGCCTGGTGACCTCGCGGCAACGCGCACAGGCATTGATCCTTGCCGGCAAAGTCCTGGTTGACGGACAAAAGATCGAAAAAGCCGGCACGCCCGTGGAGACAGAATGCCAATTGCGCCTGCTGGGCGAGGACTTGAAATACGTCAGCCGCGGAGGCCTCAAACTGGAGCACGCTCTCGATCATTGGAAGATCGACGTAACCGGCAAGGTTTGTGTTGATATTGGCGCATCAACAGGAGGATTTACCGATTGCCTGCTGCAACGCGGAGCGAGCCGCGTGATTGCGGTAGACACCGGCCGCGGTCAGATTGATTTCCGCCTGCGCCAGGATCCGCGGGTGAGGCTGCTGGAGAAAACCAACGCCCGTTATCTCAAGCGCGAGCAGATTGGCGAGGTTGCTGATTTTATCGTCCTGGATGTTTCTTTTATATCCGCCACGCTGGTTTTGGGGCCGGCGATCAAAGCCGCATTTCCCGACGCGGCGGAAACGCGACGGGGACGGCGGGTGATTGTGCTGGTCAAACCGCAGTTTGAAGCGGGCAGGGAACACGTGGGGAAGCGGGGAATCGTGCG
>Ga0335078_10009370_pt1 | contig 14520 bp, 13 predicted proteins | sample Lox_Sample_32_FD_206711 | JGI IMG/M metagenome (GOLD analysis project Ga0335078, IMG submission 206711) | Soil microbial communities from Loxahatchee National Wildlife Refuge, Florida, United States - Lox_Sample_3.2 | ecosystem: Environmental > Terrestrial > Soil > Wetlands | place: USA...
GTTATGCAAAACCCGCCGAGTCCCAATGCTAGAATGTCGGTAATATGCATCGCAGGATCTTGCTATATCTGGCGGCGGCCGGTTCCATCGCCATGGCCGCCGACGTGCGCATTGTGGAGGAAATTGTCGCCAAAGTAAACGGCGACATCATCACCCGCAGTGATCTGGCGCACACCCGTCAGGAAATTGCCGCCGAACTCCGCCGGCAGGGCATGACCGGCGCCAAGCTGCAGCAGGCGATCAACGAGAGGGCGGCGGATGCTTTGCGCGATCAGATCGATCAGCTCCTGCTGGTGCAGAAAGCCAAGGACCTGAACCTCAGCGTGGACTCCGAGCTCACCAAGCGCATGGCGGATATACAGGTCCGTAGCGGGATCTCCGATCCGGACAAGTTCCACGATTTCGTCCGCCAGCAGACCGGCATGTCGTTTGAAGATTTCAAGCAGCAGAACAAGAACCAGCTTCTGACGCAGAAAGTGATCGGCGAGGAAATCAGCTCCAAGATTGCCATTCCCGAGGCGGACAAGCGCAAATACTACGAAGCGCACAAACAGGATTTTGTGCGCGACGACGAAGTCTTCCTGCAGCAGATTTTGATCTCGACGGAAGGCAAAACTCCAGCTCAGGTGGCGGCCGCCGAGAAGAAGGCCAAGTCGCTGGTGGCGCGCGCGCGCAACGGCGAGAAATTTTCGGACCTGGCCGTGACCAACTCGGACGACATCGAGACCGCCCGAAACGGCGGCGATCTGCCGCCCTTCAAGCGCGGCCAGTTGCGGAAGTCAATTGAAGATATTGTGTTCAGCAAGGACAAGGGCTATGTAACCGATCCGATCCGCGTGCCTAACGGGTTCCTGATTCTGAAGATAGTCGACCGGCATAAGAAGGGCCTGGCCACTTACGAAGAAGTCGAAAACGAGGTCACCGAGCGCATGATCATGCCGCAAATGAACAGCAAGGTGCGCGCTTATCTGACTAAGTTGCGTGAGGAGGCCTTCCTGCAGATCAAGCCCGGGTATGTCGACAGCGGCGCGGCCCCGGGAAAAGACACCAGCTGGACGGCAGTCGCTCAGCTCAAGCCGGAGACCGTCACCAAGGAAGAGGTGGCCGCCCACCGGCGCCACAAGCGGCTGCTGTGGATCATCCCACTGCCCTGGACCACCGGCCCGAAGAAAGTGCCGCCGCCCCCGGCCGCCTCATCTGCCACGGCTCCCTCCAAGTCATGAAATCGCCCTATGTGAGCGAACTCAAAGCGGACCAGGTGATCACCAGCAGCTTCCTGGTGTGCTCCAAAGAGATCCGCCAAAAGAAAAAGGGCGAGCCTTACCTGTCTCTGCTGCTGGGCGACCGCACCGGCGAGCTGGACGCCAAGATGTTTGACAATGTCGCCGATGTGATGGACACCTTCGAGCGCGACGACTTCGTCAAAGTCAAAGGGTTGATGCAGATCTTCCATAACCGGCCGCAGTTGACCCTGCACACCATCCTGCGCCTGGACGATGCCGCCGTGGATTTCGCGGATTTCTTTCCCGCATCCGCGCGCGATCCCCAGGAGATGTGGGCTGAACTGCGCGGCATCACCGCCGCGATCGGCAATCCGCACCTGCATCAACTGGTAGCGGCGCTGCTCGACGACCCGGAGATCGCCCGCCGCTATCGCAGGGCGCCCGCGGCCAAGCAGATCCATCACGCCTATCTGAGTGGACTGTTGGAACACGTGCTCTCGCTCTGCCACCTGGCGCGCATGGCGGCCGCGCACTACCCGCTGATCGATGGCGACCTATTGATGGCCGGCGTGGTGCTGCATGATATTGGCAAGATCTACGAGCTGAGCTACGACCGCGGCTTCAGTTACAGCGACGAGGGCCAGTTACTCGGGCACATGATGATCGCCTTGCGCATGATCGCCGACAAGCTGCGGGAGATCCCGGACTTCCCTCCGCGGCTGCGCTCGCTGGTGGAGCACATGATCATCAGCCACCACGGGCAGCTCGAGTTCGGGTCGCCTAAGCCGCCCATGTTTCCCGAGGCGGTGCTCCTTCATTACCTGGACGACCTGGACTCCAAGATGGAGTGCATGCGCCACCTGATCGAGACCGACCGGCAGATCTCCGGCAACTTCACCACCTATGCGCCGTCCCTCGACCGGGTCCTGCTGAAGAAGGATAAATACCTGGCGGGACAGGCTGTCGCGCCTGCCGCCACTCCCGCGCCGCCGGCGTCCCCCCCCGCGAGTTCTCTCTCCGCGTTCGGCGACAAACTGTTCCAGGCTATGCAGCCCGCCGGACCCAAGGGCGCACCGGAGTGATGATGCGCAAGGCCGGCCCGCGCGAGATTCCGCCACCGCTTGAATTGCTGTGCCTCAACGCGCTCTGGGCGCAGGGGCAGGCAAGCGTCAACCAGGTGCGGCAGGCCGTCGCCAGCAGCCGTCCGCTGGCCTACACGACAGTCATGACGGTTCTCGACCGGCTGGCGCGCCGCGGCGTGGTCACGCGCCACAAAGTGGGCAGAGCTTTCGTCTATACTCCCGCCATTTCGCGCGACGCGGTGCGCCGCCTGGCGCTGAAGGAGTTTCTGGACGCCTACTTCGAAAGCTCGCGCGACCAGTTACTCCACTTTCTGCAAGCCGGCGAGGCGCCGGTGCTGGAGGCCAGCGCGGCCGCCAACGAACTGGATCCGGTGCTGCTGTAATCCGCCGGAGACGCGGCACTCTTAGAAGACATATTCAACCAACATGTAAGGATAGCTATAATCCTTCCCCTTAGTAGTCTTATTCAGAAACGCGCCCGTAAGCACCCGTCCGTACCCGAATCCGATCTGCGTCTGCCGCGTTGGCGTGTAGATTGCCTGTACGTCGAGTTCTTCGCCCACGTGCGTGTCCGGCGCCCCGGCGGCGATTCTTCCGATGACCGACCCGCCGGTGGTATACAAAGCGTCGTGCGAGTTGGCCAGCCAGAAGTCATGCACACCGGTCCCCAGGGACCACTTGCGTGCCAGCTTGAAGTCTTGCCCAAAATGCAGATCTTGGATATTCCGCCAGCCGAACTGGTCCGCCAGCCCGAGTTTGTCGTGCGTGCTCGGATAAATAGGGTCGAAGGTGCTATAGACGCCTCTCGCCGTGTCATTGCTGCCGGAAGCATAGTTATACTCCAGATACACGCGCGGCTTAGCAGGCAAATTCGGAAGGCTATAGCCCAGTACCCAGTGACCCGTCCAGGCGCGGATTCTGTCCGGCGTCAGGGTGCCTAGCTGGTAAGCCATCTCGGTGCGGTAATCGAAGTTTCTGGTCAGCGATCCCACCCAACGGAACCCGGTCGTCCACTGGCTCAGGTGGCCGTTCTTCAGGCCCTCGATGGGCGTGTTCGGTTGCACATGCCAAAACTCGAAAGTCTCCAGAGTAGCGTGCGGAATTACATTCTTGTAAGTGCCGTACAGGCCATATAGATTGTTTCCCTCGTAATGATGGTTGATCACGCCGTCGCGGATGATCACCACCGATGCGGCAAACGCGTCGATCCGCAGCCGTCCCTGCTGATAGGCGGCCCGCACGCCGTCGTAGCTGCGCGACACATTGGTCCACCAGCGATATCCCAGGAACCGGTTGTTGCCGAAATAGATTTCCTGGCGGCCGGCCTTCAGCGTAAAGCCGTCGCCTTCCGGATCGCCGAATTGCACGTAAGCCTCCCGGATGTCCCACGTGTCCTGGTAATTGGGCACGGCCGGCTCCCTGCCGAAGACCCGTGCATCCTGTGTCTGCACGAAGAATCGCACCCAGGACGTAGGCTTGATCAGCATCCCCAGCCGGATGCGATGCAAGTCATAATCATCCGTGGAGTTGGGCTTGAAGCCGCCGCCGCTGTATCCCTCAAAGCGCTCGCGCAGTTCGCCGGAAAAGCGCAGCCATGAAGGGAGCATGTCGTTGAACTTTTCGGAAACAGAAGGCTGAAGTGGCTGTTGCGCCCAAATGCCGGTCGGTCTGGGGTAGGGGAGCTGCGTGGTGGTCAACTGCGTGGGCGGCGGCGAGCCAATTTTGTCCTTGGGCTGATCGGCTTTTTTTGTGCTGCCGGAACCAGAACTCCCTTCTGTTGAATCAGATGCGGCCGGCGCCGGTCCGCCGGAAGACGCAGTCTGCGCCCAGGCCCCCCCCACCAGCAAGCCTAGAGACACTACTCCTGTCAGCAAAAACCTCGTCATGGAACTCTCCTCCGTTAACCCTGGTTTTCTAGAAAAATCCTCGAATCGAGCAAGGTCACATACACGTCCTCCTGTGGCGCCACTGTCCGCTCGCGAAAACGGCTGTGCGGCATCTCGACGTGCATTGTTTGCCCGCTCTCGGAACTCAACTCGATGCGCACCTGCGCGCCCGCCGACTGCACGCGGGTCACCCGCGCCTTGATGCTGGGCAATCCGTTCGGCTGCCGGCTGATATCCAGCTCGAACGGCCGCACAAACAATCGTGCGCCGTGCCCATCCGGCACCCCGGCTTCCGCGTGATCCAGCACCAGCGAGCCGAAGACCGCCTTGCCGGATTCGATGCGCCCGTGAAACAGGTTTACGTTGCCCATGAAGTCCATCACGAATTCCGAATTGGGGTGATGGTAGACTTCTTCGGGCGTGCCTTCCTGCTCGATGCGGCCGTCCCGCATCACCACCACGCGGTCGGCCACCTCGAGCGCCTCCTCCTGGTCGTGCGTGACCAGCAGGCTCGTGATGTGGATCTCGTCGTGCAGCCGGCGCAGCCACCGCCGGAGGCCGTGCCGGACCTTGGCGTCCAGCGCTCCGAAGGGCTCATCCAGCAACAGGACGCGCGGCTCGATCGCCAAAGCGCGAGCCAGCGCGACGCGCTGCCGCTGGCCTCCGGAAAGTTGCGACGGGAAGCGCGGGGCCAATTCCCTCAGGTGAATCAGGTGGAGCAACTCCTCCACCTTCGTGCGAATCTCGCTCTCTTTCGGACGTAGCCGGCGCGGCCGCACCCGCAGCCCGAAGGCAATGTTGTCGAACACCGTCATGTTACGGAAGAGCGCGTAATGCTGGAACACGAAGCCCACGCGGCGCTGGCCGGCGCGGCTGCCGGTCACGTTCTCGCCGTGAAACAGGATGGCGCCGGATGTGTCCGGATCGGTCTCCTCAAGCCCCGCGATGATGCGCAGCAGAGTGGTCTTGCCCGAGCCGGATGGCCCTAGCAGCGCCACCAGTTGGCCGTCGTTGACCTTTAGGTTGACGCCGCGCAGAGCCCGGAAACTGCCGAACGTTTTGGATATGTTGCAGGCTTCAATACTCATGCACAGCCTCCTGGGCCACGTCTTCGGCGGCCCGCAGCCCCGTCTGCAGGCGCGACTCCAGCACGGTCTTCGCGATCAGCGTGGCGAGCGCCAGCAAGGCCAGCAGGCTGGCCACGGCGAACGCCGCCGCGAAGTTGTACTCGTTGTAGAGAATCTCGACGTGCAGCGGCATAGTGTTGGTCAAGCCGCGAATGTGGCCCGACACCACCGAGACCGCGCCGAATTCGCCCATGGCGCGCGCATTGCACAGCACCACGCCATACAGCAGCGCCCACTTCACATTTGGCAGGGTGACCCGGCGGAAGGTCTGCCATCCGGAAGCGCCCAGAGAAATGGCCGCGTATTCCTCGTCGGTGTCCTGTTCCTGCATGAGCGGAATCAACTCGCGCGCGACGAACGGAAAGGTGACGAACATGGTGGCCAGCACGATGCCCGGCACTGCGAAGATGATGTGGATGCGATGGCCCTCCAGCCAGGGTCCGAACCATCCTTGAGCGCCGAACATCAGCACGTAAACAAGCCCGGCGATGACCGGCGAAACTGCAAACGGCAGGTCGATCAGGGTGATCAGCAAACTCTTGCCTTTGAACTCGAACTTCGCAATGGCCCAGGATGCCAGCAGCCCGAACACCAGGTTGCAGGGAACCGCGATGCCAGCGGTGAGCAGCGTTAGCAAGACCGCCGAGCGGGCATCCGGGTCGGTGAAGCTAGCGAAGTAAGCCGCCACGCCTTTTCGCAAGGCTTCCAGGAAGACTGTGAGCAACGGCAGAAACAGAAATACGCCCAAAAACAGGACCGTTACCGAGATCAGCAGCGCGCGCAGCCAGCGCGGATCGCTGCGGCCGAGGGCATTGGCTTTCAAGCGCGGCTCCTTCCCAGACGGCGGCTGAACCACCATTGCGTCAGGTTGATCGCCAGCAGCAGGACGAACGACGCCACCAGAATGACGACGGCGATCGCGGTCGCCCCCGCATAGTCGTATTGCTCCAGCTTCGAGACGATCAACAGCGACGAAATCTCCGTCCGCATCGGCATATTGCCGGAGATGAAGATCACCGAGCCGTACTCGCCCAAAGCACGCGCGAACGCCATGGCAAAACCGGTAATGGCCGCCGGCAGGATAAAAGGGAAAATCACCTGCCGGAAAGTCTGGAAGCGGCTGGCGCCCAGAGTGGAGGCGGCTTCTTCCATGCCGGCGTCCAGGTCCTCAATGGCGGGCTGCAGCGTCCGCACCACGAACGGCAGCCCGATAAACGTCAGCGCGATCGCCACGCCCAGCGGCGAAAACGCCGCCTTGATTCCATAAGGCGCCAGCAGCCTTCCAATCCATCCGTTGGGCGCGTAAAGCGCCGTGAGCGCGATACCAGAAACAGCCGTGGGCAGCGCGAACGGCAGATCTACCACCGCATCCAGAATCCGCCGTCCTGGAAACTGGTACCGCACCAGCGACCAGGCCACCACGAAGCCGAAAATCGCATTGATCGCCGCGCCCACAAACGCCGCGCCGAAAGTGAGCCGGTAGGAGGCTACCGCGCGCGGGTCCGATACTGTCGCCCAGAAGCGGTGCCAGGTGATCGTGGCGGTTTTGAGGAAGAGTCCGGAAAGCGGCATCAGCACGATCAGGCTCAGATACAGGACTGCCAAGCCAAAGGTCAGACTGAAGCCTGGAAGAACGCTAGAGCGTTTGAATCGCGGTATGCGCATGAGGGCCTATTTGCCGGGCTGATAGATCTGGTCGAACACGCCGCCATCGGCGAAGTACGTCTTCTGGGCTGTCTGCCAGCCGCCGAACAACTCGCCTACCGTAAACAGCTTGACCTTCGGGAACTGCGAGGCGTATTTCGCCGCCACCGATTCCAGGCGCGGCCGGTAGAAGTGTTTGGCTACGATTTCCTGGCCTTCCGGCGAGTAAAGATACTTCAGATATTCTTCGGCCACGCGACGGGTGCCGTGCCGGTCCACCATTGCGTCTACCACCGCCACCGGCGGCTCAGCCAGGATGCTGACTGAGGGCACCACGATTTCGAACTTATCTCTGCCGAATTCCTTAAGCGCCAGGAAGGCTTCGTTTTCCCATGCCAGCAGCACGTCGCCTATTCCCCGTTCGACGAAGGTCGTGGTCGATCCCCGCGCGCCCGAATCCAGGACCGGTACGTGATGGTAGAGCGCGGTCACGAACGCGCGCGCTTTTTGCTCGTCACCGCCGGGATTCTCCAGGACCGACCCCCAGGCGGCCAGGAAGTTCCAGCGAGCCCCGCCGGAAGTCTTGGGATTGGGCGTGATCACCACCACGCCGGGCTTAACTAGGTCGGGCCAATCGTGGATCTGCTTCGGATTGCCCTTGCGAACCAGGAAGATGATGGTGGAGGTATAGGGGCAACTATTGTCGGGCAGCCGCGACTGCCAATTGGCAGGCAGCAGCTTGGCGCGCTGCGAAATGGCGTCGATATCATAGGCCAAGGCGAGCGTGACCACGTCGGCTTCCAGGCCGTCAATGACTGCCCGCGCCTGTTTCCCGGAGCCGCCGTGGGACATCTCGATGCGCAGGTCGCCGCCGCCTAACTCCTTCCAATGCTTGGCGAAAGCGGCGTTGTAGTCCTGGTACAACTCGCGTGTCGGATCATAGGAGACATTCCTCAGCGCCGTCAGCGATGACGAAGAACCACCGCAACCGGAGAGCAGAGCGGCGCCCGCAAGGAGCAAAAAGCGGAGAGGATCGTACACGCGCCCCAGTCCAGCATCCATAATTTCGATCAGAATACTATACTGATCGAGCTGCGGTCAACATTTTTCTACTTTTTCTATAGAAATTATTTAAGCTGTGGAACGCCTCACGGTAACTTGCGCATCTGCCGGTGCGCCAGCCGGCCCCACCGCCCGATCTCCCTGCGGCGGTAACGCGGCGCCGTGTTCACTGCCTCGACGGCCCGCTTGTACGCCTGGCGCGCTTCCGCCTGGCGGTTCAAACCCTCCAGCGCCTGCCCGAGGTAATACAGCCCCTCGGGGTCGTAAGCCCGCCGCTCGAGATACTCCTCCAGAAATTGGCGCGCGTCGTTGAATTGCCCCGCCGCCAGGTACACCGCGCCGAGTTCCCGCAGAATCTCGCTCTGGCTGTGCTGGTCATTCTGGTCGATCACCGTCTGGAATTGGGCAAGGGCGTCCTTCAGCCTGCCCTGTTCGCGTGCGATGCGTCCCAACTGGAAATGGGCGTCCGTCTCTTCCGGGTCGATCGCCACGGCGTTCTGGAACCGTTGGATGGCTTCCGTCACCTGGCGCCGCTGCTGGTAGATCAGGCCGAGCTGATACTGCGCGTCCGCATCATGCGGATTGATGGCCGCCGTCTCCAACATGCGCCGGAAATGCTGCCACCGGCGCAGCCCCGTACCCAGGCTGCCGATCTCGCTGCCCAGATAGAAATACGCGAACAACAGGAAGAAAGGAGACGCCAGCCAGCCGAGCACATAGCGGATCGGCCCCCACAAGAAAGCCGCGGCCACCAGCGGAATCCACGATAAACACACAATGGCGATAGCGGCGCCGCTGCCGGCCGCAAAGACAGTGCGCACCGCGAAGAACATCAGAAACATGAAGTAGAGCGTCACAGGCGCCGCCAGCTCCAGCACCAGGAGCGGCGGCAGCACCCACGCCGCCGCGACCAATGGAAGATTTGCCGCCGCCCATGCCATCGCGGTGCAAGTCAGCATGGCGGAATAATCGCGCCGGAATACCGAGGCCAGGTCGCCATGCCGGCCTACCAGCGCGCCCAGCAGCAGCACGCCCGGCACGTAAACCGCGGCGAGCACGAGCAGCGGCGTGTAGAAACTGAAGCCCGGCGCGGTCCTGTGAAGCAGAGAAACGGCGAGCACCGCCAGGCAGGCGAATAGCAGACTGCCGCGATCGAGGATGGCGCCCATGGCGGCGCCCGGCTGCCAGAACAGGCGAAATAACAGCTTGATGTTTTCCGTCAACACCGCAGGATAGCAACCCTGCTGCCTTGCGCAGCCGCCGGAATCGCGCCATAGTGAATGCGGATGGTTCCATCCATGGAAATCGATACGCTCCGTTCCCCGGTCAATTTTCTCCGCCACATGCTCGGCGCGTTGCCGCACGAGCGGGCGCTCCTCAAATACGAATCGTGGTGGGAGAGTGAAGGCCGGCACATCTCCGATTCCACAGACCGCGGCGGCACGCCCTGGCTGCGCATGTTCGACCGCGCCGGACGCCGGGTGGACGAGATCCTGTTCGCGTCCGAATACTGGCGCTGTCTCCGCGAGGGATACAAGGCCGGCGTGGTCTGGCGGGCCTTCGACGACCAGTCACTGGCCGCCTGCGCGCTGCTCGATTACATCACCTGCTTCTACGATCCCGGACTCACTTGCCCCTATGTCATCTCGCTGGCCACCGCCGTGGCGCTCGACAAGCACGGCGATCGAGACTTAAAGGCGCGCTTCCTGCCGCCGCTTTTGCGCCGCGACGACAGCGTGTGGCAGGGCGCCACCTGGATGACAGAGATCAAAGGCGGCTCCGACCTGGGCGCAAATGTCGAGACCATTGCCCGCCCCGCCGGCGACCGCTGGCTGCTCACCGGCGACAAGTATTTCGCAAGCAATGCCGGCGCCGATCTCGCGGTGGTGGCCGCGCGGCCCGAGGATGCGCCGCCAGGTGTGCGCGGCCTGGCTCTCTTTGTGCTGCCTAAACACCGTGACGATGGCGCGCTCAATTACACTGTCCGCCGCCTGAAAGATAAGGTGGCTACGCGCTCCGTTCCCACGGGCGAGGTGGAACTGCGCTCCAGCGAAGCCTGGCTGCTCGGCGCTCGCGACCGCGGCGTCTACTTGATCCTGGAAGTGCTGAACCTCTCCCGCGCGGCGAACGCGCTGGGCAGTGTGGCCATCGCGCAGCGCGCCATCGCCGAAGCGGCCGATTTCGCCCGCGGGCGCGTGGCTTTCGGCAAGCCGGTGTTCGATCATCCGCTCCTGCGCAAGCAGTTCGCCGGACACGTGGATACTCTTCAGGACGCCTTCGCGTTGGCCTGGGAGAGCATGTCGCGGCTGGACGAAGTCTGGCGCCAGAAGCCGCCCTATTCAGACCGCTACCAGTTCTTCCGTCTGGTCGCGCATCTGGCCAAGTACTGGACCTCGGACGTGGCGCCGCAAATCGCCCGCTGGGCTATGGAAGTGCACGGGGCGCTCGGCGTGCTGGCGGAGTTCCCCGTGGAGCGCTGGTTCCGCGAGGCCATGGTGCTTACCATTTGGGAGGGCACTTCCCATCGCCAGATTCTCGACGGGCTGGAGGTGATGGAGCGCAAGGGCGCGCACCGCCTGCTCTTCGACCGGCTGCGGGAAGCCGGCGCGCCCACCGCGGATCTGGACGATATGAGCCGCCGCGTAGAAGCGCACCTAGCACTGCCGCAAGCCGATCGCGAAGCCGGCGCGGAGGAAATCTTCCGCGACCTGGCGATGTTCACCGCGCGCACGATGCGCTGTGCTACCCAAACGGCAGCTCTAGTGACGGACTCCGCTTCGTGAGCAGCTCGGCTCCGGATTCCGTGATGTGCATGTCGTCCTCCAGGCGCACGCCAAACCCGCCCGGAATGTAGATGCCCGGCTCATCGCTGAACATCATGCCCGCGGCCAGCGGCAGCTTGTCCCCGTGCACCAGGTAAGGCCACTCGTGGCCGTCCATGCCCAGCCCGTGCCCCAGCCGGTGCGTGAAGTACTTGTAACCGGGACCGTAGCCCGCCTCCACGATCACCCTTCGCGCCGCCGCATCCACCGCTTCACACGGCAGCCCTGGACGGGCCGTGGCCAGCGCCGTACTCTGCGCCCGGTCGACGATTTCGAAAACCCGCTGCATCTTGCCGGAAGCTTTGCCCAACACAAACGTGCGGCTGATGTCGGACTGGTAGCCTTCCACCGTGCAGCCATCGTCGATCAACACGATGGACCCTTCGCGGATGACCTGCGGCTCGCGGGAGCCGTGCGGCAACGCAGAGTATTCATCCACCTGCACGCTGGCATAGCCTGGAAAGCCGAGCGCCTGATACGCTGCGCCAATCAGCCCGCTGAAGTCGCGGTTGGTCATGCCCTCGCGCAGCGACTTCCAGGCCGCTTCGTAGGCTTGTATAGTCACGCTCGAAGCGAGCCGCAGCAGCGCCAGTTCGGCGGGGCTTTTGATCATGCGGCATCCCGCCGTCACCGGCGTGGCGCTGGTGATCGCCGCGGCGGGCGCGGCTTTCGCGAGGCCATCGGAGAAAACGAACGGCATTCTCTCTTCGATGCCGATCCGGCCGGCCGCCAGGCCGCGCTCCTTCAGGGCCGCAGCCGCCAGGGCGTAGGGGCTTTCGTCTTCCTGCCAGGTCAGCACGCGCGCATCTGCGACCGGTCCGCCGGCGATCTGCTCCTGTGCGCGGCCCTCTTCAAAAGCGGGACAGATGAAGAACGACTCGCCGCGCGCCGGAACGACCATCAGGAAGAGGCGCTCGCTGTTGCCCCAATGCACTCCGCTGAAGTAATCGAGCGAGGTGCCGCCGGCGAGACAAATCGCACCGATTTTGTTTTCCGCCATCAGCCGCCGGGCGCGTTCGAGGCGCGCCTGCCGCTCGGCAACAGTGATGGGACGAGCTTCGCCGCGCCGGCTCTTGAGTTGCGCAACCGGCGAGGCGGCGGGCAGGGCGGACAAGGCGGCAGGCGCCAGCGTCGTGGAAAGGAGGAACGATCGGCGGGTGGCCATTTCAGTAGTGTAGCCAATGCAAATGCGACGAGTGGTCATCGCAGTTCCGCCGCGAGTTGCCTACTCGTTCCTGCCTGCTGATATTGTGCAGGCAGGCCACAACGGCGCGCTGCTCGCCCTTTACCCGCCGCCGCCTAGCTCGCGCACCAGGTCCCCCACAAACGCCTTGGCATCACCGAAAAGCATCAGCGTCTTGTCCATGTAGTACAGCGCATTGTCGATGCCCGCAAAGCCCGGGCTGAGGCTGCGCTTGATCACCATCACGGTCTTGGCCTTGTCCACGTCCAGGATCGGCATGCCGTAAATCGGGCTCGCGGGATCGCTACGCGCGGCCGGATTGGTGACGTCGTTGGCGCCGATGATCAGGGCCACGTCGGTTTGCGGAAACTCCGGATTGGCGGCGTCCATGTCCATCAGTTTGTCGTAAGGGATGTCGGCTTCCGCCAGCAGGACGTTCATGTGACCGGGCATGCGGCCGGCCACCGGGTGGATGGCGAAGCGCACGTCCACGCCTCGCTTGGTGAGCACGTCGTAGAATTCACGCACCCTGTGTTGCGCCTGCGCCACCGCCATGCCGTATCCGGGAACCACCACCACCGTGCCTGCCGCGCTGAGAACAGCGGCGGCATCTTCGGCTGTGGCGCTGCGCACCGTGCGGGTTTCCGCCGCGCCGGCCGCCGAAGCCTGCACCTGCCCGAAGGCTCCGAACATGACGTTGGTGAACGAGCGGTTCATGGCCTTCGACATAATCACGGACAGGATGAACCCCGAGGATCCGTCGAGCGCGCCGGCCACGATGAGGAGCTTGCTGTCGAGCACGAAGCCCATGGCCGCCGCCGAAAGGCCCGCATAGGAGTTCAGGAGCGAGATCACGGTGGGCATGTCGGCGCCCCCGATGGGCACGATCATGAGGATGCCGAACACCAGCGGCACCGCGATCATGAACGGGAACAGGCGCGTGCGGCCCGGATCGACGACCAGCATGACGGCCATCACGACCGCAACCGCCAGCAGCGAGAGATTTACGATGTTCTGGCCCTTGTAAGTGATGGGCCGCTGCGGCAGCACCTCCTGTAACTTACCCGCGGCCATCAGGCTGCCGGTGAAGGTGAGGCTGCCCAGGATCACTTCCGCCGACAGCACCGACATCTCGAAGGGGGGAATGTGCGGCGTGCGCAGATAGAATTCCGCGGTGCCCACCATCGCCACGCAAAGGGCCCCGAAGGCGTGGCTGAGCGCGGTGCGCTGGGGGACGGCGGTCATCTGCACCAGGCCCAGCGGCACGCCGATGATGCTGCCGAGCACCAGCGCAATGGCGATCCACTTGTAATCCACGATGCCGCGGTCGAGCAGGGTGGCCGAGACCGCGATCAACATACCCAGTTCGCCGGCCCACACGCTGCGGCGGGCCGAGTGCGGCGAGCTCATCCATTTGAGCGAGAGAATGAATAACACGGTCGCGGCCAGATAGCAGATCTGGATGGCCGGACCGGTGGTGGCGGGCGTGATCATGGCTTCTTGGGCTTGCTGGTTTTGAACATCTTCAGCATGCGGTCGGTGATGAGGAATCCGCCGACCAGGTTGCTGGTGGCAGCCACAATGGCGATGGCGCCGAGCACCGTGGCCAGGCGTGTCTCGTGGGCCCCCACCAGCAGAATCGCTCCCACCACGGCAATGGCGTCCAGGGCGTTGGTCAGCGACATCAGTGGCGTATGCAGGAGCGGCGAAACCCGCCGGATGACTTCGAATCCGACGAACGCCGCCAGCACGAATATGTACAGGCTGGTAATCAGTTGGCTCATATCTCTCCTTGGGACCGCGCCCTTACGGTTGTAGCGCGCGGCTGGCGGTCAATCCATAAAACTCCCGCAGCCTCGGATGGACGATCTCCCCCCCCCGCGCCACCAGCGTCTCGCGGGTGATCTCATCGCTCCAATCGGGCTGCCCTTTGGCGTCCCGGAACAGGTGCAGCAGAAACGCGCTGACGTTGCGCGCATACATCTGGCTGGCGTGATAGGGGACATTGCTGGCCAGGTTGATCCATCCCAGGACGGTGACGCCGGCCTCCTCCACCACCTCCTCGGTGCGGGTGATCTCGCAGTTGCCGCCGCGCTCGGCGGCCAAGTCCACGATCACCGAGCCGGGCGCCATGCGCCGCACCATTTCCCGGGTCACCAGGACGGGCGATTTCCTGCCGGGCACCACGGCTGCGGTGATTACGACATCGCTCTGAGCCACCTGGTTGCCCAGCAGCTCCGCCTGGCGGCGGTAAAACGCTTCGTCCTGGGCCTTGGCGTAGCCGCGGGCGTCCTGCGCGTCCGCCACCTCGATGGGCAACTCCACGAACCGGCCGCCCACGCTCAGCACCTGTTCCTTGGCCGCCGCCCGCATATCGTATGCTGAGGCCACCGCGCCCAGCCGGCGCGCCGTGGCGATGGCTTGCAATCCGGCCACGCCGGCGCCGATCACGAACACGCGAGCCGGTGTAATGGTGCCCGCCGCGGTGGTG
>Ga0335078_10009371_pt1 | contig 14519 bp, 12 predicted proteins | sample Lox_Sample_32_FD_206711 | JGI IMG/M metagenome (GOLD analysis project Ga0335078, IMG submission 206711) | Soil microbial communities from Loxahatchee National Wildlife Refuge, Florida, United States - Lox_Sample_3.2 | ecosystem: Environmental > Terrestrial > Soil > Wetlands | place: USA...
CTCGGCAACCTCGACGCAGGTCCCTACCGCCTTGAGTTCACCAAGACCGGGCTGGTATTCGACCTGTCCGGCACCGGAGAGAACTCGGCCGCGGATGGAGGGGTCGAATACCACCGGATCGGGCGAGACCTGATCGAAGAGCTTCTCGCGGTGCTACCGACCGACCCGCTGCTCGCGCCACAAGACCGCGCTCGGTCGCTGAGCTCGCTCGGTTTCTCGCTGCCACGGCTGACGAACGCGGCCTTCCGCGGGCCCGCGCGCAGCCATGAGACGCCAAGGACGCCAGTGGCCAGCGCGCCTGACTTGTCGCTTGATGACCTTGGCCAGGACGCGGAATTCTCCGACACAGGGCGGGCTTCGGAGGTTGACGACGGCGAAGAGCCAGCCGGAACCGAGCCCCAACCTCAGCCTCAGCCGACCGTTGTTGAAGGCGCCGTCACCGAAAAGGCGGAGTCGATGGTCGAGGTCGACGCGGCAGCCGATCAGGGAGCGACGCGGCCGTCGGGAGAAACCACCGCCCGGCTGCCCCAGGTCTTCCTCGGTACCAGCCGACCATCGCTGCAGTACGGTGCCCTCGGCCAGGACACGCTAGGACGGACGGTCGCGCTCGACCTCAACGAGACGCACACGATCAGCCTCTTCGGCGTGCAGGGCGGCGGCAAGAGCTATACGCTCGGCTCGGTCATCGAGGCGGCCACCATCGCGGCCCCGCCGGTCAACCAGCTGCCCCGGCCACTAGCCACGATCGTCTTCCACTACAGCCCGACGCTGGACTACGAGCCCGAGTTCACCAGTATGATCGCGCCGAACGCGGACCAGTCCCAGGTCCGGAACCTTGTCTCGCGGTACGGCGGTGCACCGGCGGCGCTCGAGGATGTCGTCATCCTGGTCCCTGCCGATCAGCTGGAGCAACGGCGGCTGGAACATCCGGACCTTACGGTACTTCCGCTGAAGTTCGGGTCGGGCGAGCTGCGCGCGGAGCACTGGCGGTTCCTGATGGGTGCGGTCGGGAACCAGTCGACCTATATCAGGCAGCTCCAGCGGATCATGCGGGCGCATCGCAACGACCTGCGCCTTGACGTGATCCGTAGCGGCGTAGCCGATTCGGGGCTGCCCGACCACCTGAAGCAACTCGCCCAGCAACGGCTCGACCTTGCCGCGGAGTACATCGACGACTCAGTATCGGTTAAGGACATCGTCCGGCCGGGCCGGATGATCATCGTGGACCTGCGGGATGAGTTCATCGAGAAGGACGAGGCGCTCGGCCTGTTCGTGGTGCTGATGCAGCTCTTCGCGGATGCCCAGCGGGAGCGGTTCAACAAGCTCGTGGTCTTCGATGAGGCGCACAAGTACATTGACAGCCCGGACCTGGTCGATGGGTTGGTGGAAAGCGTCAGGGAAATGCGGCACAAGGGCATGAGCGTGCTGGTGGCGAGCCAGGACCCGCCCTCGGTCCCGATAAAGCTGATCGAACTGTCCGACATCGTGATCCTGCACAAGTTCAACTCACCAGCCTGGCTCCGGCACATGCAGAAGGCCGTGGTTTCACTGGCGGACCTGACACCGGCGAAGATGGCAAGCCTTGCGCCGGGTGAGGCATACGTCTGGTCGAGCAGGTCGACAGACGCGGAGTTCACGCGGGGCACGGTCCGGTTGAGGCTTCGACCTCGGATGACCCAGCATGGCGGAGCCACCAAGACAGCCGTTGAGTGAGTCTGCAGCAGCCCGGGGACCGCGCCGCCGCTGAAGCACTAGCCATCGGTCAAGCTGGCGTGACCGTGCGACGGCTAAAGCGCCACGCGCTTGACGGGTCTTTCCGGTAAGACTTCCGGGCCCTCGTCAGGCAGGAGCCAGGTGACCTCGGGACGGTGATCCGGGTCGTAGAGTTGCTGGGCGCCCGAGGTAAGCCCGTCGCCGCCCGTGAAGTGCCGCCAGCCCAGGCCGCGGTCGGGGAAGATACCCACCAGGGCACCGCACCGCCGGCACACGGGCAACGGCTCCTCGTCCGCATCCTCGGTGCCGTCCTCGGACACCGCGGTGAACGCGATCTCGAAGGCCTCGGCGTCGATCATGCTCAGGTAGGCGAGCGCCGTCCGCATGTGCTCGCTGGTCGCCCTGGCCAGGCGGTCCGCGCGCCGCCTGGCGGCCGCGTCGAGATCCGGGTGCGCGGCGGGGGCGGGGTAAGCAATCATGGATGACATCCATTCCTCCAGGTTCTGCTGGTGGTTTGGCCAGGGTCGCCGATGGTGTTGGAGCACCTCGGCGGCCCGCCCGTTTTTCCGGGCTGCGTTTACTAGTATATGGGAACTGGAGTTCGATTTCATCGGACAAAGCGGACGTGTCTTGACAGGTTTCCGCGGCCTTGGCCTTCCTTCCGCCTTCTCGCGAAAGCCCAGGTTATAGGCTTACAGTCTCCTCGATCGTCAGTCGCCGACCCGAACGAGTGTTTGCACTTTCATGCCCGCGCCGCCGAGTCCCGCGCCCGCTCCACCGCCTCCGCGCTCTCCTCATCCCCCCGCTCGCGCAGCCCGGCGATCACGCCGTCCACGTCCGCGGCCGGCCGGTTCTGGCTCAGCTTCGCCTTCGCCTCGATCCGTGTGATCTCGAGCTCGATCCCGACGATGGCCCGCAGCTGCCCCTCGATGAACGCCCGCGGCGCGTCGTCGACCGACCAGGGGTGGTCACGGTAGGCCTCGTGCTTGGCGGTGAGCCGGCGCACCAGGTCCTCGGTCCACACCGGGTCGTCGTGCACCACAAGCCGCCCGTACACGTGCGCGGTCACGTAATTCCAGGTCGGCACCACCCGCCCGTGCTCTGCCTTGGACGCGTACCAGCCGGGCGAGATGTAGGCGTCCGGGCCGCGCACGATGGCTAGCGATTCGCCCGCCGCGCTCAGCTTCCACTGGTCGTTGTTGCGTGCGAGGTGCCCGTGCAGCGCACCGTTCGGCCCCGAGTCCGGCACGTAAATGAACGGCAGCATCGTCGCCACCAGCCCCTGCTCGGTCACGGTCACCAGGTCGGCCGCCCCCTGGTTGCGCAGCAGCTCGTCGACCAGCGCCGGGTCGGGCGCGAAATGGGCGGGGATGTACATACCGCACTCCTTTCCCTGCCAGCGTAGCCGTGGCAACTGGTTAACACCGCCCGCCTAGACGCCGGCCCGGCTCTGACACATAGTGAAATAATTGGAAACACGGCTGTCACCTGTCGCAACAGACGTGGAACAGCCGCTCGCTACCCTGGGGGTCGTGGCGGACATTTTCGATGGTTACCGGCTCGCCGAGGCCTGGGACGAGATGTTCGCGGCCCCCGGCAAGCCGCGCGCCGCCTATGACGCGCTCGTCTCTGTGCTCCAGCCGATGGACCCGGCCGAGCTGCGGTACCGCGCGGACCAGCTGGCCCGGGTTTTCACCGACCGCGGCGTTACCTACGACTACGCGGGCGAGGAGCGGGCCATGCCCACCGACCTCATCCCGCGGGTCATCGACGCGGCGGAGTGGGACCTCGTGTCGCGGGGCGTCCGCCAGCGGGTCCGGGTCCTCGAGGCGTTCCTCGCCGACGTGTACGGCCCGGGCCGCGCCTTCGACGACGGCGTGCTGCCGTGGAGCCTCATCGTCACCAGCGAGAAGTTCCGCCGCGAGGTGGCCGGGATCACCCCGCAGAACGACGTGCGGGTGCACGTGGCCGGCATCGACCTCATCCGCGACGAGCGGGGCAAGTTCCGGGTGCTCGAGGACAACGTGCGGGTACCGTCCGGCGTCAGCTACGTGCTTGAGAACCGGCTGGCCATGACCCGGTTGTTCCCCGCCTTGTTCAGCGACCAGAAGATCCACCAGGTGGACGAGTACCCGTCCCGGCTGCTTGCCGCGCTGCGCGCGGCGGCGCCGCACGGCGCGGCCGACCCGTTCGTGGTGGTGCTCACCCCCGGCATGCACAACGCGGCCTACTTCGAGCACACCCTGCTCGCCCGGCTGATGGGGGTGGAGCTCGTCGAGGGCCGCGACCTGTTCTGCTGGCGCAACCGCGTCTACGTGCACACCACGCACGGCAGGCGGCCTGTCGACGTCGTCTACCGCCGGGTGGACGACGACTGGCTCGACCCGCTGCACTTCCGCCCCGACAGCCTGCTCGGCTGCCCAGGCCTGGTCAACGCGGCCAGGCGCGGCACCGTGACGATCGCCAACGGCATCGGCAACGGGGTGGCCGACGACAAGCTGATCTACACCTACATGCCCGACCTCATCAGGTACTACCTCGGCGAGGAACCCCTGCTCGACAACGTGGAGTCGTACCGCCTCGACGATCCCGACGTGCTCGACTGGGTGCTCGGCGAGGCAGGCAACCTGGTGCTCAAGCCGGTCGACGGCGCGGGCGGCGCGGGCATCGTCATCGGCCCGCGGGCCACCGGCGCGGAACTCGCCGCGCTGCGGACCGAGGTCAGGGCCAACCCGCGCGGCTGGATGGCGCAGCGGCCGGTCGCGCTGTCCACCTCCCCGGTGCTTGTCGGCGAGAAGCTGGCACCGCGGCACATCGACCTGCGGCCCTTCGCCGTCAACGACGGCGCCGACGTCTGGGTGCTGCCAGGCGGCCTCACCCGGGTGGCGCTCAGCGAGGGCGAGCTCAAGGTGAACTCGAGCCTGGGCGGCGGGTCGAAGGACACCTGGGTGCTCGACCGGGGCCGCGATGCGGAGCCGCTCGACGAGGCCGCGGACAAGCTGGCGCTTGCCATGCCCGCGGCGGCGACCGCGCCTGAGCTTGACACGCTGGCCATCACGAGAGAGATCGGCCCCGATCAGTGAACGGCAGCGAACTGCTCAGCCGGATCGCGGAGACGATCTACTGGACCGGCCGGTACGTGGAGCGCGCCGACGACACCGCGCGGCTCATCGACGTGTACATCCACCGGATGCTCGGCGAGACCGGCGCGGACTCCGACGCTACCTGCCGCGCGCTGTTCGGCATCCTCGGCGTGCCCGTCGAGCCCGGTGCCGAGCTCGACATCGACGTCGTGCTGTTCCGCCTCGTCTTCGAGTCGCAGTCGCCGAGCGCCATCGCCGGCTCGATGCTCGGCGCGCGGGCAGGCGCGCGCGGCATCCGCGAGGTCATCTCGAGCGAGATGTGGGAGTGCCTGAACGTCACGGCGCACTCGCTTGCCGGGCAGAAGCGCGCCGCCGAGCGCCTCGGCCCGCACGTGTACCTCCGCTACGTCAGGGAGCGGTCCGCGCTGTTCTTCGGCCTGGCCGACTCCACGATGAGCCACGACGACGCGTGGCGCTTCCTGGTACTCGGCCGCAGCCTGGAGCGCGCCGACATGACCGCCAGGCTGCTGCTCGCGCGGATGTCCGCGCCCGACGACCTCGGCTGGCCGGTGCTGCTGCGCGCCTGCGGCGCGCACGAGTCCTTTATCCGCACCCACGGCTGGGCCGCCGAGCCGTCCCGCGTCGCGGAGTTCCTGCTACTCGACCGGCTCTTCCCGCGCAGCGTGGTGCACGCGCTTGCCGCCGCGGAGGAGTGCCTGGCGGCGCTGAGCCCTGGCCCGGTCAGGGCGGGACTTGACGACCCGGCAAGGCGCCCGGTCGGGCGGCTGCGCAACCGACTGGAGTACGCCGATACGAAACAGCTCACCGCGCAGCTGCCCGAGCTGCTGAGTACCCTGCAGGAGACGTGCGTGCAGGCGAGCGAGGCGATCGCCAGGCGGTACTTCCAGTACCAGACCCCCGTCGCCTGGGAAAGGGACGGCTGACGTGGGCTGGCGACTGCGCATCGAGCACACCACGAGCGTCCGCTACGCGGGACCAGTGCTTAGCTCGTTCAACGAAGCAAGGATGACCCCGCTGACGCTGCCGTCCCAGATTACCCACGAGGCACGGGTGACGGCCGGCCCGGGCGTTCCCGTGTGGACGTACAACGACTACTTTGGCACCTACGTCTCCGTGTTCGACCTGCCCGAGCCGCACGAGGACCTGGTCATCCGTGCCACCGCCACGGTGGAGACCGAGCCGCTGCGCGGCGTGGGCGCGACGCGGCAGCGGCCGTCCTGGGCGGAGCTCGGCGAGACGGCGGCGAGCAGCAGGCTGCTCGAGTTCCTGCTGCCCACGGCGCTCACCACGGTGGCGGAGCCGATCTCCGCCGCCGCGCTCGCCGAGATCGCCGGCCTGTCACCGGACGCGGCCGCCGAGGCGGTCTGCGCTCGCGTCCACCAGCACGTCACCTACCTGCCGGGCGCGACAGGCGTGCGCACCAACGCCCAGGAGGCATGGGACAAGGGCATGGGCGTCTGCCAGGACATGGCGCAGATCGCGGTCGCACTGCTGCGCGCCGCCGGGCTGCCCGCCCGCTACGTCTCCGGCTACCTGCACCCGGACCCGGAGGCCGAGCCAGGCAGCATCGCCGTCGGCCAGTCCCACGCCTGGGTGGAGTACTGGGCGGGCGCGTGGACACCGCTCGACCCCACCAGCCTCGCCCCGGTCGGCGAGCGTCACGTCGTCGTCGCGCGCGGCCGCGACTACGCCGACGTACCGCCGCTCAAGGGCATCTACCACGGCCCGAGCGGCGCCGAAATGCGGGTGACGGTCGAGGTCACCCGCATCGCCTAAGGTCAGCACCCCGGTCATCGCGAACGAGCGCGGTCTCCGCCCGCCTCCCCCGGTGAATCCCCCGGTGCGCGGTGCGGTTCCCCCGGTGCGCACGCGTACCGTCAGCCGGGAAATCGGGGAGGGCCGTGGCCAGGCGGACCCGCGGCGACAGCCGGCGGTGCGCGACGGGACGGGCTTAAGAAACGGAGCGGGGGATCTCATGTCCGGAGCGGGGGAGGCGGCCGTCGGCCACGTCGGCGAGCAGGCCGCCGAGGACGGCGGCCCCGCGGCGCCAGGTGGCCGCGTGCGCGACGGAGCGCCCCGCGGCGGCCACCCGGGCGCGCAGCGCGGAGTCGTGCAGCAGGGTGGTGAGCGCGCCGGCCCACGCCCGCGCGTCATGAGGCGGGACGAGCAGCGCCGCGCCCCCGGTGACCTCGGCAAGGACGGGGATGTCGCTCACCGCCGACGGCACGCCCGCGGCCAGCGCCTCGAGAGCGGGCAGCCCGTATCCCTCCGACAGCGAGGGGAACGCGAACACCGACGCGGCCCGGTACACGGCGGGAAGCAGCTCGTCATCGACATCGGGCAGCAGCCGTACCCTGTCCCGCAGCCCGAGCCTGGCGATCAGCGCGGGCAGCGGGTCACGGAAGTTCCTGTCGAAGTACCCGACGAGCACCAGGTGCACCCGCTCGGGAAGGTGGCCGAGCGCGCGCACAAGTACCTCGTGGTTCTTGTGCGGGCGGTGCGCGCCGACCGCGAGCACGAACTCAGTCGGCAGCCGGTAGCGTTCCCTGGCCCGCTCGATCGCGGCGGCGCACACGTCGCGGAACGGCGCCGCGTGTATCCCGTTGGGCACCAGCGTCGGGTGCGGCGCCCGCGGGTAGCGCGCCTTGATCTCGGCCAGGCTCGCGCCGCTCGGCGCGGTGACCGCGGCGGCATGTTTGAGCACCAGGTGGGTGCCGGCGATCGAGGCCCGCTGGCGCAGCAAGCCCCCGGCATACCCGGTGTCCTTCTCCACCGTGGTGTCATGCAAGGTCACCACGAACGGGCACGGCCGCAGCAGCGGGGTGAAGGCCATGTGCGGCGCGTAGAACGCGGCGGCGTGCAGCGCGCGGAGCAGCTCGGCGAGCTCGCGGCAGCGGTGCGCGGCGCCGGGGGTGATGTCGGTGTCGATCACGTCCGCGTGCGCGGGCAGGCAGTCGAGCGAGAACAGCTGCCTGCGGTGGGTATTGGCCAGGACGCGGAGCACGAGACCGCCGCCCGGCTCGTTCAGCTGCCCGGCAAGGCCGAGCACCGACCTGGCGAGGCCGTGCGCGCCAGGTACACCGTTCACCCGGGCATCGATAAGGATCGAACGACGTCGCGCCACCTGCCACCCCGTTCGCTGTCCGCGTGGTTTCCCGGCCGGATCGTATTGTCCCCGGTTTCGCGCCCCTCCGCCGCACCGCACCCCACGCGGAAGGATCCGCCCGTGTCCCTCATGGTCCACGCTCAGGGCCTCGTCAAGTCGTTCGGTCCGACCAGCGCGCTGGCCGGCCTTGACCTGGCGGTCCCGGCCGGCACGACCATGTGCCTGCTCGGCAGGAACGGTGCGGGCAAGACCACGGCGGTCCGGGTGCTCACCACGCTGCTGCGGCCGGACGCGGGCACCGCCCTGGTGGCCGGCCATGACGTGGTCGCCGAAGGCGCCGCGGTGCGCCGCAGCATCGGCCTGGCCGGCCAGCACACCTCGGTGGACGAGTGCCTGACCGGGCGCGCCAACCTCATCATGCTCGGCAGGCTGTCCAGGCTCGGCCGGAGGCAGGCGCGGGACCGGGCCGCGGACGTGCTCACCGCCCTCGGCCTCGACGCGGCGGCCTGCCGGCCGGTGCGCGGCTACTCCGGCGGAATGCGCCGCCGCCTTGACCTGGCGGCGAGCCTGCTGACCCGGCCGCGGGTGCTGTTCCTCGATGAGCCGACCACGGGCCTTGACCCGGCGAGCAGGGCCGCACTCTGGGAGATCATCACGGACCTGGTCGCGGCCGGCACCACGCTGCTGCTTACCACGCAGTACCTGGAGGAGGCCGACCGGCTCGCGGACCGGGTCTGCGTCATCGACGGCGGCCGGGTCACCGCCGAGGGAACCCCGGCCGAGCTCAAGGCGGCAGTCGGCGCGTCCTGGCTGCGGGTGACCCTCGCCGCCGCCGCGCCGCTGTCCCCGGTGACCGCGGCGCTCGCCGGCCTCGCGGCCGGCCAGGCGCGGCGGCTGTCCGCCGGGCACGGCATCGAACTGCCGGTGATCCCGCGCCCAGGTCTTGTTGCCGACGCCGTGCTTGCCATGGACGCGGCGGGCATCCGCGCCGACGACGTCACCGTGCGCACCCCGTCGCTCGACGACGTCTTCCTCGCGCTGGCCGGGAGCCCGGCATGAGCGTACTGACCGACCTTGCCCCGCCGCTTACTCGCGCTGGCCGGCAGCCCGGGTTGCGCGTACCGACCGACCCTGCCCCGCCGCCGCTCGCCCCGGCCGCGGCGCGACGGACCGCGCGGGCACGGCTGTCCGGCGCCGCCAGCTCGCTGTGCTGGGCGGCGAGCGACATCGGCGTGCTCACCTGGCGGGCGCTCGCGCGCATCGCCACCACGCCGGAGCAGGTGCTGAACGTCACCGTGCAGCCCGCCGTCCTCGTGCTGCTGTTCAGCTACGTCTTCGACGGGGCGATCAAGCTGCCGGGCGGCGGGAATTACCGCGACTACCTCGTCGCAGGCGTGATCGCCGTGAACATGGGGGCCGCCGCTCAGGGGGCGGCGATCGGCATGGCGGTCGACCAGTCCACCGGGCTCGTCGACCGCCTCAGGTCGCTGCCGATGTCCCGGGTGGCCTTTGTCGCAGGCCGGACCCTCGCCGACCTGATGACCTCCGTGCTGGCCGCCGTCGTCGCCGTGGGCACCGGGCTCGCGGTCGGCTGGCGGGTGCACGGAACCCCAGCGGGCATCGCCGGCGCGGCGGGGCTCGCGCTGCTCTTCGGCTACTGCGCGGCATGGGCCGGGGCGTGCGCCGGGACGCTCGCCCGCGGGCCAGAGGCGGCCCAGGCGGTCGGGCTGACGGTGATCGTCCCGCTATCGCTCACCTCGAACGCGTTCATCGTGACGACGACGATGCCCGGCTGGCTCCAGGCGGTGGCGGACTGGAACCCGGTCAGCGTGCTGGCGGCCGCGTGCAGGCAACTGCTCGGCAACCCCGATCCCGCCGCGGCGATCCCGGCCTGGCCGATGCGCCATCCCGAGCTGGCGTCGGCGGCCTGGTCGCTCGCCCTGCTTGCCGTGCTCATGCCGGTGACGGTGTTTGTGTATGTCCGCAGGAACCGCCGATGAGCGGGATCCTTCACCCCTTCGCAGACGGAGCGCGCACCATGATGACGGCAACGGACACGGGCACACCAAACGGCGATCTCGGCACCTCCGGGCTCGGTGCCGGCGCCGGAGGCGGCGCGGGCGCCGTACCGCCGCTGGTCGTGCACGGGCTGGGCGGCACGGTCACCCTGCCGCCCGGGCGGGTCCACCTGATCGGCAGGGACCCGGACGCGGACATCGTGGTCGACGCGCCCGTGGTCTCCTGGCAGCACGCTCAGCTGCTTGTCTCCGGCGGGCACTGGCTGATCCAGGACGCGGGCAGCACCAACGGCACGTTCTGCGCGGGGCAGCCGGTGCGCCGCATGCAGCTCACCGGGACCGTCGAGCTCCGGCTCGGCCACCCAGATGACGGCCCGGTGCTGTCCTGCGCGGTCTCCGGCGCGGACCCCGATGGCCAGGCAGGCGCGGCCCCGGCCGCCCATCCGGCCACCGCGCTGTGGCCAAGCCACGCGACGGGGGAGAGGCAGCCAACCGGGATTACCCGGGCACTCGGCCGGGTGCTGCGCATCGGGCGAGCCGACGACAACGACGTGGTACTCGCGGACCTGAGGGTGTCTCGCCGCCATGCCGAACTGCGCGACCTCGGCGCGGGCCGCTTCCAGCTGACGGACACCGGCAGCAACAACGGCACCCACGTGAACGGCGAGCGGATCACCACCGCGGTGGTGACCGAGGCCGACGTGATCGACATCGGCGCGGCGACGTTCCGGCTCGTGGGCGACGAGCTGCGGGAGTACAACGCGGCCGACGGCGTGCTGCTCGGCGCGCGGGGGCTCACGGTCACCCTGCCGAGCGGTAAGGTGCTGCTCGACGACGTCTCCTTCCCGCTGCCCGAGCGCTGCCTGCTCGGGGTGATCGGCCCGAGCGGCGCGGGCAAGTCCACGCTGCTCGGCGCGCTCACCGGGATGCGGCAGGCGACGAGCGGCCGCGTGCTGTACGACGGCCGCGACCTGTACGCCAACTACGCCGAGCTGCGGCACCGCATCGGCCTTGTCCCGCAGGAGAACATCCTGCATACGCAGCTTTCGGCGCGCCGCGGCCTGTCCTACGCCGCCGAGCTGCGGTTCCCGCGGGACACGAGCGCGGCGGAACGCTCGCGCCGGGTCGAGGAGGTCCTTGGCGAGCTGTCGCTCGACAGGCACGCGGACACCCGCACAGGGAGCCTGTCCGGCGGCCAGCAAAAGCGCGTCAACGTGGCACTCGAACTGCTCACCAAGCCGAGCCTGCTGTTCCTCGACGAGCCCACCTCCGGCCTGGACCCTGGCCTTGACAAGTCGGTCATGGAGATGCTCGCCAAGCTCGCCGCCGACGGCCGCACGGTCGTGGTGGTAACGCACAGCGTCGCCAACCTGGCCAGCTGCGATCGGCTCCTTGTCCTGGTGCCAGGCGGCAAGGTCGCCTATTTCGGCACCCCGGCCGACGGGCTGCGCCACTTCGGCCGCGGCGACTGGGCCGCGGTCTTCCAGGACTTCGAGGCGCAGCCGGACCGCGACTGGGCCGCCGACTACCGCCGCTCGGCTGACCACGCCCGCTACACCAGCGGCCCCCTGCAAGCTCTCGGCGCCGCCGCGGCGGGGCCCGAGGACGGCGCGCCCCGCGCCGCCGCCACGCCGGCGTCGGCGCCGCGCCCGGCCGGCCGGCTCGCCCAGCTGTCCACCCTGGTCCGCAGGTACGTATCGGTCATCGCCTCCGACCGTAACTACGTCGGCGTGATCGGGCTGCTACCCGTCATACTCGGCGTCCTGATCAGGGCCATCCCCGACGCCGGCGGCCTGACCGGCCCGAGCAACGGCCTTGCCATCCAGCTGCTGCTCATCCTGGTGATGAGCGCCTGCCTGATCGGTGTCGCCAACGCCGTCAGGGAACTGGTCAAGGAACGGCCGATCTACATCAGGGAACGCGCGGCGGGCCTGTCACCCGCCGCCTACCTTGCCGCCAAGCTCGCCGTCCTCGGCGTCATCAGCGCCGTTCAGTCGGTCGTCCTCGTCGCCATCGGCCTGGCCGGCCGGCCGATGCCGCCGCGCGGCGTGCTGACCTCCCTGCCGCTCGCCGAGATCATGCTCGGCGTCGCCGTCCTTGCCATCGCCTCGATGACCGCGGGCCTGCTTATCTCGGCCTCGGTCAACTCCTCGGACAAGACCCTGCCGCTGCTTGTCGTCACGGTCCTGGTGGAAGTCGTACTCAGCGGCGGCGTCATCCGGCTCAACGGCAGCACCGGGCTGGAGCAGCTGGCCTGGTTCACCCCGTCCCGCTGGGGCTTCGCCGCGGTCGCGTCCACCGTCGACCTCAACCACGTCACCCCGCCGCCGCCGGGCAATACCCCCGATCCGCTGTGGAACCACTCGGTCCATGTCTGGGCCGCGAACATGGCGCTGCAACTGGCCCTGGCCGCCTGCTTCACCTTCTTTACCTGGGAACTGCTGCGCCGGCCGGCCCGCCGCTGACCGCGCAAGTGCCAGCCGGGGTCCGGCACGGCCCGGCCGCCGCCGGCATGCACGGCCCGCCCCCCGCCGGCATGTACCGCCCGCCCCCCGCCGGCATGTACCGCCCGCCCCCCGCCGGCATGCACCGCCCGCCCCCCGCCGGCATGAAGGTAACGGTCAAGGTCACCCGCTTCGCCTGAGGTCAGCGGCCGGCGGACGCGGACCCCCGCGCGTCGCCGCGCAGCATCTCGATGGCCTTCTCGATCCGCCGAGCCCGGGTCTCCGGCTTCTTCGCGCCCGCGATGGCGAGCACGTGCTCGCGCTTATGGCTGTAGGCAAGCCGGTCGTAGGCGGCCCGCGCGACCGGGTCGGCGTCCAGGGCGGCGGCGAAGTCCGCGGGCTCGGTCACCGTTGGCGTCTCGGGATCGAATGTCACGTCGACCTCAACCTCGTCGCCGGTCGCCACCCCGGCGGCCTGCCGGTTGGCGTTACTCAGGCCGATCAGGTTGCGGCCGCGCATGATGGCGATCCTGCTCTTCCACGTGTGCCCGTTGACCGTGATGATCACCCGCGGCCGCGCGCCGCCGCCGAGCGCCGCCACCACCTCCGCGGGCACCTCGAGCCCTCGCATCGGCTCCGGCGGCTCGACCATGGCCAGGAACTTCATGACCCGCATACTAATCGCGCTCCCGCCGCTCAAGGGCATCCGCCACGGCCCGTCCGGCGGTGACATGCGCGCAAGCGCCGAAGTGACCTGCCCGGTCTGGCAGGCGGTGACACGCAAGCGTTGAAGTAACCCGCCTGGTCTGGCGGGCGTCACCGGCTGAGTGTCGCGTCGCCGATTACCACATCGATGTCGTCGCCGTAACTGCCGCCTTCGGCGGCGGCGGTGCAGTTGATCTCCAGCTGTGATGCGCCCTGCAGGTTCACCTTGACCGTCTGCGGGCTATCGAGGGCAACGGTGACGAGCGGGTGGAGCTGCGTGGAGGTGCCGTCCTTGTAGAACTCGATGGTGGCGCTGTTGTCCGCCGCGTTGCCTGCGTCCGGTGGCACCCCGATCGTCGCGGTCAGCGTGCCGAATCCGGCGACGTCGTACGTAACGTTGTTATAGCCGTAGTACGAGTCGCCATCGCCGCTGCTGCAACTGAAGCGGATGCCGTCCTGGTAGGTGGTGACGCCAATCTGCTGCGGGCGGGCAGCGCTGTAGTTGTCGACGCTCGTGCTCACTGGCTGGAGCGTGGACAGGTCGACCCCGGTGGCAGGAGACGTCGTCGCGGCGGGAGAGGCGAGCGGGCTGGCGCCGCCGTTCTGAGACACGGAACCGGACGACGCGGCAGGCACGGTGACCGTGGCGGTAGCGGTCGTGGTGACCGTGGCGTAAACCGTCGGCTGCGCCTGCGGACTGTTCGCCGCCCTGCCGCCCGCGAAGCCGGCGAATGCCGTGATCAGGGCGGCGAGGGCGGTCAGCAGGGCGGCCAGCGCCTTAATGTAACCGGGCAAGGCGTCGAACAGGTCCTTGAATTTCTTATAGGTGGCAAGGAGCGACCCTTGGTCGTCGCTGTCGGTACCCTGCGGTGGCGCACTCGTACTGCTCACGATGGCTGTCTCCGCTTCGGCTGTCTACGTTTGCGAGGAGCGCTCTGCCAGTCGATAAGCATATTGTCGCGACGGTGCGCCAGTTGGCTGATTTGCCCCATTTATCAGAATGAACAATTAAAGTCCCGTGAGCAGCCTTTATTGATGGGCGACGAAAGATTGCACCAAATAGTGCCAGAAAAGAAACATATAGCCGATATATCCGGTCACGTGCCATCCGTGCACCCCGCGCTCACGCCCCGCGCTCACGCCCCGCGCTCACGCCCCGCGCTCACGCCCCGGCGCCCGCGCAGGGATAGTGGATGTTTAGGTACACCGGGATGTACCCGAACATCCACTATCTTCGCTCTCGGCAAGCTTGAAGCGGATAACAGCAACAAGCGCCCCGCGCCCCGCGCCCCGCGCCCCGCGCCCGGCGCCCGGCGGCACCGGCGCCCGGCGGCACCGGCGCCCGGCGGCACCGGCGCCCGCGTTTCGTCCGGCCCGGCGAAGTATGAGGTTTGGGGTCAAAATATTTGACCTCAAACCTCTCATGGCC
>Ga0335078_10009372_pt1 | contig 14518 bp, 10 predicted proteins | sample Lox_Sample_32_FD_206711 | JGI IMG/M metagenome (GOLD analysis project Ga0335078, IMG submission 206711) | Soil microbial communities from Loxahatchee National Wildlife Refuge, Florida, United States - Lox_Sample_3.2 | ecosystem: Environmental > Terrestrial > Soil > Wetlands | place: USA...
GGCGTTGGAGTTCGCAGCCCGCCGGGGCGTGCTCGTGGTCGCCGCGGCCGGGAACGACGCCCTCGCCGGCGACCCGGCGGAGTATCCGGCTGCGCTGCTCCAGCCGGTCGGCTCGAACGGTGTCGGTGGGCTGGGGCTCTCCGTCGGCGCCTCCGACAGCAACGGAGCACGGGCCGGGTTCTCCGAGTACGGCTCGTTCGTCTCGCTCGCCGCACCCGGGGTGGCCGTCCTCGGGGCGCTTCCCGGGCGTACGAGCTCGCACCCCTCGCGCTCTCGAGCTCGGAGCCTCTCGCGCAGCTCGTACGGGTACGCCAGCGGCACGTCGTTCGCCGCGCCCGAGGTCGCCGGCGCCGCGGCTCTCGTCTGGGCCGCGGACCCGAAGCTGACGTTCCGCCAGGTCGCAGCCATCCTGGAGCAGACCGCGTCGGGACAGGGCGTCTGGAGCCCCGAGCTGGGCTTCGGCGTCATCGACGTCGCGGCAGCCGTGCAGCGCGCGGCCGCCGCTGCGTCGGCCGGCTGAGCCGTCGGCGCACCCGGCTCTGACACATCTCCTCGGACGAGGGATTAGCGCGCGCCTGCGGCGATTCCGATGCAACGAGTGCCATGCTGGGAGCCGCACCCACGCAGGCGCCGTCAACTAACGCCGCCGCCGATTCTTCCTCCTCGGTCGCGTGGGCGCCGCGTCGCTCGGCCCGGTGGCTCGCAACAGCCTCGATCGCCGCCCTGGCTCTCGTGCTCCTTCCCGCCTGGGCGGGCGCCGCCCGCCCGCAGGCTCATGCGAACGTCCTGGCCGTTCGGGCCGCCGCCCACGGCGCGAAGTCCCGGGCGCTGCCGCGCCTGTGGGTCGTCCAGGTGAGCCGCGGCGCTGACGGCTGGTTCAACCGCGCCACGTTGAAGCGCGTTCGCAAGGAGGGCATCGACGCGCTGGCCCTCAGGATTTCGGTACTCGGCCGGAAGCCGGCCGGAGAGAGGACGTTCGGCTCTGTCCGCGAGTTCGCCTCGGCGGAGAAGCTCTACCTCGTCGCGGTGCTCCCGTCGGGGAAGGTGGGCTCGCGCACACCCGCGGCCAGGGCCGCGCTCGCCGCCTGCTCGGGCGGCCGGGCCGCCCGGCTCCGCTGCGCCGTCCAGGCGCGGTCGGTGAAAGCCGCGGCGAGGCTCGCGCGTCAGCACAACTCGGTCCTGCAGCTCGTCGCGCTCTACGTCAAGGGCCCTCGCCGGCTCTCGAAGCTCGCCCGGCTGCCGAAGTCGCTGCGTCGCCGGATCCTCGTCATCGCACCGCTCCACGGAAGCGTCGGCAACACGTCCGCCTGGGGGGCGGCGATCGGGCAGACGGCTGCGAGCCCGTCGCTCTACATGGGCGTCGCGCCGCACACGCGCAAGGCCACCCCGGGCGTTCAGGAGTTTGCGGCGTTGCTCGCAGGAGGCAGCTCGTCCGCCGCAGCCGCACCTCCCGACACCGAGTCGCCCTCGGCGCCGACCGGGCTGGTCACGAGCTCGGTGGGCCAGGCGTCGATGACGTTGTCGTGGAACGCGTCGAGCGACAACGTGGGAGTCGCCGGCTATCGCCTCTTCGTGAACGTGAGCCAGGTGGGCACGTCGAAGTCGACGAGCTACTCGTTCACGGGTCTGAGCTGCGGGACCTCGTACAAGCTGGGCATCGTCGCCTATGACGCGGCCGGCAACGTCTCGGCCGCTTCCACGCTGTCGCAGTCGACGAGCGCGTGCTCGGATCCGGACAACCAGCCCCCGTCGACGCCGGCCGGGCTGTCGACGAGCTCGGTGGGCCAGACGTCGATGACGTTGTCGTGGAACGCCTCGACCGACAACGTGGGGGTCGCCGGCTATCGCCTGTTCTTGAACGGGAGCCAGGTGGCTACGTCGGGCTCGACGAGCCATTCGTTCACGGGTCTGAGCTGCGGGACGTCGTACACGCTCGGCGTCGCGGCGTACGACGCGGCCGGCAACGTCTCGGGAACGGCGATGCTAACGCAGGCGACAAACGCCTGCTCCGCCCGGTCCGCGAACGTGTATGTCTCTACGGCAGGCAATGACTCGACATGCGCGAGAGGGGATGCTTCGAGACCATGTGCGAGTTTCCAGCGGGCATATGACCTTGCTCAGTGTGGCGACACGATCGGTGTGGAGTCCGGTGCGTACTACGACGTGACGTTGCTTTCGAACGGTTCATCGTGCTCGACGCAGACAACGTTTGTGCCGGTCGGTGGGGTCGTAACGATTGCGGCGAGCAGCGGAAAGGACACGGCGCTCGCGTTGGGTAATTCGGCCAAGACGTCAGCCTACAAGCCACCCGACCACGTGACGTTCGATGGCGGCTCGAGTCGCGCCTTCCACTTCGGCGTCAGTGGTGTAATGGGATCCGGTGGACTGTTCGGCCGCATCCAGATGTATGCGGATTACGACACACCTACCTATCCTTCACACATCACGCTTGAAAACCTGATCGTCGCCTACGACGCGCCCGATGATGCGCAGGGGACAATAGGGATCGACGCGGGTCAGTACATCACGATCGACAATGATCAAATCGGGCCGATCTGTTGTGGGCTGCTCCCCAATGGCTCAGTCGGCGGCTCACCGACCGAGATCGGTGTCGGCAACCGTGACGGCTATGCCGTCTCCGATCACATCGTGATCGAGAACAACCAGCTGCTGGGTGAGACCTATATGGGCTCGACCGACTGGCCCGCATCTCTTGGGCCGCCACCGCAGCCCGACTGCACCGACACCGATGCCTGTCACGCGGACGCCATCCACATCACCGGAGGGACGAACTTCACAATTACCGGAAACAAGATCTACAACTCGCGCGCGCAATCACTTTTCTTCGAACCGATCCACGGCGAGCTCGGGGGCACGAATCTGATTGCGAACAACTACCTCGACACACTTAACGTCAAATGCTCAGTTTGCATCAACGGCGGCGGTGATGGCGTAAATGGCACATGGAACTTCGCATTCAACACCGGCAACAGCGGACTTGGCTTCGACGGCGGCGGCTCGTACAACGCGACCGCTACCTTCGTAGGCAACTACGCAAGCAACTCGGGCTGCTCGAACTACTCTGGATTGGCTCTCTTCTTCCTGTATAACGTGTGGACGAACGGGGCGTGCGGAGCGACGGATTATGCAGGTTCGCCAGCGCTCGTGGTCGCCCATCTGGGCGACTGGGGCTCTAACCCGCCCGACAACGGCGTGAACTACGACCTCGCCGCAGGAGCGCCCGCGATCGGCTTCGTCCCTGCCGCGATCTGTACGAGCTATGTATCTGCGGACTTGCACGGCCAGACGCGCCCTAACCCAGCGCATGTATCCGTGTGCGACGCCGGCGCGGACGAGACGCGATAGAGCCCGAGGGGAGCGGGTCTCGAGTCTGCGACACGTGCGTAAAGCGGCGACTTCCGCGTAATGGGGGACACCACTGGAATCAGTGCCGGCAGAGCAATCTCGTAGCCCAGCTTTCCGGAGCAACCGGCTGCCGTGTGTGGTTGCATCGGAATGACGACAGCCTGATTCGCCCGCAACGACGAGAAGACAATCGCCGGACATCCGGAAGAACCCGCTCCACACATTTGTCGCGCGGTACTGCTTGTGGAAGGGCCGCGCGGGAAAGTTGGCGGCTTCGCACTGCCGCCCGTTCGGATCGCCTCGAAGCGCCTCGTTGGATGAACCGCGACTCTCTCAGAAGCTCCGCGGTCCGCTGATACGACATCAGCTCGGGGCATCCGCTGCCGCGCCGCCCACAGCTCCTCCCGCTCCAGACGTCAGGTCGGGCAGCTCGCCGCGGTCGACCAACGACTGTCGCCGCCACGTGTAGATCGGCGATGGTTGACCTCCAGCAGTCACGATGCCTCGCGCACCGGCTTACCTTCCGCGTGATCAGGTTATAAGCGCCTGCCAGCGGAGCTCAGCGGGATGCCAGCCGCCGCGCACCTTTCAGCACGCCCTGTCGAGGAGTCGGAGCCGATCGAGTTGGAAATGTCCGCGATCGCGTGCGAATAGGCTGACCTGCGACCGGCTCGGCAAGCGAAGCACTGGGATGCGGACTGCCTAGGAACGGGCCGTTCGGGACCCGCGCTCGGCCCGCTGGACGAGGGTGCTCGAAGTTGGGAGATCGAGCGCGAGGACGTCAAGCGGCGCATGGTCGGAGGCATGGACGCAAACGAGCGATGAGTGGAGATCCTGATCGCGCGCTTCTTAGCCGATCGGCTAGCTCGACAAACTGGCTCTTCGGCCCTTGGAGGCGCCGCAGCCGGAAGGCATCGTTGCTTATGTGTGTGCCGATTCGAGGGCGAAGCGTGGCCCGAGGCGCTGGTCGGATCTTCGCGCGTCGACGGGTCAGCGGCGGACGACGGTCGTTCCGTCGGCGACTCGAGAACATACCTCCGCGTCGAACGACACGCGGACGACCTTCGGGCGCTCGGCGCGCGTGGCGCTCCGAGCAGTCCTGCGCGACTCGTTCTACGACAGTCTCAGCGCGGACAACCGCCTCCTGACATTGAGCCGTCCGGTGGCAGGCGCCTCGGTCTGGCTCCGCGCGCAGAGGTTGAAGGCTCGGCTCGGCCCCGTTGGCGTAGAGCGGCTCGACGGCATCGTCGTCATCAACCTCGGAGACCGACGCGACCGGCTCCGTGGCTTCGAGAAGGAGATGCGGCGTCTCGGCATCTCCGATTACACGCGGTTCGAGGCGATCCGCGACACCCCAGGGATCCTCGGCTGTACCCGCTCCCACGCGGAGTCGCTGCGGCAGGTCGTACAGAGCGGCTGGGCGTGTGCGCTTATCTGCGAGGACGACGCGCGGTTCCGCGTCTCAAGGCGCGAGCTCGACGTGCTCGTCGATGCGTTCCTCGCCGACTCGAACGCGGAGGTCGCCTGCCTCGCGTACCACCATTGCGAGCCGCCCTCGCGATACAACACGCTCTTCGTACGGGCGCCCCGTGACACACGGACGGCGTCGTGCTACCTCGTGAAGGCTTCGATTGTCCCCGATCTCCTCGCGCTCTTCGACGGGGGCGCACGAGAGCTCGCGGGCGGGGAGGATAGGAGCGTTCACGGGGTCGATCGCGTCTGGAGTCAGCTGATCGTGTCACGTGTCTTCCTGCTCCCGATCCGGCGCGCTGCCGCTCAGGCCGCGAACTACTCGGACATCGAGAACAAGTTCGTGAGCTATGGCGTCTGACGAGGCGACGGTGCAGCCGCTGACGACGCCGGCGACGGTCGCCTCACCCCCAGCTGCGGACATCGGCGGCGCCGGCGTGCAGGTCGCGCAGTCGCGCTCGCTCCGGACGCTGGCAGCCTCCGGGGCTGCCTGGGGCACCTTCAACTCCGCATACAGGCAGCTCGTCCGTGTGGTCGTCGCGATCGTGCTCGCGCGGCTGCTGACGCCGGCGGATTACGGCCTAGCGGCCATGGCTTTCGTGCTGACCTCGTTCGTCCTCACGTTCTCCGACGCGTCGCTCGGCAAGGCGCTGATTCAGCGACCGACGATCGACGAGCTCGATCGCTCGACAGTCTTCTGGACGACGTTCGCGATCGGCGTGGTCCTCACCTGCGTCGGGGTCGCCGCCTCAGGCATGATCGCCGCCTTCTTCCACCAGCCGGCCCTGAAGCCGCTCGTGGCGGTGCTTTCCGTGAGCTTCGTGCTCATCTCGCTCCAGATGACGCCGGCCGCTCTCCTCCAGCGCGAGATGCGCTTCCGGGCGACGGTCATCCGCTTTACCGTCGGGACGACCGTAGCGGGGATCGCGGGGATCGCGGTCGCCGCCGCAGGCGGCGGCGCCTGGGCGCTCATCCTGCAACAACTCGCGTTCGCCGGGACCTCGACGCTTTTGCTCTGGACGCTCTCCGGTTGGCGCCCGCGGCTCGCGTTCTCGTGGGCGCGCCTGCGCTCGCTCGGCAGCTTCGGCATCCGCGTGATGTTCGCGCGCCTGATGGATGACATCAGCGGCAACGCGGACAACATGCTCGTCGGCCGGTACCTCGGCTCGGCCGCCCTCGGCGCGTATTCGGTGGCGTACAACGTCATGCTCGTTCCCATCTCGAAGCTCGCCCTGCCGATCCAGGAGTCGCTCTTTCCGGTGCTCTCGCGCGTCCAGGACGACCGCGAGCGGGTCGCGCGGATGTGGCTGCGCTCGACCGTCCTCCTCGCGGTGCTGCTCGCTCCGCTCATGGTCGGCCTCGCCATCGTCGCTCCGGAGTTCGTGCGGGTCGTCCTAGGCTCCCGCTGGGCGGCGGTCGTCCCGGTGGTCAGGATCCTGGCGCCGACCGCGATCCTCCAGTCGCTGGGAGGCCTCGCCTCGACGGTGCTTCTTGCGATCGACAGGCCGAAGACCGTGTTCCGCTTCTCCTTCGCCAACACCGTCCTGACGCTGATCGCGTTCGTCGTCGGCCTCCACTGGGGGATCGTGGGCGTCGCCACGGGGTACGCGGCCGTCGTCTCGCCGTTGTCGATCTACCTGATCGTCAGAGTCGCCAAGATTGTCAGCGCGCGCCCGGTCGACGTGGCGGGCCGGTTGGGCCAAGTGGTTCAGGTGACCGCGGTAATGGCAGCGGGCGTCGCTCTCGTGCAGTGGTACGCTCGCTCGGTCGAGCTGGCACCGAGCATGATGCTCGTCCTGCTCGTCGCAGCCGGAGCTCTTCTCTACGTTCCGCTATGCCTGCTGCTGGTCGAGCACGCGCGAGAGGAGTCGCGGCGCGTGTGGGGCTTCCTGCTCGTCCGGCTTCGGCGGCCGTCTTCGGACCCGGCTCTCGCCAAGGCGAGCTAGTCGCCGTTGGCTCTGAGCACGTCCGAGACGCTGACGAAGCGGTAGCCGCGCCGTCGTAGCGCCTCCAGGATCGCCGCCGCTGCCTCGATCGTGGCCGGCCGAGCGGCGCCGCCGTCGTGCATGAGGACGATGTCGCCGGGGCGGACGTGATCGACGACCTCGTGAGCGATGCGCGAAGCTGCGAATCCGGCCGTGTCACCGGAGTCCACCGACCAGAGAACGACGGTCGAATCGACGGCGAGGCCAGCGGCGAGCTCCTCCGCGCGCTTCCCGAACGGGGGCCGGACTAGTCGGGGGCGCACGCCGACTACGCTCTCGATCGCGGCAGCCGCGCGAGCGAACTCGTCCATCCACTCGGGCGCGCCCACGAGACTGGGGTCGGGGTGCGTGTGGGAGTGGTTCGCGATCTCGTGCCCGGCGGCGAGCACCGCGCGAGCGAGCGCCGGGTGCTCAAGCACCTGCTCGCCGACCATGAAGAAAGTGGCCCGTGCGTCGTGCCGGGCCAGCAGCTCGAGGACAGGACCGGTGTTCGCCGGCGACGGTCCGTCGTCGAACGAGAGCGCGACGGTCCGTTCGGTGCCCTTCGCGGGTCCATTGCGCACGACGCCGCGTGCTGTCGAGCGGCGGTCGAGCCGCAGTCGAATCCGGTTTAGCTCGTGAAAGAACGGAAGCCGGTGTTGCACGGCCCGAGCACTCGAGAGGCGTTCTCCGATCATTGAGGACATACGCTATGCGGGCCGGGCGCTCAGGGCGCCTGTCCATGTGGCTAGGTCGCGTACGGGCGGAGTCTCCCCTATCCGCCGTGTCGGAGACGACGCGCGCCTTCTACCGTTTCGTAAGGGCGGAGCCTTCCGCTTGTGCTGATTCGAAGATGGCAACGATGGCCACATCCGCAGCGAACTTGAAGGAGCCGGTTGACCCCGGGCACGGGCTGCGCTCGTACAGCTCCCAGCTGCGCGGGCCGGCCGGGCTCGTCCGGGAGGTGGTCGGGCTCTTACGCGCGCACGGCGGCGATCCCGGCCCAGCCGTGGCCGCGACGCTCGAGCACCTACGCGCACTCGAGGATTTCGCGGTGAGCACGACCGGCCTGCCGCTTTTCGACCTCGAGATGCTCGATGTCGGCGCGGGACAGCGGCTCATGCAGATGGCGTACTTCACCGCGCATGGCAATCGTGTGGTGGGAGTGGACCGCGACGTCATCGTCCAGGGGCTCGACGTGGCGGGGTATGTCCGGATGGCTCGATCGAACGGGCTGCGTCGGGTCGCCAAGACCGCCGGGCGCAAGCTGCTCGGGGTCGACGCTCGCTATCACGCCGCGCTGAGACGTGAGCTCGGCGTGGCCGCCGATCCCGGTCCGCTCGTCGTCCACCAGATGGACGCCACCGAACTCGCTTTCGCCGACGAGACGTTCGACGCCGTCTACTCGCTCACAGTCCTGCAGTACATCGCCGACCCGGCTCGCGCGCTCGCCGAAATGGCGCGGGTCGTTCGGCCCGGTGGCATCGTCTTCACGCAGTTCCTCCCGTTCACCGGGGTAATCGGCAGCTTCGACGTCGGCGCGCTCGGCGGCTCGACCTCGCTTCCTGATTGGAGCCACCTGCGGGTACAACTCGCCCCGCACGTGCGTGAAGCCGCGTATCTCAACCGCCTGCGCATCCCCGAGTGGCGCGCGCTGTTCGAGGGAACGATGCCCGGCTGCGTCTTCGTTCCCGACGACAGTCGCCGCGAGGAGCTCGCGCCGCGTGCGCGGCGGCTCCAGGAGGCGGGCGAGCTGCGGGAGTACGAGATCGACGAGCTGGTCGCGAGCGAGGTGCGGGTCGCGTGGCGGAAGCCGATCGCCACGCCGGACGACGAGCCTCCCGGTCGGGCGAGGCCATGAGCGCAGGCGTAGAGCTGGACCACGTGTCGGCGACCGCACCCGGCGGGTCGATCGCGGTCGTCGTCCTGACGCACAGCCGCGTACACCTACTGCGCCAGTGCGTCGAGAACGTCCTCTCGAAGGTGTCCTCGCACACCCGGGAGATCATCATCTGGAACAACGGATCGACGGACGATACGCGCGCCTATCTCGACTCGCTGCCTCCCGACCCCCGTCTGCGGATTGTCCACCACCCGACAAATCTGGGGCAAAATGCCTACGCGGAGGCGTTCGGCACGACCACGAGCGATTACTTCGTGAAGCTCGACGACGACGTGATCGACGCTCCGCACGGGTGGGACAGGACGCTGCTTGAATCCATCCGGCGACTCCCGCAATTCGGCCTGCTCGCGGCTGCCCTCGTCGACGACCCGAACGACCTCGCGGCGCGCGCCATGTACCACATCCGCTGGCACCTGTACTCCGAAGACGAGGTTGGCGGCATCCGTCTGCTGCGGGGGCCGACGGGCGGCGGCGCGACGATCACGCCGCGCAGTGTCAACGAGCTCGTGGGCGGGTACAGGCAGAAGCGGAAGCCCTTCTGGCTGGAGGCTGCCGAGTACATCGGCCGCCTGAACGACAACGGCTACGAGGTCGCGACGATCGCAGGCCTCGAGATCCACCACGCCGGCGGGCCGTATTACTCCGCCCAACCGTCTGCAAAGGAGGAGTACTGGCGGGGCTACTACCGGAAAGTCCGCTTCAAGAACGGCATCAAGCGGGTCCTACTCGCGATCCCGCCGATCGCGTCGCTCAACGCACGGAACGGCTGGTTCGAGCCGCCCAACGACGTCGCGACCCGCCTGGCCCGGCCGATCTCGGCAAAGCCGTGACCATGACAGGGCGTGCGACTTCCGATTGTAGGATCGACATCGTCACGGTCGCGTACAACAGTGCGGGGGAGCTGCGGCGATGCGTCGAGCACCTCTGCAGCGCCGACCACCTGCAGGTGGTGGTCGTCGACAACGCGTCGGTGGACGGCACCCTTGAGACTGTCGCAGATCTCGATGTCGTTTCGATCCGCCTGGAGACGAACCGGGGGTTCGCGTCGGGCTGCAACCTCGGCTGGCGCGCCGGTGCGGCGCCGTACGTGCTCTTCTTGAACCCGGACGCGCAGATCTCGGTCGAGGCGATCGAGCGGCTCGTCGCCGTCCTTCGTCGCGACCCGAGGGCCGCCGCGGCGGCGCCGACGATCGTGCACGACGACGGAACGCTCGCGCACTCACTCAGGCGGTTCCCGCGGCTGCGAAGCACGTTCGCCCAGGCACTGTTCCTGCACAGACTCTTCCCAAAGGCCCGGTGGACGGACGAGCTAATTCACGACGATTGTCTCTACGAGCGCCGTTGGAGCCCCGAGTGGGTCTCGGGCGCCTGCCTCGTCGTCCGGCGTAGGGCGCTCGAGGAACTCGGGGGCTGGGACGAGCGATTCTTCCTCTTCGGAGAGGACATCGACTTGTGCCGGCGTCTACGGGACGCAGGTCATACGTTGTGGTTCGAGCCGTCCGCCACGTGCGTCCACGTCGGAGGGGCATCGGCCCCTGCGAGCATCTCGCTGCCGCTCTTGACCGCGGGTCGCCTCCGGTACATCGCCCTCCATCACGGCCGGTTGCGCGGCATCCTGGAGCACGCGGCGATCGCGCTAGGGTCTGCGTTTCGTATCGTTCTCGGACGGAGGGGCACGCGGCGCGCTCACGCGGTCTCCTTTCTCGTCGCGCTCGGTGCGGCGTCCCCCGGCGTCATTGTCCCCCCGGTCAGGTTCCCTTTGGTCCCGCTTGGTCGAACCGCGGTCGCGACGGCCCGGCGGACTCGGTAGCGTCAATTCGATGTGTGGAATCTGCGGAGCCTTCGACATCTCGGGCGACCGCCGGCCGGTGCTTGCGCCGGAGGTCCTCGACCGAATGACGGATGCGATGGTGCACCGGGGACCGAACGACCGCGGCGTCTATGTCGCGCCCGGTGTCGCCCTCGGTGCGCGCCGTCTCAGCATCGTCGACCTCGAGGGCGGCCATCAGCCATTTGCGAGCGAGGAGGGAGACGTCTGGGCTGTCCAGAACGGCGAGATCTACAACCACGAAGCGCTCCGCCGCGGACTGATGCGGGACGGCCATCGCTTCCGCAGCCGTTGCGACACCGAGATCCTGCCGCACCTCTACGAGGAGCACGGCACGGACCTCGCGAAGCGGCTTCGCGGGATGTTCGGCATCGCTGTCTGGGACGAGCGTCGGCGGCGTGGTCTCGTCGTGCGCGACCGCCTCGGCATCAAGCCTCTGTACTACACGCGCGTCGGCAATCTGCTGCTGTTCGCTTCCGAGCTCAAGGCGCTTTTGGCCAGCGGCCTCGTCGAGGCGAGGCTCGACCGGAGCGCGATCGGTGCGTTCCTGGTTTTCGGGTTCACGCCGGCTCCGCTGACCCCGCTCGAGGGAGTACGCAAACTCATGCCCGGCGAGCAGCTCATCGTCGGAGATGGTGAGGTGGAGGTGGACCGGTACTGGAGGTATCCAGAGCCTGTCGCCGACGAGTCGATGACCTTCGAGGAGGCCGCGGGCACCTTACCCGAGCGGCTCGACGAATCCGTGCGCATGCGTCTCATGTCGGACGTTCCCCTCGGTTCGATGCTCAGCGGCGGTCTCGACTCGAGCCTGATCACCGCGCTAATGGCGCGCGCGTCGAGCGAGCCGGTCAAGACGTTCTCCGTGGGCTTCCGCGAGTCCGGTAACGACAACGAGCTCTCCGACGCCCGGCTCGTCGCGCGGGAGCTCGCGACGGACCATCAAGAGCTGCAACTGTCGTTCTCGGACACGAGCATCGACCTCGACGACCTCGTGTGGTTCCTCGACGAGCCGCTCGCAGACCTCTCGTCGCTCGGCTTCCTGGCGCTCTCGCGTCTCGCTGTCCAGCACGTCACCGTCGCGCTCTCAGGGCAGGGAGCGGACGAGCTCCTGGGCGGCTACGCGAAGCATCGCGCCGCCGTGGCCTGCGCGCACTGGCGCCGCGTCCCGTCGAGCTTGCGCCGCCTTGGCGAGTCGGCCGCGGGTCGAGGGCCTGCGCGCGCGCGCCGCGTCTCGCGCACGCTGGCCGCACCGGATCCGGTCGACCGCCTCCTCGGGATGAGCAGCCGCCTCGAGCCGAGTGTTCTATCGACGCTTTTCCACGGAGATGGTGCGCTGGACGCGGAGGCGACTGCCCGCCTCGCGGTGGCCGAGCGTCTGGGCGACGTCGCCGACGACCCGCTTCCGGCGACGCTCTTCATCGACGGGCAGCTCGCGCTCGTCGACGACATGCTGCACTACTTCGACCGCGCGTCTATGGCGCAGTCGCTCGAGGTCAGGGTTCCGTTCCTCGACCACGAGTTCGTGGAGTTCTGCGCCAAGATCCCGGCCCGATACAAGATCCGCCACCTCAAAACGAAGGCCGTCCTCAAGCATGCCGCGAGCGGTCTCGTTCCGGATCGGATCGTCGACAAGCGCAAGATTGGCTTCTTCAACAGCTCCGTCGGCGCATGGTTCACAGCTCAGACCGGCGGTGCGCTGCAGGAGTACCTGCTCGGGCGACCCCTCGCGTGCGGCGAGATCCTGGACGAGACGGAGGTCCGGCGGCTGGTGGGTCGCCACGTCGATGGTGGGGGCGGCGTCAACCCGCACCTGCTCCTCTCGATCCTCATGCTCGAGGTGTGGCTCACCACATTCCTGCCGCGCGCGCGAGCCGTCTCCGCGCCCGAGGCCGAATCGGTCAGTCTCGCGGGATGAAGTCTCCGGCGTCCTACGCGGTCGTGACGCCGGCCCGCAACGAGGCCGAGAACCTGCCCCGCCTTGCCGAGTCGCTGCGCGCCCAGCATCCCCCCCCCTCTGCCTGGGTGATCGTCGACAATGAGTCGACCGACGGGACAGGAGACGTCGTCCGCCAGCTCATCGCGCGCGATCCGTGGATCCGGGGGGTCAGCGCGCCAGAGGCGGAAGGGATCGTCCGCGGCGGAACCGTGACCCGCGCCTTCCACGCAGGACTGGCGGCGCTCGACGCCGGCTACGACATCGTCGTGAAGGTCGACGCGGACGTTTCCTTCCCCCCCCACCACTTCGAGCGCGTACTCGCTGCCTTCGCCAAGTCCCCAGACCTCGGCATCGCGAGCGGCGTCTGCCTCGAACTCTCGGAGGCAGGCGGCTGGCAGCAGCGCTACACGACCGCCGAGAGTGCATGGGGTGCCGCCCGCGCCTATCGGCGCGAGTGCCTCGAGGCGGTGCTTCCGCTCGAGGAGCGGATGGGCTGGGACGGCATCGACAGTCTGAAGGCGAGCCTGCACGGGTGGCGCACTCAGACGCTAGACGGGATCGAGTTCCGCCACCATCGCCGGGAAGGCCAGCGCGACGGCGCACGGCACCGCGCATGGGCGGCTCAGGGCCGAGCGATGCACTACATGGGGTACCGCTGGTGGTATGTGGTCGCTCGCGCCCTCTTCCACGCGCGCCGCGAACCGGTGGCCTTGGTGATGGTGGCCGCCTTCATCGCCTCGGCACTGAGGCGCGAACCCATCTGCCCCGACCTCGGCGTCCGTGAACAGCTCCGCTCGCGGCAGACGCTGCGATCGCTGCCCCGGCGGCTCAGAGAGGCTCGAGGCGTGCCGGCGCAGATCGCGGGTTCTGGCGTCCCGCCGGGGAGGGGCGGGTACTCGCGATGAAACGGCGCGCTGCCGTCGGCGCGGGGGCAGCGGCGGTGGTCCTCGCTGCCTCTGCGTATGCGTCGGCCGCGCTCGGCTCCGAGCCGCAGGCGCCTTCAACTGCCGGCTGCACAGATGCGGTGTGCGTCCGCAGCTGCGAGACATCGGCCTGCGTCCCCAGCGGCACAGACGTCACCGGCTACGTCTCCACGGCACCGACCGGTTCGGCGCCGACGCTGGAGCCAGGCGAGAACGCCGATCTCGCGACGATCCTGGCGTTCCTCCTCGTCTTCCTTGCCACGATACTCGGTGTCAGGGAGACGATCCGTACCCATCGAAAGATCCGTAGGGCGACCGCGACGCGCCTGCGCAACCGCAGAGCCAAGGGCGTCGAGCCGGGTCCGCCTCCGCTCTGATGCCCTCGGCTGGACGGACCCTTTCCGGCCGCAGCGCCTAATTGCCGACAGAGCCGTCAGGCGGCGGCAGGTGAGACTGCCGAGCCGTGTTGCCACTCTTCGGCAGATGTGGCAAGTGCGGATGCTCCGAGCGCGAGCAGGATGAAGAAAACGAACGTGACCTGGATGAACGACAGGGCGTCGTACGTCAGCATCCCGACGGCGTAGCTCGTCACGGAGGCTGCCGTGGCGGCGAGGAGCTGTGCGCGCGCCGACTCCTCCGTTCGGATGACCCGCTTCAGCCGCCTGAAGTATGCGACGAACAGCCACACGAGCGCGCTGATACCGACGATGCCCGTCTCGGCGAGCGAGGCGAGCCACTGGTCGTCGGTGATCGGGGCGTTCGGAATCGGCGTGGTGGGCGATGGAGTCGTGATGCGAGTCCCGAAACCCTCGCCGAAGACCGGATCGGGAGCAACTTCCTTCCGAAGCACCGGCCCAAGCGTCGTCAGGCGCGCGCTGCCGACGGGTGCGTTCGACTGCTGGGCAACGATCCCCCCGGACGGGAAGAACGCCTGTACCGTCCCTCCGAGCGCGCCAGGCGTGGCGAAGTGGATGGCGACGATCGCTGGCAGGAGGGCGGGCCACATGCGACGCAGCCGGTGGGGGCGGAAGACGAAGTACACGACTACCACGGCGAGCAGCATCGTGATCGCCGTTCGAGACCCCGTCGCGAGGGCACCGACGACAAGAAGGAACGCCGCAACCCACC
>Ga0335078_10009373_pt1 | contig 14517 bp, 10 predicted proteins | sample Lox_Sample_32_FD_206711 | JGI IMG/M metagenome (GOLD analysis project Ga0335078, IMG submission 206711) | Soil microbial communities from Loxahatchee National Wildlife Refuge, Florida, United States - Lox_Sample_3.2 | ecosystem: Environmental > Terrestrial > Soil > Wetlands | place: USA...
TCTCGCACGTCCGTCCGCCCCCGACCGCTCCCACTCGGTCGCTTGCATTCATCTCCGCCTTCAACTGTTGACTGTCCACGGTTAGCTCTCGACTTTTTGCTAACTCCTTTCCCTGCCACACATACGAATTTCGCGCCCGTAAACCCAATCATTGCCACACTTACAAAAACAAAGGACTTACAACTCCTTTCTTTGCCACACATCCGCGAAAACAGCGGGTTGGCGCCTCTCAAAGTTCCTCAAACCTCGAATCTTCAACTTCCAACTTCCCATTCTGGAGCCAGCCATGAAACACCCCGTAAAATCGTCTCGTTCCCGCGTCTCTCTCGATCCTCAAGCACTCTGTAACTACCCTTACGCCGATGGCCGCCAGTGCCGCATGCTGCGCCATCCCGGCCATCCTTCTTTATGCTTTTTCCACTCCCGCGAAGAGCGCCAGCTTCTCGAACTCGATCGCATCGGCGAAGATCTCGCCTCGCTCTCTTCCGAATTCCACACCATGACGGAAGTCCGCCGCGCCGTCTCCCGCCTCTTCAAGCTCGTCGCGCGCAATCGCATTCCGCTCAACAACGCGCGCCTGCTCGCCTATCTCGCCCAGCTTCTCGTCTATTCCCAGCCGGACGCCAAGCAGGAGATCAATTTCGCCTTCGGCCACGGCGCCTGGGACCGGGTCCTCCGCGCCGCCTTCGAGGCTCGCGATGACGAGTCTGCCTCTGCGGATGAGGAAGAGTCGCCTTCGGAACCGGTTTCCGCCTAGAGCAAGGCTGACGAACCTGAAGCAGAGGAAAATCGCTCATGGAACTCTATAGTATAAAGTACTTGACAATGCCAATGGATAACCCTATCCTTCCTCCGCGGCGGAGAAATCCAAGGTCTCACCTATGATCAAACGCATTGTGGCCATCGTCTTTATCTTTGTGTGCACCACCATCGCTTGGATGATTCTCGGCACCTCCATCTTTATCCGCACCAACAATGCCGGCTCCGTCCTCACTTCCCGCGTCGCCTCCACCTGGGGCGCCCAGCAGGAACAAAAGCCTCTCACCGTCAATTACTCCCGTCAGGAACCAAAAACCGTGGAAGTGGAAGAGAACGGCAAGAGCGTCGCCAAAACACAATGGACGGATGTCCCCGTTTTCGTCCCGCTGGATTCGAGCCGCATCAACGCCGATCTGCACGTGGACTACCGCCAAAAAGGCCTGCTCTGGTACAGCACCTACAAGGTCGCTTTCGCGGGGACCTACACGTTTCGCAATCCCACTGGTCAGCAGCAGAATTTCTCCATCCAGCTCCCGCTTCCCGCCAAGCAGGCCGTCTATGACGGCTTGGAAATCTCGCTGGATGGAAATGCGCTCCCGCTCGACTTCGGCGGAACGCACGTCTCCGCGCGCGGGCAGGTTGCGCCGAATGCCCAAGGAACGGTTGGCGTCAGCTATCGCTCGCAGGGAATGGACAATTGGAGTTACACCTTCTCGAGCGGCGATGAAGTCTCCCGCATTAAGGATTTTCATCTGCTCGTGAAGACGGATTTCGGCGGTTTCGACTTTCCGGAAAATTCGCTTTCTCCCACGGAAAAGCGCGCCACCGCCAGCGGCTGGGAATTGAAGTGGGATTACCAGAATCTCGTTTCCGGATTCAATATCGCGGTGAAAATGCCGCAGAAGCTGCAGCCCGGGCCGCTCGCGGGCCGCATCTCCTACTTCGCGCCCGTCTCGCTCTTCTTCTTTTTCTTCCTCATCTTCGTCTTGACCACGCTGCGCGGCATTGATCTCCATCCCATGAATTATTTCTTCCTCGCTTGCGCGTTCTTCGCCTTTCACCTGCTGCTTGCCTATCTCTGCGATCACATTTCCATTCACGCCGCCTTCGCCATTTCTTCCGCGGTTTCCATCTTCCTGGTCGTCAGCTATCTGCGCCTCGTCGTAAATTTGCGCTTCGCGCTTCGTGAAGCCGCCTTGACGCAATTCATCTATCTCGTGCTCTTTTCTTACGCGTTCTTCTTCGAAGGCTTCACCGGATTGGCCGTCACCATCGGCGCCATCGTCACTCTCTTCGTCGTCATGCAAATGACGGGAAAAATCAATTGGTCGGAAAAGTTCGCCAGGAAAGAGGTGTTGAAGACTCCGGCATGATCCCGCAAAAAGCGTGCGATTCTCAAGGCTTGCGCAAACTGTGCTAACGTAACGGCAAATCAGCTCCGCTGCGTCGGGCTGCAGGAAAAATGGCGATCAAAACGATTATCGAGCCGTTTCGCATCAAGAGCGTCGAGCCCATCCGCCAGACCACGCGCGGACAGCGCGAAAAACTTCTCGAAGCCGCGGGCTACAATCTGTTTCTCATCGCTTCGGAAGACATTTTGATTGACCTGCTCACCGATTCCGGCACCGGCGCCATGTCCAGCGAGCAGTGGGCCGCCATGATGCGCGGCGACGAATCCTACGCCGGCTCGCCGAGCTTCCGGCGGTTCCGCGAATCCGTCCAGGCCATCATGGGCTTTCGCCACGTGATCCCCACGCACCAGGGCCGGGCCGCCGAGCGCATCCTCTTCAACGTCATGTGCAAGAAGGGAGACGTGGTCCCGAACAACACGCACTTCGACACCACCCGCGCCAACTGCGAATTCGTGGGGGCCGAGGCGGTGGACCTGCCGGTTCGCGAAGCGCTCGAGCCCGCGAACCGCCATCCGTTCAAGGGGAACATGGACACGGCGCGGCTCGAAGAATTGATTGCCCGCGCCGGGCCCAAGCGCGTTCCGCTCGTGATGCTGACGGTCACGAACAATTCGGGAGGCGGGCAGCCCGTTTCGCTTTCGAATATAAAAGCAGTGAAGGAAATTTGCGCGCGGCACAAGATTCCGCTTTACATTGACGCGTGCCGCTTCGCCGAAAACGCTTATTTCATCAAGCTGCGCGAACCGGGTTACGCCCAGAAAACGCCGCGCGAAATTGCCCAGGAAATGTTTCGTTCCGCGGACGGCTGCACCATGTCGGCAAAAAAAGACGGCATGGCCAATATCGGCGGTTTCCTCTGCACCAACGATGACATTCTGGCGCAGCAGGAAAAGGACCTGTTGATTCTCACGGAAGGTTTTCCCACCTATGGAGGATTAGCGGGACGCGATCTCGAAGCGATCGCCGTCGGTTTGAATGAAGCCCTGGAAGAGGACTACCTGCAATATCGCATCGCTTCGACCGCGTATCTTGGCAACCACATTTCCGCGGAGGGCGTGCCGATCGTGCTGCCGCCGGGCGGCCACGCCATATATATTGACGCGCGCGCATTTTTGCCGCACGTTCCGCCTCTCGAATTTCCGGGAGTTGCGCTGGCCGCGGAATTGTACGTGGAAGGCGGAATCCGTTCGGTGGAAATCGGCACGCTCATGTTCGGCAAGTGCGATGAGAACGGCGTCGCGCATCCCGGCCCGATGGATTTGCTGCGGCTCGCGATTCCGCGGCGCGTGTACACGCAGTCGCACGTGGATTACGTTGTGGAGGTGATTCTCGAAGTATGGCGGCGGCGCGAAAAAATTCGCGGCCTCTCTCTGACGCATCAAGCGCCGTTCCTGCGCCACTTCACCGCGCGTTTCCGGCGCCTCGCGGAAAGCACCTAGAAAAAACAGAACGCTCAGAAAAACAATCTACATCTTGTGTTGCGCGGTGGGCGGAAGAATGTCGTTGAGACGAAGATACATCGCCTGCGCGGAATAATGATCCGCCCAATCGTCGGACAGAATCATCATCGCCGCCGCCTTCGTGAAGGAGTGGCCGCCGAAGAGTTCCATGCTATCGCCGAGTCCCTTGTCGTCCACCTTGGCAAGGGCCGTGGAGCAGTATTCGAAGGACGACTTGATCGCAGCCACCAGCTTGTCCTTGCCGTCCGTATCGCTGAGTTTCGGGCCTTCGGGCATGGGTGTGCCGGAGATCTTGGAGCACATGAAATTGTTGGACATGGCGATGTGCATGGTGAGGTGGGCGAAAGTCATCTGGGCGGGAGTGGGGTGGTACTCGAATTTGTCCGCGGGCATCGCTTCCGCCGCCGCCACCATGTTTTTGGAGGCTCGGGCGAGGCCGGAGCGAAGCGCGTCGCTCACGGGATTGGCCGAAGGAGATTGCGCGAGAAGAAGGAGCGGAGAAGAAAGGAAAATTGCCGCGAGCGAGAGAATGCGCTTCATGAAAGCCTCCAATAAAACTTTTCGTGGTCCGCGAAATATCGTACGCCGATAGAAAGAGAGTAGCAATGAAAGAAGCTTGCAGGAAGAAGCGGGGAAAAACCGCTCGCCCTATTGCGCTTCGGAACGCATGCGCAGGCGATACCAGATGACGATGAGAAGAATCGAGACGAGAAGAATGAGCGTGGAAATGGCGTTGATTTCCGGAGTGATGCCGCGGCGCAAGCGCCCCCAGATTTCGAGAGGAAGCGTGTTGTCGCGGCCGATCAGGAAAAACGTGACGGCAATTTCGTCCATGGAGAGGGTAAAGATCAGAAGACCCGCGGCGATGAGCGAAAGTTTGAGATTCGGAAGCGTAACGCGCCAGAAGGTTTGCCAGGGAGTCGCGCCGAGATCGAGAGAAGCCTCTTCCTGGCGGCGATCCATTTTTTGCAGGCCGGCAAAGAGTTCGATGGTGGCGACGGAAATCAGCGCGGTGCCGTGGCCGAGAAAAACGGTGACCAGGCTGAGCTGAAGCCGCACGAAAACCACGAACATCAACAAGGAAAGGCCGGTGATGATGCCGGGAAGGATTAGGGGAAGGAGAACGAGGCGGCGAAAAATTCCTTTGCCGGGAAAATCGGTGCGATCGAGAGCGAGAGCCGCAAGGAGTCCGAACGTGAGCGAAAGGCCCACTGCGCCCGCAGCGACGATGAGGCTGTTGAGAACGGAATCCCAGATGGAGGAATCCGCGAAAAGCCGGCTGTACCAATCGAACGTGAAATGCTGCGGCGGAAAGCCGCCGACTCCATCGCGATTGAACGAGTAGACGACGAGAACGACGATGGGCAAATAGATGAAAGCAAAAACGAGCGCGGAATAGACGGCGAGGAATGGAGAGCGGCGCGTGTTTGCAGAGGCGCTCATTCGAAAGACCAGCGCTTTTCGAGAATTTCGGCGAGGAAGAGCAAGCCGATGGTGAAACAGAGGATGCAGACGGAAATCGCGGCACCAAGTGGCCAATCGTACGCTGCACCAAAGAGCGACTGGACGATGTTGGCGATCATGGTGCCGCTCGGGCCACCGACGAGGAGAGGAGCGAGGAAGTCGCCGAGAGAGAGGACAAAGGCGAAAGTGGCTCCGGCAAGAAGACCGGGCATGGAGAGCGGAAGAATGACGCGGAAAAAGGTTGTGCGCTGGCCAGCGCCGAGATCGTGGGAGGCTTCGACAAGCGCGCGAGGGATGTGCTCGAGCGATGCGTAAATGGGAAGAAAAACGAAAGGCGTGTAAATGTGCGTGAGCATGAGGACGACGGCAAAAGGACTATAGAGAAGAAAGCCGACGGGCTCGCGGGTGATGTGCAGATATTGCAAAAATCCATTCAGCACACCGTCGGAGCCGAGAATGGTTTTCCAGGCGTAGCCGCGGACGAGATAGCTGACCCACAACGGCACGATGACGAGCTGGTAGAGAAGCTCCTTGCGCGGACCGGCATGGAAGGAAAGATAGTAGGCGAGCGGATAGCCGAGAAAAAGCGAGAGCAGCGTAACGCCCGCAGCGATGCGCATGGTGCGAAAGAGGACTTCGAGATAGATGGGATTCTTCAAAAGCTCGGAGTAATTCTGAAGATTCCAGTGGTGGACGATGTTGCCATTTTGAACGGACCAGAGGCTGTGCGCGAACATCAGGGCATAGGGTACGAGAAGAAAGAGGGCGACCCAGAGGATCGGGGGAAGCGAGACGAAAAGTTTGTAGGTCTTCGAATACATTTTGAACCGGCCAATGCCTGGCGACCGCTACAAAGACTCCTTCACGCAAATGGCGTCGGAAGCCGAGAAAACGAATTCGTGCTCGCCGGAAAGCGGCCCGCAAGCAGGGACGCGGACACGAAGAAGAAGGCCCAAGTTCGACTGGACTTCGAGCAACTCGGATGCCCCGGTATAGATTTGCCGGCGAATGGCACCGCGGAAACGGACGGGACCCGAAATTTGTGGCGCGTTGGCGGCGAAAAGGATGGATTCCGGGCGGAGAGAAAAAACGGCAGGGCCGCTGGGGCCGGTGCAAGAGAAAGTCAATGAACCCATATCGGCGATGCCGGAAGAGATGCTTCCGCGAAGAAGATTGGTCTGGCCGATAAATTGGGCGCAATAAGCGGTGGCGGGATGGGCGTAGATTTCGCGCGGCGTGGCGACTTGTTCAAGAGCGCCGTCACGCAGGAGAGCGATGCGGTCGGAGAGAGCCATGGCTTCTTCCTGATCGTGAGTGACGAAGAGGAAGGTGATGCCGACTTCGCGCTGCAGGGATTTGAGTTCGCGCTGCATTTCCTTGCGGAGATTGGCATCGAGGGCGGAGAGCGGTTCATCGAGAAGAAGAAGTTCCGGCCGATTGATGAGGGCGCGAGCCAGCGCGACACGCTGCTGCTGGCCGCCGGAAAGGCGCATGGGCTTGGCGTCCGCGAATTCCTCCATGCGGACCATCATCAGGGTATCAGCGACGCGCGAAGCGATTTCACTTTTTGGAGCGCCGTTTGCGCGCAGGCCATAAGCGACGTTTTCGCGGACGTTCAGATGGGGAAACAAGGCGTAATGCTGAAAGACCGTGTTCACGCGGCGGCGGTAGGGAGGAAGCGTGTCGAGACGCGCGCCGCTCATCCAGATCTCGCCGGAGGTGGGCTGCTCGAATCCGGCGACGAGGCGAAGAAGAGTGGTTTTTCCGGAGCCGCTTTCACCCAGAAGAGTGAGAAATTCGCCCGAAAGAATATCGAGCGATAGGGTCTTCAAGACCTCCTTTTCGCCAAAACGCTTGCTGACGGAATTCACGGCAAGAAGCGAAGAGGCAGGCGAAGTGGAAGCGGAAGTCACTGCGCGGCTTTGACCTCATTCCAGATTTCGTTGTACTTGGCGCGGCGGGGAACATCCTGCCAGAAGTAGATGCGCTGCATATAGGCGTCCGGATCGTCGAGATGGAGACCCTTCTTTTGTTCCGCGGTCATGAACTGCGCGGCCGAGGGATTCGCGGGAGTGTAGTGAGTAACATCGGTGACAAGCTTCTGCGTCTTGGCTTCGATCATGTATTGGAGGAACTCGGTGGCAAGCTGCTTGTGAGGGCTGGCGGCGGTGATCATGAGATGGTCAATCCAGCCGGTAGTGTTTTCCTTCGGAATGATTTCGCCGATGGGGAAATTTTCCTTGCGGAGCTGGCTGGTATTGAGAGGCCAGCCCATGGCCAGGACGATTTCGTGATTTTCGAAGAGATTGGTGAGTTCGCCTCCGGTGGACCAGATTTTTCGAATGTTGGGCTTCAACTCGATGAGCTTTTTCTTCACGGCTTCGAGCTGAACATCGGAAAGATTATAGAGCTGCGAAGGATCGGGCTTGTCGAAGCCGAGAACCTGAGCGGCCATGTAGACGGTGGAGAGATCGTCCCAGACGGAGACTTTTCCTTTGTACCGGGGATCCCAGAGGACGGACCAGGAATCGGGCGGAGTGGAGAACGCGGTGGTGTCATAAAGCAATGGATTTGGACCCCACATGAAGGGAACGCCATAGGTCTTGCCGTTGGCTTTGACGAGCGGAAGATCGCGAAGCTTCTGGCTCAGTTGCGAGTCGGCGGGAAGTTGCGAGAGATCGAGGGGAGCGGCGAGGCCGGCGCGAGTGATCATGGCGGCGACGTCGCTTGAAGGCGAGATGACGTCGTAGTTCGAAGCGCTGCCGCCGCGGAGTTTGGCGACAAGCTCGTCGCTGGAACCCATGTAGGAAGCAATCACACGGCAATGGTGAGATTGTTCAAACGCGCTGACAAAGGAAGGATCAGCGTAGCCCTCCCAGACAAGGAGGCTGAGAGTTTGCTCTCTTTTGCAGGCATTGGAGAAAGCGGCGATCAGGCAAACGACAAGCAGAAAAAACGGGCGCTTCACGGGGCCTCCCGAAAGATGCAGTCTAGCAGGAACTCCAGGCCTACCGAGCACAGACTGAAGTCCGGGCGACGCGAAATCAGAACGTGGGCGGCGTGTTGATCCAGAGCAGCGAAGTTTCCTTTTTCCCGGGATTTTTCCAGCGGTGCGGCGTGGAGCTTTCGAAATAAAGACTGTCCCCCGGTCCGAGAAGGTAGCGCTCTTCGTTGCCGAGCCAGATTTCAAACTGGCCGCGGAGGATGTGGAGAAATTCCTCGCCTTCATGCGTGTAGGATTCTCCGCTGCCGCCGCCGGGCTTGATGCGAAAAAGGTGGGGCTCCATCACGGTGTTGCCCCATGCGAGGAGCTCCATGCGAACGCCTTTGGTGGTTTCAAGAACTTTGCGTTCGGAAGGGCGGACGCGGCGGGAATTTTCCTTGCTGGGCTCGAAGAACGAAAGAATGTTGGTGCGGTAGTAGCGCGCGATGCGACGAAGCGTGGCGACCGATGCGTGCATCTGGCCGCGTTCGAGGGAGCTAAGGAATCCTATGGAGACGCCGGAGGCTTTGGCGACCTGCGCAAGAGACAACGCGCGGCGCTGGCGGAGCCGCCGAAAGCGCAGGCCATGCGAAACGGCGTTTTCCGCGGGCGTGGAGACGACTCCCTGGCGCTTAAGGATGTGAACGACGGCAGCGGGATTGAGCCCGCGGGCGCGGCGAAGAAAAATGGCACGCTGAAGAAGGCGAACGTCGTCCTCAGAAAAGAGGCGGTAGCGGCTCCGGGAACGGAGCGGAGAGAGGAGGCCAAGGGATTCCCAGGCGCGAAGCGCGGAGGAGGAAATGCCGACGCGGCGAGCGACTTCGCTGATGCGAAGGAGGCGCTCAGGAGAGCGCTGCGCTGATGCTGAGGATAAATTCTTTCTTCTTGACACGGCAGCCGGCATTCTCTAAGTTTGCGGGATTATAGTAAGGTTTGCGGGGCACAGCAACCACGAAGAACGGTGCAAAATCCAAAATCTTCGCGGTCAGGGGTGAGTTCATGAAGTTCGAGAGAAAAATCCAGCAATTATTCTTTGTCTTTTTCTCATGCATCATTTTTGCCGGAGTGTTGGCCACGACAATGCCGGTGGCGCGGGCGCAGAGCACCGGCGGGCAAATCCGCGGAACGGTGACTGACCCGAGCGGAGGAGCGGTTGCCGGCGTAACGGTTCAACTGATCAACCAGGGGACGCAGAGCAAGCGTGAAGCGCCAACGGGCACCTCCGGGGAATACGTCTTCATCGAGGTGCCGGTAGGAACCTACGAAATTGATGTGGAACAACAGGGTTTCAAGAAGTACGTGCACAAGGGAATCGCGCTGAACCTGAACCAGGTCCTGAGCGTGGACATCGGTCTGCAGGTTGGCGGAACAACGCAGGTTGTGGAAGTTACGGGCGAACCTCCGGTGGTGGACACGACGACGACGCAACTCGGCGCGGTAGTCGATTCTAGAAGCGCGGTGGATTTGCCGCTGAACCAAAGAGACGCCTATCAATTGCTGCAACTGCAACCAGGGGTGCAATCGCAGTTGGGCAATTCGCTGTTTTACGGCTCGGACAAAGCGGGGGTGGTGACGGTGAACGGCGGGCGCGGCCGGGCGAACAATTATTCCGTGAATGGAGGCGACGGAAACGATCTTTTCGTGAACCTGCCGGCGATTCAGCCATCGCCGGACAGCATCGAGGAATTCCGAGTCATCACCAACGCTTTTGACGCCGAATACGGGCGGAATTCGGGCTCCGTGGTCAACGTGGTGACAAAGTCCGGCACGAACCAGTTGCACGGAAGCGTGTACGAGTTTTTCCGGAACGCGGTACTCAACGCGCACCCGTTCACTTTCAGCGAAGTGCCGAAGCCCAAATTCAATCAAAATCAGTTCGGTGGGACGCTTGGCGGGCCAATCAAGAAGGACAAGACGTTCTTCTTCGGCTCGTATGAAGGAAGGCGCATCGTACAGGGAATTGTGTCCACGCCGGTGAGCGTTCCGGACTCGGGCGAGGTCAACGGTGACTTCTCGACCGTCGGGGCGGCCAATGGAGTTTCCCAATTTGCTGGCGTAGTGAACGACCAGACTGTGGCCAGCATTTTGCAGCAACGGTGCGGGTCGGCAATCAGTTCAGTCACCCCGTCCGGCGCCGCCGCCCTCAACGCACTGGCGAATGGAACAGGATCGCCGGTTCTGTACAGCAGCATTTTCCCCAACCTGCAGATCCCGACGTCGTGCTTCGATCCTGTGGCCGTAAGCCTGATGAACCAGTATGTGCCGGGGGCGGGAGGGTCCGGGCAGGTGCAGGTGACTCCAAATTCGACGGATAACGGGAATCAATTCCAGATCCGCGTGGACCACAACTTTACGGACAATCAGAAGCTTTCGATTTACTACTACTTTGATGACGGAACGAACCTGAATCCTTTCGCGACCTTCCAAGCGGCAGGCGCAAATCTAGGGAATTTTCCGGGAGAATTTGCAACCCGGTCGCAGCAATTCAACATCAGCCATACGTCCACGATCGGTACGACATCGGTGAACGAGGCGCGGTTCACATGGTTCCGCGAGGGGCAGAAGAAGTTTGACGCTCCAACAGTGACCAACGCGGTGACCGACTCTTGCTCGAGCGCGGCGGCAGCCTACTGCTTTACGGGGACGTCCGACGTTCCGAACCTGATTGACGACAGCGGAAATTCGCTCGGCGCCAGCCCGGATTACGGAATTCATCCCGGGCTGGGCGCGCAATTTGAAGGTGTGCCATTCATCTCAGTGAACGGGGGATTCACGATCGGTAACAACTCCGAAGGGCAGCTGCCGCAAGTGGGAAACACGTTCCAGTGGAGCGACAACTTCAGCAAGATCGTGGGAGCACACTCGTTCAAATTTGGCGGCGATATCCGGTATCAAATGTTCGATCAGACGCTCTATTACAACATTAATGGGCTTTATAGCTTCAATTCTTCGGCGAATTTCTGCGATCCAACGGATCCGACTTGTACCCAGCAGTCCTTGTACTCGACGGGCAACGACGTCGGATTCTCTGATGGGTATGCGAATTATCTTTTGGGTCTGCCGACGGATTATTCGCAGGGGTCCGCCCAGGCCGAGTTGGTGCGCAGCAAATCCGTGTACCTCTTTGCGCAGGATAGTTGGAAAATCAAGTCGAACCTGACGCTGAACTACGGGCTGCGCTGGGAATTGAACACCCCGCTCACGGATATCGGCCACAAGGTGCAAACATACCGCGTGGGACAGAATTCCACCGTATACCCCTGCACAATCACGCCGGACGATCCGCTATATGGGACGTATGGTAACGACTGCAACGCGGCCGGCGTAACGCCGACAGGTCTTGTGTTCCCGGGAGACAAGGGCATTCCTCCGGGGATGACCGCGACATATTACAAGGCCTTTGCGCCCCGGCTGGGCTTGAATTGGAGCCCCGGCTGGAACGAAGGACTCGGCAAAGCATTGACCGGAGGCCCGAGCAAGACGAGCGTAAGCATGGGCTGGGGATTGTTCTACAATCCGATTGAGCAGCTTGTCCTTGAACAATTCAGCGCGGAGCCCCCGTTCGGCGGAAGCAACTACATCAGCAGCCCGCTGTTCAATACTCCGTACGTGGACCAGTCCGGGAACGTGTATCCCAACCCCTTCAACGGGATTTTAAGTCCCGCACCGGGCACCTCGATTGACTGGGCATCCTTCCGGTCTATCTTGCTGTTCGGACAGTTCCAGCCGAACATGCGGACGCAATACTCATCGCAATACAATTTGACGATCAAGCGGGAGCTACCGGGGAATATTCTGTTCCAGATCGGCTATGTGGGGTCGCAAGGGCACCGGTTGCTTGCGTCTTATGATTTAAACCCCGGGAATCCCAACACGTGCAATGACCTCGCGGCAATGGCCAGCAACGATCCAACTTCGGTTTTGTCGTACTCTGGCGGGCCCCAAACGAGTTGCTCCACGTATTCGGAAGACAATTCCTATTTTATCCCGGGGGGCACGGTGATTCCCAACACCCCGAACGGTGGACTGCTGCTCCCCTACTCGGGTACCCCGGGGGGCAATCCGACTCTGATTCCCAGCGGAACGGTCGTAGGGTCGAACGGAATCATGCTTGCGGGAATCCGGCCGTACTCCTCGCCGAATTGCAATCCGATGACCGCGGCGGGATGCCCGGCAGACGGGCTGGCGGTTTTCTCGAACATTTTCACGGAAAACACGGTAGCGAAATCGAACTACAACTCACTGCAGGCCATGCTGGAGAAGCGGTTTTCGCACGGATTGCAGTTCCAAGCTTCGTATACGTACAGCAAATCGCTGGACAACGCCTCGAGCTTTGAAAGCTCGCTGGTACCGGGCGATCCGAATGCGACGTATGGGCCGTCGCTGTACGATGCACGACACCGGTTCGTTTTCAACTACGTGTGGGTAATTCCGGTCCCGAAGATGTCTGGATTCAAAGGAGCGCTGCTGGATGGCTGGCAAGCTTCTGGAATCGTGACGTTCCAGTCGGGGTTTCCCATTCGAATCACGTCAGCGGATGACGTGGAAGAGTACGGAAGCTATTTCTTTGAAGCGCCGGGCGAACCGAACTGGGCCTACAGCCCGGGGCAACTGAACAAGCTGAACGTCCGCCAGAGCGGCGGATTCGTCTTCGATCCGAACCAGTTTACGAACAGCACGGTGGATCCGGGAACGATCGGAAACGCGCCGCGGTCACTCTGCTGCGGGCCGGGTATCAACAATTGGGACATGGCCTTCCTGAAGGACTTTTCGATCAGCGAGAGGACCAAACTGGAATTCCGCGCCGAACTGTTCAACGTGTGGAACCACGCGCAGTTCTATAATGTGGATGGTGACGTCTCCGACCAAGGAAGCACGTTTGGCCAGGTGCAGAACGTCCGCGACCCGCGGCTCATTCAGTTGGCGCTGAAGCTGTCCTTCTAGGGACGCGAAAGGAAAAAATAGAGGGGCGACAAGCGCGGGCTGCGCGGCCCGCGCTTGCGCGCGTCTGGGAGAAAATTTTCTGGAGCAAACTGACGGCAGGGAAGAGACCTGCAATTGGCCGGATACAGACTGAGCCGGCCGGGTTCGGAGAACCACGATGTACGAAGCACTCGAAAAGGAACTGGCGAATTACGAGAAGAGAACGCCGAAATCGGCTGCGGCACACAAGCGCGCGCTGGAGCGGATTCCGTTGGGCGTGGCAAGCAATTACCGCCATTACGAGCCGTACCCTCTGTTCGTGAAAGACGGAAAAGGCAGCAGGATTCACGATGAAGACGGGAACGAGTATGTGGATCACAACCTGTGCTTCGGGGCATTGATGGCCGGGCATTGCCATCCGGCGGTGGTGAAGGCGGTGAAGGAAAAGCTGGATGAAGGAACCACGTTCGGGATGCCGCACGACCAGGAATGGGAACTGGCCGAGGAAATTTGCAAGCGGTATCCGGTGGAGATGGTTCGGTTCGGATCGAGCGGAACGGAAGTGACTATGCACGCGTGCCGGATCGCGCGAGCGGCGACGAACCGGGACAAGATCCTGAAATTTGAAGGCGCATATCACGGGCTGCACGACACGGCGCTTGTAAGCGTGAAGCCCAAAGAAAGCGAGTATGGGGACGAATTCGCGCCAAACTCGGTTCCCGGCGGCGGAGGCGTGCCGAAGGCCGCGGTGGACAACGTAGTGACCGCGAGCTTCAACAACCTGGCCAGCGTCGAGAATCGCTTCAAACAATTTCCGGGACAAATCGCAGCAATCATCCTGGAACCAATAATGATGAATGTCGGACTTTGTCTACCACAGGAAGGCTTCCTGGAGGGTTTGCGAAAAATCTGCGATGCGAACGGCGCGCTGCTAATTTTCGACGAAGTGAAAACGGGAGCGAAGCTGGCCTGGGGCGGAGCGAGCGATTTCTTCGGAGTGAAACCGGACATCATCTGCCTGGCGAAGTCCATCGGCGGGGGATTGCCGCTGGGTGCGTTCGGCGCGAGCCGCGCTGTGATGGATTTGATCTCGCAGCACAAGGTTTTTCACGGCGGAACGTACAACACGAACCGAGTTGCGATGTCGGCGGGGCTGGCGACGTTCCGCGAAGTGCTGACGCGGGAAAATTACCTGCATGTCGGAAAGCTGAGCCGGAAGCTCACGGAAGGCTACAGAACGATCATTACGAAGAGCGCGCTGAAAGCATACGTGGCAAGCGCCGGAGTGAACGGCGCACTGATGCTGTACCCGAAGGAGATTCGCAATTATCGCGATTGGACGAAGATTGACGTGGATCTTTGGCGGCACTACTGGTTCGCGATGGTAAATCGCGGCGTATTGGCGCAGCCCTACTGGTGGGACGAGCAATGGACGATCTCCGTGCAACACACGGAGGCGGACATTGACAAACACCTGGCCGTGTTCGAGGAAGTAGCGTCGGCTTTGGCAAAAGCG